>Ga0247727_10000340_pt1 | contig 113420 bp, 115 predicted proteins | sample WisWelCaveWW1625_FD_202498 | JGI IMG/M metagenome (GOLD analysis project Ga0247727, IMG submission 202498) | Biofilm microbial communities from Wishing Well Cave, Virginia, United States - WW16-25 | ecosystem: Environmental > Aquatic > Deep subsurface > Groundwater > Cave microbial mat... | reverse complement strand
ACGAACGCAGTTGGTGGCGATCCCCATCGCCCAACTGCACGACTTGTTTCTGTGGCATACGACCTCCTTGGTCGTCGCCAGATTGCCCCACTTCACCCTTGCATTCAAGTTTGACGGAGCACTAGGTTCTGTCATTTTCGGCTGGATTCAGTTCGAGAGCCTGATGGGCGGAACTTGACGCGGCCCCCGACCCTGTAGGAACAATTGTGGCAAAGGCGCTGGAACGCCGCCCTCTGCGGCGGTTCCCCCGGAGTACCGCTCCGTTCCGCCTTGACTCCCTCAACGCTCATCCCATCCGGCACGGAGTTGCTACGATCGCCACCAGTACTGGCTCACCAGCCTGAAGAACCGCACCGTATCGCGCAGCGGACGGATGTGGCTGGCGCGACCGGGTTCGTAGATGGTGCGGACCGGGACGCTTTCGATCTGGTGGCCGGCACGGCCGGCTTGGATCAGCATCTCGGTCTCGGTTTCAAACCGGCTCGTGGAAAATTTCAGGTCGGGCAACACCGTGCGGCGCAGCAGCCGGTAGCCGCACTGGCTGTCGGCGATGCGTTGGCGGGCCAGCCGGGAACACGTCCAGGAAGTGAACTGGTTGGTCCACAACCGCAGTCGGGGCATCGCCTGCGTGTCCTGCATCCGTGTACCAACGACGATGCCGGCCTGGGTGGCGTCGGCGCGAGCGAGGAATGACGGAATCTCGGCGGGGTCGTGTTGGCCATCGGCGTCGAGCAGAATCGCACACTCCGCGTCGCTCTGCCGGAAAAACTCCAGGCCCGTCAGGATCGCGCCCCCCTTCCCCCGATTCTGTAGGTGCCGGATGACGTGCGCCCCGGCCTGCCGGGCGACCTCCGTCGTGTTGTCGCTCGACCCGTCGTCAATCACCACCACCTGCCGGACGTGGGGCGCAGTCCGTTGCACGACGCGGCCAATCCGCGCCGCTTCGTTGTAGGCCGGAATCAGGGCAATGATGCGTTCCTTCATGGGGGACCACGAAATCTGAAGCGTTTGTAGTCAGGCACGCAGCCCTGTGTCGTTTCAGGGCGGAGTGCCGTCCGCCTATCGTTTCGCCCAGCCCCGAACGCCACTGCGCCGACTCCGTGGCTCACTACGAACCACGTCAACGACGACGAATCCTCAACGCTGCTCATCAGCGTCCTCCCCAAACGCGGCTTCCTTCGCCAGCGCGCGGTCTTCTTCGATGTTCCACAGATCGTGAAACAGATACCACTGTTCGCTGTGCTCGCTGATGACCGTCTCCAGCGCCTGGGCGATGCGGCGCATGACCTCGGGGACGGTGTCCCGCGACCGGTCGGTCTCGATCGGCGTGCCGATGATGAACCGGAACGTGTCATCGGGCTGGCGGACCATAAACGTCGGGAGGATCGGCGCACCCGTGGCCAGCGCCAGTTTGGCCGGACCATCGGGCAAGCGGGCCGGTTCGCCGAAGAATTCAACGGTCTCGCGCGAGCCGGTGTAGTCGCGGTCGCCAATGGCGGCGACGCATTCGTTGCGCCGCAGCGCGGCCAGGCACTCGCGCGCCGCGCGGCCAAAGGGGATGGCGTGAATGCCCCGCAGCCGGCGGTAACGCGAGTACAGCCCTTCCAGTTTGGCATCCGGCTGCTTGAGCGCCACTGCGTTGAGTTTGTAGCCGCTCTGCGCCATGGCGGCGGCGCCAAGTTCCCAGTTGCCGAGGTGGGCGCTGAGGAAGATCAGCCCGCGTCTGCGGGCCAGCAGTTCATCGACCATTCGGCGAGCGTCGCCGAAATCAATGAGCCGATGCATCCGCTCGGGTTCGAGATGCAGGAAGTGGAAGAAGTCCACGAGGTATTTGGCGAAGTTCAGGAAGTTCTCGCGCGCCAGCATTCGCAAGGCCCGCCGGGAGAGGGCGACGCCGCCGCGGGCGTGGATGCGCCGGAGGTTGGCGATCACCGCCTCACGACCGGGCCGGTCCAGCAGATAGAAGAGGTCAGCGAGCCGCCGGGCGACGCCGTAACCCATCCGCCGCGGAAACACGTGGGCGATGAATTCGGCGAATTTCAGTTGAAGGTATTTCATCCCGCCACGACCGGCCGGGCGGACAGCAGGTTCAGGATCGCGCGGCCGGCGTTCTCGGCGGCTTGGGGCCGGCCCAGTTGCTGGGCCGCGGCGCGCATGGCGCGCAGCTTGGCGGGGTTGCGGAAAAACTCATCGACAAACAACATCACATCCTCGGCGTCCTCCGCTTCCACCGCCACGTTTTGGGAGAGTAGATACTGCGTGTTCTTCGCTTCCTGGCCGGGAATCGGATTGATGATGATCATCGGCAGCCGTTTGACGAGTGCCTCGGCGGTGGTGATGCCGCCCGGTTTGGTGACGACCATTTCGGCGATCTCCATCAGTTCCTGAACGTTATCGGCAAACCCGAAAATCTTCGTCTGATGACGCAAGCGCGGGCCTTTCCGCACCAGTGATTCCTGGAGCCGCTCGTTTTGGCCGGTGACACTGATGATGTCAAACGGCTGTGGAAGTTTGTCCAGTTTGCGGATCACGCGTTTCATCGGACCGAGGCCGAGGCTGCCGCCCATCAGCAACACTTTCGGCAGGTCCGATTTCAGGCCAAGCTTCTTCAGAACCGCTGATCGGTCGGCGGTCTGCCGGAATTTTTCCGCCACGGGGATGCCCGTCACTTTGACCCGCTCCGGCAGAACACCCTGCGAAATCAGATTCTGTCGCAAATCCTCCGTGGGCGCGATGTACAGGTCCACGTTCGGGTCGGCCCAATAGCGATGCGCCACGAAATCCGTGAGCACTCCCACGAGCCGGAGACTGCGATTGCCACTGGCGCGCTTCCAGGAAGCCATCACACCGCAGGCGAATCCCTGGGTGCAGACCACCACTTCAGGGAAAAAATCTGAGAGCAAGGACTGGAGCTTCTTGGAATTGCCCCGGTTCAGCAGCTCCCGGATGGCGTGGGTGCGCTCCTTGAAGTCAGGATTGTCATACATGTACTCCCAGATTTCAGGGGCCGTCTTGAGGACCGCCAGATAGGCCTTGAGCGTCACTTTGGACAGGACCGGATTGGCGTGGCTAAATGAATCCAACAACATGGTTTCCACGTGTGGATCGAGCCTTCGCAAGGCTTGATCGACGGCGACAGCCGCGGCGTAGTGCCCGGAGTGCTTGGTCAAATAGAGAAACAGAACTCGGTGCCTCATCCCCTTGGGTAACTCTCGGCGCAGAATACGAGACCCCAACCATCTGGGTCAACCCCAAGGTAGAGCTTGACCTTTTAGGTATTATCGTTACTGTTGGTAACGTTACGAGATGGATCAAAGAGCGCTACTCGAACTGGAGATTCTCAAGCACGTCGAACAGTCCCCTCGACTCAACAACCGTGCGGCCGCCGGCAAGCTCAACGTCAGCGTCAAGCTCGCCCACGAAATCCTCAAGAAGATGGTCGGCAAGGGGCTGCTCCACGTGAAGAAGGAGCATGCCCGTCGCTGGGACTACTTTCTCACCCCCACCGGCATCTCCGAGAAAACCCGGCTCACCTACGAGTTCCTCGAATTCTCCATGCAGTTCTACCGTGAAGCGCGCCGCCGCAGCGCGCAACTCTGCCGGGATCTTTCCGAAGCCCGCATCAAGCGTGTCGCGTTCATCGGCGCCGGCGAGCTGGCGGAGATCGTCTATCTCGGCGTCGTCGAGTGGGGCTTGACCCTGGAAGAGGTTTACGATGCCGGCAAAGACGGTCACAAATTCATGGGCCTGCCGGTCAAGCCGCTGTCCCGACTCCCGGATGCCGGCAGCGAACGTCTCATCGTGTGTCTTTACAACAAGCAACACCCGATGACTCCCGATTTTTTGCCCGACGGTGTCGCTCGCGATCCACGCATGGTCTGGGTGTTTACCGTCGCCTCCTAATGGCGGGACTGACAACCGAGCCGTCGCGGACAGTTGCCTTCTCGGCACCTGCAGGGCGGCAGCATGCTCAGTGCACGGTGAACAGCGGACAGTGAACAGCAGAAACGGAGCTTACGCATGGACGCCAAACCGAAAATCAACCACTTCACGGATCTGGAGATCTGGCGAAAGTCTCATCGGCTGTTCCTCGATGTGTTTGCTGATGTGGAGAAGTTTCCTCGCATGCGGGCCACGGACATCTTGGCCGACCAAGCTCTGCGCAGCGTGGGCTCGATCAGTGCCAACATCGCGGAAGGGTTCAACCGCAGCACGAGGAAATTTCTCAACCCTCTCGACATTGCGGTCGGAGAAACCAACGAGGCTGAAAACTGGCTCTACAAAATCCGTGACACGGTGCTGCTTGATCCGGCCACAGCTTCTCAGCGGATCGAGCAGTGCAAACAGATTGGCCGCATGATCAACGGCCTCATCGGCAGGCTCGAATCCAAAAGCCGTTAACTGTCCACCGCCAACCGTTCACCGTGAACCCCTCCGTTCTCCGCATCCAACCGAGCAAAGGCTGGCAGGTCGTCAATCTGCGGTCACTCTGGGAATTCCGGGAACTCCTGTGGATTCTCGTCTGGCGCGACATCAAGGTGCGCTACAAACAAACCGCGCTTGGCGCGGCCTGGGCGATGTTGCAGCCATTGCTCACCATGGTGGTGTTCAGCATCTTCTTTGGAAAGCTCGCGGGCCTCAACGCGCACCTGCCGCAGGACATCCCCTACCCCGTCTGGACCTACTGTGCTCTTCTGCCGTGGCAACTCTTCGCGTACGCCCTCAGCGAGTCGGGCAACAGCCTCGTCGCCAACCGGCAACTCATCACCAAGGTCTATTTTCCGCGGCTCGTCATGCCCTTGTCCGCCGTGATTGCCGGCCTGGTCGATTTCGCCATCGCCTTCGTCGTCCTGCTGGGAATGCTATTCTGGTATGACATCCCGCCATCCGCCGCCGTCGTGATGCTCCCGTTCTTCGTGCTCTTCGCCGTGGCGGCCGCGCTGGCGGTTGGGTTGTGGCTCTCGGCGCTCAACGTCGAGTACCGCGACGTGCGGTACACGATCCCCTTCCTCACGCAGTTCTGGCTTTTCCTCACCCCCATTGCCTACCCGTCCACTCTCGTCCCGGCAGAATTCCGTCCACTCTACGGCCTCAACCCGATGGCCGGGGTTGTGGAGGGCTTTCGCTGGGCGTTGCTGGGGACAAAACCGCCCGGCCCGCTGCTGTGGGTGTCGTTGGCCACCGTGACGCTGCTTCTGATTGGCGGACTGGCGTATTTTCGCCGCATGGAACGCACGTTTGCCGACATCGTTTGACCACGTTGTTTTATCTGCCGATCAAATGCCAACTATTCTTCGCATCGGCCCCTACCGGTTTCACTTCTATTCGGACGAACGCGGCGAGCCGGCTCATATTCACGTTGCCTCTGGCGATGGAGAGTGTAAGTTCTGGTTGCGCCCCGTGAGGCTGGCCCGCAACACGGGTCTGCCGGCGCATGAAGTGCGGAAAATCGAAAGGTTGGTTTACGAAAACCGGGAGTTGTTGGAGACCAAATACAATGAATTCCACCAGCGCTGAACCGCAAGTCACCACCGAACCCCTCGCGATCAAAGCGTGGGCCGAAGACCGGACGATCTTCGTGGAACTTACCGACGGCCGGTTGATTGGCTTCCCCGCCAACCGATTCAAGCGGCTGCACGCGGCCACGGTGGAGCAACTCAAGGAGGTTCAGCTCCGCTTAAACGGCTATGCGCTCCGCTGGGAGAACCTGGATGAAGACATCACCGTACCCGGCATCGTGGCCGGCCGCTTCGAACTTCCCCCGGTGTAACCAAACTGCGCTCGATTGTTCTTTGCTCCTTCCACGTCCATCTGTCGACCCGTTCTGTTCAACATTATCCGCGTTGTTCGCGTAATCCGCGGTTAAGCTTCCATGTCCTCTGACGTCGTCATTCGCGCGGAGAAACTCAGCAAGCTCTATCAGATCGGCGAGGGTGCTGGCAGTCGGTCGCGCTACAAGTCGTTGCGCGACGTGTTGAGCAACCCGTTTCGACGGAAGTCCAAACCGCGGGAAACCATCTGGGCCTTGAAAGATGTTTCCTTCGAGATCAAGCAAGGCGAAGTCGTCGGCATCATCGGCCGCAACGGCGCCGGCAAGAGCACCCTCCTGAAGATTCTTTCCCGCATCACCGAACCGACCGAAGGTTATGCGGATATTACCGGTCGGGTCGGCTCATTGCTCGAAGTCGGTACCGGTTTCCACCCCGAACTGACCGGCCGCGAAAACATCTACCTCAACGGCGCCATTCTCGGCATGAAGCGCGCGGAGATTGCCGGCAAGTTCGACGAAATCGTCGCCTTTGCCGAAGTCGAAAAGTTCATCGACACCCCGGTCAAACACTACAGCAGTGGTATGCATGTTCGTCTCGCCTTCGCTGTCGCCGCCCACCTCGAACCGGAAATCCTTTTGGTGGACGAAGTCCTCGCCGTCGGCGATGCCGAGTTTCAGAAAAAGTGCCTCGGCAAAATGGGCGATGTTGCCAGAGAGGGCCGGACAATTCTTTTTGTCAGCCACAACATGGCGGCCATCGGCCGATTGTGTTCACACGCCATGCTGATTGATAAAGGCACATTAAGGCAAACCGGCGGGAGTGCCGAAGTCATTCACGACTACTTGGTTTCTCACGCCAGCCAGAGCCATTTCATTGAACTGCAAGATCGCCCTGCTCGACAAGGAACGGGGGCCGCCCGATTTGTCCGCGCGGAGTTGCGCGATGCAGCGCAGACGGGACAAAGCGAGTTCTCGGTCGGTGACACCATCGCGGTCGTCTTCACCATTGCCGTAGCCGATAGCTACCGGGGTAAGAAGCTCAAACTGGCAGTTGAATTGCGGAGTTCTGAGGGAATCCGCCTCTGCAATATGGTGGACGTGGATTCCGGCTTTCAAATCGAGCACGCGTCGCCACGCGAGAGCCTGACGGTGGAACTGAGTGATATCCGTCTCTACCCGGATTCATATTATGTGAGCCTCTGGGCCGGCAGTGTGACGAGCCTGGAAACATTCGACTATGTCGAGGACTGTTTGCGGTTTGATATACGTGATGGGGGGAAGCTGACCACCCGGACACTCCCTCGCAGCGATGGTTTGTTGTTTCTTACGCCTCGTTGGCGCCGAGAATCTGCCGACAACTGTGTTTCAACCCCGGGGCGACACACGTGACCCAACCCCCTGTCCGTTCGCCGTTTGAGCGGTTCAATCGAGCACTGAAGCGGGCAGCCCGAGGATTATTGTGCGGCGAAGATTCACTCCGCGCGCCTCTCACGGAAGCCGAACGCGCGTGGTTTCAGAACCAAGGTGATCGAACGCTTCGACTCAACTACGAACTCAACGAGCACTCCGTTGTTTTTGATCTCGGCGGATACGAAGGGCAATGGGCTAGCGACATTTTTTCCCGGTACTGCTGCCGGATTCACATCTTCGAACCGGTGAGCAAGTTTGTGGACGCGATTGAAAAACGCTTCTGTCAAAACCGTCGCATCGTTGTCCATCGGTTCGGCCTCGCAGATGAATCCAAGGTGGTCCGACTGGGCATTGACGCCGATCGTTCATCCTCATTCAAGAGCACACCGGAGACCGAAGAAGTCCGCCTTGTCAGCGCCAGTGACTTCATGGCCGAGTGTCACATTACGTTCGTCGACCTGATGAAAATCAACATCGAGGGGGCGGAGTATGACCTTCTCGATCACTTGATTGATTCAGGACTTGTCGCGCAGATTGGTAATCTCCAGGTTCAGTTTCATGCCTTTGTTCCCGCGGCACAGGCACGCCGCGCCCAGCTTCAGGCTCGTCTTAGCGTCACCCACCAGATGACCTACAATTATGAGTTCGTTTGGGAAAATTGGCGGCGTAATCAGCAGCCGGCTGCCAACGCCCCGCCCGCCGGACCGACAAGGAAAATACCATGATCCCATTGATGAAGAGCGCGTTCATGCACGAACACGAAACGAAGGAGGCGCTGGCGCGGTTTGTCGTGGAGGCGCGCCGGTTGAGCATGGACATGAAGTGCCGGGAATTTGAAGCCGCTTTTGCACGGTTCCAAGGCCGCCGGGAAGCCGTGTTGTTCAATAGCGGTGGCAGCGCCAACCTAGCGCTGCTGCAGGCCCTCCGCAATCTCGGCCAGTTGAAAAAAGGCCACGCCATCGGCTTCTCCGCCGTCACTTGGTCCACCAACGTCATGCCGATCATTCAACTCGGCATGAAGCCGGTGGCGCTCGATTGCGCTCCGCAAACGCTCAACACCATGTCCACGCATCTGCGCGAACGACTCCAGCAAACCAAGTTCGACGCCTTGTTTTTGACCAACGCCCTGGGACTTACCGGCGACCTCGACATCATTCGCGATCTTTGCCGGACCGCAGGCGTTCTGCTCTTGGAAGACAACTGCGAGGCGTTGGGCACGGAATTGCCGGACGGAAAAGCCGGCAACTTCAGCGTCGCCGCGACGTTTTCGTTCTTCGTCGCGCATCATATGTCGACCATCGAAGGTGGGATGGTCTGCACCGATGATCTGGAGCTGGCCGAGATGCTGCGCCTCGTGCGCGCCAACGGCTGGGACCGCAACCTGACCTCCATCCAGCAACACCGCTGGCGCAAGCAACACGCGGTTTCCCGGGAATTCGAAGCCAAGTACACGTTTTACGATTTGGGCTACAACTTCCGCCCCACCGAAATCACCGGCTTTCTCGGTCTCTCTCAACTCCAGTATTTGCCCGAGAACATCCGCAAGCGCGAAGCCAACCACCTGTTGCTCGAAGACATTCTTCGTCAGAATCCCGATTTCGTGCCGCTTGATCACGCGCATCTGACCGTCCTGTCCGCCTTCGCGTTTCCGGTGCTGTGCCGCACGCCCGAACTCAAGGAGAAGTACATGGCTCAATTCGCCGGGGCCGGCGTGGAGATTCGTCCGATGATCGGCGGCAACATTCAGCGGCAACCATTTTACCAGAAGCACGTCGGCCAGACCGTCCCGTTGCCGGGCGCGGATTTCATCCACGATTGCGGATTCTACTGCGGCAACTACCCGGAGCTTTCCGACACCGACCTGGAAACCATCAGCAGTTGTTTAAGATCGTACTAGCCCCATGGTGAACAGCCTTGTTCGACGATTTCGCAAGGTTCTCAGCCGGTGTCGCGTGCGCCTCGCGACGTGGATTTTCAAAATCCGGCGCGGGCTGGGACTCGCCGGGCGGCTTGAGACTTCAAACGCAGCCCTGCCGGAGAATCTCACGGGCATCATGTCCCTTAAATGTGACCGGCCTGAGCGAGTCGCGATCCTGTCAGCAATCCTGGCCCACTATGCCACTGCGATGAATCAAAGCCGCGTTGCGTTAAAAGTGCTCGACGGATCCGTTGACGAATTCAGTCGGCAGACGAAACAGTTGTTCGGCGCTTGTGCATCCCCCATCGAGTGGAGCGCCGGACCGGAGCGGTTGCCGCAGGCGTACTTGAAAATGCTCCAGAACACCTCCCAACCGTATTTCTATCTCCAGTTTGATGACTTCATCAGCGTCGGGTTGACACCAAAGTTTCTCGCAGCGTCTTGCGAATTGATGCGACGATACGCCGGGTTGGTTAACGTCATTTCCGTGGAATGGCCGGTCGAGGTGAAGGTCGATGACCGGGAACGGTCCGTGGATGTCGTGGCATACGAAGTGTCCCAACAACGTTACCACTTTGGGATTGGCGAGCCCCAGACGCCCGCATTTATCGAAACCGTGGATGGGTTCCGTTTCGCGATCTTTGAAAACTTCCAGTATGGGTTCTTCTTTCACAACCTGATCGCGAACACTCGCGATTTCGCCACCCGGCTGGAGTGGTACATGCGCCACGTCTCGCCGACCAGCGCGCATGCGATCGAAACTGCGGCGGCCCAGCGGATCTGCGGCCCATTTTGGACTCACCTCGCAGTCAACCTCGATGGGGTGAGCCTGCTCGATTTGGATTTTGCGCAAACCCGGCAAGACGTTCGACCGGAGACCGCCCGCAATGCGCCGGTGTTTCGCGCGCTGCAGGCCGGCTATGCCTTGCGGTCGTTCGTGCGTGCCGACGGCAAACTTGTTCGCGCGGCCTAGCTTTCCATGCGCCTTTGCTTCCTAGCCGATGCTGATTCAATCCACACCCGGAAGTGGGTGAACTCGTTCACCCATGACGGTCGAGAAGTACGCTTGATCTCACGCACGCCGTACACGCCGCAGCCGGTTCCTCTGGGAATTGATTTCGAGCACGTCACGGGCACGCCCGGGCCGGTCCCCGGTCTGGCGCTGCTCTCCACGATCATCAAGTACTGGTTCGCCGTGCGGCGCGCCCAGCCGGAGATCGTGCACGCGCACCGGGCGGATGCGTACGGCGTTTACGGCGCCCTGACCGGGCGGCATCCTTTCGTGCTGACGGCGTGGGGCTCCGACATCTTGATCACCCCCAAGAAATCACGCTGGCGCAAATGGCTGGTCCAGCATGCGCTGAAAAAGGCTGACCTGATTACTTGCGATGCTGACCACTTGCGCGACCGCATGGTGGAACTCGGAGCCGACCGGCAGAAGATTCACCTCATCCTGTTTGGCGTGGATGCCGAGCTGTTCCATCCTCGCCGGCGCGACCCCCACTGGAAATCGCGTTACGGCTGGTCGCCGATGGATCCGGTGATCATATCGCTCCGCAGTCTGTTACCGATCTACGATGTGGAATCGCTCGTCCGCGCTGCACCGCTGGTCTTGCAGCAAGTCGCCAACGCACGATTCTTCGTTACCGGCAACGGCGCGTTGCGGCCGGGGTTGGAGGAACTGGCGCACACGCTCGGCGTGAGTGCGCATGTGCATTTTGCCGGCATGCTCCCGTATGCCGATCTGCCGATCTGTCTCGCGTCCGCCGACGTGTATGTTTCCACGTCGCTGTCCGATGCCGGCCTCGCCTCGAGCACCGCCGAGGCGATGGCCAGTGAACTGCCGGTCGTGGTCACAGATTTCGGCGACAACCGTCAATGGGTCCACGAGGACCAAGGCGGATTTCTTGTACCCCTGCAAGACCCCCAGATGCTGGCGGAGAAAATTGTCCGCCTGCTCAACGACGCCCCGTTCCGCAAACGGTGCGGGAGCTACAACCGCGCACTCATCGCGGAACGCAACTGCCTCCAAAAGGAAATGCGCAAGATGGATTTCCTCTACGACAAATTGTATAAGGAACACTACTCATGAAAATCATGGTCACCGGCGGTGCGGGATTCGTTGGCAGTCACCTCTGCGACAAATACGTGCGCGAAGGCGAGACGGTCTATTGTCTGGACAACTTCCTCAGCGGCAACCTGACGAATGTCCGGCACCTGCTCGACTGTCGGAATTTCAAACTCATCAAAGGCGACGTGCGCGACTTCGAGTTGCTCGAACGTGTCATGCGCGATATCGACATCGTCTTTCACCTCGCAGCCCAAGTGCACGTGGATCGTTCGTACGTGGAACCGAAGCTCACGTATGATATCAACGTCATGGGCACGCAGAACGTGCTCGAAGTCGCCAAGCTCCACGACGCCCAGCGCATCATCCACGCCTCGAGCAGCGAAGTGTACGGCTCGGCATTGACCGTGCCGATTGATGAACAACATCCCCTGAATGCGCCGCATCCCTACGGCGCCAGCAAGATCGCCGCCGACCGCATGTGCTACGCTTACCGGCAAACGTACGGCATGAACATCTCCGTCCTGCGCCCGTTCAATATCTTCGGCCCGCGGCAGCGCGATCTCGGCTATGGCGGCGTCATTTCGATCTTCACCCGCCGCGTGTTGATGAACATGCGGCCGGTGATCTACGGCAGCGGCGAACAAACGCGGGACTACACCTACATCGAAGACATCGTGCACGCCTACGACCTCGCGTTGAAACAAAACGGCACCCTGCCCGAGCCGGTCAACTTCGGCACCGGGCGTGAAGTACGCATCCTGGACCTGGCCCGCGCGATCATCACACTTTGCGGCAAAGACAACCAACTGGCCCCGGTCCTCGTCGATCCGCGCATCGGTGAAGTGAAGCAACTGATCGCCGACTCGCGGCGGGCGCAAGAGATTTTCGGATGGGAACCAAAGGTCAACCTCGAAGACGGTTTGCGCAAATTCATCGAGTGGTACCGGCAATACGGATTCGAAGAACGTGTCCGCATCGAATAATATGCCCTTGCCGACTGACCTGCTCCTCGCGATGTACCGGGACATGCTCCGCATCCGGCGCATCGAGGAAGTGCTCGCGGATCGCGTCACCGCCGGGGAAATCCGCACGCCCACGCACTTCTACATTGGACAGGAAGCGGTGGCGGTCGGCGTGTGCCGGACCTTGCGCCCCGACGATTACCTTTTCGGCAATCACCGCTCCCACGGCCATTTTCTCGCCAAGGGTGGCGACCTCAACCAGATGACCGCGGAAATTTACGGTCGCGCAACTGGCTGTTCGGGCGGGCATGGTGGCTCGATGCATCTGGTCGCGCCGGAAGTCGGCATCCTCGGCACGGTGCCGATTGTCTCCGGCACGATTCCTCTCGCCGCCGGCGCGGCGCTGGCCTCGCAACTGCGGCACGAAGACCGGGTGACCGTCGCGTTCTTTGGTGACGGCGCATTGGAAGAAGGCACGACGCACGAGACGCTCAATTTCGCAGCCCATCGCAAACTACCGGTCATCTTCGTCTGCGAGAACAATTTTTACTCCAGCCATCTGCAGCTATTGGAACGGCGCGCCCAAGACAATATCCCGGACATCGCCACGGCCCACGGCCTTGCGGGCCAACGCGTGGACGGCAACCAAGTCTGGGAAGTATACGCCGCCACCGCGACGGCCGTGCAACGGGCACGGGCCGGCGCAGGGCCGACGTTACTCGAATGCCGCACTTACCGGTGGCGCGGCCACGTGGGACCCCGGTGGGATTTGGACGTGGGCGTGAAGCGCCGCGATGAACTTCAGGATTGGCTGCCCAAAGATCCCCTCGTCCAACTGAAACAACAACTGCGCGACCAGCCGCTGGAGCAGATCGAACGCGAAGTGGAGCGAGAAATCGAAGCCGCGCTGACGTTCGCCAAGAACTCCCCCGCACCGGCTGCCGGTAGCCTCATGCAGCACGTCTTCCATCCCGGATGAACTCCCGCCCGCTCACCTACGCGCAGGCGATTCTCGAAGCGTTCACCCAACTCTTCGAGAGCGACCCCCGGGTGTTTGCAATCGGCCAAGGCGTTTGGAGCCCGTGGTACGTTGGCGCCAGCATGACCGATCTCGACAAACGCTTCGGTCGCGACCGGGTGATTGATTCACCGGTATCGGAAAACGCCATGACCGGCGCCGCGCTGGGCGCAGCGCTGGCCGGATTGCGTCCCATTGTGATTCATCCGCGCATGGATTTCATGCTGCTGGCCACCGATCAAATCATCAACGAAGCGGCGAATTGGTGCTCCATGTTCGGCGGTCGCGTCCACGCGCCGGTGGTGATCCGCGCCATCATCAACCGGGGTGGCGAACAAGGCGCACAACATTCCCAGGCACTACACGCTTCGTTCGCGCACGTTCCCGGCTTGAAAGTCGTCATGCCGGCCACGCCCTACGACGCCAAGGGACTACTGATCGCAGCGGTTGCGGACGGCAATCCGGTGCTCTACATCGACGACCGCTGGCTCTATCAAGAAATCGGCGATGTGCCCACCGAGCTTTATTCGACGCCGATTGGAAAAGCCTTCGTCCGACGCGCCGGCCGCGACGTGACCGTCGTGGCGATCTCGCACATGGTCGCGGAATCCATGAAAGCGGCAACCACGCTCGCGACCGATGGAGTGGACGTGGAAGTCATTGATGTTTGCTCGGTGAAACCACTGGATGACGCGACCATCGTTGCTTCGGTGCGCAAGACCGGCCGCTTGGTCGTGGCCGATACCGGTTGGCGTAACGGCGGCGTACCGGCCGAAATCATTGCGCGCGTGGCGGAGCAGATTCCGGCAGCGTTGCGGGCGCCGGTCGTTCGCGTCGTGCTGCCCGATGCACCGGCCCCGACGAGCGGCGCACTGGAGCAAACCTATTTTCTCTCGGCGGCCAATGTTGTGGCCGCCGTCAAGCGGGTGCTCAACCGGGACTGATTCCTATGGCCGACAAAGTTCGCTTCGTTGAACCCAACGTTCACTATCAACAACTCAAGCCGCAATACGATGCCATCATCCAGGATGTGCTCGGGCGCGGCGATTTGGTCTATCGCCAGCAACTCAAGGAATTCGAGAAGCACCTCGCCGAATTTGTCGGCACGCGGTTTGCCGTGGGGTTGAACAGCGGGTTCCACGCGTTGCACCTCTCACTGATTGCCGCCGGCATCGGCGCCGGAGATGAAGTCATCGTTCCAGCGCACACCTTCGTCGCCTCCGTTTCCGCCATCGTCCACGTCGGCGCGACTCCGGTGTTGGTTGATGTGGCGGCGGATTACAATCTCGACCTCGCGGCCTGCGCACGGGCCATCACGCCGCGCACGCGCGCGATCATGCCGGTGCACTTGAATGGCCGGCTTTGCGACATGGCGCGACTGATGGCGCTGGCGGACGAGCACCACCTGCTGATCGTCGAAGATGCCGCGCAAGCGTTGGGCGCATCCTTTCAAGGCCGGAGAGCCGGTGCGTTCGGATTGACGGGCTGTTTCAGTTTCTACCCGTTCAAAGTACTCGGCGCATTCGGCGATGCCGGGGCCATCACCACCAACGACGAGCGCATGGCCACGACTGTTGCGCGATTGCGTTACAACGGCGAGGATCGCGCGACCGGTGAATATCATCACCACGGCTACACCTGTCTGCTCGACAACGTACAGGCGGCGGTCTTGGACATGAAATTGCAGCACCTGCCGACATGGCTGGATCGTCGCCGCCAAATCGCCGAGCTTTACCGAACCGGCTTGGCTGGAGTGGGCGATTTGCGGCTGCCGCATTTCCCGGATACCGATTACTACGACATCTATCAGAATTACGTGATTCGGACCCAACGCCGCGATGCGCTGTTTGAATTTCTCAAGGACAACGGCGTGGAAACATTGATCCATTGGCGCAAGCCGATGTGGCAGCATGCCGGCCTGGGTCTCACCGATCCGCGCCTGCCGGAAACGGTTGCTATCTGCCACGAGGTCATTTCACTCCCGATGAATACCGAAATCAGCGATGACAATATCCGGATCGTCATCGCCACCATTCGCCGCTTTTTCCAATGAGCACATTCGTAAAACCCCTTTCCCGGCGAACTGCGCCGTTTCAGGAATCGGTCATTCGCGAGATGACCCGGTTGGGCGCAGAGGTCGGTGGCGTGGATTTGGGGCAAGGATTGCCGGACTTCGATCCGCCACCCGAATTGGTGGCGGCGGCCGAGCAGGTTCTTCGGGACAGCAAGCATCACCAGTATGCGTTTACGTGGGGCGCACCGGAATTCCGCGAGGCTGTCGCCGGGAAGTATCAGCGCTTCAACCAACTGTCGCCGGCCCCGGACACCGAAATCACAATCACCTGTGGCGTGTCGGAAGCGTTGATCTCAACGGTCATGGCGCTGACCGAAGTTGGCGACGAGATGATCATCTTCGAACCGTGGTATGAAAACTATCTACCCGGCTGCATCCTCGCCCAAGTCACGCCCCGGTTCGTGCCGCTCCGCGAACCGGACTACATACTGGATGTGGACTTGTTGCGCCGCGCGATCACCCCCCACACGCGGCTGCTGCTGTTGAACACCCCGAACAATCCCACTGGTCATGTGTTCAGTCGCCCGGAACTCGACGCGATTGCCGCCGTCTGTCAAGAGTTTGGGCTGATCGCGATCGTGGATGAGATTTATGAGCACATCTGGTACGACGACCACCGGCATATCAGCCTGGCCTCACTGCCGGGGATGCAGGAGCGCACGGTGACGTTGAGCGGCTTGAGCAAATCGTACGCGGTGACCGGGTGGCGTGTCGGTTGGGCCGTCGCGCCGCAACCACTGACAGCACTGATTCGCAAGGTGCATGACTATCTGACGGTTTGCTCTCCCGCGCCGTTTCAAGAGGCCGGTCGCGTGGCCCTAGCCCTGCCGGATCGTTACTACGTCGAGATGCGGCAGAAGTACGCGGCGCGGCGGAAGATTCTACTGGCCGCACTGACGAACGCGGGCTTTCGATTGACCGTTCCGCAAGGCGCGTACTACGTGATGATTGATGCCGCGCCGTTGGGTTGGACGGATGACGTGGCGCTGGTGGATTTTCTGGCGCGACAAGTCGGCATCATCACTGTACCGGGTTCGAGCTTTTATGCAGACAAAGGCGGCAACACCCGCGCGCGGTTGAACTTCGCCAAACGCGAAGCGACGTTGCACGAAGCCGCGCGGCGGCTGGCTGCAGCCCGCCTCCAACGACCGTGACCGCTGATCTCGATGCCCGGCAATTCTGGGATGAACGCGTTCGCACCCATGGTCATACCGGCGACGTTGATCCCCTGCTCTACGCCTACGATCAGCCGCAACGGTTGGCCGCGGTGCGCAACTCACTGGCGCGGTCAGGCATCCAGTTGACGCCCGCCATGAAAGTATTGGATCTCGGCTGTGGCACGGGCGATTTCATCGCTGCGTTCTTGGAAATGGGCGCCCGCGATGTGACCGGTGTGGATTTCAGCCGCGAGGTTCTCGCGCAGACGCAACAACGCTTTGCCGGCAACCCGCTGGTCCGGCTCATGCACAACCGCGTTGAAGAACTGGCCTTGCATGCCGGGAGCTTCGACCTGATTACCGGCATCAATGTGCTCCAACATCTCACGACAAAGGAAATGTTTTCCACAGCGGTGGAGACGATCGTTCGTCTCGCCACGGGTGCGGGACATGTGCTCGTGATGGATTTTTCGCCCATCCGAATCAAGCCCACCACGGCAACGGCGTACATCATCATGCGGACACGCGACGAATATGTGGCCACCTTTGAACAGGCGGGCTGCCGGCTCGTCGGCGACTACGGCCTACCCCGCATCGGCGTCCGCGCCTACCGGAGTCTGCAAATGCTGCTGCGGCTTCTGCGAAAGAAGGACAACGCCGCACCGGTGGCAACCGCAAGCCGGGTGACAACACCTGTTCCCCGTTCCGCGATAGGCCGCTTTGTTCGCCGGTCAGTCCTCAGACTCGCGCACCCACTGGACTCGTGGTTATTCCCGTTTCCCGCGGGGCTGACGGACATGCGTATCCTTGTTTTCAAAAAGTCCTGCACGCGCTGATGAAAACCGTTCTGTGTCTCGACTATTATTTTCCGCCGCTCAGTGGCGCGTGGGTCGGCGGTTTCAAGTTCATCCGCTTCTTGCCGGAGCACGGTTGGAAACCGATCGTCGTGTCCGCCGACGAGTCGGTGGCCTATCAAAAAGACTACAGCTTGCTCCCGCACGTGCCCAAGAAGATTGACGTTCACCGCGTCGGCCATGCGCCCGCGTGCCGCGCGTGGCAGCGGTTACGAAGGAAACTCAAACTCGCTTGGGATTTTCCAGACAGCGTCAAGGACTGGTATCAACCGGCCCTGCACGAAGCCCGCTGGATTTTGCGGCGGGAGCCGGTGGACCTGATTTTCAGCGCTTCGCCCTCGTTTACCACCGCCTGCGTCGCCTGGCAACTGCGACAGGAATTCAACATTCCGTGGATCGCCGAGTTTCAGGATGCGTGGTCGAGCAACGATTATTTGCGGCTGGCGTTGCAGCAGTCCGCCGTGCGCCCACTTCGTTCGCGGCTGCTTAATCGCATCCGTACCAAGGAGGGTCTGATTCTGCGCGGCGCCGACCGGGTTGTTGTCATTCACGAAACTCTCCGTCACGATCTAATCGCTGCGCATCAAGTCTCGCCGGAAAAGCTAACGCTCATCACGGACGGCTATTGCGAATCGGATTTCACAACAATCCGCCCCCGCTTACTCTATCCCGAAGTGCCCAACGTCGTTTTTCTCGGAAGCGCTTATACCGGTTACCGGGAATTGGCTCTGAGTTTTTGCAGGGCTCTGGCCTGTGCAACACCGGCAGCCGAGGTTGTTTTCATCGGGCGTGGCTCGGCGGCAATGGAAGGCACATCCTTAACCAGCCTGACGCTGATCTCCAATCTGCCCAAAGAAAAAGCACTCGCCTTCGGGGCCGGCGCCCAATTTCTTTTGCTCATCGTGCTCCCCACTGCCAAATGGCATACACCTTCCAAGCTTTACGACTATCTCCGTTTGGGACGACCGATTCTGGCCGTGGTGCCGCCCGACGGCGACGCCGCCCGGTTGATCACCACAACTCGCGCCGGCTTCGTTCTTTCGTATGACGCGGAAACGATGTGCCAACAACTGCAGGACATCATCCAAGGCAACCGGCTGGCGGAGTTCCAGCCCAACCGGCAGCTCATCGCACAATATGAACGCGGCCCATTGACTGCACAGATGATCCGCACGTTCAACGAGGTTTGCGGGAAAACGAGCGGCTGACAACGTGAAGGAATCACAACCCTATGCCTGAATCATCTGTCACAACGATGGCCCAGATCGGCTGCGGTTACTGGGGGAAAAATCTCCTCCGCAATTTCACCGCACTGCCGGGTTGCCGGATCAAGTGGCTGGCGGAACTCGACCCACAGCATTGCCCAACCGGTGTGTGCGCGACAACCGACTGGCGTGAACCGCTGCGCGACCCCACTGTCCGCGCCGTTGTGATCGCCACACCGGCCATCACCCACTTTGAAGTTGCGAAAGCCGGGTTGGAAGCCGGTAAGGACGTGTTTGTCGAGAAGCCGATGGCATTGCGACCAGCGGAAGGTGCAGAACTAGTCGCACTGGCAGAAAAACAGGGACGCATCTTGATGGTCGGTCACATTCTCCAGTACCACCCGGCAATTCAGAAGCTCAAGACGATGATTGATGAAGGTGAACTCGGCAAGATTCAGTACGTCTATTCCAACCGGTTGAACATCGGGAAAATCCGCACCGAAGAAAACATCCTCTGGAGTTTTGCGCCGCACGACATTTCCGTGATGCTCATGTTGCTCGGCGAAATGCCGACGGCGGTCGCGGCGCATGGCGGCAATTACCTGCATCAGCACCTCCCAGATGTGACGATGACCACGCTCGAGTTCGCTTCAGGTGTGCGGGGACACATCTTCGTTAGTTGGCTGCACCCGTATAAGGACCAACGCCTCGTAGTCGTCGGTGAAAAGAAAATGGTCGTGTTCGATGACACACTCGCGACCAACAAACTCGTGGCCTATCCCCACCATGTCGAATGGGTGGATCGCAAACCGGTCGCCCACAAGGCGGACGCCGAGTCGGTCTCGGTGGACAACGACGAGCCGTTACGCCGTGAATGCACGCATTTTCTCGAATGCGTCGCAACCCGGCAACAACCGCGCACCGACGGTCGGGAAGGTCTGGCTGTGCTCACGGTGCTCCACGCCTGCCAACAGTCGCTCGATCAACACGGTTCCAGCATCTCGCTCCGTTCCTCACCGGCCACCTACACCGTTCACCCATCCGCCGTTATTGACCAGCCCTGTGAGATCGGCGACGGCACAAAGATCTGGCACTTCTCCCACGTGCTAAAAGGCAGCAAGATCGGCGCGCGTTGCAACATTGGCCAAAACGTCGTCATCGGCCCCAACGTCACCATCGGCAACAACATCAAAATTCAAAACAACGTGTCCGTCTATCAGGGCGTGACCCTCGAAGACGACGTATTTTGCGGCCCGTCGATGGTCTTCACAAACGTCGTCAATCCCCGCAGCGAAATTCTGCGGATGGACGAACTGCAATACACGCTCGTCAAACGCGGCACGACCATCGGCGCCAACGCCACCATCGTTTGCGGTCACACGCTCGGCGAATACTGCTTTGTCGGCGCCGGTGCTGTCGTAACTAGGGACGTACCGGACTTCGCATTGGTGGTCGGTAATCCTGCTCGCATTACCGGATGGATGTGTCGTTGCGGCGTGCGGCTGAATCTCACCAACGACCGTGCCACATGCACCGCGTGCAGATCGAGCTACCAGAAGTCCGGCAACAGCCTGAAAGCGGTTTGAAAAACTACCGCATCGTCCGGCTGACCATGATTCTGCACGGTTTGGCCACGGAAGCCTTCTACCGGGCCGGTCCCGCCCGCGCCACCCTGCCCTACACACAGCAGCGCGAAGCGTTGATTGATTGTGGCTACTTGCATTTCAATGGCTTTGCCCGTTGTATGTGCGCACTGGGCAATGATGCGCATGATATCGTCTGCGACGTTGAACCTCTTCAAAAAACCTGGGCACGGGAACACGCCGCAGATATTCACATGGTGCTCTGGCAAACCGAGGTGGCGCTCCGACAGATTGAAGCCCTCCGCCCTGATGTTCTCTATTTCCAAGACGTGGTTGCGTTTCCCGATTCACTGCGGCGCCAACTCAAGCAACGGTTCCCATTTCTTAAGCTCATCGTGGTCTACAAAGCGTCCTCATCCGATCCGACCTCGCTGGCCGACGCCGATCTCATTTTGCTCGGCACTCCCAAGTTGGTGCGCGACTTTGCTGAGTACGGTCTGCGCGGCGAACTGATCTACCACGCTTTCGACGACACGCTGCTGAAACGCCTCGCCCCACTCCCCACTCCTGCCGCCAATTACGACATCACATTTCTCGGTTCGGCGGGCACCGGCTTCGGTTGGTCGCACCGCGGCCGGTACTGGACGTTGTACGAACTGGCGCGCCAGACCCCCTTAGAAATGTGGATTTTCGACAAACGCGAAAAGCGTCGTGACCCCACCCACTCGCTCGGTCGCCGCATCCGCACCCAACTGCGCAACCCCATCAAACATTTTCTGCGCGCTTGCCCCCCCTCGATTCTTGCCGGCATCGCTAGCAACCCGAGGGTCAGTACCAAGCTGCGTTGGGTCGCGGAGGAGGTCCGCGCCGAACGCCAATGGACTCCCCCACGCACCGGGCCCTTGCCAACCGCTGATCTGACCGCCTTCCCGGTAATCCCGCTCACCACATTCTTCCCCGAACGCACGCATCCCCCCCTCTTCGGACCCGACATGTATCAAGTCCTGCGCGCCTCCAGACTCACGTTCCATCAACATGGCGACCAGGTCGGCAACTCGGTCGGTGCTGTCCGTATGTTCGAGGCAACTGGCGCCGGCGCTGGCCTCGTAACGGACACCGCGCCGAATCTTCCCGACCTATTCGAGCCCGACCGCGAGGTCGTCACCTATCAATCCACCACGGAATGCGTCGAGAAGGTGCGTTACCTCTTCGCTCACGAGGATAAATGCCGGCAGATTACCGCAGCCGGTCACCGCCGCACCCTCCGCGATCACACCGTCGAGGTACGATGCCAGCAGATCCACGAACTGATTTCACGGGCGCTCTAGTCATTGCCATCGTCAACTCCACTGCCGGGAGGCGTTGCGCCGGTACTTGCAGTCAGTCCGCTCGCAACAAAGTGAAATTGTATTTTCTCAACTGCATCGGCGAATAATACCCAGATCGTCATGACTGTCGCCCGCAATAACCCGACGAGCCAATAATCGGAAACGATGCAACTGCGGCACGCACTGATTTTGGGAGTCGTCTTCGTGATCGCGCTCGGTCTGCGCCTGCTGGTGCTGACCCAGGTCTGAAACGACCTGGATCCGAACGTGGATGTTGATTATTATCATTCTCTAGCGCGAAGCCTGGTCGCCGGTAAAGGATTCGTGGCGCAGCGCGGTGACCGTGAACTACCCAATATTGACCGTCCCCCGGTCTATCCCGTTTTCCTGGCGGGACTGATCCGCTTGGGGGGTGATCGGTTGGGCTGGATTCTGGTCATACAGTGTGTGCTCGGCGCGATTACGGCTTGCCTGACCGTGGTGCTGGCGCTGCGTTGGGTGGATTGGAAGCCCGCCGCAGCGGCGGGATTGCTGGTGGCTCTCGATCCCATGTCGGTGATGCGGTGCCTGTCCATGATGCCGGAAACGCTCATGACCTTGTTGTTGCTGCTCACCACCTGCGTCCTGACCTTTTATCGTGACTCATGCTGGGCTTGGATAGCGGCCGGAATGCTCGGTGGTCTGGTCGCCTTAATTCGCGCATTTACAGTGTGGATTTTCGTGGTGATCTTGCCCGTGGCCCGCTGGTGGCGATGCCGCTGGTGCCATCTCGGCATGTTTGCCGTGATCTATACGCTCATCATTAGCGTTTGGATCGTCCGCAATGCCGTGATCACCGGCCATGCCTTCCTTTCGATCAATTCCCGACAACATTGGGTCTCGATGGCTGCCGATTGTGAAGCCCGCAAAACAGGACACCCTTTCGAGCAGGTCTGGCAGGAATATCAATTTCGGTATGGCGACCTCTATTTCTTCAACGATCGGACTTCTTTCGAACGTGCCTTGGAGCAGTATGGCCGGGTGGGCAGGAATTTTGTGCTGGCGGAACCCACTTTCATCGCTCGCCAGGAAGTCATCGGTCCGTTCCGCGTCATGCTCGCTCCCGGCCGGGCCAACCTGCAACAAGCATACAAACGTGTGGTACCACCAACCCGATGGTGGCCACCCTTGTATAGCGTCGCTTTGGCGGTAGCTTGGACACTTGCCGCCTACGGCGCCATTCGATTCCACCGGGAAACTGCGCTGCTGACCGGCTTGATCCTCTACGTGATCGTGTTGGCGGGACCGACCACCGGAAGCAGCCGATTTCGCACCATGATCTCCCCGATGGTCGCGGTCCTTACCGTCGCGGGCGCCAGTGCGATCCGCAACTCAGGATTCCTTTCCACCACTACCGCTAAATCGTCCATCGCTGAATGATGATGACGGACAGCCCCTGCTGCACTGTGATTGTCAGCTACAACTGCTGGGAAGCGCTCCGACTGTGTTTGCAAAGCTTACCGACAGCGCACGTGATCGTCGTGGACAACGCTTCCGCAGATGGTAGCGCCGACATGGTGCGACGCGAATTTCCGGCCGTGACCTGGCTGGCAAACGATTCCAACCGCGGCTTCGCCGCCGCCTGCAATCAAGGAATACACGCGACGAGTGAACCGTTTATGCTGTTGTTGAATCCGGACACGTGGGTTTCGGAATACGCACTCCAGACCTTGTCGCGAGTGATGACGCACAACCCGAAGATTGGCGCGTGCGGGCCACGGATTCTCAACGAAGATACAACTCCACAACCCTCTTGTCGTCACTTTCCCACCTTGGGACGGATGATCTTGGCAGAATTTGGCCTGCGCGCATTCTATTACATCACCAATCCCACCGGCGGCGTTGATCAATTAATGGGTTCGTGCTTGTTGTTGCGCCGTTCGGCGCTCGAACAGGTTGGGTTTCTCGATGAACGATTCTTTGTGTACTTCGAGGAAGTCGACCTATGTCTGCGGCTCCGGCAGGCCGGCTGGGAAGTGCGTTTTGTGCCCGACGCGACGATCATCCACACCGGCGGTGCGAGCAGCCAGCACGACCGGCGCGCGGCGCTCGGATATCGCTACCACAGTCTCTTCGAGTTTTACCGGAAACACTATCCGCGCTGGCAGTTGCCGGTGCTGAAACTGGCGGTCCAATTCACCAGCCTTGCTCGTCTGCTCATTGGCCAACGTGAATATGCAGGTGTCGCCCGGCAGGTGTGGTCGTTGTGAACGTTCTGTTCCTGACGCAATCCACCGCGCGCGGGCCATCGAGTCGATACCGTGCCTACCAATTGATACCGGCACTGGAGAAGCTCGGTATTCATTGCGCGGTATCACCAGCGATGGGCGACGAACTCTATTCCGAAATCTATCTTGGAGGGCGAGTCTCCCGGCGAGCCGCCTTCGCTGCTGCTTGGAAAACACGTAAACAGAATCTCCAACAACTCGACGACTTTGACGCGGTCGTCGTCCAGAAAGGTGTCTTGCCGGGACTCTACGCCGGCTTCGAGCGCAAGATTGCCGCCCGCAAGCCCTTGGTGTTCGATTTCGATGACGCGATCTGGTTGCCTCGGCAGGGCGGCTCACCGGTCTTGCGAGCGCTCCATCGCGAACGATCCGTTCAAGCAATCCTGCGCTGCTCCCGCGCCGTTATGGCCGGCAACCAGTACCTTGCCGACTATGCGCGGCGGTTCAACTCGAACGTCACGGTGGTCCCGAGCACAATCGATCTGACGCAGTACTCCACCACTCCACCACTCCACCACTCCACTATCCTATCCATTGGCTGGATCGGCAGCCGGACAACCTTGCCGTATCTGAAACCGTTGCGACCCGTGTTCGAGCAACTGCAGATCGTACCGCGGGTGATTGCATCGGGAGATACCGGCGCGCTCGGGTTCAAGGTTGAGTTTCGTCCCTGGCGCTTGGAGACCGAACTTCAGGAACTCCGGCAAATCGGCATCGGCATCGCCCCGCTGCCGGACACGCCGTGGGAACGCGGCAAGTGCGGCGTGAAATTGCTCCAATACATGGCCTGCGGGATCCCGATAGTGGCCTCGCCAGTCGGAGTGCATCGCGAAATCATCCGGCACGGTGAAAATGGCCTGCTCGCCGAATCCCATACTGAATGGATCGAATCTCTTGACGCACTCCTGCATCAACCCGCGCTCCGGGAGAAACTCGGGCGCGCCGGCCGCCGCACCGTGGAACAACGCTACGACATCCCGATTGCCGCACAGAAGGTTGCCGTGGTATTGAAGGGGCTGGCGTCCAGCCGTCTCGTGTGAACATCTATCTCGATCTGACCCGGGAATTCAATCGCGGCCGACTGCGTTGCATCATCAGTTCGGGTCAGGCGGTGGTCCTGCACCGGCTCGCCATCATGAGCAAGGACGGCGACTGGATCATCCGCGAGGATGTCGAAGCCACCCAACACACGCTCCGGGTGCTGGCGGAGCACGGCGCGCGCTATCGGTTTGGCGCGCCGCTGGACGTGCGTTGGCTGGCCGGCGGGTGGAGTGCGCACTTCGAGTTCCGGCACGGAGCGTTGCGCGTGCGAACCGACTTCGTTTCCCGGCCACCACGACTGGCATCCGCCGAACTGAACCGCTTGTGGGAGCAACCGCCAGCAGGTTGGCCGGTCTTGCCGCCACCGCAACTGGCCCAGATCAAACAGACCAATCGTGAAAAGGACTACGTCGTCATCGGCGAGTTGGCCCGGTTGATGAACGACCCGGCCGATCAGTTCCTCCATTCCCGCAGTGCCGCCGACTTGCTCACCCTCGCCGTCCAACATCCCGGTCTCGTCAGCCGTCTCATCCCGCAGCGGCCCCTGCTGGCGGTCATCTCTCAGGGCCGCGACGCTCTGGAGCCGGCCCTGGACGCCGAGCGGCGACAACTGATCCGCTTGAATGCCCAACGCCTCCAACGCTATGCCCGTGCCGCGGAGGCGTGGGCGGCGGCCTGGCCCGACGTCGAGCGGCAGACTGCCCGCCTGGACTTGTGCGCGGCTCATCAGTTCCTCGTCAGCCGCGCCGAGGACACTCTGCCCTTCTCTCCCGCGGTAGAATAGGGTAGGCTGCGCGTGATGAATCAGCCGATCACTCGCGACGAGTTCCTCAGCGAGGAAGACCTCGACCTCCGGAATCTCTCCGACGAGGAACTGGAAGCGTACTGGAACTTGTGGCTGGAGCAGGCGCAAGCGAGCAACAACCTCGACGCCGACGAGTATTCCCACGGCGTGTTCACGCGCGTGCCCCGCCGCTCTTCGACTGATCCATGAAACGAATCCTCGTCACCGGTGGCGCCGGCTTCATTGGCTCACACTTCGTCAAGTACGCGCTGCGCCAGCACCCCGACTGGCACATCGTCAACCTCGACAAACTGAGTTATGCCGGCAATCCCGAGAACCTCACCGACCTGCCGGACGCAAAGCGCCACGAGTTCGTCAAAGGCGATATCGCCGACCACGACCTCATCGCCAAGCTCTGGAAGGAAAGTGGCGCAAGCATCCCTGCTTGCGGTTTTGACATTGTCGTCAGCTTCGCTGCCGAGACGCATGTCGATCGTTCGATCCTGTGGGCCGACGACTTCATCAAGACCGACGTGCTGGGGACGTTCGTGCTGTTGGAAGCGGCCCGGCAGTTTGGTGTTGAGCGGTTCATCCAGATTTCCACCGACGAAGTCTATGGCAGCATCGCGGCCGGCAGTTTCACCGAGCAATCCCCGCTCAACCCGCGCAACCCCTACTCCGCCAGCAAAGCCGGCGCGGACCGCCTGGCCTTCGCCTACTTCGCCACCCACAACGTGCCGGTCATCATCACCCGCTGCTCCAACAACTTTGGCCCAAACCAGTACCCGGAAAAATTCATCCCGCTGTTTGTCACCAACGCCCTCGAAAACAAGCCGCTGCCCCTCTACGGCGACGGCAAGAACGTGCGCGACTGGATTTATGTCGAAGACCACTGCGCCGCCGTGGACTTCCTGATCAATCACGGCCAGGTCGGCGAGGTGTACAACATCGCCGGCGGTAACGAGGTGGAGAACATCGACATCGCGCGCACCATTTGCCGGCATCTCGGCAAGCCGGAATCCCTGATTCAATTCGTCAAAGACCGCCCCGGCCACGACCGTCGCTACTCGCTGGATGCCGGAAAGCTGGCCACCCTCGGCTGGAAGCCCAACCGGGATTTCCACGCCGCGTTGCGGGACACGGTTGACTGGTATGTGAACAACCCCGGTTGGTGGCAGAAGATCAAGAGCGGCGAGTTCAAGAAGTATTACCAGCAGCAATACGGCCAGCGGCTGTGACTCCCACAGGCTTGCCGTCGCAGGAGATTTGGGCTACGCTATGAGCGATGAAGCTGCGAACCGACCTGCTCAAGTACGCGACTCCAGAAGAGGCTCTGAAGGAGGCGCTGGCCAACAATCGCCGCTACAAGCCCGAGCCGCTTTTCTCCAAAACTGGGACTGGCAGTCTGTCGTCCGCCACAACCGAGGAACGTGCGAGCGAGGTGGCGCGCAGCACGGCCAGAATTCAGAAAGCTTTGCAGCAGTCGGCCAAGACTGGGACCAACGACGCGTCGTAGAATCTTCTCTCGCCGAGACGCTTGATTTCCTCCGCCAGTGCCACCGTCGTGCTCCGTTTCTCTTTTTTAATGGCAACACCTTTGCCGACATCGGCCGGACGTTTGCCGACTATCTTTTTGCCGAGTTGCCCGCGGTCCGCCGACGGGAGGTGACTTCGGCTATCGCCCATTACATCGCCGGGGTGTTGGACCGAGATGACATGGTCGCGATCATCGAAGGTCTCTGCGAGAGCGCGGTCCTGCGAGCGGGCGACCGGGTGCGAACGCTGCGTGGTTCGTTACGGGGAGTGGTCAACCGCGTCCTCCCGGACGGAAAGGTCGTCTGGCAAGCCGACGGCAGCGCCTCGGAACTGACGGCCCTCCCCGAAGCCCTGCTGCGCGAAAGCCAACCCCAACGGCCTTGACGCTCCGCCTCCGCAACATCCTCGGCTTGGTCGCCATTTTCCTCGCCGTCGTTTTCGCCTGGTTCTGGCAGGGCGTGTGGCTCGGCGCGATGACGGAATCGGATGGCCACGCCCGACTCGAAAAAGACGCGCTCGGTTTCTCTCAACTCGCCAAGGAATCCCGCCCGTTCTACGCCGCATCCCTGCGCGAACCGCTCTTCCCCGCCCTCCTCCGCGTCAGCCTGAAATCGTTCCATCCGGCTGACGAACATCTCTTCATTCGCCAACTGACCGGCGGGTTCGGTCTCGCCGTCATCGCCGCCATCGGCGCGCTCGGCTGGCGACTTGCCGGCCCCGCGGCGGGCGCGCTCGCGGCGTGGCTGTTTGCCGTCAGCACGACCACCGTCTATTACTCCATCAGCGGCCTGCGCGAACCGCTCGTGCTGCTGCTGGTGGTGCTGTTCGCCCTCTGCCTTTTGACCGGAGGGCGACGCTCCGTCGTCGGCCTCGCGCTCTTCAGCGTCGCACTGCCGCTCTTGCGACTGGAATCTCTCATCGTCATCCCGCTCATTCTGGCGGGCTGGCTGGCTCTCGCCGGCCGCGATTGGAAACGCCGGCTCCTGCCGGCAGGGCTGGCGGTCGGGCTGGCGTGGCTGTTCGCCTTGCCGTTTCTCATCGCCTGCCGGAAGGAGTTCGGCAGTTGCTTCGCGCTGACCGCCAACCACGCCACCTACTGGCGCAACCACGAGTTCGCCGGCCAGCCCGGCCACCTGACCCGCGACGAGGTCGTGGCCAATCCTTACGGCGGCACACGCGTCTCCACCGCCGCGTACATCTTCCGCGACCATTCTCTGCCGGTGGTGATCGGCCGGTACGTGCGGGGTTACTGGATTTCGCTGACCAGACACATCCCGGCCATCTTCGCGTGGAATCAGGTGCGCAATCCGCTCGTCTGGTTCTGGCTGGCTGGCGTGGGGTGGGCCGTGCGTTCGTGGCGCACGCAGGGCATCGTGCCGCTGATCGCCGTCGTCGCGCAGTTCCCATTCGCCTTCATCGTGCCGCTCGATACCGTGATGCCCGGTCGCGAGCATGCCGGCGTGGAGATCCGCTTCAGTTTGCCGCTGGCCCCATTCGTGGCCGTGCTGGCGGCGTCAGGGATCGTGGAAACCGGTCGGTGGGGCTGGAAAAAATGGTGGGCGCGATAGGACTCGAACCTATGACCTCGCGGGTGTGATCCGCGCGTTCTAGCCAACTGAACTACGCGCCCAAAATGCACGCGCACACTACCAATCGTCCCCCGCAGATGCAAGTGCCGAGCTTTCTCGCGCTCGTGGCGGTGGCGGCGTTGTGTCTGGGCGCGTTCTGGTTGCTGTTGCGGGGGAACTATTCGCCGGAAACCTACACGGCCCACCGGGCGGTGCCGGACACGCTCGAACTTGCCTGGTTCGTCGCCGCGCTGGCGGTCACGGTGGTGAGCGTTGCGTGGTTGCGCCGCCAACCGGGTCCTTGGCGCGCGATCCTGCCGGTGGTGTCGCTTCGGCGGCGGTTGTGATTCGCGCACTGATCGGTGCCGGGCCGCAGTTTTACGAGCCGGTGTGGTTTGCCACGAGTCTGGGTTGGGCCGTCGCCCGCCTCAGCCGGCCACCGACGCGCCTTCGGGCGGAATTCATCTGGATCGCCGCCGCGTTGCTGGCCGGCTACTACTTCGTCCAACAGGTTGGCTACCTCAACGACTTGGCGCTGGGCTACCCCGACTGCGGCGAGATCGCGCGGCGGATGCACAACACGATCCATCGTCCCGACCTGTTCCTGCGCGTCAACCCGGACAAACCCCTGTTCTTCGACCATGTCGATCCCGGCATCCTGCCAGTCATCTCCGTCTGGAGGCTCTGGCCGGATCTCCGGGTCACCATCCTGCTCCAACTCGTCGCAGTCCTGGGATCCGTCGTCCCCCTCTATTGGGTCGGCCGGCAATTGTTCGGTGACAAGTCGGCCGCGTCCTGGCTGGCGCTGGCGTGGCTGGTGTATCCCTCGACTTCGCTCATCATCTACAGTGGCTCGTACGGCTTTCGTTGGGGCAATCTCTGTCTTCCGCTGTATTTCGCCGCGCTGGCGCTGTGGCTCCGCGGAAAAACCGGCTGGGCGCTCGCCGCCGCGCTGTGGGCGATCAGCATCAAAGAGGAAGCGGCGATCCCGATCGGCATGTTCGGTTTGTACCTCGCGCTGGTGAAACGCCGGCGACTCGCGGGCGCGCTGCTCGCCGCCAGCGCGTTCGGTTACTTTCTCTTGGCGACGTCGGTCATCATTCCCGCGTTCAGTCCGCGCGGTTACGAACTGAACCGCTACTTCGCCGGCCTCGGCGAGACGAAATGGGAAATCCTGCTCGCGCCCCTGATCAAGCCGGGCGCGTTCTGGGGCCGGTTGTTCGAGCGCGAAACTCTCTGCCTGTTGGGGGCATTGCTCGCGCCGCTGTTGTTCGTGCCGGCGACGCGACCCGCGATCCTGGCCGTGGGCGCGCCGGTGATTCTCTTCATCTGCATGGACCAATCCATGAAGAGCCTCGGTTTCTGGTGGCAGCTCAGTCTCCTGCCGGTGGTGTTCTGGGCGTTGGCGGACGCGGCCAAACAAACCCGCGTCCTCCCCGGTGCGGTCGCCGCCGGCCTGGTCATGTCCCTGTTTCTGGGCAACACGTTCTGGAGCAAGCCCACGATCCCGATCCCGCGCGCGCCGGGCCGGGCCGCGCTCATCAAGGAGTTTCGCGCCGAAATGCCGATCGGTGCCTCCTTGTTTGCGACCCCGCGCGCCGCTGCATTCTTCATCGACCAACAGTCGCTCTACCTCGGCCCGCCCTTGCCGGCCGACCTCGAATGCGCCCTGATCGACCTCCGCACCCCGTGGCGCGAGTCAGGCGGTGTGCGTTGGTTGCAGGAATTGCGCACCCAACAACGGGCCGTCGAGGCGCGGGGAGATCTGCGGCTACTGAAGGCCCAAGATGGTCTGCTCTTCTACGCGAACTATGGCGACCCGCTCGACGCGCGATCAATCGTCGAAACCAACGCGCCTGCGGGCGTGGCGATACCCCTCACCGCTGGCGTCTCCGTGGCCGGGTTCTCCATCAAGGGCGGCGACCCGGTGCGAATTACCATCTTCAGCCGCGTGGCGACCGCGACAAACGTGGACGTCGCAGTCCGCTGCCTACTCCACTACGGGGACGCGTCGTTCACCTCCAAGTTCCAGCCGCTCGGCCAGGGCATCTGGCCCGTGAATCGTTGGGACGCGGGCAAGCTCTACGTGGACGAGTTCTCCGTCACGGTGCCGCGCGGTCTCGATCCCTCCGACTTCAGCCTCGAATTCGAGGCGGCCCTCCTGCCGTAACCGTTCACTCCTTCCGCAACACCGTGTCCTGCCGGCAGTGTGCGTCGTCACCCACAGGATAATCCAGCGTGTAGTGCAGGCCGCGCGATTCCTTCCGCAACAGCGCGCTCTCGACGATCAACTCGGCGACGAGCGCGAGATTGCGCAACTCGATCAGGTCGGGCGTGACCTTGTAGTCCCAGTAGAACTGGTTGATCTCGCGCTGGAGATTCTGAATCCGCGCCCGCGCCCGCAACAGCCGCTTGTCGGTGCGCACGATGCCGACATAATCCCACATCAACCGCCGGATTTCGTCCCAGTTGTGCGTCACCACAACCAATTCATCGGGATCGGCAGTATCACCGGATTGCCACGCGGGGAGCGTGGGCGCGGGGACGCGTGGGAGCGTGGTGGCCACATGGGCGGCGCGGTGGGCGACGACGAGAGCTTCGAGCAGGGAATTGCTGGCCAGCCGGTTGGCCCCGTGCAGACCGGTGCAGGCGACCTCGCCCGCCGCAAGCAACCCGGCAATCTCCGTCTCGCCGTCCATGTTGGTGACGACACCGCCGCACTGGTAATGCGCCGCAGGCACGACCGGCAGCGGCTGCTTGGTCATGTCGTACCCGTATTCGAGGCACTTGTTGTGGATATTGGGAAACCGGCGCTTCACGAAGTCGGCATCCTTGTGGGAGATGTCCAAGCGCACGAACTCGGCGCCGGTCTTCTTCATCTCGGCGTCGATGGCCCGCGCCACGATGTCGCGCGGGGCGAGATCGGCCATCTTGTGGTAGCGCGCCATAAACGGCTGGCCATCGCGACCGAGCAGCACGCCGCCTTCGCCGCGCACCGCTTCGCTGATCAAAAACGTTTTCGCCTTCGGACTGTACAGGCAGGTTGGATGAAACTGGATAAACTCCATGTTCGCCACGCTCGCGCCGGCCCGGTAGGCCATGGCCACGCCGTCGCCGCTGGCGATGTCCGGATTGCTCGTGTACAGGTACACCTTGCCCGACCCGCCCGTGGCCAGCAACGTCACCGGCGCGGCAAACACCTCCACCTCCCGTGATTTCTCGTCCAGCGCGTAACAACCGAGGCAGCGGTTTGGTCCGGGCAGTTGAAGCTTCTGCGCGGTGATCAGGTCGATTGCGACCGAGTCTTCAAAAATCTGGATGTTCGCGTTCTGCGCGGTGGCGGCGAGCAACGCGCGCTCGATCTCCCGCCCCGTGATGTCGCCGGCGTGAATCACCCGCCGACGGGTGTGACCACCTTCCCGGCCGAGATCGAACTCACCCGGCGCCGTCGCGCTGTGGGTGAACTTGACTCCCCAGTTGATCAACTCCCGCACCAGCGCCGGTCCTTCGGTGACGATGGTGCGCACCACGTCCTGCCGGCACAGCCCGGCCCCCGCCTCCAACGTGTCGCGCACGTGCAACTCCGGCGAATCGTCCGCCGCCATCACCGCCGCAATCCCACCCTGCGCGTAGTTGGTGTTGCTCTCCGCGCGTTGCTTCTTGGTGATGATCGCGACTGTCCCCCGGTCAGCGACCTTCAGGGCAAAGGTCAACCCGGCAATCCCGCTGCCGATGACGAGAAAATCGAAGTTGTGTTGAGGGTTGCCGGCCATGTTGTGCCTCACCACCGGTGCGCGTGCGGGCCGAAATCAGCCTCGTAGAAGGTGGAGATCATCCGCCCGGGCGGGGCGAACTCGTCGATCTTTTTGCAGTCGTCATCACTCACGGCGACATTCAGTGCCCCGAGGTTGTCCTCCAATTGTTCCAGCGTGCGCGGGCCGATGATCGGGGCGGTGACGCCCGGTTGGCGCAGGCTCCACGCCAGTGCGAGTTGGGAGACGGTGCAGTGTTTCGCGGTGGCCAGCGTGGTCAGGCCCTCGACGACATCGAACACGCGGTCGTTGACTCGTCGCTCCAACCAGGTGGCTTTGGGGTCGCCGAACCGCGAGCCAGCCGGTCGGGCAACGTTGCGCTGGTACTTGCCGGTTAGCAGCCCGCCCGCAAGTGGACTCCACGGAATGATGCCGAACCCGTACGTGCGCGCCATGGGCAACAGTTCGCGCTCGGCGCGGCGGTCGAGCAGGTTGTAGCCGGGCTGGTCGCAGACGAAGCGGTTCAGGCCGTACTCCTTCGACACCCAGAGCGACTCGACCAGTTGCCACGCGGCAAACGTGGTCGTGCCTCCATAGCGGACCTTGCCGGCCCGAATCAGATCGTCGAGTGCCCGCAGGCTTTCGTCGATCGGGATCGCCGCGATCGGCTTGTGGAGTTGGTAGAGATCGATCCAATCGGTCTGCAACCGGCGGAGACTGGCGTCGCACGCCTCGATGATCTGGCGGCGATGACTGCCCCACGCGTTGGGATCGTCGTCGGCCATGCGGCCGTGCACCTTGGTGGCGAGGACAACTCGGTTGCGTCTGCCGTTGCGTTTGAGGGCCTCGCCGACGAATTCCTCGCTCTTGCCGCGTGAATAGACATTGGCCGTGTCGAAGAAGTTGAGGCCAGCATCGAGCGCGCGGTCGATCATCCGGCAGGCATCGGCCAACTCCGTCTTTGCCCCAAACATCATGCATCCCAAACACAGCGGGCTGACCTGCACACCGGTTCGTCCCAATGATCGGTATTCCATCCGGGCAGCATCGAATTGACCGGCCACACTGGTCAAGCCGGGAATTGACGTGCCGACCTATTTCCTTGACGGGTTCTTTTGCGCGGCCATAGCATCCGCCCCACTTGATCCGATGAAACGACTGCTCTGGGCGTTGACGGGAATCGTCTTGGTGCTGGCACTGCTGGTGGTGTACTGGGCCGTGCCGTGGCGGCCGGCGCCGCGGGCCATCGACCTCGTGCCGAGCGACACGCTGGTGTTCGTGCAGGTGCGGGACTCCCGATCGGCCCGGTACAACTTCGTCCGCAGCCCGGCGTTGGCCCTGTGGAAAGAACCGCAGGTCCAAGCGCTGCTCGCGCAACCGTTGCAGTCCGTTCAAGACGCGGTGGGCGATCAGTACGCCCGCCGGCTCAGTCGCAGTCTCGATCAGATTCTGCTCGCGCCGCAGGGCGAGACGTTCCTGGCGGTCACCCACCTGTCGCTGCCCTTGGTCCAACCCGGCATCGTCGTCGGCGCGGACATGCGGGGGAACCTGTTCAAGGCCAAGCTGGCCGTGCTGAATCTGGAGTTCAGTCTGCGCCGCTACAACAAGGGCGCGTCGGTCCTGCAAAGCCGCCGCTACCAGGGGGTGCGTTACAAAGCGTGGCGCGTCCGGCCCGCCACCACCATCTGCTACACATTCTTCCGCTCAATGGTCATTGTCACCGTGGGCGAAGAATCCATGCGCGAGGTGATCGGCCACTTCCAACACGGCAACGCGCCACAAGTGGACACCTTGGCCGGCAGTGCCGACTACCAAAACTTCTGCGCCGCCCTGCCAACGGAGGGCGACGCCGTCGCCTACCTGAATCCCAGCCCCGTCCTCCGCCGGCTCGGGCCGATGCTGTTCCTCTCGCCGCCGCTGGCGGCGGCACTCCAACCCGTCACCAACATCGAAGGCGCGGGACTCAGTTTGCGCTTCACCACCAACGCGGTCCACGAAACGCAGGTCACCCAGTTCCGCAGTGGCGCTCACGAACCGCCGCCGCCCAACACCCGGCAAAGTCTCCGGTTCACCCAGCCGACGACGCTCGCGTACGCCGTGCGCAGTGTCGATTGCGAAGCGGCCTACGTCCGGCTCGTTCAATTGATCTCCGCCAGCGGTCGCCCCCGGTGGAACCTGCGCGTGGCCGTCCTCGAACACACCTTACGCCAGAAGAACGTCGATCTCTACGACGACGTGCTCGCCAAGCTCGGCCCGGAAATCGCCGTGGTTGCCAACTGGCGCGAGAGCGCGGAGCTGCCGGATGCCGCCCTCGTCGTCCAGGTGGCCGACAGCCCCGAATTGCGGGAGGCGCTCGGCATCCTGCTCAAGGTCCTCAAGAAGCGCACCCTGGGCACCGACGAACAATCGCCTTGGGAGGAACTTATCCATCGCGGCCACCTGCTCCACATCGCCCGCCTCGGCGCCGGCAAGATCGCGCCGACGTATTTCTTCAGCGACGGATTTCTCGTGTTGGCGTCCGACCCCGACTGCGCGCGGGACTTGATCGAACACATCATCTCGACCAACGGCACCCTCGCCGCCAGCCGCACGTATCAAATCGCTGTCGCCCAACTCCCACCCGGCAATGACGCGTTCACCTATTGCGACCTGGCCACGCTCTACGGCCGCGCCCGACCGTTGATCCAAGATGTCGCCCGCCAGGTCGCCACCGGCATGGCCGACCCCAGCGCGCACAAGGCCCTCCCGGCGCTGCTCCAACGCCTGGCCCGTCCGCCCTGGGCGGAATGGGTGCTGCGATTACAGCGATTGCCGGAGACTGAAGTCGTCGTGCCGCACCTGAGTGCGTTTGCCGCCGCCACCCAAGACGATCCCCGACGCAGGACCACGTTCAGCGTTTCGCCGTTCGGCACGCCGACCGGCCTGCTGGCCATGGGCGTGGGCGGACTCGCCGCCCCCGAAGCGCTGGCCACGCTCCGTCAAACCGCTACCCGCGCAAACGGACCCAAAACGTCGTCAGATAAGGCCGTTCCCCCGGTGCCACCCGGAAATCAAACGGGAGCGTCTCAAACTCCACCGACTCGATAGCGCCGACTGTTTCTCGCAGCATTGCCTCGAACCGTTCCGGCTGGATCGTCCGCTGATTCGCCGAACAGAACAAAATTCCCCCCGGCGCGACCACCGGCAACGCCGCGTCCACCAGTTTCCGGTAATCCCGCTCCGCCTGAAACACCCGGCCCGCTTTCGTGGTCGAAAACGTCGGCGGATCGAGCAACACCACGTCCCACCTGCGCCCGCGCTTCGCCGCGCCGTGCAACCACAGAAACACATCCACGCGCGCAAACTCGTAGCCGGCCGGGTCGAAACCGTTCGCCCGGAAATTCTCCTGCCCCCACTCCAGATAGTTCCGCGACAGATCCACGCTCGTCGTCACCGCCCCCGCCTTCGCCGCCGCCACCGAAAACGCGCACGTGTACGCGAAACAATTCAGCACCGACCGCCCCGCCAGGTTCATCGTCAACAACCGCCGCCGATTCTCCCGCTGGTCGAGAAACAAGCCGGTCGAATAGCCTTCCCCGAATCCCACCAGAAACGTCAGCCCGTTCTCGCGGACGGGAAATCGCTCACCACTGGCTGCCTGCGGCTTCGACCGCTGCCGCCGCGTCACCACCTGCTCCACGATCGGGAACGCCCCCAACTGCTCGCGCACCGCCGTCACCGCTTCGCGTTGCCACTGGACGAGCAGCGTGCCGGCATACGAATCAACGATCACGTCAGGAAACCCATCCGCCGTCCCCGCGATCAGCCGGTAGGCATTCGTCTCCTCGTCGAACAACGACTCCCGAAACTCCTGCGCCGCCACCAATGCGTCATCCGTCTGCTCGAACGCGGCCGGCAGCGAAGCCGTCAACCGGAGCGTTTCGCCCGTCGTGGGATGCTGAAGGCTCAGGGTGTGCGAGTGCAGCATCAATCGCGGCGCCGGCGCGCCGCCGTAAAGGGTGTCGCCCACGATGGGGAACCCGTTCTCCGCCGCATGCTGGCGGATTTGATGCGTCTTGCCCGTGACCGGTCGCGCGCGGATGAGAAAATTCCGCCCGTGCGCCTGTTCAAACTCAAATTCCGTCACCGCGTCCGCCGATTTCGCGCGGAACTGCGCCCGCGTGGGCCGGGTGGCCGAGAGCAGCCGATAGGTTTTCTCGACGCGATGTTGCTCGAACTGTTGTGCGAGCGATTGGTTGGCCTGCCGGGTTTTACCGAACACCAGCACGCCCGAGGTGTCCTTGTCGAGCCGCTGGAGAATGGACAATGCGCCCCGCCGCTTGCAAAGCCACTCGTGCATTCCGTCCGGCGCGTAGCGGTCAGGTTTGTGGGTGTTGACGCCGGATGGTTTGTGGACGGCCAGCAGATGCTCGTCTTCGAAGAGAACCAATGCGCTCACGTCTGGCCGCGGCGTTGACGCCAGTAGCTGCCGAACAACGTCAACGTCACCGCCGCCAGGAAGATGGAACTGGTCGGCTCGCGGATCGCCCCCATTTCCATGTCGTCGTGAAACTGCACCACGGCCGAGATCGAGAAACAGGTCAGAATCAGAAACACCACCGCCACGCACAACGCCGGCGACCCCCGCAATTCCGCCGCCACCAACTGCCAGAGCGACAACCGCGCGGCTTCGACGGGGACGGGTTCTTTTGCGACCGCCGCCGGCTGGATTCGTGAGTTTTTCTTCGCCGCCATCGTTCAACCCGGCGGCCAACTCATCGGCCGGCCACCCAGCACGTGGACGTGCAAGTGCGGCACGGCTTCGCCCGCGTGCGGCCCGTTGTTGATCACCAGCCGGTAGCCCGACTCGGCGATGCCCTCCTGCCGCGCCACCTGCGCCGCGACGGTCAGCAGATGTCCCAGCAATGCCTCGTCCGCGCTCTGCGCCGCGCCCACCCGGACGATTTCCTTCTTCGGAATGACCAGGATGTGGATCGGCGCCTGCGGTTTGATGTCCCGGAACGCCAGCGCCCGGTCGTCCTCGTACACGATCTGGGCTGGGATTTCCTTGCGGATGATCTTTGTAAAAATGCTGTCCGCCATCTCACTCCTCCTACTCGACCACACTGACGCTGCACACCGCCGTCCCCCGCAGCCGCGCCGTGCGCGCATAGACGTACTGCACAATTTCCTCGGACAATCGCCGGCAACCTTCCCCCCAGCGTCGCGTCCCCCGCAGGCGCAACACGCAATCCCGCAGCCCGCGCAACCGCACGACCCTGCCGCGTCGGCCGATGGCCGCATCGAGCGCCACATCGAGTTGCCGGTAGAACGCCAACTCGTATCCTCCGGTCATCTGGTCGAGCGCGATGTCGGAGTCGGGATGCCGACCGGCATAGGCGTCTGCGAGTTCTTCCATCCCAAGCATGTCCAGCACCGCCTCCACCATCTCCGCGATCTCCACGGTGGTCAGCAATCGCTCCGGCTGATGATCCCGCGCGTACTGTTCCACCGCCGCCGCGATGGACTCGGCCAGTAATCCGGGTTCGTCGGTGGACGCCGCGATTGAACGCGCCAACTCGGCGGCGTCGAACGGGATGCGCGTCCCCTCCCCGCGAAGCACCCAGGCGATCTCTTCATGTGGCATAATCATCGGCGACGTTCTCGTTTCGGCGGTTTCCGCGACTGACGCACCATCTGGCGGATCTCGTGGATGAACTGCTCCGCGTCCTTGAACTGCCGGTACACCGACGCGAACCGCACGTAGGCCACCTCATCCACCTTGCGCAGGTGCTGCATCACCCGCTCTCCCACTCGGAGCGAACTAACCTCCCGGCCAAACTCGCTCTCCAACTCCGTGGTGATCCGGTCCACCAGTTGTTCAATCTGCTCGGAGTTGACGGGGCGTTTCTCGCACGCCTTGTCGATCCCCGCCAACAGCTTGCGCCGGTCGAAATCCTCATACACCCCGCTGCGTTTCTTCACCCGCAACTTCTCGCGGAGCAACTCCTCGTAGGTCGTGAACCGCGTGTGACAGCGCAGGCATTGACGCCGGCGTCGAATCACCGCGCCGTCGCCGCTGCTGCGAGAATCCACCACCTTGTCGTTTTGCGCACCGCACTTCGGGCAGCGCATACGTCTTGCTATCACGCCGGGATGGTGGAATCAAGCGCGGTCTGGTACGCTCTCCGCCGCCGACATGGCCCGACGCCTCATGCACTACGTGCTGATCATCCTCGGTCTGCTCGTCCTCTTCGCGCTCTTTCTTCGCTGGCGCGAGCCGAGCATGATCTATTATCCCGCGCGCGGTCTCGATGACTCCCCCGACCGGCATGGTTGGGAATACGAGGATGTCTGGCTCACCACCGCCGACGGCGTCCGCATCCACGGCTGGTGGCTGCCGCGCTCATCGAACGCGGCGACCATTCTGTTCCTTCACGGCAATGCCGGCAACATCTCCCACCGCTTCGAAAAACTCGCGTTCTTCCGCGAACTTGGCGCTGCCGTGTTCATCCTCGACTACCGGGGCTACGGCCGCAGTGACGGCGTGCCGAGCGAAGCCGGCACGTATCACGATGCCCAGGCGGCCTACTCTTTCCTTCTGAACACTGAACACCGAACACCGAGCAATCTCGTCTTGTACGGTGAATCCCTCGGCTCCGCGGTCGCCGTCGAACTCGCCACACGCGTTCCTGTCGGTGGCGTGATCCTCGAAGAACCGTTCACCTCCATTGCCGACGTCGGCCAAGCCATGTTTCCGTTCCTGCCGATCCGCTGGCTGGTGCGCAACAAATACGACAGCCTCGGCAAGATTGACCGCCTCAACGCCCCGCTGCTGATCTTCCACAGCCGGCAGGACGAATACTTCCCCATCCGCCACGCCGAGCGTCTCCTCGCCGCCGCCCGCGACCCGAAGCAACTCATCGAACTTCACGGCAGCCACAACGACGCCTTTCTCCTCAGCGCCGACCGCTACCGGCAGGGACTCCTGGAATTTCTGCTCCACCGACAGCCCTGACCACATCCCGTCCGCACTGTTATAAAAGTGTTACACGTGTAACACTTTCCGGGAAGTCAACCACGGAAGGCCGAGTCAGGATAGCTGGAGCCGTCACCGGCCTGCTTGACGCGTGTGCGCGCGGCCCCTAGTATCGTGGGCAGTTACGATAGGGACAATTGTTCATGGCCGAAATCCAACCGTTCCCCGGGGTGCTCTACGATACGCAACGGGTCAATCCGGCGGATGTTCTCACGCAGCCGTACGACAAGATCACTCCTGAGATGCGCGCGCAGTACCTCGCGCGTTCGCCCTTCAACCTGATCCGCATCGAGCTGGGTCAGGAGCAGCCGGGTGATACGGAGACCAACAACAAGTACACCCGCGCCGGCGAGCTTTACCGGCAGTGGCTGCGCGCGGGTGTCTTGCAACGGGCGGCCCGGCCGGCGTTGTATTATCTGGAGCAGACGTTCATGCCGCCGGGATGGACGGAGACGCGGACGCGGCGCGGGCTGATTGCTGCGGTGCGATTACATCGTTGGGACGAAGGGCGCATCCTGCCGCACGAACACACGCTGTCGAAGCCGAAGGCGGACCGGCTGTCGTTGCTGCGGGCGTGCGCGTCGCAGCAGGGACAGATCTTCATGCTGCATCCGAATCCAATCCCAACACCACCGTTGGGTAAACCACTGTACCGGTTGGTGGACGATTACCAAGTGACCAACACCGTTTGGGAAATCTCCCAGCCGGCCACGATCAGTGCGATTCAGGAGGCGTTGCGTCCGCAAAAGTTCTACATCGCCGACGGACATCATCGGTACGAAACGGCCCTCGCGTTTCGCGACGAGGCGCGGACGGAGGCCCGGCAATTCGTCATGGCGACGCTGGTGGACATGAACGATCCCGGGTTGGTCGTGTTGCCGACACATCGGGCGGTCAGCAACCTGTCGAAGTTCGATCGCGAGGCGTTTCGACGCCGGCTCGCGGAGCAGTTCGTGGTCGAGCCGCTGGGTTCGTTGGCCGACCTGAAACCCGGCCGGATCGGCGTGTTCGACGGCCGGGAATTGGCGGCGGTGCGGCCCCGTGATCCTGGGAAATTGCGGGCGTTGTTTGCATCCAGGCCGCCGCTGTGGCATCAGTTGGATGTGGCCATCTTGCACGTCGCCATTTTGGAAGCGTTGCTGGGCATCGACGAGCAGCGATTGCGGGAGGAAGCGAACGTGACCTACTGGCGCGAAACAGAGGCGGCGCTCGCGGAAGTGCGCGCCGGCCGCGCCACGCTCGCTTTTTTCCTCAATCCCACGCCTGTGGGCGACGTGAAAGCCATCGCGGATGCGCGCTCACGGATGCCGCAGAAGAGCACGGACTTTTATCCCAAACTGCTTTCCGGGATGGTGATGTACGAGGTCGGATGATTTCGCTTCGTCATCATAAACCGGCGCACGGGCCGGGGTCGCGTTGCCGGGTGGACCCGGAGTTCGAGATCGGGTTCTTTGAGGGCGTCGTGCGCCGCGATCCCAAATCGATCGAAGCCCTGCAGATTCTTGGCGATGCCTACACGAAAACCGGGCACTGGAAGGAAGGCTTGGCGATTGACCGCAAGCTCGCCCGGCTTTGTCCGGGGGATCCGACCGTGTTCTACAATCTGGCGTGCAGCTATTCGTTGCTGGCGAAGGTCGATCTCGCCCTCGCGGCGTTGGAGAAAGCCATGCGGCTGGGTTACGACGACGCGCGCTGGCTGGCCAAGGACCCCGACCTGAACAATCTGCGTCAGGACCAGCGCTTTGTCCGGTTGTGCGCGGGGATGAGGAAGAAGCCCCGGCGTCGGCGGTAATCAGACCACTTCGTCCACGTTCATGCCGAGGCGTTGCATCCGGTAGCGGAGGGCGTGGCGGCTGATGCCGAGGGATTGGGCCGCCTCGGTGATCCGGCCGCGATGGCGGCGCAACGCGTTCTCGATCAACCCGCCCTCATACTGCGCGAGCGCCTCCTCGATGTTGGCCGGCACGGGTTTGTCGCCGAGCGGTCCCTGCAACTCACCCACCGTTGTAGGCAAGCTCCGCGCCTGGACATGGTCGGTGGTTTCGACGATGACGGCGCGCTCGATGGCGTTGCGCAGTTCGCGGACGTTGCCGGGCCAGTGGTAGGTGTGCATGAGTTGGCGGGCCGCGTCGCTGAAGTCCACGATCCGCTTGCGCAGGGCCTCGGTGAAATGCCGCAAAAAATGGGTGGCCAACACCTCGACGTCGCCGCTCCGCTCGCGCAGGGGCGGGAACTTGATCTCCATGACGTTGAGGCGGTGGTAGAGGTCCGCGCGAAATTTCCCCGAGTTGAGCGCCGCGCGGATGTCCTGGTTGGTGGCCGCGATCACGCGCACGTCCACCGTGATGTCCGCGTTGCCACCGACCCGCTGGAAACATTTGGTTTCGAGCACGCGCAGGAGTTTGGACTGCAACTGCGGGCTCATGTCGCCGATCTCGTCGAGAAACAACGTGCCGCCATCGGCGTCTTCGAAGCGGCCGAGGCGTTGCTTGATTGCGCCGGTGAACGCGCCGCGTTCGTGGCCGAACAATTCGCTTTCGAGCAGGTTCTCCGGAATGGCTGCGCAGTTGATGCTCAGATACGGCTTGGTCGCGCGTCGGCTGCGCAGGTGCAGGGCGCTGGCGGCCATTTCCTTGCCGGTGCCGCTCTCGCCGACGAGCAGCACGGAGGCGTCGGTGGGCGCGGCGACCTGAATCAGGTCGCGCACGTCCTTCATTGCCGGGCACTCGCCGATCAGGTCGTCCACGTCGAATTGCCGGCCGAGCAGGCCTTTGAGTTGACGGTTCTCTTCTTCGAGCAGTTCGCCGTGGATCACGGTGCGGATGACATGGAGTAGTTCTTCGGGTTCGAAAGGTTTGGAAATGTAATCGGCAGCACCGCCCTTGACCGCCTTGACGGCGAGTTTCGGCGTGGCGTACGCGGTGATCATGATGACGGGGATATGCGGGTAACGTTTGCGGGTGTTGGCCAGGAGCTGGAACCCGTCCATCTCCGGCATGCGCGCGTCGCAGACGATCGCCTGCACGGGTTGGTCGGGGAGCTTGTCCAGCGCCTCGCGACCCGAGGCCGCCAACACCGCGTCGTAGCCATCGGCTTTCAGGATCGACTCCAGGGTGCGCAGCATGTTGCGCTCGTCGTCCACCACCATCACCGTCGCGCGGGCCATGGCTATTCTACCTCGCTGGTTCGCACCGGCAGCACGATTCGAAACCGCGTGCCCTTGTTCGGGGCTGAGTCCACCGCGATCGTGCCGCCGTAAGTTTCCACCAGATTCTTGACGATCGCCAGACCCAGGCCCGTGCCGCCAGCCTTGGTGGTGTAGAATGCGTCGAAAATCTTGTCAAGCGCCGCCGACTCAATCCCGCGGCCGGTATCCTCGATGTCCACCTGGACGCGGCCCCGGCCGGCGTAGCGGCTGCGGACGGTCAACGTCCCGCCCTCGGGCATGGCGTCGAGCGCGTTCTTCATCAGGTTTGCGAAGCACTCCTCCAGTTCGGCCCGCTGACCCGGCAGCGGCGGCAATGCGGGCGTCAGGTCTTTGACGATGTGGACGGTGGAGGGCAACTCGGCGGGATGCACCTGGGTCAGCGCCTGGTTGAGCAGGGTGTTGACGCTGAGATACTCGATGCGGCCCTCGCTCAACCGGGCGTAGTTCATCAACTGGGTCAGAATCTGGTCGGAGCGCGCCACCTCGTCGCGGATGACCTCGACCGCTTCGCGCGGGCTGGGGCCGTTGTCGGCCACGTGTTTCTGGAGGAGGAACGCCGCGTTGTTGATGATGCCGAGCGGGTTTTTCAACTGGTGCGCGATTTCCGCCGCCAACCGGCCTGCGGCGGCGGTCTTCTGGGCGCGCAACTCGAATTCCTGGTTCAGCAACTGCCGCCGCCGCTCGCGTTGCAGCAGCAGGTACACGCCCCAGCAACACGCGCCCAGCAACACCAACAACGCCAGACGCAACCAGTAAAGCTCTTCCCCGAAAATCTGCGTCGTCTCAGCTTGGAGTTCCACTGCCACCGTGTAGAAGACGCAAGTGGACACGTTCAGCACCGCCTGTTGCCAGAACACCGGGAAGTCCACCGCGCTGCGGATCATCAAGCCCACGTACAACCAGTACAACGCGCTCTCCAACCCGCCCGTGAAATAGATCAGCCCGCTCAAAAACAGACTGTCCAACAACCCCAGCCAGAACGCACTGAACCGCAACACCCGCGGCCACATCTGGCCGAGCTGCGCCGCCAGCAGCAGACACCAAAAAATCAGGTTGCCCGCGGCGTAGAAGTTTAATTGCGCAAAGTAGGCCTGGGCCACTTCCTGCGGTTGCTCGGACAACCCGAGTTGCCGGCGGATCACGCCGTAGAAGTAGATCGCCCACAGAATCGCCACCAGCTTGACCGGCAACATGATGTTCGTTTCCACGAACAGGATGCGCCGCAACTGCGCCTCCCGCGCCTCGTCGCCGAGCCGCGTCCGCATCAGGGTCCGAAACAACCGGTTCATGTTGCCAATCTCATCACCTGCTCCACTATCGCCACGGCCACTTCGGACTTCGGAAGCATCGGCAGTGCGTCACGCCCGCCATCCCGCCGCAACAAGGTCACCGCGCTGTGGTCCGCCTCAAACGCGCGCACGTCGTTGGCCACGATCAAGTCCAGTTGTTTGCGCTGGAGCTTCTCCCGCGCGTTGGCCTCCAGGTCGTCGGTCTCCGCCGCGAAGCCCACCAACACCTGCCCCTTCCTGCGACGGCCCAACTCCGCCAGAATGTCCGGTGTGCGCTCCAGTTCAACGGTCATCGTCCCGGTTGCTCGTTCCTTTTTCAGCTTGGTTGCGGACACCTGCTTCGGCCGCCAATCGCACACCGCGGCGCACATGATCACCACGTCGCTCGCCGCAAACCGCGACCAGACCGCCTCGGCCATTTCCTGCGCGGTGGTGACCGGCACGAGCTCGACGCCGGCCGGCGGCGTGAGGCCGGTCGGCCCGCTCACCAGCACCACCTGATCGGAAACCGCCCGCGCCGCCGCGGCCAGCGCGTAGCCCATTTTGCCCGATGACCGGTTCGATATGTAGCGCACCGGATCAAAATGCTCCCGCGTTGGCCCGGCCGTAATCAGGAAACGAAGCATAGAAGTTTCTCGGTGATCTTTTCCGCGGGCCACAGCCGGCCGATCCCTTCGTAGCCGCAGGCGAGAAGCCCCTTGTCCGGCCCAATGAACTCGACTCCGCGTTGCTGGAGGATTTTCACGTTGGTTTGCGTGGCCGGATGCAGCCACATCTTGCCGTTCATCGCGGGCGCGACGACCACCTTGGCCTCGGGCCGCAGCGCCAGCGCGATCGTGCTCAACGCGTCATCGGCAATTCCGTGCGCCAGCTTGGCGATCACGTTGGCCGTGGCCGGCGCGATCACCAGCAGGTCCGCCACGTCAGCAGCCTGCAAGTGACTCGGCTGCCAGTTCCCTTCGGCCTCCGCAAACAGATCGATGGTCACCGGATGTCGCGACAACGTTTGCAGCGTCAGCGGCGTGACGAAATGCGTCGCGTCTCGCGTCATCACGCAGAACACGTCGTGACCGGCTTTCTGCAACTGGCTGGCGATGTCGGCCGCCTTGTACGCGGCAATCGAACCGGTGACGCCTAGAATGATAGTTCGCTTTGCTGCCATGGTTTGTCCTTTGGCTGCCGGGTGGTCCGGCACTTTTCCGCGATCACGATGGCCTTGCCCTGCGCGAAATCATCGTCCAAATGACCGCTGATGATGACGTAATCGTACTCGCGCCAGTGGGTCATCTCCCGCTGCGCCAGCGTCAGTCGTTTACGGATGGTTTCCTCGCTGTCGGTTGCCCGCCGTCGCAGCCGGCTTTCAAGCAGTTCCAGCGACGGCGGCATCAAGAAGATCGTCACCAACGCCTCCGGATACGCGAACCCACCTCCGCGCACGCGTTCCATCAATTGCCCCGCGCCCTGGACTTCGATGTCGAGCAACACATCCTTGCCGGACGCCAATTGCTCCTCCACGCATTGCCGGGGCGTGCCGTAGTAGTGGCCGTTGTACTGCGCGTGCTCCAGGAAATCTCCCGCCGCGATGCGGCGCTCGAACTCGGCCGCGGTCAGAAAAAAGTAATCCTGCCCGTGCTGCTCGCCGCCCCGCGGCGCACGCGTCGTGCACGAGACCGAGTACACCATGCTCGGTGACCAGTTCAACAACCGCTGACACAGCGAACTTTTCCCGCCGCCCGACGGCGCGGAGACGACGATGATCAAACCCGTGCGTGGCGGCGACTCACTCATTCGATGTTTTGCACCTGCTCGCGAATCTTCTCCAACTCGGCTTTCAACTGCACCACCACCTGCGAAATTTCCGCCGCGTTGGCTTTCGAGCCGATCGTGTTCAACTCGCGGTTCATCTCCTGCGACAGAAAATCCAGCGTCCGGCCGACCGGTTCGTTCGACCGCAAATGTTCGCGGAATTGTCCGAGATGACTGCCCAACCGGGTCAGTTCCTCCGAGATGTCGCAGCGGTCGGCGAAGATCACGACTTCCTTCACCAACCGCTCGTCCTCCAGCGGCAAGTCCAGCCCGGCTTCCTTCACCCGCGCGTGCAACTGCTCCCGGTAACGCCTCACCGTGTCCGGCGCTGCGTGACGGATCTGCTCAACTCCGCCGCCGATCACTCCGAGCCGTTTCGACAAATCTTCCGCGAGAAATTTCCCTTCCTTCTCGCGCATCTTCACGAGCTGGCCGAGTGCCTTGCGCAACGCCGTTTCGACGCACGGCCAAGCGACTTCCGCATCCATCGCCGCTTCCGCCAGCTTCAACACGCCCGGCGCGCGCAGCACCGTGTCCAGCGTCACCGGGTCGTTCAACTTCGTCCGCTTGCTCAGTTTCTTGATCGCCCGCAAATACGCCAGCGCCAGCGCCTCGTCCAACTCCACTTGTTCCTCCGCCCGCGTCCCGCTGCGATGATACGCCAACACCACGTTGATCCGTCCGCGCGAGAGTTGTGCGTTGATCTCATCCCGAATCCGCGGCTCCAGCTCGACCAACTCCTTCGGCAACGTGATCGCAATATCACTCTGCTTGCGATTCACCGAGTTTAGCTCGACGGTGAACTTCAATCCCTCCCGCACGCAGTCCCCCCGCCCATAGCCAGTCATTGATCTCATGAAAGTTTCACCATCTCCGCGACCTGCATCACATCCTTATCGCCGCGGCCGCTCAGGTTGATGATCAGCATCGCGTCCTTGCCAATTTTTCGGGCGTGTTTCGTGACGTAGGCCACCGCGTGTGCCGACTCCAAGGCCGGGATGATCCCCTCGACGCGCGAGCAGAACTGAAACGCCTCCAGCGCTTCGTCGTCGGTGGCATACGTGTACTCAATGCGCTTCAGGTCACGCAGATAGCTGTGCTCCGGTCCGACTGCCGCGTAATCCAGTCCCGCCGACACCGAATGCGTCAGCATGATCTGGCCGTCGTCGTCCTGCAGCACAAACGTCCGCGTACCCTGCAACACGCCGAGCGCGCCGCCTTTCTGAAACCGCGCCGCGTGCTGACCCGGCTTGATGCCGCGCCCGCCGCCTTCCACGCCGATCATGCGCACATCTTTGTCCCCGAGAAAGGCATGGAACAGCCCAATCGAATTACTGCCGCCGCCGACGCACGCCACCAGCAGGTCCGGCAAGCGTTCTTCCTTCTCCAAAATCTGCCGGCGCGCCTCGCGGCCGATCACGCTCTGGAAATCGCGGACCATCATCGGGTACGGATGCGCCCCCAGCACGCTCCCGAGGATGTAGTGGGTCGAACGCACGTTCGTGACCCAATCGCGCATCGCTTCGCTGATGGCTTCCTTCAGCGTCTTCTGGCCGGCACTGACCGCGCGCACCTCCGTGCCGAGCAACCGCATCCGGTAGACGTTGAGCGCCTGCCGCTGCATGTCCACCTCGCCCATGTACACGACGCATTCCAACCCGAACATCGCCGCCACCGTCGCGGTCGCCACGCCGTGCTGGCCGGCGCCCGTCTCCGCAATGATGCGCCGTTTGCCCATTCGCTTGGCGAGCAACACCTGCCCGATCGTGTTGTTGATCTTGTGCGCGCCGGTATGGAGCAGGTCTTCGCGCTTGAGATAAATCCTCGGCCCGCCCAATTCCCGCGTCATCCGCTCGGCCAAATACAGCGGCGTCGGACGGCCACAGTACTCGCGCAGGTAGTACTCCAATTCCTGCCGGAACCGCTTGTCACGCCGCGCCCGCGCATACTCGCGCGTCAACTCCTGCAACGGCGCCACGAGCGTCTCCGGCACAAACACCCCGCCGTACGGGCCGAAGTGGCCGTGCTTGTCGGGAAGCGATATTAGCTGTTTCGACATGCCTCAAAAAACTTACGCAACTTTTCCGGGTCCTTCTTCCCCGGCTCGCGTTCCACTCCACTCGACACATCCACCGCGTACGGTTGCACGCGACGGATCGCTTCGGCGACGTTCCCGGGGGTCAGGCCGCCCGACAAAATCAGCGGCGGCCCGATCTGTTTGGCTTCCTCCGCAAGCGCCCAGTCGAACGTTCGCCCCGTTCCACCACGAGCGGACTCAGTGTAGGTGTCCAACAACAGAGCGTCAACATCGTCGTACTCCCGCGCCGCATGGAGCGTCGTCTCATCCCGCATCCGAATCGCCTTGATGCTTTTCGCCGGGAACTTCACGCAAAACCCCGGCGGCTCGTCCCCGTGGAACTGCAACGCCGTCAGCAAACATTCGGCCAGCGCCTTCTCGATTTCATATTCCAGCTCGTCCACGAACACCCCCACTTTCGCCACAAACGGCGGCAACAACTGGCAGATGTTCGCCGCGTCCTTGACCCGGATGTACCGCAGACTCTTCGGATAGAAAATGAACCCCAGCGCGTCCGCGCCGAGATCGACCGCCAGCCGCGCGTCGTCCAGGTTCGTAATGCCGCAGATTTTGATTTTGGTCGTCACGGCTTAAGCAACTCCTTCACCTTCCCGGCAATATCCCCGCTCCGCATCAGCGACTCGCCGACCAGAATCGCGTTCACTCCTGCCCGCACGACGCGCTCGACGTCGGCGCGCGTGTTGATCCCGCTTTCAGCGACGACAATCCTGCTGCCCGTTGAGGTGGGAGCGACATTCTTGTCGCGATTCGGTAGGGCGTGTGACGAGCCGGTCGCGGCAGGAATGCCGCTCCCACCCAGAGCAGCACAAAGCCTCTCCGTCGTCGCTAAATCCACCTTGAATGTCCGCAAATCGCGATTGTTGATCCCGATGATGTCCGCGCCGGCCGCCAGCGCGCGATCCAGTTCCCGCTCATCGTGTACCTCAACCAACGCCGCCACCCGCAACTCGCTCGCGAGTTGCCGGTAGTCCCGCAACTGCCGGTCATCCAGAATCGCCACGATCAACAGAATCGCGTCCGCCCCGGCTGCGACCGACTCGTGGACTTGCAGTTCGTCAATGATGAAATCCTTCCGCAACACCGGCAGTTTCACCTGCTCGCGGATCTGCCGGATGTACTCCAAGTGACCTTGGAAGAATTGTTCATCGGTCAACACCGAGAGAGCGTTTGCCCCAGCCGCCGCGTACTGTCGGGCGACCTTCACGGGATCGAAGTCGGGGCAGATCACACCGGCTGACGGCGAGGCCTTTTTCACTTCGGCAATCAACGACACGGTCGCGATCCCGCCGTGGCGGGACGACCCTCCAACGGCGGGAGCGAAATCCCGGCGCTCCCGCCGGGCGGCGGCTTGCTGCTTGATCTCTGCGGCGCGCGTTCGCAGAGCCGCAACCTCGCGCCGCTTCTCCGCCACGATCTTGTCGAGGATGTCCATTTAGTCCTCGTCGGTGACGCCGCTCTTGCGCTGCCGGGGCTGGCCGGCCTTCAGCCACGCGCTGATGAATGGCTCGAGGTCGCCGTCCATCACGCCTTGCACGTCGCTGGTTTGGTGGCCGGTGCGCAGGTCTTTGACCATCTGATAGGGTTGGAAGACGTAGCTGCGGATCTGGTTGCCGAACGCGATGTCGCCTTTCTCGCCGTAGAATTTTTCCATCGCGGCGCGCTTCTCGTCTTGCTGCTTCTCGTAGATGCGCGCCTTGAGGACCTTCAGCGCGAGTTCCCGGTTCTGGTGCTGGCTGCGTTCGCTCTGGCATTGGACGACGATGCCGGTCGGCAGGTGGGTCATCCGCACGGCGGTTTCGACCTTGTTGACGTTCTGGCCGCCCCGGCCGCCGGCGCGGAAGGTGTCGATCTTCACGTCTTCCATCTTCAATTCGACGTCGGCATCTTCGATTTCAGCGACGACATCCACCGACGCGAACGTGGTGTGCCGACGTTTGTTGGAATCGAACGGCGAAATCCGCACCAGCCGGTGGACGCCGCGCTCGGCCTTGAGATAGCCGTAAGCGTAATCGCCGGAGACCAGCAACGTGGCGCTCTTGATGCCGGCTTCGTCGCCCTGCTGAATGTCCACAATCTCGTTCTTCCAGCCGCGCAGATCGCAGTAGCGGCGGTACATCCGCAAAAGCATGTCGGCCCAGTCGCAGCTTTCCGTGCCGCCCGCGCCGGCGTGGATCGAGAAGATTGCGTTGGATTTGTCGTGCTCTTCGCCGAGCAGGTTTTCGAGTTCGAACTGGTTGAACCGTTGCTCCGCCACCTGGACTTCTTTCGCCACCTCAGCCTCGGTCTCGCCGAGATCGATGAGGACGCCGGCATCGGAGATCCGGCGGTCCAGTTCCGTTTGGGTCTCGATCTTGCGGCGGATGGTGTTGGCTTCGTCGAGAATCTGCCGGGCTTTCGACTGGTCCGACCAGAAGGTCGGGCCGGCCATGACGTTTTCCAGCTCGATCAGGCGCGCGCGGAGTTTGGCGACGTCAAAGATACCTCCCCAACGCCTGATGGCGTTCCTGGAGGTTGCGCACCCGATCTTTGAGTTCGTCAATCATGGCGGGGTTAGCTGACCACAACGCGGCGCGGATGTCAACGGCGCCGGCGCGTGGCGTAAGGCGGCGTGCTCTCCCGCACCATTTGGACTTCCTCACCGGGTTCGAGCGGGAAATCAAAAACGCCCTTCAACGGCAGTCGCAAACCGCGAAACGTGGGGCTGCGCAACGTCTCGTGCTTCTCATAGCCGCCGTGCAATTCGTACTTCCCATTTCGCAAGACGTTGACCTCAATCAGCGCCGGGTGCGGTTGAATGATCCAGTATTCTTTCACGCCGTGGCGCTCGTACAGCCGGCGCTTCGTCACCCGGTCGTGGCGGTAACTCGACTCCGAAAGAATCTCAATGACCAACGCCGGCGGCCCTTCAATGTGCGTGCGCTTGATCTGCCGCGGATTGCAAACCGCGAACAGGTCCGGTTCGACGACATCCTCCTCGGACAGCTTGACCGCCATTGGCGCAAACCAAAGCCGGCACCGCTTGCCTTCAAAGAAATCGACCAATCGTGAATGCAGGCGATCCGCCACCCACTGATGCCGGCTCAGCGGGGTCGGTGACATATCGAATACCTCGCCGTCAACAATCTCCCAGCGCTCACCTTCCGCCCACGTGAGGTAGTCGGACCACGTGGAGCGTTTCTGCTTATAAAGAGGCAATCCAGCCATGGCGGTATCTTATCGCACTGTGCCTTCGCCGGCAACCCGTTTGGCGCGCGCGCCCTGTGGCGTGTCCTCGATGACCCAGCCCAAGCTGGCAAGCTGGGCGCGGATTTCGTCGGCGCGTTTGAAGTTCTTTGACTTCCGCGCGGTTTGGCGTTCCTCGACCAACGCCTGCACTTCCGCCGGCACTTCCGACCGCGCCGGCATCCCCAGACCCAGCACCGTGTCCAGTCGCCGCCATACGGCGAGGATGTCGGCCGCTTCGGCGGCCGTGGCACCGCGTTTGTTTGTCTCACGAATGAATTCGAACACCGCGCCCAGTGCGCCTGCGATGTTGAGGTCATCATCGAGCGCAGCTTCGACCTCTTTAACGACCGAGCACGAGGACGAGGACGACGACGAGCACGATTCTTGGAGCTTCAGTAGAAACTCATCGATCCGCTGCAGCGCCGAGCGCGCCGCCTGCAAACCGTCGAACGTGAAGTTCAACTGCTCCCGGTAATGCGCCGACAGCAGCACGTAGCGCACTTCCCGGCCCGTCCAGCCTTTGCCGAGCAGATCACGCAACGTGTAGAAGTTGCCGGCGGATTTGCTCATCTTTTTGCTTTCGACAAGCAGGTGCGCGTTGTGCATCCAGTATTTCACAAACGGCTGGCCGGTGGCGGCTTCGCTCTGGGCAATCTCGTCCTCGTGATGTGGGAAGATCAGGTCTTCGCCGCCGCAGTGAAGGTCGAAGCTCTCGCCGAGATGTTTCATACTCATCACGCTACACTCAACATGCCAGCCCGGCCGACCCGGTCCCCACGGCGAATCCCATTTCACGTCGCCGTCTTTCTCGTCCCAGGCCTTCCACAACGCGAAATCCGCGGCGTGCTCCTTGTCGTACTCGTCATGACTGACGCGCACGCCGAGTTGGAGGTTGTCGAGATTGAGATGCGCGAGCTTGCCGTACCCGGGAAACGACTTGATTGAGTAATACACCGACTTGTCCTCACCGAGGTACGCGTGCTTCCTGACCACGAGCCGTTCGATGAGCGTGATGATGTCCGGGATCGTCTCCGTGGCGCGCGGGATGACGTGGGCGCGTTTGATGTTGAGGGTGTCGAGATCGCGGAGGAATTCCTGCGTGTAGAACTCGGTCACTTCCGTGAGCGATTTGCCGGACTCGCGGACGGTGCGGATGATCTTGTCCTCGACATCCGTGATATTCATCACGTGAGTGACCTGAAAGCCGCGGTACTCCAACCACCGCCGCAACAGGTCCTCGAACATGAACGCGCGCAGATTGCCGATGTGCGCGTAGTTGTAAACCGTCGGCCCACAGGTGTACATCCCCACGCGGGGCGGTGCGAGCGGGATGAAGTCCTCCTTACGACGGGTCAGTGTGTTGAAGATTTGGAATGCCATTTCAGTTTCCTTGGTGGGAGGGGCATTCCTGCCCCGACCGGTCGCGACAAGAATGTCGCTCCCACCAGAAATTCCTATCCCGGCACCTCAATGCTGGCGACCGCTACCACCACGATCCCCTCTTTCCTGCCGGTAAACCCCAGGTGTTCGCTGGTCGTGGCTTTGACGCCGACCTGCGAGGCCTTGACGCCCAGATTCTTCGCCAGAACTTCCTGCATCTTCGGGATATGCGGCGACAACATCGGTTGCTGCGCCACAATCATCGCGTCCACGTTGTTGATCCGTCCGCCCGCCTTCCGCACCCGCTCGGCGCACTCACGCACGATGACCAAGCTGTCCATATCTTTGAATTTCATGTCGCTCGGTGGATAAAACTTCCCGATGTCGCCCAGCGCCAGCGCCCCGAGCAACGCATCCGCGATGGCATGCGCCAGCACGTCGGCATCGCTGTGGCCTTCCAACCCATGCGTATGGGGAATCTCGACGCCGCCGATGATGAGCTTTCGGCCCGCCGCGAACCGATGCACGTCAATGCCAATCCCGACACGATTCATGAGCCAGCCCGATGAGGCACGAAAGGTTTGTAGGGCGCGATGCCCCGTGTCGTTTCGGGGTATCGCGCCGCCGTTCGCCGGTCAACGCGTGGAGGCGCGATACCTAAACGACAGGCATCGCGCCCTACAACACATCGCTGGACAAACGCGCCATTCATGAGGCGGGCAGCTTACCGGACTGACGAGCCTGAAGCAATGCCTCAACCACGGGCAGATTTTCCGGCGTGGTGACTTTCAAATTGAGGAACAGCGTCTCCACAAGATGCACGCGCTCACCCAACGCCTCGATGGCCGCGGCCTCATCGGTGACGACCACCCCCTTGTCCAGCACCTGCCGGTAGGCGCGACGGAGCAACTCATACCGGCAGGTCTGCGGGGTTTGGACAGCCCAGAGTTTGGAGCGATCCACCGTGCGGACGACGGTGCGGTCGGCGTTGGCTTCCTTGATCGTGTCCACGACTTTGGTGGCGGCGATGCCGGTGCCGTGTTGGCGGGCGCTCTGAATGGTGGCCTCGATCAAGGCCGGCGTGACGAGCGGCCGCGCGCCGTCGTGAACGGCGACAATCTTCGTGCCTGCCGGACACGTTTCCAAACCGTTCCAGACCGAGTGCTGACGTTCTGTGCCGCCGTCGGCGCAGGCAACCACCTTGGGGAATTCACGCGCGATGTGCTGTGCCGCGTCCGCATAGTCGGGTCGCCGCATCAAAATGATGGCATCGACTGCCCGGCAACCCTGAAACGCACCCAGTGAGTGCCACAGCAGCGGTCGGCCGGCGAGAGAGAGGAATTGCTTGTTCTCGCCGCCGCCCATCCGGGTGGAACGACCAGCAGCCAACACGATGGCTGTGATCATGGGCGGCGTCCGCGGCGGACCCGAACCGGCGGCAGCGAGGTCCAGCGCTGGCGATGTAATCCCGCTTTGAATCCCGCGATGGACAATCGCCGTCCCAGTTCGCGCAATTCGCTGATCTCCCAAATCACCCGTTCAGCGCGAGTGGTTAGTTTTCTTTTTCTGTCCACGACGTTTCGCCAGTTTCTCGATATCCGCCTCATCCAACTTCGATCCGCGGAGTTGTTTCATCTCAATCAAGTCCGCGCGGGAAACCACGGGCACTTTCAGGTTAGCATAACGCATGGGGCGGGCGCGCCGGAGTATTCGGGAAGTGCCCGCGGATTCAGCCACCAACACATCCACCATCAGCAATTCCTCCATGTCCGGCAGACGCCGCCAGAATCGACACAGTCTCAGCCCGGAGTTCTGGAAGTTGACTTGCTGCGAGTTTTCGCGGTACCCCGCACACTTCAGTATCTCTCGAATCTTTTCCAACTCCCCCTCGCGCACGAGCAGATCGATGTCCTTGGTCATCCGCAGGAAACCATGCAAACCCACCGCCAAGCCGCCCGCGACGGCAAATTTGACCCGCGCATCAAGCAAGGCCCGGACGAGCTTGTCGAATTCAAGGTAAAGTCTCACCGTCGCGCATTACCTACGTTGCGGACGCTAACACAGATTAGCTGACGGGGGCAAGATCGCGGCTGGCGGGGTGTGTGGACGCTGACGGCGCGGAGGCGAGGTTGGCGAAGGCCATGCGGCCGGCGGCGGTTTGAAGGACGCTGTCGATGACGACTTCGACCTCCTGGCCGATCTGGCGGCGGGCGTGTTGAACGACAATCATCGTGCCGTCGTCGAGGTAGGTGACGGCCTGGTCGGGTTCGCGGCCTTCTTTGACGAGGCGGACCGTCAGGGGTTCGCCCGGCAACAACGCGGGACGCAACGCTTTGGCAAGCTCGTTGAGGTTGAGGACGCGGACGTGCTGCAGCTCGGCGATACGGTTCAGGTTGAAATCGTTGGTGAGGATTTCGGCCGGCAACATCTTCGCCAGCTTGACCAGTTTGCCGTCCACTTCTTTCACGTCCGGCACCTCGTTCTCGTGGAATTTCACTTCGACGCGCGCGTTTTGCTGGAGCGCCTTGAGCACTTCGAGGCCGCGGCGACCGCGCGCGGCACGGACGTCGTCCGCGGCGTCGGCGATGTACTGCAGCTCGGCGAGCACGAATTGCGGAATGACCAGCACGGCATCGAGAAAGCCGGTCAGGCAAACATCCTGAACGCGACCGTCAATGATGACGTTGGTGTCGAGGAGCACGAGGCGTTCAGGCTTTTCCTCGCGGCGAAACTTGACGTACGGGATAACGAGGTTGAACTCGTCCTTGCCGCGCAGCGCGATCACCGTCGCCAGATAGGTGGTCACGACGTAGCCGATAATCTGCGCAATCAGCTTCGGTTGCGGTTCGATGAACGAGAAGAGTACGGAGTTGCCGATGAAATAGCTGATCAACCAGCCGACAAACAAACCAAACGTCGCCGCCGACAACCCGCGCAGCGAGAATCCTTTCAGCAGCTTGTCGATCCAGACGACGAACAGACCGCCCGTGACGCCCACGGCCAGCCCCAGCAACGGATACTGCGACCATTTCTCGTGCAGTTGGGAAATGGACCAGCCGCCCAGCCCGCACAGAAACAAAAAGACAATCCGTAGTACGGTCAGCGTCATGGCGGGAGAATCAAAAGCAGCTTGAAGGCCAGCCAGTCACTCCGGGCCAGCCGGCTATTGGCAAGGGAAAACTTGGCGCGATCTCACGGCCGCGCTGGCCCGAAATTGCTGGTTGGCGGTACGGCCTTCTGGCGTTGGGCCGGACGTTCGCTCCGATCCTTGGCGAAAATGCCGCGTCGGCGCCAGTTTTGTACGAGCTGGAGAACCTCCTCGTACAACGCCGGGTCAACCAACAGCCGCCCGACCGTCCCCGTTCCCTGCTGCGCTGCGGCGAGGATCGCGTCCAACCGGGCCGAGGCGTCGGCCAGGTTTTTGATCGCCGCCTGAATTTCCGCCTCGTTGGTCGCGATCAACTGGTCGCCGCGTGCGACGAGCGCGTCGGCCCGCTTCGACGCGGAGTGCAGATTCACTGACGTGTTGTGAAACTCCTTCAAGGTGGCGCTCAACTGTGCGCTGTTCTCATCCACCACCGTCTTCAAGTCCTCGACCAGCACGACCACGTTGCTGCTGGCGGTATCGACGTGGGCGAGGATGTTGCCGGCATGGGTCAGACTCTGCGTGCTCAGGACCGTGTTGTTGAGTTGCTGCAACGCGTGGTCGAGCTTGCCAATCGTGACCCCGGCCTGATCGAGGGCCGCTTTGACCTTGTTGACCGCTTCGTTGACGTCCACGCTGGTCTGCCCTGTCACGGAATCGCCGGGCTGCAAATATTCCGCCGCACCGCCGGGCGAGACATCCACAAACCGGTCGCCCAACAAGCCCGCCGAATTGATCACGAACCGGGAATCCTTGGCGATTTGCTTGTCGGGACGAATCAACAGCCGCACACGCACCGGATAATCCTGTTCCCCGGACAACTCGATGCCGCTGACCTTGCCGACGCGGATGCCCGCGTACATCACGCCGGAGTCCTTGATCAGGCCGGCGGCGTTGGGAAACATCACGCTGATCTCGTAGCCGGCCTTTTGCCCCGGCCGCCATTGTCCGAATCGGATGATCAGCCCGGCGATCACCGCCAGGCACACGACGACGAACAACCCCACTTTGAATTCAACGGACCGTTGCGACGCCATGGCGCACCTCCTGTTCGTGGTCTGACCGACCTTGGATGAACTGTTGCACCACCGGATCGCGGCTCGCCTGAATCTCCGCCGGCGTGCCGACCGCGTGAATCCGTCCCTCGTGCAGCAGCGCGATGCGGTCGGCAATCTTGTACGCGCTGGCCATGTCATGGGTCACCGCCACGCCGGTGACCTGATAATGGTCGCGCAACCGCAGGATCAGATGGTTGATCGTGTCCGCGCGGATGGGATCCAGCCCCGTCGTCGGCTCATCGTAGAGCAGGTATTTCGGGGTCGTCACGCACGCGCGTGCCAGCCCGGCCCGTTTGCGCATCCCGCCGCTCAACTCGGCCGGCTTCTTCTCGCCCGCACTGGTCAGACCGACGATCTCCAGGGCCTGATCCACCCGCTGCCGGATTTCCGTTTCCGACAAATCCCGCCGCTCCCGCAACGGAAACGCCACGTTATCGAACACCGTCAGCGAATCAAACAACGCCGCGCTCTGGAACAGAAACCCGAACTTCGTGCGGATCGGTGCGAGTTCCCGCTCCGTCAACGGCCCGATGTCTGTGCCATCCACGATCACCCGGCCGACATCGGGCTGGAGCAATCCGCACAGATGTTTCAACAACACACTTTTCCCGCCGCCCGACCGTCCGATGATCACTGTCGTCTCGCCGTCGGGAATCTCAAAGTTCACCCCGCGCAACACGGGCGTGCCTTTGAAACTCTTGGTGACACCTTGGAGCTGGATCATAGGGGCACGACCGCGTTATAGACGATCGCGATGAAGAAATTTGTAATCAACACGGCCAGACTTCCCGCCACCACCGCTTCCGTGGTTGCCCGCCCCACGCCTTCCGCGCCGCCTTCCGCGCTGAAACCCTTGTGGCACGCGATCAGTGCGATGAACCCCGCGAAAAACACCGCCTTCGTCAACCCCTGCATCACATCGCGCGCCTGGGTGAACCGGTCCATGTTGTCCAACAGGTACGCGCCATCGATCTCCAACATCTGCACCGCCACGTAGTAGCCCGCATAGATCCCAATCGCCATCGCCTCCGCCGTCAACATCGGCAGCGCCACCACCAGCGCCACAAATCGCGGCACCGCCAGGTAATCGACCGGCGACGTCCCCATCGCCCGCAGCGCGTCCAACTGCTCCGTCACCTTCATTGTCCCCAACTCCGCGGCGATCGCCGCCCCCACCCGTCCCGCCACCATCAACGCCGTCAACACCGGTGCCAGCTCCCGCAGCATCGCGATGCTCACCACCGGCCCCACCGCCGTTTCCATCCCCACGTTGCGAAACTGCAACCCCGTCTGCATCGCAAACACCATCCCGGTGAAGGCCCCCGTGATCATCACCACCGCCTGCGACTGCCAGCCGATCCGAAAAATCTGCTCCACCGTCTCGCCCCACCGCGGTCGCCGCGTGAACGTCGTCTTCAACATCTCCACGAACAACAACCACATCGTCCCCACCTGCCCCAACTGCCGCAGCACATACCCGCCCAGTTGTGAAACCGCTGCCGTCATGGTTGTCGCGCCGTCAACTTGCTGGCCGGCTGTCCCGGACTCCGGTAGCTGCTCAGGAAACTCTCAAACAACGCTGTCAATGGCTCGCGTTGCTCCGGCGATCCCACATACAACGCCACCGTATGATCCGCCCCGCCCTGCCGGAACCTCACCTGTCGCATCCAAAAATAGCGCGGCGCACCCACCTCCACCTCGACCTCCAACGCCTTCACCCCGCGCACCTCCCGCCACCGCGTCTCCAACAATCGCCCGCTCGCTCCGCCCGCGCGCGTCTGCTCGATCGTCCGGTGAAACGCCTGCACCGCCGCCGTCCGATCCGCTTCCTCCAACTCTGCCAGCACCGCCGGCTGCGCGATCACCCGAATCTCCTCGTTGCCCATCACCAACGCCACCTTCGACCGCGGATCCGCCGAATCCTCCTCCACCCGCCAGCCTGCCGGCACCGCGCACACAAATCTTCCCTTCGGGTCCGCGTAGGTTCGCTGGGCGGTCGTTAGTGGGAGCGCCATTCTTGGCGCGACCGGCTGCGACGGCACGTCATTCCTCCTCGCAATCCACCGATGTGCAAACCAACCCATCAAAATGAAGTACGCCGACCCCACTCCAACCCCCAGAATCAGCTTCGCCCTCCGGTTCGATTGCCGGGCATCTGCTGGTGGGAGCGCCTTTCCAGGCGCGACGGGCACTGCGACAGGTATCGCTCTCACCCCACTCCCCAACACCACCACCGGCTGTATCGCAGGTGGGAGCCCCGACCTCAAAGTCGGGGCGACCGGGCTGCGGGGCTTGCCTCCCGGCTTCGCCCGCTCCTTTTCATACACCAGTTCCACCGACCCAAACTGCAAATGATCGCCCGGCTCCAACTGCGCCTCCGTCACCCGCTGCCCGTTCACGAACGTCCCATTAGCGGAATTCAGGTCGCGCACCCGGTACTCGCCGTCCTCCGCCGTCAACAGTGCATGATGGCGCGACACCTGATCGTCCTCGATGCAAATCAGGCTCTCATCCGCCCGCCCGACCGTGAGCGACGGCTCCGCCAGCGCAAACACCGTCCCTCGCAACCCGCCCGACATGGCTGCCAACTTCCGCATCGCCGCCCATCTTCGCCGCCGCCGCCCCACTCGTCAAACGCCATTTGTCTGGCGCTGATCACCCGCTTCGTTGGAGGGATATGCTCCATCGCATCCGCCACCTGAGCAAGCTTGAGATGCCACGCGCAAGTGTGTATGCTGCACGCATGTCAACGAAGGAACTGGCCGTTGCCTCCATCCAAGAACTTCCCGAATCGGCCACCTGGGAAGATATCGAGGAGCGCATTCGCTTCCTGGCCGCGATTGAAAAGGGACGACAAGACATCCGCGCTGGCCGCGTCGTTCCCCATGAAGAAGTGCGCAAGCAGCTAGAGCAATGGCTTACACGATAGGTTGGGCAGAATCGGCTCTGACTGATCTGGAGCAAATCGTCCGCTATATCGCGGCGGACAATCCCGAAGCGGCGCGCCGTTTCGGCTTCACGCTGGTGAGCCGAATCGAAGAGGTCGCCAACTTTCCAAGGAGGGGACGAGTGGTGCCCGAAAAGAACGAGGAGACATCGCGGGAGATCATTCTTACCCCCTATCGCGTTGTCTATGAGATCATGGATGCGCAACAACAGCTATTTGTTACACGAATCTGGCATGCCGCCCGGGGACCCGTTCATCTCGGATGATTGGCAACAGTAGCGCTCCATCCCGGCCGGATTTGCCACTGACATGCTCATCGGCGTCTGCTAAATTCGAATCCATGAACCGACGGTTTGGCGCAGGATTGCTGTCCCTCTTCTGGTTTGTCCTCGCCGCCACCGCGCCGGCCGCCACCAACCCCGATGACCTGTTCTTTGACGCCGCCTCGCTGGCCCGCGCGGGCGACGATGCCGAGGCCAAAGCGGACTGGGCGAAAGCGTATGCCAAGTACGACGCGGCCCTCGGCGTGCTCCGGCAACTCCGCACCGACAACCCCGACTGGAACGCCCACGTCGTCGAGTTTCGCATGCGGACGTTCTCCGAGCGACTCACCCAGTTGAAAGCGCGTCTGCCCGCCGACGCGATACCCGAACCGCCCCCGCCCGATGCCGGCCAGATCAAACAATTGACCGACCAACTCCTCAAAGCCGAAGAGCGCCTCCAACAACTCGAATCCGTCCGGCAGGAAATGTCGGCCAAACTGAAATCGACCGAGCAGCAGACCGCCGCGGAGCGTGAAGTCGCCGCGCGCCGCGCCGCGGAACTGAAACGGCTCAGCAACGAACTGGCCGCCGCGCGGACCGAATTGGACCGTTCCCGGCAGACGGCCGAATCCGAGAAGGAAACTGCTGAACGCGAAGCGGCCGAGGTCGAACGAATCAAAACCGAGCTGGCCAACACGCGCGCCCAAACCGAGAAACTGACCGCGCAACTCGACGGGACGCTCCGCGACCTCGACCAGGCCCAGGAAAACTCCGCACAACTCGCCGCGCTCGCCAAACAACGCGAGGAATTGACCACGCAACTCTCCGCGCGCGACCAGGAACAGCAGGAACTCGCCACCCAACTCGCTGCCGCGCGCACCGAACTCGACCGCGCCCGAAAGGCAGACGAGCAGGCGGCCGCCTTGCGGAAGCAGAACGAGGAACTCGCCGCGAAGTTGACCGGCGCGCAAGACCAGATCATCGCGGTCCAGCACCAGGCCGCCGACAAGGAATCATCACTCCTCGCCCAGGCCAACGCCGAGGCCGGCAAGGTGCGCCAGGAAATCGAATCGCTCCGCGCCCAACTCGCCGCCGTCCAGGAGCAGAACACCGAGTTGGGGAAAGCTTCCACCGATCTCGCCGCCGCGCGGGCGCAGGTCGAACAACTCGCGACGGAACTGACCGGCGCCCGCGAACAGTTGACGCAATCCCGGGAAACCGAGCAGCAGGAGCGCACGCGCCTGGCCGCCGAACTGGAGTCAACCCGGTCAGAACTGGAGAGCGTCCGCAAGGCGTCGGAGACACTGGCCGTCGCTGCCGAGCAAAACGCATCGCTTCAGAAACAACTCACCGAGGCCCAAGCCCGACTGGAGGAACTTCGCCAGCGGCAGCCCGCGGTGATCGTCGATCTGCGCGACCTGTTCATGGAAACCGGCGCGGGAGTGGGTCGTGAAAAGTAGATCCTTTGGAGTGCTCCGACTTGTCGGAGCTTTCCTCATCGTGGGCGCCGCCCTTGCCGCCGACCCGCCATCCCTCGCCGACTTTCACGACACCACGAAGGGCCATTACCAGGTGCTCACCCAGGGCGGCCGGCAGATCGGGGCGAACGTGAACTGGTACATGAACGAGATACTCAAGCAGTACTCGCAGTTCTTCTCGAACTGGTCGCCCAAGCAGTCGGCGCGCGTCGTGGTGTTCACCAAGTGGGCGGATTTTCAGGGCTACGCCCGCGCCGAGACTCACAGCAGCGGTCTGGCCGGCTACTGCCTGGTCAAACAGGACGATCAGGGCCGGCCGTTTCACGAACTGGTCACCTGCGAGCACGACTACCTCTATCGGACGCTCGCCCACGAGGGATTTCACCAGTTCGTCGCCTACGAGCTGGCCGGCCGCGCTCCCACCTGGCTCAACGAAGGTCTGGCGCAATATTTCGAAACTGCCACCGTGCTGCACAACCGCCTGCAGACCGGCCAGATCAGCCGCTCCAAGCTGCTCGCCGCGCAATCGCTCCTCGACAAGAAGCAAGCCCCCACGATCGCCGAGCTGATCCAGATGGACCGCGCCACGTTCTACCGGCAGGCCGGGCACAGTTACCCGACCAGTTGGGCGCTCGTCTATTTCCTCCTTCACCGCGAGAACGACAAATACAGCGAGAGCGACATGCGCCACTATTTTACCGATTTGAAACTCGGCAAAGACTCCGTGAGCAGTTTCTCCAGCCGGTTCGGCCGCAACAGCCGGGAATTGCAGGAGGAGTTCGAGCGCTACGTCTTCCGCCTCAAGGCCCGATTCGATTGATGCGTATCGTTTGCCTCAGCGCGGAATCGGCCGACATCCTCTGCCGGCTCGGGGCGGGTTGCCACATCGTGGGTGTCACTGCCTATGCCGCCCTGCCCCGCTCACTCGCGAAAGTGCCGCGTGTATCCGGCTTCTCCAGCGCGAACGTCAAGCTCATCATCGCGCTGCGACCCGACCTCGTGCTCGGCTACAGCGACGTGCAGGCCGCGATTGCCGCGCAGTTGGTCGAAGCCGGCCTGAAAGTGTTGATCACGCACCAAATCAGCTTGGCCGAAATCGAGGAATCCATCCTCACGCTGGGCCGAATCGTCGGCAAGGAACGGCCCGCCGTACAGTTGGCACAGCGTTTCCATTCGGCACTCGGCACCCGGCATGCGCCACTTTCCCACCGGCCCCGCGTTTACTTCGAGGAGTGGCCCGACCCGATGATCTCCGGCATCTGCTGGGTCAGCGAACTGATCGAACGCGCGGGCGGACAGGACATCTTCCCCGAGCTACGCTCGCACCGGCGAGCGCAGCCCCGGGTGGTCGACTCGGCGGAAGTCGTGCGGCGCAACCCGGAGGTAATCATCGCCAGTTGGTGCGGGAAGAAGGTGCGGTGGGAGGAAATCCGCCGTCGACCCGGCTGGGATCAGATCGAGGCCGTGCGTGCCAAGCGGCTGTTCGAGATCAGTTCGACGGACATCTTGCAGCCTGGGCCACAATTGGTAAAAGGCTACCGGCACCTCTGCGGAATTTTGTCCTGTTTGATCCTCGACGAAAGTCAATAACGGTCCGACTCACAAATCAGTAGAATTCTAGCGACGGTCTGCTAACGTGGAGCGCATGGCAGCTTGGACCGATACCTTTCTTCCCTTCGGCATGAATTGGTACGACGCGGTGCTGGTGCTGGGGATCGTGTACGGCATCTGGAGTGGGGTGCGGAACGGGTTTTCCGCGGAGGTCATCACGGCCGTCGGCTTGGTGATGATGGTCGTGCTGGCCATTGGGTTCTATCACCATGTCGGCGCATGGATGCAGAACAGAACCGGGTGGGATGGTGATCTCGCCAATCTCGTGGCGTTCGTTGGCATCGCGGTGGTCGTGTTTGTCATCACGTTCGTCACCCAAAACGTCGTACGGCGGAAACGGAAGGCCAAGGTGTTCAGCGCCATCGCCGAGAACATCGGCGGCGCGGTGGCCGGCTCGCTGCGCATGGCGGTGATCGCGACGTGGTTGACCGTGCTGCTGTGCCTGGTGCGGAGCGATTTCTGGCACGAACAGATCGCCCAAAACTCGCAGTACGGTTCGTGGCTGGTGGATCACTTGCCGACGGTGGCGGCCGTGGTCGATAAACAGTTCCCGGAAACGGTGCCGTTTTTCGAGGAACTCCAGCGCCGCCAGGATCCCGACGTCGAGAAAACCGAGCTGTCGAAGTAACCCTCATGCCCGGCTTGATTCCTGATCACGTCCTCGACCAGGTCCGGCAGAGCAACGACATCGTCGAGGTCATCGGCGCGTACTTCCCGCTGAAACGGGCGGGCGCAAACTTCCGCGCGCTCTGTCCGTTTCACAAGGAGAAGACCCCCAGCTTCAACGTCCATCCGGCCAAGCAAATCTGGCACTGCTTCGGCTGCGGCGCCGGCGGCGACGTGTTCGGCTTCGTGATGAAGTACGAGAACCTCGATTTCATCTCGGCCGTCCGCCGGCTCGCCGAACGCGCCGGCATCACCCTCGAATACGAAGAACGCGACACCGGCCCGAGCCGCGACCAGAAACAGTTGTTGCTGAATCTGCACGAGGCCGCTGCCGCCTTCTTCCACCAGACGCTGCTCAAGGATCCGTCCGCCCAGATTGCCCGTGACTATGTGGCCCGCCGCCGGCTCAGCGCGGAAACCGTCCGCGCCTGGCGCATCGGCTACTCGCCGGACGCGTGGGACGCGCTCATCAAATGGGCCGCTGCGAAGAGATACCCAATCACCCTGCTCGAATTGGCGGGGCTCGTCGTGCCGCGCGAAGGCGGCGGGTATTACGACCGGTTTCGCGGCCGGCTGATGTTCCCCATCTGCGACGAGCAAGGCCAGGTCATCGCCTTCAGCGGTCGCATCCTCACCGACGACAAGCAGCAGGCCAAATACGTCAACTCGCCCGAAACCCCCAACTTCCAGAAAGGCCGCGTCCTGTTCGCGCTCGACAAAGCCAAGCGCGCGATCCTCGACGAGAAACTGGCGATCGTCTGCGAAGGTCAGGTGGACACGATCGCCTGTCACGAAGCCGGTCTCACCCACGTCGTTGCCCCCCAGGGCACTGCGCTCACCGAACAGCACGCCCGCGTTCTCAAGCGACACACGGACGCGGTGGTGTTGATGTTCGACGGCGACGAAGCCGGCCAGAATGCCGCCGTTCGCAACGCCGAACCGCTCTGGGACATGGGACTGGAGATTCGCGTGGCACTCCTGCCGGAAGGACACGACCCGGACAGCTTTCTCAAGAAGCACGGTCGGGACGCGTTGCTGACGATTCTGGCCGACGCGCCGGGCTTTCTCGACTTCCTCCTCGGCCGGCTCGCCCGTCAGCACGACCCCGGTAGCGAACGCGGCAAACAACAGATCGCCCAAAACATGGTCGGCTGGCTCTGCCGGATCCGCGATCCGATTCTGCAGGCCGCGTACGCGCAGAAGACGGCCGCCCGACTCGAATTGCCCGAAGACATCCTGCGTCGGGCGATGAAACAGCACGTGGACCGGCATCGGCGCGGCGAATCCACCGCGGAGGCCGAATCAGAACCGGCTCCCGCCACCGCGCCGACCGCCGAGGACACGCTGCTGCAATTGATGCTCGCGGATGACCGGCTGATCGACGCGGTGCGCGCGCAGTTGGATTTGTCCTGGCTGACCGGCGCGGTGGCGGGGGAGTTGATCCGCCGGGTCCTGGACAGCTTCAGCCGCGGCGAATGGGCTGGCGCGAATTCGTTGCTGAACGAACTGGGCGACGAGGACGCGTCCCGATTGGTGTCGCGGTTGTTGATGCAGAAGTTGCCGGCCGAAGACCGGCGCGCCGCCGCTGTTACGGAGTGTCTGGGCGCCCTGCAACGACGCTGGGTGGAGCGGGAATGGCAACGGGTCCAACGCCGCCTGCGCCAGCCGGGTCTGCCTCCGGGGGAGGTGACAGTTTTGCAACAACAGGTGCTTGACTTGCGCCGTAAACTAGACCATATTCCGCCGCTTTCGGTGCGCCAACACGCAACAGGCCAATAACTTAGACTAGCCCTCACCATGCCCAAGAAGAATCGCCACGCGCCGCGCATCCCGCCGCCGGCCGAAGACCGGAATCCAAAACTTCACCGCGAGGAGCGCACGGAGAAGATCAAAGAACTGATCAAGCTCGCCAACGAACAGGGGTACCTGACCTATGGCGACGTCAACGACATCTTGCCCGGCGACATTCTCTCCGCGGACGAACTCGATTCGATCTTGATGCTGCTGCGCGGGATGGACATCGAGATCATCGACGCCTCCGAGGTTGACCGTTTCAAACGCGAGGCCGCCGAGGAGGAAAAAGAACAGGCGCGCGCCGATTCCCGACTCGACATTCTCGACGACCCGGTACGGATGTATCTCAAACAGATGGGCCAGGTCCCCCTGCTCACCCGCGAGCAGGAAGTCGAAATCTCCAAGCGCATCGAGACCGCCGAGACCCACGTCCGCCAGATCATCAATCATTTCGGGTTCACCGCCAAGGAGCACCTTGCCCTGGCCAAACGGCTGCAGAGCGGCAAGGAACGATTCGACCGCGTCATCCTCGACAAGAAAATCGACAGCCGCGAACAGTACATGCGCACCCTGCACCGCCTGATGAAACAGGTCGAGGACACCGACAAGCGGGTGGACGACAAATACCAGAAGCTCATGCGCACCGGCCTGTCGAAACGCGACCGGCAGCAGCGGCTCAAGGAGTTCCAAAAATCCGATGTCTCACTGCAAAAACTGTTCGAGCGGTTTTACTTCAAGCAAAAGGTGCTCGAAGAGTTTGTCGAACGCGCCAACGACGTTCGCGAGAAATTCGACGAGGTGTTCTTCGAGATCGAACGCGCCGAGCGGGTCAAGAACGAAGAGGAAGTCCGCAACGGCCAGCGCAAACTCAAGCGATTCGACCAGCACGTCCGCATGACCACCGATGAGTTCCTCAAGGCGCACGACGAGCTCAAGACCTGGATGAAGAAAGGCATGCAAGCCAAGGGCGAAATGGTCGAGGCCAACTTGCGCCTGGTCATCTCCATCGCCAAGAAATACACCAACCGCGGCCTCTCCTTCCTCGACTTGATCCAGGAAGGCAACATGGGCCTGATGAAAGCCGTCGAGAAATTCGAGTACCGGCGCGGCTACAAGTTTTCCACCTACGCCACCTGGTGGATCCGCCAGGCTATCACCCGCTCCATCGCCGACCAGGCGCGCACCATCCGCATCCCCGTCCATATGATCGAAACGATCAACAAACTGATGCGCGTCCAGAAATCACTCGTCCAGGAACTCGGCCGCGAACCGACCCCCGAAGAAGTCGCCGAGGAAACCAAGATGCCGGTCGAACGCGTCCGCGCCGTCCTCAAGATGGCCCAGCAACCCATCTCTCTCCAGTCACCCATCGGCGACAGCGACGACACCAGTTTCGGCGACCTCATCGAGGACAAGACTGCCGAGAACCCGTCCGACATGGCTTCGTACTCCTTGCTGAAAGAAAAACTGACCGACGTCCTCGACACCCTCACCGACCGCGAACGGAAGGTTCTGCAATTGCGTTTTGGTTTGGGTGACGGCTACTCCCGCACCCTCGAAGAAGTCGGCCGGCAATTTCGCGTCACCCGCGAGCGCATTCGCCAGATCGAGGCCAAGGCGCTCCGCAAAATGCGCCACCCCACCCGCCTCCGCCAAATCCAAGGCTTTCTCGAAGCGCAGGGGCTGTGACGGTGTAATCGCCGCCGTCCCGGTGGCTGTAGGGTACGCTATTGCGTACCACTTCTTCCCGCAATACCAACGGCTGTGGTACGCAATGGCGTACCCTACTCAGCAAGACGGATTGTGACCGCCATCAAGAAAACTGGTCACTGAACACTGGCCACTGTACACTGTCCGTCGCCGGGCCCGTAGCTCAGTTGGTTAGAGCGGAGGACTCATAATCCTTTGGTCGTAGGTTCGAATCCTACCGGGCCCATTCCACTCAAGGTTGCAGGCTTGTCGTTCATCGAAGGCGGATTCGAGTCCTACTGGGACCGCCAACCGCCCTATCGTGACTGGAAATCGACAGTCGCGAACAGAGCGTGACATAGACTTCTCTTATCGATGTGTTCCCCATCACTCCTTGCTCCGTTTGAAGCCCACCTGCTACACTCCCAACCATGAATCGCCTGCAACCCCACGACAGACTCCTGCTGTTCTGCATCCTCGCTGTAAGTACGCCCGTTTCCTTTTGCCTCGCGCCTCCTACTACCAGAACACACTATCCCGATTTGACGAACAGGGTCGACACCGCTCGACAAGCTAGCGTACAGATTCTAGTGAACGACAAACCGAGGGGCTCCGGATTTGTCGTTTCAAGCAACGGTCTAATTGTCACCTGCTTTCATGTAATCAAGAGCGAACCCCAACCAGCTTCTCTTCCCGACCCCGCAGCCCTATTCGCAACCAACATACAAGTTCGCTTTCACACGGGAGAAAAGTTCCCGGCCTAAGTTCACGAAGACTGCAAATCAGACCTTTGGATCCGGGATGTCATATTCAAGGATTTTGTTGTCCTCAAAGTAGGCCGCGTAAACCTAACCCCTCTGCCACTCGGCAAGTTCTCCGATATTCACGAAGGGAACTTAGCCTACAGCATGGGCTACCCATTTGGCATTCAACAGCCAGTACTCGGCCTTGGCTACCTCTCCACAAAATGGCGGGAACGTCCCAAGAACTCACCTGACGAGCCACCTTCGGCTCGCGAGAAGAACACAGCGACAGGGGGCAAGCCATGACCGATCCCACGATGTGCCCTTACGACAGGAAAACAGCTCCGCGGATCATCCGGCCACACCTCGCATCACCATGACCGCCGTGGCAGCCATCAGGTCGCCGGCGGCGGACGGAAAGAACCGGAACTGCGCTTCGTAGGTGCTGGCGGCTTCGGCTTCGGGGGTGACGATGTAGCCTTGCATGTCGCCGTTGGCCATGGTGATGACGAACGCGCGGCCGGGCGCTTCCTTCTTAATGCGCAGACCGTACTCGACGAAGTGCTCGCCCGGCAGCGCCACGATGAATGCGTCACCGATACGCAACGCCTGCACTTCGACCTGCCGGTAGCGCTGGCGAACTTTATCGGCCTCGCCAGAGGCCTCCTCGCGCGCCAGCCGATCCATGAACTGCGCCCCAAACAGTGCGCACTCCGCCGTGCGCACCTCTGGTTTCGGCGCGCCATCCCGTTTCAAACGTTCATACTCGGCCTGAACCCGTTTCAGATTCGCCTCTGTTTCGGCGACGGGCGGATATCGGCGGGTCGGCGGCGCGATGTAATCCGCGGTCGCGGCGAGCGGGACGCTGTCGCGGAATTCCGCGCCGCGCACCGCGCGGACGACGGCCAGCACTTGCTCGCCGAGTTTGCGACCCAGCCGCTCCGCCTCGGCAAACGTCTGGCCTTTGACGTGATGACGCGGGCTGAGGTTGCCGGAGGTGCCGTTGTGATAGGCGATTTGCACGCCCGGCAGGGCTTCTTGAAGATGTTGCCGGGTGTAGGCGATGAAGTCGCCCGTAAACAACGTGCTGTCCTCGTGCAAGACCGTCGGGTGCATCGAGTAGATGAGCAGCAGCGCGAACACCTGGTCGTTGTCACGTCGTCTCGCGCAGAGAATGCCGACTTCAGGATCGTGCGGGCCTTTCGGGTCGAGACGGTTGCAGCCGACGCCTTCCGCGCGCGCGGTGGTGATCGCCAGTCGGGCCGGCTGAGCGTTCTGTTTTGCGGCGGCAGCGGTCTCAATGATGTGTTGACCGAGAAACTTCATGTACTCGGGATCGGGCGGCGGCACGATCAGGTCGGCGCGCCAGGCGAGAATCGCGTCAGTGTTTGGACCCGAATGGGTGTGCGTCGGGCTGATGAGAATGTGGCCGGACGGGATGCCCGTTCGCCGCTCAATCTCGGCCCGCCACGCGCGCACGTCCTCGTGGCAGATGTAACAGAGATCGAGCGCGATCGTCATCAACTCCCTCCCCCCATCGGCCAGGTAAAACGCCGTCGCTCCCAACGGATCATGCGTGCCGGTCGAGGTCCGCGGCACGTGCGGGTAGCCGACCAGAAACATGGGTTTGGTGGGGGTGATGTCGTGCGTGGCGATGCCAACTTGCAGGCTCATGCGTGTACCTCATTGAGATTGACCGGCTCAAGTCCCGGGACATACCGGCAGGCTTCAAGCAGCGCCGGGCCAAACCGGCCATACGCCATCGCGGTGTGATGGATAAACGGGCCTTCGATCAACGTCCGTTCCCAGTGCGGCCAGTGATCGACCTTCAGCCACACGTAATTGTTGCGCGTGTCCGGTCCGGGGATCGTCTCGCCTTCGCCCACCGCCAACTTGTACGCGCCGCGCTCGCCGTCAAACCGCGCGACGGTCAGCGAGCCGTCTTTCAGCGGAAAATGCGGCATGCCGGCCAGCGGACTCGGCAGTATCCAGTGATGACCCAGTTCGATTTTCGCTCCCGGCCGCGCGAGCTTCGTTGGCGCGCCGCAATGCCAGAGCAACACGCCGTTGTCATCGGTCGGATGCCGGGCGGTGTACTCGGTCACGAAGACCGGTTCGGCTCCGAAGTTCGCCCGATGCAACAGCACGCTGCTGATCGTGCCGTGGATGTCCGATTCCATCGATAACGGCACGGTGTCTGACACGAGACTGTTGGCGAAGAAACAGTACGCGCCCATCGCGTCCACCAGCGACGTGAAATCCTGCACTGCCAGGCCATCCAGCCCGTCGTCGCGCACGTGCGCCAGCATCTGGTCGCGCACCGCCAGAATGCGCATCAACGGTTCGTCGTCAGCGAACCCGACCGCCGTGAGCTTCGCGCGCAGCGCTTTCGCTTCGCGCGCGTACCGGGCGCGGCCTTCCGCCACGCGCTTGCGGACCCGCTCGATGAACGTCACCAGATCAATCGGCAACACCTCGATCTGAAATCGTTGGAGCAGTTCGCTCTCGTTGTTGATCGTACACCAGAAGAAATCAATCCGCTGACCGATCAGCCCGATGCGAATCCCCTTGCGTAACGCGCCAGCCACGTTGACCGCGCGCAGGAACGTGTCCACGCCTGTGCGCAACGGCTCGTCCTCGACCCCGCAGTTCTCGATGTAGGTGAACGGCACGTCCAGTTTGACCAGCACCTTGCTCGACGCAAACAACCCGCACAAACTGTCACGCAACCGCGTCCCATCTGGCCGCGGCGCCTCGTCGCGCGGACCCCACAACAGGACCGGCAGACCCAGTTTGCGCCCGATCATTCCCACGGCCCCTTCCGTGCCGAAATTGCAATGCGGCATGAACACCGCGTCCACGCCCTGCGACTGGAAATGGGCTACCGCCGCATCGACATGCCCCTGCTCGCGGACGAGTCCATCCGGCAGCACCCTGTCCAAATCAACAAATCGCACTTTCCATTCTCGCAGCTTTTTCTGGAGCGCCTTCTTCTGGCGGACGGCTTCCTCGTGACTGAACACGAATTTGCCAATCGGACAAAGTCCCAGCTTCAGCGTCATAATGAAACCACGCTCCGGCTGCGTTGCGACTCCAGCGCGGCGGTGAACAGCCGGTGACTCAGCCCCGCTTCCTGCGGCGTCGCGCAACCGGCAAAACGCTTGGGCGGTTTGCCGTGGACGAGTTCGTGCAGAAACGCGGCCCACATTTGCAGGATCGCGTCCGAAAAACCGAATTCAAAAATCCCACCCGTGATCGAAGGAAACGCCACGGCGTGCCCCGTCTCGATCGTCTGCCAAATCTGTTCCTTGCCGGGTTGATACTCCAACACTTCGAGTCGGTTCATGTTGCGGGTCGAAAACCGCGCGCTGGCCTGCGTGCCCTTGATCTCCAAGTACCACGTGTTCTTCTCGCCCGGCGCGATTCGCTGGGTGCGCAAGGTCCACGGGAACCATCCGCCGTCCGCTGGGTCCTCGGCTTCGACCAGCAACGTCGCGTTATCCCACGTCTCGCAAGCCGCAACCCCGCCCTTGCCGTCCGGCCGCTCGGTCACGATGTCGCTCAGGATGGCTCGCACGTTGTGCGGTCGCCAGCCGGCGCGGAAGACGACGTGACACACGTGCATCCCCAGATCGCCCATCACGCCGTATTCGCCGTTGGTGGTAACGCGGCGTTTCCAGTTGATCGGCTTCTGCGGATCGAGATCGCTGGAGTGCATGAACCCGGAGTTCACTTCGATGATCCGTCCGAACTTGCCGGCATCAATCATCTCGCCAATCCGCTGCACCGCCGGTACGAACGGGAACTGCGACGCGCACCGGGAAAAGACCTGCGGATGTTTGTCGAGCGTAGCGAGAATCGCCGCGTTCTGCGATAGATCCAGGCCGAACGGCTTCTCGCCGAACAGATGTTTGCCGGCTTCGGCCACCCCGCAAAACGTTTCCCGGTGCAGGTTGTGCGGCACGGCGGCGTAAACGGCTTCCACTTCCCGGTTGGCAAGCAGTTCGTGGTAGTCCGCCGTGACCTGTTTGATGCTCGGAAAGTGCGTGCTGAACCACCCGGTCTTCTCTGGCGACAGCGTGCGATTGCAGATCGCAACGATTTCCGGCCGCACGTCCATCCGCGGCAGATGACACCAACGCGCTGCGGCGCTGGCGAACTCGCGCCCCATCAGGCCGCAGCCGATGATGCCGAAACGTACGGTCCGCATATCAGTAGCCGAGTTCCTTGGCTGTTTCGCCGATGGCTTCGTCAATGATGTCCAGGCCCTTAAGCAACATCTCGTCCTCCATCACCACCGGCGGACTCATCCGCAAGATGTGGCCTGCCGGTATCCACGCCAAGCCTTTGCGGAATGCTTTCTGATAAACCAGCTTGCCGGCTTCGTCGAGCGGCGCTTTGGTTTTCTTGTCCTTCACCAGCTCGATGCCCATCAAACAACCCTTCGCCCGCACGTCGCCGACGATCTTGTGGGCGGCGAGCATCTTCTTCATGCGATTCATCGCGAGATCGCCGAGATGCACCGAGCGTGCGAGCAGATTTTCCTCCTCGATGACTTCGGTGCTCGCCAACGCCGCGGCGCAGGCCATTGGATTACCGCCGTAGCTGGACGACGCCGAGATTTTCTCAAAGGACTCCTTGAACTGCTCGCGCACGGCGACGCAAGTGACCGGGAAACCGTTGCCGAAACCTTTGCCAATGGACACGATATCCGGGACCACACCCCAGTTTTCCATGCAAAGCCACTTGCCGGTGCGTGCCCAGCTTGTCAGGACTTCGTCGGCCATCAGCAGAATCTTCCGGTCGTCGCAGAATTTCCGCAGCTTCGGGAAGAAATCGTCCGGCGGAATCACCGACCCACCCCAGCCTTGGATCGGCTCGAGGACAAACCCCGCCACGTCGTTCACAGTCGCGCGGTCGATGTATTCGGCGTAGAACGCGAGATAGGCATCCGTGTCGATTGTGCCGTCCGCCTTCGTCCACAACGGCCGGTAGGGATTCGGTCGCGGCACCATGTGCATACCCGGCGCGCGGACGCGGCCATAAACGGGCGAACGGATTTCGGCGAGCGACACCGCGCCATACGTTTTGCCGTGGAAGTCGTAGAAGCAGGAGATCATCTCGTTCTTGCCGGTGGCAGCCCGTAACACGCGCATCCCGGCTTCGACCGCCGCCGTGCCGCAATCGTAGAACTGAAAACCGTTGAGGTCGCCCGGCAGCACCTGCTCGAGTTTCTCCAGGAGCTTGACCTTGATCGGCGTGGTGAAATCGTGGGCGTTCATCAATTGTCCCGCGTACTTCGCCACCGCTTCGGTGACTTTCGGGTGGCAATGCCCGAGCGTAGTGACGTAGATGCCGGAGGAAAAATCGATGTACTCGTTCCCGTCCACGTCGCGCAGCGTGCAGCCTCGCCCGGACTCGAACGCCACCGGGAAGAGCTTCACCTGCGAGGACAAACCTTTGAAGAGCTTCGTACACCGATCATGCCACGCCTTCGATTTCGGGCCGGGCGGCGTGATGACAATGTTCGGGGGTTGTTGTGTCGCCTTCATAAATGGGTCCTTTGCTCACTTGTCATTCTGAGCGAAGCGAAGAACCTCTGAATGACTACCGCTCCAACGGTGTTCATTGCGAGGCCCTTCGCTTCGCTCAGGGTGACAACCTTGATGTTCAATATCCCACGTCCCACCGCGTCTCAATGTCCGCCGCGGCGCTTTCTGACACCCACACTTCTGTCGGTAACGTCTGCAAGAGTGATCCCGGCATCCGCGGCGAGACCGGCCCGTGCAGACACAGTCGCGTCGTGAGCCGTTGCCAGGAATTGAATGAGCCACCCACCGCAATCGAGTGCAGATCAAGCCGCGCCTTCGCGCCGACGACTTCAGCCGGTCCGATGGTGGCGGCCTTGGGCGGCACCGCCCACAAATCGCCGCTCGCGCCGAAACAACCGTGCAACGAATTCTGGCAGATGGTCAACGAACTCAGCGTGCAGACGCGCGGCCCCATTTTCTTCCATTCCTCCAAACTCGGTGCGGCAAACTCCGGCGCGTCCGGCTCGACGAAGGCAATGTGCCCGGTCCATCCCGGTCCGCTGTAACAGATGTCCGCGCCGCCGAGATCAGCGAGCCTCTTGCCGTAGTCTTTGATCGTCGCGTTGGCGAGCAGGTGAATCTGCTTTTCGGGCGGACGCAATTTCGGATCGAGCTCGGAATAGAAGAACTTCTTAAAGGCATGCCCGAACCCCAACGGCCACGACTCGGGCGCGATGTCGCCGCGCTCGTTGGCGTACTCGTCCATGTTGAACGTCACGAGCTTGCGGCAGTTGACGCGGAACTGGTTGAGTAAGCGCGCCACCTTCGCGTAGGCCGGCCACGGATTCGGCGCGATGATCACGAATTGCCGATCCTCGTCCGCCGCCTGTTTGACGCGCCGGAACATGTCCATGATCCACAACCACTCGACGTCGGCGTCCGGGATGATCTGAATGCGGAAGTCCGGGTTCGGATGCTTGGTCATGTCCTGCTTCTTGATCGCGCGCGCGCGTTTTACCGCCTCCAAATCCTGAAACGGAATAAACGATGCCGGCTGAAACGTGAACCTCGTCGTCATCCTCTGCCTCATACGCTCCTTTCCAAAGTGCCGCTTCTCATTTTACAAGGATGATGAGTCACGTGACTCACAATCCTTGGAACTTGCTCGACGTGGGTTTTCGACCCCGTCGCCCGTAGCCTGATGGTTCATCACGTCTCCTTCTCGTAAGCCATCCGGCCGCCCACCCACGTGCGGCTTGGTTGCAAATCTTCATCCCACAACACCAAATCCGCATCCGCGCCCACCGCGATGCGTCCCTTCCGCGGCAGCCCCAGCAATCGCGCGACGTTCAGCGTGCCCATCGCCCACACCTCGGCGGGCTTCAGGTCCGGCAGCCACGCCAAGAGGTTTTTCATCCCGACATTCATCGTCAACGCGCTGCCCGCCAATCCGCCAAAGGCCGAGTGTTTCGGGTCGGCAATTCGCGCCCCGCCCCGCGGGCCGATCATGACCGGGAAACCCCACGGTGTGTCGTATGTCCCATCCGGCAACCCTGCGCCGATGTTGCTGTCGGTGATCAACACCACGCCCTGCCAACCCTTCGCCGCCACCGCGCACCGAATCGCCATCGGATGCACGTGCGTCCCGTCGGCGATGAAATCCACCGTCACCCGCCGATCCGCGAGAATCGCCTCCACTGCGCCGACAGGCCGCACGCCCGGCTCCGTCACTTCGGGCACGGGAAACACATCATAAAAATGCGTTGCGTGTCGCGCACCCGCCGCGATGGCGATCTCCGTCTGCTCCGCCGACGCGTGCGTGTGCGTGATGAACGGCACAATCCCCCGCTCCATCAACCGCTCGATCACCGGCAAAATGTTCGGTGTGTCCGGGCTGATCGACATCGCTGCCACGCGCATCTGACACGCGTCCAGCACGTCCTCCAGCAACCTCACGTCTCCCGGCACCGTCTCCGCCCCGGCGCCCGGCAACGCCAGAAACGGCCCTTCGAGATGAAACCCCGGCATGTGCGGCGGCAAGGCTTCCGCCAACGCGGCCAGAAGCTTCAAGGATTTACGGTTCATCACCCGATACAACGTGGGCAACACGGTTGTCGTTCCAAATCGCGGCAGGAACTCCCCGCCTCGTTGAATCTCCGCCGGATCGCGTTCGTAAAGATTTGGCCCAATCCCGTGCGTGTGGACATCGATCAACCCGGGCGTCAGCAGTTTGCCGCCCGCGTCCACCACGCTTGCGCCGGCAGGTTCCCGCACCGGGTCGAGCGCGCTGATCCGACCGCCTTCGATCAGCAAGCTCCCCACCCGAATGTCCTCTCCCGGAAACACCAGCCGGGCATTCTGGATCAAAGTGGTCATGCTCATGGCGCTTTCCCTTTCGCGTGGTGGGAGCGGCATTCCTGCCGCGACCGGCCTGATCGGGAATCCCCCAACCCTCGCGACAAGAATGTCGCTCCCACCAAGATAGAGTTCTCATTCACCCGGTTCATTGTGCCTTGATTATCCTCGCCCCCGCCCGGCGCAATGCCGACAACGTGGTCGCCGGCGCACCACGGTCGGTGATCAGTCCATCCCAATCCTTCAAGTGCCCCGTCCGCGCGAGCGCCGTGCGGCCCAGCTTCGCGCTGTCCGCCACCACGTACACCCGTTGCGCGGCTTGGGCCATCTTACTGACCAGCCGCACCACCTCCAGCGACGCGTGATACACGAAACCCTTCAAATCAATCGCCTCCGCGCCGATAATCGCCACGTCCGCTCGCAACCGCTCCAGATTCGACTCCGTCAATCCGCCGCTCAGGTCGGGCGAATCCGCCCGCACGAATCCGCCGAGCAACAGCAACCGGATGGACGAGCAAAATTGCAGCGCCGAGGCAATCGGCAACGACGTGGTGATCACCGTGAGATGCTGCTTCGACTTCAGATGCTGCGCCACGGCCAGCGTGCTCGTGCCGGAATCCAGCATCACCGTCTGCCCGTCCTTGACCAACCCCGCCGCCGCGCTCCCGATCGCCTCCTTCGCCTGCTGCGCGGACTGCCGGCGTCGCAAAAATTCAAACTCGAACGACACCTTTGGCGCCGCCGTCGCCCCGCCATGCGTCCGGATGACGCGTCCGCTGTCCGCCAGCGCCTGCAAATCCCGGCGGATCGTCATCTCGCTGACCCGAAACCGCCGGGCCAGGTCGGCAACCGACACGTCACCGTTGTGCTCGAGCGCGGCCGCGATCTCCTGCTGGCGCGGGAGGGTGAGCGTATGTGCTTTCATGTGCGAAAGTGTGCGAAGTAAACATCACCAAACGCTCACTGTCAACCTTCAAAACCAAACGCCCTTCTGTTAGTGTCGGCCCGATGAGCGAGTTCGCACTCTCAGGCAACTTGTGGATCGGTGATGGCAAAGCGTTTGCGGGACATGTTGTCGTGGCCGGTGGCCGCATCCGCGCCGTGAAACGGGAGCGTTACCGCGGTCGCTTACCCGTGGTGAAGTGTCCCGGCCTGTCGCTCTCGCCCGGCATGATCGACCTGATGGTGATTGGCGGGTTCAACAAGAGCCTCCTTCGCGACGACCCGCTCGATCTCGCGCGTGAGTACGTCACGCTCGGCGTCACCGCCTGCCAATTCTGCACCGGCACGCTGCCGTGGAAGCGGATGCGCCAGATCGCCGACAATGTTCGCTGCGCCCGCGCAGACAGTGGCACCGCCGCCCGGTTGCTCGGCGTGTATTGGGAAGGCCCATTTCAAGATCCCGACCTGACCGGGGCCAGTCTGCGCGAACACTCTCTCCCACCGACCGCCAAGCATGTGCGCCGGCTGTTGACCGATGTGGGCGACGTTACCACGATGATCAATGTTTCGCCCGGCACTCCCGGGGACGCGACCGCTGTCAAATTGCTCCGCCAGGCTGGCAAGGTCGTCTCCATGGCGCACTCCAACGCTGACGCCGCGCGCGTCCTCGCCTGTCTGCAAGCGGGCACGACCGTTCTGGGTCACGTGTGGGACAACAACTCCGGCCGCATCGGCGATTCGGGCGTCCAGCAGCCGACCATCGAACACGTTGCCCTTGTTGATGAACGGGTGCGGTTCATCCACCTGATCTGCGACGGCACGCACGTCCATCCGTTGATGGTGCAACTAGTATTGCGCTGCCGCGGCGTCGAACCAATTTGCCTCGTCACGGACGCCTGCGCGCGGGCGGGATGTCCGGATGGCAAGTTTCGTTGGGATGATGGTCGCCTGTTCTATAAAAAGGACGGCGTCGGTCGCACCGACAAAGGCTGGCTCTGCGGCAGTGCCCTCCTGTTGCCGGATCATCTCCGCAACTTCGTCAAGTTCACCGGCCTGCCGCCCCACGAGGCGATCCGCACCGTGACCTCGAATCCTGCTCGCTCACTCGGCTTGGATCGTCAGATGGGTTTGCTCGCACCGGGTCGCCACGCTGACCTCGTCGCGTGGGATGACAAACTGCGCGTACGCTGCGTTTGGCGCGGCGGCAAAGAAATCAGGGTGAACTCGGACATCCAAGAAGTGCGGCTGTAATCAGAAAAAGGTCAGCACGCCGTCCACGACGCTGTACTCGTCATCCACCACCGGTAGGAACTTCCACTTGTCGAACGTCGTGCAGGGATGCGAGATGCCGGACGCGAGCATGTCACCGACGCGCAACTCCATGCCGGCATAGTGGAGGTAGGCATGCTGATCATTGAACGCCGTGACCTTCGCCTCACCAATCGGCAACCAGCCTTTGCCGGGCCGATACCACCGCTCGGGCACCGGCAGCCCGGCATCGAACGAGCAATCGCGTCGGCCCATCGCCAACAGCGCCAGGCCCGGTTCGGGCAGTGATTGCACGTAGGACCACACTTCCAGCGCCGGGCGCAACTTCGGCCCGCCGCGTTGCCGCTGGAAATTCTCCAGCATCCCGGAATCGTGCGTCAGATAACAGCCGCTGCGCACCACAATCCGCCCCCGCACTCCGCGAAACACCTCCGCGACCCGGTCGAAATAACACGACCCGCCCGCTGTCAAAATGAACTCTGGATCGTCGGGTTCGCAGAGCACGAGCAGTTCGCGCAAGAAGTCGAGGTAACGATCAACCTTCGCCGTCGCCTCGGCGGACGGCCCACCCGCGATTCCCTCAAAGCCTTCCACCCCGGCCAGCGCGAGCGCGCCGCGCGCTTTCCGCACGGCGGCGAGCACGGCTTCCGCTTGCCCGACGGTCCGGCAACCGGTGCGCCCGCCGTCCAAACCGCCTTCCAGCAATACGGCCAGCGGACGCTTCAGTCCGGCGTCGCGAACCGCGTCGGCGAGTTGCTGGACCAGTTCCACCGAGTCCACGAGGCAGTAGAACTCAAACGCCGGGTTGCGTTTCAGTTCATCGAGCACGTAACGGACATTTTGACGACCGACCAACTGATTGGCGAACAGAACGCGCGACACACCGTACTGCCGGTACACCTGCAACTGGCTGACCGTCGCGGCGGTGATCGCCCACGCACCGTCGTCGAGTTGGCGCTGGAAGAGTTGCGGTGCCATCGTGGTCTTGCCGTGCGGCGCAAACGAGAGTTTGTGCTCGTTCAGAAACTCGCGGAACACCCGGCTGTTGTGATCGAGCGCGGATTTCTTCAGCACCGCGAGCGGCAGCGGCAAGTCCTGACGCAACACGTTCCAGTCTTGACGCGAGATGTCGCGGAGCGGAAACGGTGTGATGCCACCGGGAACGCCTTTGATCCGGTCGTCGAGCAGGGTATCGAGGATGGGCTGGAGGTTCATCAATATTTCACCCAGCCGCCGTCGGCTTCGATGAACTGGCCGGTGATGCAATCGCTGGCGGAGGACGCGAGGAACACCGCGACGGGGGCGATGTCGGCCGGTTGAAGATGACGTTTGAGGCACTGCTGGTCGATGACGCGGTCGATGTGTTGCTGGGTGAACAGCCCCTGCCCCATGATGTCGCGGCAACCGGCGGTGTCCACCAGTCCGGGCGAGAGCGTGTTGACCTGAATGTTGTGCGGCCCCAACTCGTGCGCGAGATGCCGGGTGAGGCCCACGATGCCGCCCTTGGCCGCGATGTAGCCGGGCGAATTGGACATCCCAAGCAAAAACGTCACCGACGAGAGGTTGATGATTTTCCCGGACTGGCGCGCCTGCATGAGCGGCGCGACCGCCTGGCAACACAGGAACACCGAACTCAGATTGACTGCCAGATGCCGGTTCCAGCTCTCGAACGTCTGCTCCGCAAACGGCTCCATCGGGTAGATGCCCGCGTTATTAACCAGAATGTCGATTGAACCCAGCCGGTTAACAACAGTTCGCACCATCCGTTCCACCGCCGCTGGCTGGGAAACGTCCGCGACCACTGGCAGCGCCTTACCGCCGGCCTTCGTGATGTCCTGCACCACCTGCGCGGCGTCGTCTTCGCGGATGTCGTTAACGGCAACCGCCGCGCCCGCACGCGCCAGCCACCGCGCGATCTCCGCGCCGATGCCCCGGCCAGCGCCGGTCACCAGTGCGACTTTGCCCGTGAGTTCAAACTCTTTCACAAGTTTTTCAACACCTCATCCGTCGCGGCCAGCGTCGTGTCGATGTCCGCCTCGGTGTGCGCGAAACTGACGCTGGTTTGTTTGACGGGCACGGGGAAATTGTAGATGCCGCGCTCGATCAGTGCCTTCCGGTAGGCGGTGTCGAACTTGAAATCGTGGTGGCTGAGAATGTTCCACCACGACACCGGCTCGTGATCCATGAAATACACGCACAGCGCGCTGCCGACCCGCGGGACGACTGCCGTGACGCGATGTTTGCGGAACAACTCTTTCAGGCCGCCTTGCAGCCTCTCGCTCAGCCGTTCGAGCGTGCCGTACACGTCCAGCGCCGGATCCATCAGCTTCTTCAGGCAACAAATCGCCGCGGCGACCGGGACCGGGTGACAGTTGTACGTGCCGGCAATCAACACCCTCCGCGCTACATCGTCGGTGATTGCCAAGTCCATAAACTTTGCTTTGCCCGCCAGCGCGGAGATCGGGTAGCCGTTGGCGAATGCTTTGCCGAACGTCGAAAGATCGGGCGCGACTTTCGACACACCTTGATAGCCGCCGAGGCTGGCGCGAAAGCCGGTTTTCACTTCGTCAAAGATCAACAGGAAGCCATACCGGTCAGCCAACTCCCGCAACCCTTTCAGATAGCCGGGCTTCGGTTTCACCACGCCGATGTTTTGCAGGACCGGCTCGGTGATCAATGCGGCCAGCGGATAGCGTTTCGCCACCGTCTCGACCGCCGCCAGATCGTTGAACTCCACCGCGTGCATCAATTTTCTTTCGGCTTCTGGGATGCCGGCGGTGATGGGCACGAGCGGATACTCGTCGCCGACGACCTGTCGCCCACCGAGCTGTTCTTTGGTGCTCATCAGATTCGTGGCGACGATGTTGTGGTGGCCGTTGTAGCCACCCTGCATCAGCAACACGTGCTCCCGTCCGGTCCACGCGCGGGCGACGCGAATGGCTTGGGCGGTGGCTTCGCTGCCGGTATTCATGAACTGCACCTTGTCGGCGAACGGCAGGCATTTCAGAAACAGCCGCGCCAACTCCCCTTCATCGGTGGTCGGGCCGGTGCCGTAGTTGGACGCTTCACCGCGCAGGACGCGAATAACCGCCTCTGTCTGGTCGGGATCGCTGTGCCCGAGGATGTACGGCGCGAAGCCGGCGTGATAATCGAGGTATTCATTGCCGTCCGCATCCCACATCCGCGCCCCCTTGGCGCGCACGAAAGCGACACAGGGGTCCGTCTTGCGATTGATCGATGCCAGCCCGCCCGGTATGAGCCGGGCATTTTGCTCCAAGAGCGCTTGTGACTTCGGTCGGTTCAAGGCCAGCAGACTACCCAGCCCGCCGAATTTCGTCAATCGCGCCCACGTTTTCGAGCGCCGACACGTCCTTGAGGTCCTCCCCGAGAAAGGCCGCGCGGATGACGCGGCGCATGACTTTTGCGTTGCGGGTCTTGGGGATGTCGCGGACGAACTTGAGTTCCTTCGGCTTCAGCGGTTTGCCCAGCGCGTTGGCGACCCGCTGTTTCAACTCCTCGCGCAACGGCTCGGCCGGCGGATGCGCCGGCTTGAGCACACAGAAACACACCAACGCCTCGCCTTTGATTGGGTCGGGCACGCCGATCGCCGCGGCCTCGCTCACCGCCGGGTGCGCCACCAGCACCGACTCAACCTCGGCCGGCCCCAAACGCTTGCCGGCCACTTTGATCGTGTCGTCCGACCGACCGAGGATGTACCACAAACCATCGTCATCCACCGCCGCCCAGTCGCCGTGCACCCACACGTCCGGCCACCGCGACCAATACGTGTCGAGATACCGCTGCGGGTCTCTCCAAAACCCGCGGGTCATTCCGATCCATGGTTGACGCACAATCAACTCGCCCACCTGACCGCGCACGGGTTGGCCCTGCTCGTCCACCACGTCCGCCGCCATCCCCGGCACGGGGCCGGAAAACGCGCACGGTTTCAGCGGCGTCAACACGTTGCCCATCACGATGCCGCCGGACACCTCCGTCCCGCCGGAATAGTTGATGATTGGACATCGGCTGCCGCCCACGACGCGAAACAGCCACAACCACGGGTCCGGATTCCATGGCTCGCCCGTCGAGCCGAACTTGCGCAGCGACGACACATCATGCCGGCGCACCGGCTCCTCGCCGTGACGCAACAACGCGCGGATCAACGTCGGCGACACCCCGAGCGCGGTGACCTTGTGTCGCTCGACCAGCGCCCACAACCGGTCCGGGCCGGGATAATCGGGCGCGCCGTCGTACACCATCATCGTCGCGCCCAGCAGCAACGTGCCGAACACCAGCCACGGCCCCATCATCCACCCGATGTCCGTCATCCAATACAACACTTCCTCCGCGTGCAAATCGAGACCGTGGGCCATATCCTGCGCGGCCTTGATCGGGAAACCGCAATGCGTGTGCACCGTACCCTTCGGCTTGCCCGTCGTGCCCGACGTGTAGATGAGCATCAACGGGTCTTCCGCGCTGGTGCGCTCCGTCTCCGCGTGGTCAGGCGCGTCCGCCAACGGCGGCGCTGCCGCGTGCGGGACAACGAGCAGATGTTTTAGCGTCGGAATCCGCGCGGCGGCCTCTTCCGCAACCGGCTGCATCCGCACAAACTGCCCGCGCCGATACACCCCGTCGGCACAGAACAACGCCTTCGCTTCCGCATCCACCATGCGGGTGACAATTGCCTCCGCCCCGTAGCCGGAAAACAGCGGCAGAAAGATGCCCCCGATTTTGACGATGGCCAGCATCGCCACCACGCAGGCGGGATTCATCGGCAAAAACACCCCGACCGCGTCGCCCCTCCCCAATCCAAGCGCCCGCAGATGGTTGGCGCATTGGTTCACCTCCCGCCGCAGTTCAGCGTAGGACAGACATCTTACCTGTCCATCTTCCGCTTCCGCCCGCAACGCGATCTTCTCGTCGGTCGCCGTGCCGGCATATTTGTCGAGGCAGTTGTGGACGATGTTCAGCTCGCTGCCCACGCACCACTCCGGGAACGCCTTACCCCGCGAGAGATCCAACACTTTCGCGTACGGCTTGTAGAACTGGATCTCGAGGTCGCGCAGGACGGCGTTCCAAAACCAATCCAGGTCGGTCGTCGAGCGGCGCAGCAGTTCGTCGTACGACGCCAGCCCATGCCGGTCCATGAACCGCTTCAGGTTACTCTGGGCGATCAACTCCGGCGACGGTCGCCAGACGATCTCCCCGCCGAACTCGAACTGCCCCGCGCGGCTCATCGCGCCGTCCAACCTCCGTCAATCGTGATGGTCTGCCCGGTAATGTTCCGGGCAGCATCGCTCATGAGAAACTCAATCGTGCCGGCCACTTCCTCCACGGTGATGAACGCCTTCTTCGGCATCGGTTCGAGCATGATGCGCTGAATGACTTCCTCCTCGGAAATCCCGTGCGTCTTGGCTTGGGCCGCGATTTGCCCGTCCACCAGCGGCGTGCGGATGTACGACGGACAGATGGTGTTGATCGTGATGTCCACATCGGCGGTTTCGAGCGCGACGGTTTTGGCGAATCCGAGCAACCCGTGTTTGGCCGCGACATAGGCTGACTTGAACGGCGACGCCACCAGCGAATGGATCGAGCCGATATTGATGATCCGCCCAAACCCGCGTTGACGCATCCCCGGCAACACCGCCCGCGTCGCCCGCGCCGTTCCGGTCAGCATGATGTCGATGAGCTGTTCCCATTTCGCTTCCGGGAACTCCTCCAGCCGGGCGACGTGCTGCACGCCGGCATTGTTGATCAGCACATCCACGGGTGCATCCAGGCTCACCGCCGACGTCACGTCCAGTGTCAACGCCGTCGCCGTCGTGCCGGCCACGGTTTCCTTGGCCGCCGCCAGATTGATGTCGCCCGCCAGAACAGTGTGTCCCGCACTCGCGAAATGCCGGCACAGCCCGCGTCCCAGCCCGCTGCCGGCGCCGGTGATCAGGATGGTGCAGATTCGATTCGCCACGGCGTGAATTTCTAGTGTATCAACTGCCAAAAATGAAAGCTGAATCCATCCGCAGCGTCGCTGTCCTCGGCCTGGGCACGATGGGCCATGCCATCGCCCACGTGTTCGCCGCCGCCGGGTGCCGCGTCCGCGGCTACGACGAATCCCCTGCTGCCCGCGCATCGCTCACCGGCCGGATGAAGTCGAACCTTCGCCAGATGGCGCCGCGGAAGAGCATCGCGCCAACCTTGGCTCGCATCCGGGTGTTCGCCACCGTCGAGGAAGCGGTGACGGGTGCGCAATTCGTCCTCGAAGCGGTAAAAGAAGATTTGCCGACCAAACAGGCATTGTTCGCACAGCTCGAACGAATGGTGTCACCCCGGACGATTCTGGCCAGCAATACCTCGACCTTCCCGATGACCCGGATCGCCGCGCGCCTCAAGCACCCCGACCGCTGTCTCGACATGCACTGGTTCAACCCCCCGCACATCGTCCCCGTCGTCGAGATCGTGTCCGGCCGGAAAACTTCCCGCCAAACTGTGGCGACCACCATCGAACTGACCAAACGCATCGGCAAGATCCCCATCCACGTCCGCAAAGAAATTCCCGGCTTCATCGTCAACCGCGTCCAAGCCGCCCTCAACCGCGAGGTGTGGGACCTGTGGCAACGCGGCGTCGCCAGCCCCGAAGAAATCGACCGCGCCGTCAGCGGCACGCTCGGTTTCCGGCTCGCGGCCATCGGCCCGCTCCAGGTCACCGACTTCGCCGGCCTCGACGTGTGGCAGGCGATTTACCGCGTCCTTGGCCGCGACATCCGGTCCGACGACAAGTATCCGCGCAAGCTTCGCCGCCTCGTCGCGGCCGGCCACCTCGGCGCGAAGACGGGTCAGGGCATCTATCGCTACACGCCCCAGTCGCTCGCCACCAAACTCGCCGACCGTGACCGCAAATTCCTCGCGCTGGCCAGACGGCTGTACGCCGACGGCGTCAGCCCAACTGATCAAGACTAACCCTCCCGTCAGCCAGCCACGCCAAACCGACCGCACCCAGGCTGGTACACTAACATGCTACACGTGTAGCACGCTAGCGTACCAACCCCTGTTCTCAATGGTTCGACTGCTTGCGGGCGTGACTGTGATGCTGACAGGGACCGCCAGCTCTGCTAGTTGTCAGGGTGTGACGGCTCAGCGAGCGCCAATCATCTTTTGCGTGGCGTTGTCGCCGGGGTGGCAGGTGACGATGGAGTTTGACCACTTCGCCGTGGGCGAGGTGAACCGTTGTCGCGCCATCACCGGCTCCGTGGCCGGCAAAGGGCCGAACGTCGCGCACGCGGCGGCCACGCTCGGGGCGCGCACGGTGGTGGTGGGCTTCATTGGCGGACACACCGGTCAATTGGCCATGCGCGATCTGCGCCGCCATGGTGTGCGATGTAATTTCGTCCGTCTGCCGGCCCCGACACGCGTATTGACCACCATCCTCGATCGCTCCAACGGACACGTCACCGAACTGGTCGAGGAAGCGCCTCAGCCTGATCGGAAAGCTTGGCGGGCGTTTCACCGAAGATTCCAAGCGCAACTGCCCCGCGCGTCGATCCTGACGATTTCAGGAACCCTCTTGCCGGGAGCGCCCGCGACGATCTATCGCGACCTCGCCCGCGCCGCCACGGCGCGCGGCGTACCGGTGTTGATTGACTCGCAGAAAGCTCCCCTCCTCCACGCGCTTGGTTGCCGGCCACTATTGGCAAAGCTTAACGTCGAGGAACTTGGGGCGACACTCGGACGCGAACTGCGAACGCCGCGCGCGATTGTCGCCGGCGCGCGGGAACTGCTCGGGCGCAGCGCGCAGCACGTGCTGGTGACGCACGGCGTGCGCGGCGCGTGGTTGGTGGCCGGCAAGGAAGCCTGGCATTTGCAGCAGCCGCGGGTGAAAACCATCAATCCCATCGGCAGTGGCGATTCGGTGACGGCTGGCATCGCGGTCGGACTGCTGAAAGGCCAGCCAATGCTTGACGCCGTCGCTCTCGGCATCGCCTGCGGCACCGCCAACGCGATGACACTGACACCGGCGACGTTTGCACCGCAGGTAGTGCGGGAGTTGGTGAAGAAGGTGCGGGTCAAGTCCTTGTAGCCGCGGTCGCTGACCGCGGCGGGTCGAATCCAGAGCTAATGCGCCAGGTCCGACGGGCACGGATCGTAGTGGGGATGCTTCACTCTCGGGATACGCATCCCACCGGTGAGATACAACGATGGCGCGCGGTCGCACTCGAACTTGATCACGGTGCAGAGCGGATCGGGCGGAGTTGCCGGCAGGCCGCTGAGTTGGACGCGCCCGTCAGTTTGCTTGAAGGTGAGCTTCTGACCGGTTGCTAGCAACGTCGCCTCGCGCACCAGGCACTCCAAGCCCGCGAACGTCAGATACTCCACGAGCCAGCGGCGCACCAGCCAGTACAGTGTGTTGCCCCTGGCGGTGAACGGACCGCTGTGCGTCCACTCGGCACGTCCTTCGCGACGTTCGCGCAGATCGAACGTGAAGATTGTGGTGTCGTAAATGCACTCGCCGTTTCGCTTCAGCCTGTCGCCCACCGTCTCCAGGATGCGGACGGATTCCTCCGGGATCGAGCCGTCGCCGCGCGGGCCGATGTTCAGCAGCAGATTGCCGCGGCCGGCGGCGCAGATCTGAAGCAGATCGACGATCGCGCCGGGATTTTTCCAGTTGTGGTCGCCGCGATGATAGCCCCAGTTGTCGTTGAGCGTCAGGCAGGCTTCCCACGGACGCCACGGTTTCGGCGCGGTGACGTGACCTTCGGGCGTGCCGAAATCGCCGGGCAAACCGTTGCGCCCGTTGAACAGAATATGCGGCTGGATCGCGCGGACCATGGCGTTCATCTCCTCGGCCCGCCAGCCGTCGGCGTTGAACGGCCACCAACCGTCGTACCAGAGCGTGTCGATCGGGTTGTAACGGGTCACCAGCTCGCGAATACGGTCGAACACGCTCTTGATGAAGACCTCGCGAGCTTTCTTGTCTTCGAGTGCGGTGACGGCATCCGGCTGGTCGGTCCAGTTGTTCAGGCTGTGGTAAAGCCCCACGCGCAGGCCGCGTTTGCGGGCGGCGGTGACCAACTCGCCCACCAGATCGCGTTTGGAAGAGAACGAAGACAGCGCCGTCGGATAGAGCCGATAGCCGTCGTGATGCATCGTGGTCAGCACGATGTAGTGCATGCCCGCGCGCACGGCCAATTCGCAGACCGCGCCGGCATCGAACTTCATGGCGGTGAAGCGCCGGGCGAGTTGCCGGTATTCGTCCAGCGGAATCTGCTCGCGGTTGAGCACCCATTCCCCGCGCTCCAGCAGGCTATAAAGCCCGAAGTGGATGAACATCCCGTAGCGCGCTTTGACGAACCAATCGGTGTTGGCCATGCCGGGCGTTTGTCGCCGAGGCGATGGCGACGGTCAACTCCAATCCGTAGGCTTGTCGGAGACGAATCTCCCGGCTACCTTGGCCGCCATGCGCGAACGGTGGCGAGAGGTGACGACGGCTCAGTTTCTGTCGTTCACCGTGGTGGTCGGCGCGTTCGGTTGGTGGCTGGCCACGGATGCGGATGGTTTCATTCCCGTCCTTGATCACGCCAACCAGTGGATTCACAAAGCCGGCCACCTCGTGAGTGAACTCGGGCTGCCGGGCTTCACGCTCTACGCGGGCGTGACGGCGCAACTGCTCGTGCCGCTTCTGGCGACCATCGGTCTCTGGAAGGAAGCCGCGACGTTGCCCTGCGCCATCGGGGGCATCTGGCTTTCCGAGAATCTACTGAACCTGGCGGCGTACATCGCCGACGCTGGCACGAAGCAGATGCCGATGATGGGTGGGCCGCACCATGAGTGGGAGGAAATCTTCGCCCGGTTCGGCGTGACCAGCCCGCCCGCCGAGGTCGCTTTCTGGCCGTGGGTGGCCGGTTGGGCGGGGATCGTCGTCGCGTGGCTCTGGATCGCGCGACGTTGGTGGCGCAGCCGGTAGATTCAGGTCGCCTCAGTACCGGACGGATACGCCGACAAACGGACTCAAGTCATCGGCGGCATCGGTCACGCCGATGTTGATCCCCGTGTCCAGTTGGACATCGTCGTTGACCGCGTAGGTCAGGCCGACGTCCACCGTGCCCACCCAGTCGGCGTCGCCCTCGGTGCTAACCGCCGAGAAAAACTCCACGTAGCCGCCCAGATCGCCGGCAATGTCGTGCGCGAAAGTAATCGAGTTGATGAACTCGACGTGATACCCGCGGCCATCCCCGTCTTCATTGATGTCGAACTCGGTCATCACACCCATGCCCCACGCGGCCGGCAATTCCACGGCCAGCGGGACGATCACGCCGCCTTCCACGGCGTCGTTGCCGAGGTTGGCCCCGTTGGTCGGCCACTTCACAAACGGCATCACCGCCAACGCGGTCGGGCCGCCGTCATTGCCCCAGAGATTGATTTTCACCCGCGTCGTCACGTCGCCAAACCCGCGCGCGTCTTCAGTTTTCAGGAAGCTCTCGATCACGACTTGCAAGTCCACATTGTTCAGCAGGCCGGCTTTGAGGTTCGCGAATCCAATCCCCCACGCATCGTCGTCGCCCTCGCGGGTGTAGTTCACCACGTCCAGCTCCACCTGAAAATGGCCGGCGTCCACCGTGTAGGCGCTCTCGGTCTTGTCCGGCCGATCGGTGCTCAACTCCCGCATCAACTCCCGCGGCGTCGCGCGGAACAGATGATACTGCCCTTTGTCTTCCGCGACCGCTCCGCTCACCGCCGCCACCACCATCACGCTCAATACCGTCGCTCGCCGCATCATTCTTCTCCTTTGGGGACACGTTTGCCATGTGGATCGCGAACGGGTCGCCCGGTCTTCTCCGCCAACCGCGCCTGCATCGCGGGGCTGGTCACGTGTTCGAGCTGTTCGGCCGTGCCGTGGAGATGGTCGGTCGGTAAACGCAAATACTGGTGAAGAAAACTTTCCCACAAGCGGTGCGTGCGCACCACGCTCGCCGCCTCCCGGTGTCCCAGCGTCGTCAATTTCAACAGCAGCCCGTCACGCTCAATTTTCCGCTCCATCCGTAACCGCCACAGAGCCAGCCGGCCCAACCAACCACCCGCGCCGATGGCTCCCGTCACCGTCGCCCCGGTCATCCCGGCGTTGAGTTCCGCGGCACGGTACAGCAGCCCCAACACGTCCTCTTGAGCCACGCGCAACGACAGCAGCGCCTGATGCAGCGCGCGGCTGATGATTCCATGCCGCGGCGCGCCGAACATCACCAGAATGAAGACCACTCCCGCCACCGTCACCATCATGCCGGCCGTGCTCGTGTCCGAGAAACCGAACCAACCCGGCACGGTGATCGCCGCCACGTGTCCCAGCGCCGCGCACAACGCGGCGATGACCAGACTGGCGAGAATCATCGTGTGCAACCGGTCGGTCAACAGATGCGCCGCCGCGGCCGGCACGATCAGCATCGCGATCACCAAAATGCTGCCCACCGTCTCGAACGCCGCCACCGTCGTCACCGCCACCAACGTCATCAGCGTGTAGTTGACCGCGGTGGCGTTGATCCGCTGCGTCTTGGCCAGCGCGGGATCGAACGAACTGATCTTCAGTTCCTTGTACAGCAACACCGTAAACAGCACGTCCAGCAGCAACACCACGCTCAGCGTCACCACCGCCCGCGGCACCGTGAACCCAAACACCTGTTTCGTGTCGAGCGGCACCATCTCGATCGCGCCGTAAAGCACGCAGCCGGGATCGAGGTCCACCGCGTCCGCCCCGCGCACCAGCAGAATCAGCCCCACCGCGAACAACGCTGTGAACACCACCCCCATCGCCGCGCTCTGTTCGACTTTCCCGATCTTGTGGACCCACTGCGTAAACACCGCCGTCAACACCCCCACCACCGCCGCGCCGATGAACATCGGCAGACTGTCCCGGCTGCCCGTCACCAGAAACGCGATGGCCAGCCCCGGCAACACCGCGTGACTGATCGCATCCCCCATCATGCTCATCCGTTGCAGCACCAAAAAATTGCCCAACAACGCGCACGCCAGCGCACTCAGCACGCCCGCCACCACGATCCAGGTATCGAGAGCGGTCCACGTCATGGTTTCGACCTCCCCAGCACGTGCGGGCTGGCCGGCATCGCCAACTGTCGCGCCTCCGCCGCCAACAACCGCTCCAGCTTCTCCACCATTGGCCGACCCAACACGTGTTCGAGTTGATCCGCGTCGCGATCCACGTGACTCGGCGCAATGTCCGCGTGCGTGATCAGGTACAGCTCCCACAACCGGTGATTCCGCACCATCCGCCGCGCTTCGGGTCGCCCGGCCTCGGTCAACCGCACCGCGCCGTCCGCATCCCGGTAAACCAACCCCTCGCGTTCAACCCGCCGCTCGATCCTCCGCAACCGGGTCGCCGTCCACGACCGCTCCGACATTAACTCCGTCCACGGCATGCCGGCCGCGCCTGCGTTGTCCTCCGTCCATTCATACAGCGCCCGCAACAGATGTTGCCGGCCGATCGTGCGTTGCAGCCGCCAATGCTCGATCCAGCGCACCAACGCCCCGCGCGCCGAACCGAACACCAGGCTCACCGCGAAAATCGCGCTGGCCACCACCACAATGATCGCCCCGGCCGGCAACCGCGGCAGCAACGCGCTCAGCCCGGCCCCGATCAAACCGCTCACCGCCCCGATCACGGCCGACCCGATCACCATCCGCGGCAGATGCTCCGTCCAGAACCGCGCCGCCGCCGGCGGGATGATCAGCAACGCCACGATTAATATCAGCCCCACCGCCTGCAACCCGATCACCGTCACCGCCACCACCAGCGCCGTCATCGTCGCATCCAGCACCAGCACTGGCCACCCCTGCGCCGCCGCATATCCCTGGTCGAAACACACCAGCCCGAATTCCTTGAACAACACCACACAGGCCACCACGATCACGCCTGCGGCCACCGCGATCATCGCGGCATCGCTGGCCAACATCGACGCCGTCTTGCCGTAGATGAACGACTCCAGTCCGGCCGCGTTGCCCGTGCTCATCTTCTGGATCACGCCGAGCACCGACACGCCAATCCCGAAGAACACGCTGAGCACAATCCCCAGCGCCGCGTCCTCCTTGAGCCGCGTCCCCTGCCGGATGGCGAGGATCAATCCCATGCCGATCAACCCCGAGATCAACGCCCCCAGCAACAGTCCCGGCAGATACTTGCCGTTGCCACCCGTGGCGGTCATCACGATAAACGCCAGCCCGATCCCCGGCAGCGTCGCATGACTGAGCGCATCGCCCATCAACGACCGTTTCCGCAGCAACAGAAACGACCCGATGATCCCCGCGCCCAACCCCAGCAGCATCGTCCCCAGCAACACCACCCGCGTGTTGTAGTCGCGCAACGTGACAACACGCGCCAGTTCTGACAGCGTGGGCCATTGCCACGAGGTATCCGTGATCGAACGATGCGCGGTTTCGGCGGCCAACCCACCAGGCACGACAAACAACAGCAGCGCAATCAGGGCGAAACGTCGCGAACGCACCAAGACGGCGCCCGTACCGCAGCCGTCCCCGGCTGCGAGTTCCGGCGGCGTCTCGCCGACGAACCCCCGCACCGAGACGGTGCTTGAACTCGCAGCCGGGGACGGCTGCGGTGCACGACCTCGCCGCCGCTTTTGGAGAAGTCGGCCGATCCGCATCATCCGCCCTTTCCCCGCGCAAACGCCTCGGCCGCCTCATCGAGCAACGTCAGCCGGCCGCCGTAGGTCTTGTGCAGGTTCTCGCGCGTAAACACCTCCGCGGTCGGACCGGTGGCGACGACGCGCATGTTGAGCAGGATGACGTGGTCGAAATACTCCGGCACCGTCTGCAAATCGTGGTGGACGCAGAGCACCGTCCGTCCGGCCGAGCGCAGTTCCTGCAACAGCGCGACGATCGCCCGCTCGGTCGCCGCATCCACCCCGGCAAACGGTTCGTCCATCAGATACACCCGCGCCTCCTGCACGAGCGCCCGCGCGAGAAACACCCGTTGCTGTTGGCCGCCCGACAACTGGCTGATCTGCCGTTTCGCGTACTCCGCCATCCCCACGCGCTCCAGCGCCGCCAACGCCGCCTGTTTGTGCGATTTGGTCACGGGCCGGCACCAACCAATCCGTCCGTAACGACCCATCGCCACCACATCGAGCGCGTTGACCGGAAAATCCCAATCGACGCTCTCGCGCTGCGGGACGTACCCGACCAGATGCCGCTGTTGCCGGTAAGGCTTGCCATAGATGAGCACGCGGCCCGAGGCGACGGGAATCAGATCGAGCACGGCCTTCAGCAAGGTCGTTTTGCCCGCGCCGTTCGGACCGACAATGGCAATCAGCTTGCCTTCCGGCACGTCGAGATCGACATCCCACAACACCGGCTTGCGGTGATAGGCCACCGTCATGTCGTGGATCGACAACGGCGCGGTCTCGGGATGTTCCTCACCCGAAGCGACGGGCGACGCGCCCGGTCGAGTTTTCAGTTCGTCGTGCATCCGTCTCCTTCCGGTGGGAGCGACATTCTTGTCGCGATCGGTCGCGGCAGGAATGCCGCTCCCACGGACTACTTTGCCTTCAGTTTCCCCTCCATCCCCTTCTCCGGCGCCTGTCCACCCAGCGCGCGCGCGATCAGGGTGACGTTGTGGTCGATCATCCCGAGATACGTGCCTTCGTAGGTGCCGGCCGCGCCCATCGCGTCGGAGAACAATGTGCCGCCAATTTTCACCTCGCGGCCCTTCGCGCGCGCGCCGTCCACCAAGGCGCGCACGTTCTTGTCGGCCACGCTCGACTCGACGAACACGGCCCGTACGTCGTGTTCGACGATGTAGTCCACCAGCCGGTTGATGTCCTGCAAGCCGGCCTCGGACTCCGTCGAAATCCCCTGGATACCCCTGACCTGGATGTGGTAGGCGCGGCCGAAATAGTTGAACGCGTCGTGCGCCGTGATCAACACGCGGCTTTTCTCCGGGATGGTGGCGATCGCGGCGCGCGCGTAGGCGTGGAGCGCGGCCAGCTTCTCGCGGTAATGGGTGGCATTCTCCCGGTAGAACGCCGCGTTCGGCGGATCGTACTCGCCCAGCGACCGGGCCACGGCCTCGACGCAGCGCGACCACGCGCTGGCGTCCATCCACAGGTGCGGATCGTAGTGGCCCTGGAATTCCTTCGGTTCGAGCAGATAACTTTCGTCGATCAACTCCGTCACCGCGTAGACCGGCTTGCCGCTGCGCGCCACCTTGATCAGCGTATCGGCCATCTTGCCTTCGAGCATCAGGCCCGAGTAGAACACCACGTCCGCGCTTTGCAGAGCCACCACGTCATTGCGCGTCGGCTTGTACAGGTGCGGATCGACCCCTTCCCCGATGATGCCGGTCACCACCGCCTTATCACCGGCCACCTGCCGGACGATGTCGGAGACCATCCCGACCGTGGTGGTGATTTTGTAGGGATGAGACGACGGCGCGCCACCGGCGGTCGCGGCCATCCAGGCGCCGACCAGCAAGCTGAGCATGATCTTCATGTGCGAGTTGTCTCCCGTCAATGTTAGTTACTACTAACTTTCTTGAGCGCGACTATAGCGGAAGCGACTGACTTGTCAACCACGAAGAAAGTTAGCTGCGGATAAACAATTTCTGGACGAACCGCCGGAGCTGTGGCAGACTCCGATCATGCCCGCCAACGGCCAACCCAGCGTCTCGCAGGATGATTATCTGGAACGCATCTGGGAACTCATCCAGCGGAAGGGCTACGCCCGGATCGTGGACCTGGCGGCCGACCTCGGTGTCCGGCAGGCGTCGGCCAGCACGATGGTCAAGCGCCTCGCGCAGGCGAAACTGCTCAAACGCGAAGCCTACCGGGGATTCGTGCTGACCCCGGCCGGCCGCGAGCGGGCGGAGTACATCCACGAGCGGCATCAGGTGCTCGCGGAGTTTTTCCAGGCCCTCGGCGTGGATGCCGCCACGGCCGGCAAGGACATCGACGGCATCGAACATCATCTCAGTCCGCGGACCGTCCAGGCCCTGAAGCGGGCGATCCGCAAGTTGACGGCGGTCTGAGCGGCTCCAGGCCGTCACCGGCACGAAGTTGTATCGTGTACCGCGGCCGTCCACGGCTGCGGGTGCGCACACCGTCCCGGTGCGACAACCGGGGCGGCGGGACGCCGCCCCGACTCGCCGCCGAGACGGCGGCGCTACGGGCTGCGGATTCACGCGATTCAAATTCAGGCACTACCCGTCTGCGGGGATTCTTGACCCTGCCGGGCAGAAGCTTTACTCTAGGCGAGCCATGAAACCGCGGGTGAGCATCTACGACACGACGTTGCGCGACGGGGCGCAGGGGGAAGGGGTGTCGTTTTCCAGCGCAGACAAGGTGCGGATCGCCGAGCGGCTTGATGCGTTCGGGGTGCATTACATCGAGGGCGGCTGGCCGGGGTCGAACCCCAAGGACATGGAATTTTTTCTCCAGGTGGCGGGTCGCAAGTTCAAGCAGGCCCGCGTGGCCGCGTTCGGCAGCACCCGCCGCGCGAACACGAAGTGCGCCGACGATGTGCAGATTGACACGTTGCTGAAGGCCGACACGCCGGTCGTCACGCTCGTGGGCAAGGCGTGGACGTTGCACGTGGCGGAGGTCATCCGCACCACGCTTGACGAAAATCGCGCGATGATCGCCGATTCGGTCCGGTTCTTCAAAGAGCGCGGCAAAGAGGTCATCTACGACGCGGAACATTTTTTCGACGGTTACAAGGATGACCCGCGCTACGCGCTGGCGACGTTGCAGGCCGCGCAGGATGCGGGCGCGGACTGGGTGGTGCTCTGCGACACCAACGGCGGCACGATGCCCAGCGAGATTGGCCGCATCACCGCCGACGTGCGCCAGGTGCTCCGGTGCGCGCTCGGCATCCACACCCACAACGATTCCGGGGTCGGGGTCGCCAACGCGTTGGTGGCGGTCGAGCACGGCGCGACCCAGGTGCAGGGCACGGTGAACGGCTATGGCGAACGGACGGGCAATTGCAACCTGACCAGCGTCATCCCCTGTCTCGCGTTGAAGATGGGATTCGAGTGCATCTCCGCGGACAACATCCGGCATCTGCGCGAACTGTCGATCCTGGTCGATGATCTCGCCAACGTGCGGCACGATATCCGGCAACCGTTTGTCGGGGCGACCGCGTTCGCGCACAAGGGCGGCATTCACGTCAACGCCGTCGAGAAGGTCGCGCGCAGCTACGAGCACCTCGAGCCGGAGTTGGTCGGCAACCGGCGGCGGGTGCTGGTCAGCGAACTCAGCGGACGCAGCAACATTTTCATGAAAGCGCACGAGTTGGGCATGGAATTGAGGAAGGACACGCCCGAGTTGCGCGACATTCTCACCGAATTGAAACGGCTCGAACACGAGGGCTACGAATACGAGGCGGCCGACGCCAGCTTCCACATCCTCGCGCAGAAACTGCTCAAGCAACACAAGCCGTTCTTCAAGCTGTTGGCCTACCGGGTGATCATGGACAAGCACGGTCACGACGGCCACAACATCGTCGAAGCCAGCGTCAAGCTCGAGGTCAATGGCGAAGTCGTCCACACCGTGGCCGAAGGCGATGGCCCGATCAATGCGCTGGACCGGGCGTTGCGCGCCGCGCTGTCGAAGTTCTACCCCGTTATCGCCGAGGTGCGGCTGGTGGATTACAAGGTCCGCATCCTCGACACCGCCAGCGGCACGGCGGCCAAGACCCGCGTCATCATCGAGAGCACCGACGGCAAGGACACGTGGGGCACGGTGGGCGTGGACGACAACATCATCGAGGCCAGTTGGGAGGCGCTCGTGGATTCGGTCGAGTACAAATTGTTCAAGGAAGAGAAAGGTCGGTGACTATGACGACACTCCTGAGATACGCTTGGTTGGCCGGACTGCTGGTGGTCGGGCCGTTGGCTGCCGCCGAAGTCTCCACCAACATGCCCACGCTGGCGGAAATCCGCACCCTGGCCGAGGCGGGCGACCACACCGCCCAGTACAAACTGGCCCGCGCCTACGAAGACCAGTACGAGATGGGCACCGCCGCCTGGTGGTATCGCCTCGCCGCCGACCACGGGATCGCCGACGCCCAGTTCCGCCTCGCCCAAATCCTCATCCGCGACCACTTCATCAAGATCAACGGCCGGGTCACCACCATGGGCAAGGACGGATCGCAGGCCATCTACTGGTACACCGAGGCGGCCAACCAGGGGCACGTCGCCGCCCAGTTCGCTCTCGGCCGGTGCTATATGGACGGCAACGGTACAGGCCGCGACCTCGTGGAAGCCTACAAGTGGTTCAGCCTCGCCGCCAAGAATGGCAACGAGACCGCCCCGCGCCTGCGCAACCGCATCATCCTCAAAATGAGCGCTGCCCAGATCGCCGAAGGCCAGCGGCGCGCCGACGGATTCAAGCCAACCCCGACCGCGGCAACGACAGAAAAGAAGGAAGAGAAACCCGCCGCCGCCGAGGTGACGCCCGCCCCTGCCCCTGCCCCCGCCCCCGCACCTGCGGAGTGAGGCGGGCGCTACACCCCGCCGCTTTCTTCGAGCATCCGCTTCAATTCGGCGGAGAATTCTTTCATGTCGGCCTGAGTCGGTTTCGACGAACCGAGTTCAGGTTCCAGCCCCAGCCGGCCCATGTTGTCCAAAAACCAGTGCGCTTTCGCCCCGCTCGAGAACCGCGCAAACCCGCTGAGCATCGCCCCCGTCGCGGGCATCTGATCCACGCTGATCGAAAGCTTGCCCCCGGCCGCGTCCTTCCCCTTCCCCGCCGTCGCACCCTTCACGGGTGCGTCCGGTGCCGGCAGAATCACCCTCGGCAGTTCCTTCTCCGGCAACTTCGCGTCCGGCATCTCCGAGAGCAACAACCGCAACTCCATGTACGTGATCGAGTCGCCCTTCTCCTTCCGCAGGAAATCCTGAATCTCCGAGAGCGACCGGCCCTCCTTCAAAAGCTTCCGCACAACCTCTTTGCGTTCCTCGTTGGTCATGGCGGGGAGAGTACACGGAACTTTTTTGTGGCGCAAGCGTGCCGGGTCACGCAAAATGCGCCGTCCCATGGCAGCCGCTGATATTCCAAAGGCCTACGAACCGAAGCTGGTCGAGGACAAGTGGTACGCCGACTGGCTGGCGAAAGGCTATTTCACCGCCAACCCGGCCTCCGCGAAACCGGCCTACTCCATCGTCATCCCGCCACCGAATGTGACCGGCGTCTTGACGATGGGCCATGTGCTCAACAATACCATTCAAGACATCCTCGCCCGACGGAAGCGGATGCAAGGTTTTGAAGTGCTCTGGCTGCCGGGCACCGACCACGCGGGTATCGCCACGCAGGTGGTCGTGGAGAAGCAACTCCGCAAAGAGGAGAAGAAGACCCGTCATGATCTGGGCCGCGACGAGTTTCTCAAGCGAGTTTGGGCGTGGAAAGACAAGCACGGCGGCATCATCATCCAGCAACTCAAGAAGCTGGGCTGCTCCTGCGACTGGTCGCGCGAGCGCTTCACGATGGACGAGCCGTACTCGCAATGCGTCCTGCGTGTCTTCGTCGAACTCTACAAGAAGGGTCTGATCTACCGGGGCAAGCGGATGGTGAATTGGTGTCCCGTCAGCCGTACCGCACTGTCCGACGAAGAGGTCATCATGAAAGAGGTGGACGGCCACCTCTGGCACATCAAGTATCCGTTTGTCAATTCCCACGAGTCCCTCGTGGTCGCCACCACCCGGCCCGAAACGATGCTGGGTGACGAAGCGGTCGCGGTGAACCCGGCCGATCCACGCTACCGGCATCTCGTGGGAAAAACGCTGCTGCTCCCACTCAAGGACAAACAAATCCCCGTCATAGCCGACGCCGCGGTCGATCCCAAGTTCGGCACGGGCTGCGTCAAGGTCACCCCCGCGCACGATGTGGCCGACTACGAGATGGCGTTGCGGCACAACCTGCCGTTGACCGTCGTCATTGGCCCCGATGGCCGGATGACGGATGAAGCCGGCGAGCCGTTCAGCGGTCTCGACCGCATGGAAGCGCGGGAAGCCGTCGTGAAGGAACTCGAAGAGGACGGTCTGTTGGTCAAGACCGAGCCGTACCGGCACAATGTCGGTTTCAGCGAGCGCGCCGACGTGCCCATCGAACCGTACCTGAGCGAGCAGTGGTTCATGAAATACCCAGCCATCGAAAAATCCACGGCGGCGGTTGAAAGCGGCGAAATCAAGTTTTACCCCGAACGCTGGACGAAGACCTACACCCACTGGATGCGCGGCATCAAAGACTGGTGCATCAGCCGGCAACTGTGGTGGGGGCATCGGATTCCGGTATGGCATCGCGGTAGTGAGATTTACTGTGGGCTTGAGCCGCCGCAGGGCGAAGGCTGGCAACAAGACCCCGATGTGCTGGACACGTGGTGCAGTTCGTGGTTGTGGCCGTTCGCGACGATGGGCTGGCCGGAGAAGACGGAGACGTTGAAGAAGTTTTATTCGACGACCGATCTCGTCACCGGCCCGGACATCATCTTCTTCTGGGTCGCGCGCATGATCATGGCCGGGTACGAGTTCATGGGCGACAAACCCTTCCACAACGTCTATTTCACCGGCATCATCCGCGACGCGATCGGGCGGAAGATGTCGAAGTCACTCGGTAACTCGCCCGACCCGCTTGATCTGATCGCCAAGTACGGAGCCGACGGCCTGCGTTTCGGCCTGATGCTCATTGCGCCGCAGGGTCAGGACATTCTATTTGACGAGAAACGCTGCGAGGTCGGTCGCAATTTCATGAACAAGCTGTGGAACGCGGCGCGGTTCATTCAGATGCAGAAACAAAGTAGGACAGGCTTCCAGCCTGTCTCATCTGCCAAATTGGACGGGCAAGATGCCTGTCCTACTTTCTCGGCGCACGACCTCAAGATTCTGTTCGAGATGAACGAGGTGATCACGAACGTCAGCGCGGCGCTGGACGAGTACAAGTTCAACGAAGCCGCCCGGGAGTTGTACGGCTTCGTCTGGGGCGACTTCTGCGACTGGTACATCGAAGCCAGCAAGGTGTCGCCCAACCTTCCCGTCCTCGAAGAGGTCTTTACGGTCATTCTCCGGCTGCTGCATCCGTTCGCGCCATTCATCACCGAGGAGTTGTGGCGACAGGAAACCACCATCCAATTCGCGCCGTGGCCGCAACCACGCCACACCCCCGGCGCCACCGCCGAGCACGCCGGCCGGGTGGACGAGTTGTACGAGTTGATCACCGCCGGCCGGCAACTGCGCAACGACTACGGCATCGAGGCGAAAAAGAAGCTCACGTTCACGATCAAGCCCAGCGCCGACGAAGATTTCTTCCGGGCGGAAATCGCCTCGCTCAAGATGTTCCTCAAGGCCGACGAAATCATCATCGACCGCCAGTATGCGCCCACCGGAGTCGCGCCGAGCCTGGTGACCAAAGCCGCGACGATCTTCATGGTCGGCGCGGTGGATGTCGCCGCGGAACGGCAGCGGCTCACCAAACAGTTGGCGGACATCGAGCAGCAGCTTGGCGGCACGGAAGCCAAACTGGCGAACGAGAATTTTGTCAGCCGCGCCGCGCCCGTCGCCGTCCAGCGCGAGCGCGACAAGCTGGCGACCCTGCGCGAGCAGCGGGAGAAGGTGCAGAGTCTCTTCCAGGCGTTGTAAGGTGCGCTATCGCGCACCCGTATCCGGTATCGCCAGCCCGCCATGGAACGCAATCGCGTACCCCGACAAACTTCCCGGAAAGTGTTACACGTGTAACATAATCCGGGAAGTAAACCGTCAGCGGTCGAACCGGTCGAGGTAATCGCTGATGGGACTGCGCCGGTGCTGCTCCAGGGCTTCGAATTCCTCGAACACGCGGAAGAAGTTGCTGTACGTCGCGCTCAGTTCCTGCGGGGCGAAGACCCGCTCGGCGTGGTCGAGGTAGGTAGTGATTTGCCGGGCCTCCTGCTCCACGCGGGCGCGGTCGGCGTCACACTGGGCGACGACGCGGCGGAACTGGCTGGTTTTCTCGGCGGTGATCAACTGCACGGCTCGCAGGTAGCGCTCGATCACGGGCCGGTAGGTCGGCCCCGATCGCGCCAGCAAATCGCTGAGACCCATTCGCTTCGTGCGCAGGACGTGTTCCATCCACGGCTGTTCGTCGAAGCGCCACAGGTCGCGGAATTCCACCACGGTTGGCGCGGCACCGGCGGTCACGCGGGTGACGAGGATTTCATCGAGCCGGGTGGATGTTTCCGGCACGGTGAGGTTGCGGGCGACGACGGTGGTGAGCCGGTCGGACAGTTCCACCGCCCACCAGCGTTCCAGCGCGCCGGCATTGGGGAAGTCCTCGCGATAGGCGGCCCAGAAGGCGTTGGTGAGGGACTGTCGCCGGCCGAGTTCGACAAGGTGGCGGCGCATTTTCTGCGCGCCATGCGGGAGACGGAGTAAGCCTTCGCTGAACAGCCACGCGTTGGCTCGAAAGAGCCGGTGCTCCGCGGGATCGGCCGGCAGTTCGGTTGTAGTGATCAGACCCGTGGCGGTCGGCGGGTGTCCGCCGGCCAACGATAGGCGGGCGGCCTGCACCAGTGATTCGTCGCGCCCGAGAACGGACTGCGCGAGGCCGTGTCCGAGCCACGGGGGACTCGGCGCGACGGTGAAGGGCGCGCCGCGCGCGAGGGGTTGGGCGCGGTTGGCGTACTCGGCACAGAGCGCCTCGACGAGCGCACCGGCCAACGATTGCTGGTCGAGCGGGGTCGTCCCGTAGAGGATTTGATACTTCAGCCCGAAATCGGTCCGGGCCGCGCGCACCGCGACCAGCGACCCGTCCGCCTTCACGACGATGCTGATCGGGTCGCGCCACGCGGGGCCGACTTCAATGAGCTGCGCCCATTCGCGGCGGACCTGTTCGGCAAACACGCACACGGCGTGCGGCAACAGCCGGCCCGGTGCCAAGGCGGTGAACTGCCGGGAGACGCTGACGGCGCGCTGGAGGGTGTTCGTGGTGGCCGGTTCGGCTCCGTGAGCCGGCAGTGCCACGGCCAGCATGAATCCAACCGCGGCGAGGAATCGACGGGTCAAACTACCGTCCGCCCGGCCCCGGCTGGTAGGCGAGCGAGGCGACGCCTTGGCTGACGGTGACGGCCGTGAGGCTGTCCAACAATTGCTTTTCCTCGAGTCCACCGTAAATCTGTTTGAAATAACTCTGCACGAGGCTGGTGTGTTTGAGGATCAGCGGATGAATCGGCAGGTTGCCGATGCTCGCCGACACCGGACTCACGCTGAAGCTGCCGTTACCCGCCTGCGGCACGCCGGTGTAGCGGATATAAAGTTCCTTTTCCACGGACGACCCGAGAGTGATGCGACCGACGATGATGCTGGTGACGACCCCGTCGCCCAGTTCGATCTGGAGTTTGCTGGGGACGACCTTCACCCCCCGGCCCTCGGCCTCTTCGGTTTTGAATGACGTCATGTGGGCGGCGATTTGCGGTTCGGTGAAATTCACCGAGACCGGCTGCTTTTGCGCCAGGCCCTGCTTGAGCAGGTCCAGCCGCTGGTAAAACGTCTTCAAGTCGGCGCTGCCGTGTTCAATCGTCCGCACTTCGGGCACCTGGGCCATCAAGTAAACACCCCAGACCAACACACCAATGATCACCAGCCGCACGATCCAGCGGAGCGAGTCGCCCACGCCGCCGCGACGGCGGCCGAGGCGTTTGCCGCCATGGCCGGGGGCTTTGATCTGGCTCAAGTCCAGTTTCGTGCCGCATTGATGGCAGAAGATCCGACCCAGTTCGTTGTCGTGACCGCATTTGGGGCATGGGAGCATGGCGGGATTCCTCTAGTCTTTCTTCGGTGCCGGGGTTTCCGGTTTCTTGGTGTCGCTGGCGGCCGGCGCGGGGGAGGTGTCTTTCTTCGCGGCCTCTTTGTAGCCGGGTTTGCGGTAGTCAGTGCTGTAAAACCCGGAGCCTTTGAAGATCACGCCCGCGCCCGTGCCGAGCAGCCGCTTCACCCGGCCCCGGCATTTCGGGCAGGTCTTCTTCGGCGCGTCATTCATGGACTGCACCAGCTCGAAGCGGTGCTGACATTTCTGACATTCGTATTCGTAGGTTGGCATGGCGAAAAATCGGCGCTAATTAAGCAGGAAACCCGCCGGCCAGCAAGCCTGCATTCAACGTAGTAACCCCCGCAACGCCGTCGCCAGCGCCAAGGTGTGCGCCGAGGCCCGGCGCGCGAGCGGCACGGTCTGCGGTGTCTCGCTGCCCAGCACGTGGTCGGTGCAATGGCGCAACAGCCAGTACGCCATCGGCCAACGCCGGCGCCGGTTCAACGCGCGCACGTCCACCGCGCGACGGATCAGCCCGTGTCCCGTCGTCCGGCTGCCGTCCACTTCGGCGGTCCGGTTGATCGGCAGGAGCCGGCTGACCGCGCGCACGATTTTCTCGCCCACGTACGGCGGCGCGGGACGGCCCTCGTACAGGTAATAGCCGCGCGCTTCCCAGTCCTCGTGAAACTCCATCGAGAAGACGAACCGCCGGCCACCCAGCAACCGCTTCACCAACTCCGCCTCCGGACAATCGCTCCGCGCGCGAAACTGCCGGTTGATGTCACGTCGCTGGGCGTTGGTGCGGCGATGGCGTTCCCAGCCGAACGGATTGATGCAGGGCAGCACGAACCAGTTCACCCGGTCGCGTCGCCACGCGTCGCTCACCAACCACCGCAACACGCCTTCCACGCCGGCCGGCTCCTCGCCGTGCATCCCACCGGACAGCAGCACGGTCGGCGCGCGGCCCGACACCCGGCGCTCAACGCAGAAGAACGGATAACCCCACACCTCCCCCACCCGCCGCACGCGCCACTGCCGGGAGGGCAAAGCGCGCAGGCGACTCACCAGTTCCCCGTAATCGCGCACGCGACTCATGGCCGACAAAGTACCGCAGCCGAAAATCGGCGGCAAGCCGTCACGTGAACCAGGTGCGATTAAAAGTGGCGGTCGAAGACTGCGGCGCGCCCGGCGGTCGCGCCCTACCACGGATGTGCTAGTTGGTGTGGTGCGGTAGGGCGCGACCGCCGGGCGCGCCGAGATCGTTTTCCCCACGGTGACCGCCACTTTTAATCGCACCCCGTGAACTTGGCGCCGCCGATTCTTTCGATGATTCTCCTTGCTGGAAATCCGCAGGTCTGCTCTCATCAACTCATGCTGGCACAAGGCCCTATCAAAGTCAGCCGTGCACGCCATCGTGCACAGTGTGCAAGCGAATAACAATGTTGGGTCACGATGAGTGCTGGTTGGTCAGAGCAAGATAAGGCTGTGATGAAAGCCGCCGTGGATCGGGCGAGACGGCGTAGCGAAGAAGAAGTCTTGCGCGAGTATCAAGCCGTTGACGTAGAGAGTGTGGATGATTTGTGGGCGTTGGAGCAGAAGATTCGCGGCTGGCACAGACAGTGCGATGGAAGATTTCATATCAATTATGTCACTGCTGATGCTGATTTGCGCGAGTGGCTGCGGCGGGGTTGGCTGAAGCTCAGCGATTTGCAGTCTATGTCCAAGGAACGCCTCGATCGTATCACCAAAAAGACCTAACCACCTAACCATCCGGTCTGAGGTAGTCCGCAAGTGCTAACTGGGGTCGTGGGACAGGCCCATTTCAGGCCACCTTCTCGACGGCGGCCACCACCTCCTCATGTCGGTGGGTACGGGAATCTTCAACCACCCCGCTTACGCGGCCAGCAACTGCTTGAGGAATTCCTTGTTGTTTTTGAATTTCGCCAGGCCGTTGAGGACTTTCTGAATCGCTTCAACGGGCGGCGCTTCGCTGAGGGCGCGACGCAACCGGGCGACGGCTTCCAGTTCCTTCGGTGGCAACAGCAATTCCTCGCGGCGGGTGCCGGACAGGTTGATATCGACGGCCGGCCAGTAGCGTTGCTCGGCGATCTTGCGGTCGAGCACCAGTTCGAGGTTGCCGGTGCCTTTGAACTCCTGGAAGATCAACTCGTCCATCCGCGACCCCGTATCAATCAGCGCGGTGGCGATGATCGTCAGTGAGCCGGCTTCCTCGGTGTTGCGGGCGCTGGCGAAGATGCGGCGCGGCTGTTCCATCGCGCGGGCGTCGAGTCCCCCGGTCATCGTGCGGCCGGTCGAGCCGATGTAGTTGTTGAACGCGCGGGCCAGCCGGGTGATCGAGTCCAGCACGATGAAGACATCCCCCCCAAACTCGACCATGCGCTTGGCGCGCTCGATGGCCATCCGCGCGGTGCGGACGTGTTCCTCAATGGTCTGGTCGTTGGTTGAGGCGATGACCTCACCCCCCTTGATCGAGCGCCGGAAATCCGTCGTCTCCTCGGGCCGTTCATCCACCAGCAACACGATCGTGTGGACGTCCGGGTGATTGGTGATCACGGCGTCGGCGATGTGGTGCAACAACGTAGTCTTGCCGGTGCGGGGCGCGGCGACGATCAGGCCGCGCTGTCCTTTGCCGATGGGGGCGACCAGGTCCATCACACGGGTCGTCAACCGATCGGGGACGGTCTCCAGGATGAACCGTTCGTCCGGTTGGATGACGGTGAGATCGTCAAATTTCCGCACGGTCTGAAACTTCTCGGGTGGCTGGCCGTTGATCGTGGTGATCTCGACCAGTTGCGGGCTGCCCTTTTTGGGCGGCGCGGCCTTGCCGTCAATCTCCAGCCCCGCCCGGAGGCGGTGGCGACGGATCACGTCGGGCGACACGTAGATGTCGTTCGGGCTGATCTGGAAGTTTTTGGCGGGGTTGCGGAGGAAGCCGAAACCTTTCTCGCCCACTTCCAGCACGCCTTTGGCCGGGATGTCGGCCGGGGGCCGCCGTTGGGTTTGGTCATGAGCCGGTTGGGCCTCGGAGGGAGGCGTCGTGTGGGGTTTGTCTGGTTCGTTCACAATGTTTGCTCCGCCCGCGTCGAACGCAGGCGAATGGTTTTGGTGCTGAGGTCGTGGATGGCTTTGATGTGGCGCACGGTGCGGGTCTTGGCCCGCATCAGCAGCGAATGCGTCACCGCTGTGTGCCCCATGAAGCGCACGCCGGGCAGCAGCGGACTGTCGCTGATGCCGGTGGCGCAGAAGACCACGCCGTTGCCTTTGGCAAGGTCGGCGGCGTAGAATTTCGTGTTCAACTCCTTTTCGAAACCGTCCTTCGTCAACCGCTGTCGCTCCTCGTCGTCGCGCGGCCACATTTTCACCTGCATGTCGCCGCCGAGGCAGCGCAGGGCCGCCGCCGCGAGGACGGCTTCGGGCGAGCCGCCGATGCCGACGTAGAGGTCGGTGCCGCTGTCCGGCAAGCTCGGCGCGATCGCGCCGGCCACGTCGCCGTCGCCGATCATGCGCAGGCGGGCGCCGACTTTGCGGATGCGCTTCATCAGCCCCTCGTGCCGGGGACGATCCAGCATGGTGACCGTCAACTCGTGGGCGGGCACGTCGAGGATGTGGGCGATGAGCAGGACGTTTTCCTCGATCGGCGCTTCGAGTTTGATTTGTTCGACGCCGACCTTGACCATGTGATTGCGCACGCGCGGGCCGTAGGCCAGTTTCTCGGAATAGAAGCTGGGCAGATTCTTCAACGTCTGACCGTGACCGTCGGGCGACAGCGCCGCGGCCAGGACGGAGAGAACGTTGGGCAAGCCCTTGGAGATGTTGGTGGTGCCGTCCACGGGATCAACGGCGATATCGAGCGGGGCCGTGCCCGGTTCCCACGTGCCGAGTTGTTCGCCGAGGAAGATGCCGGGGGCGTCGTCTTTGGCGCCTTCGCCGATGACCACCTCGCCGCAGCAGGGGATGAGATCGAACATCCCCCGAATGGCGTCGCAGGCCGCCTGGTCGGCGGCGTTCTTGTCGCCCTTGCCCATCCACGCGGAGGCGTGCAAGGCGGCATGCTCGGTGGCGCGCACCAGTTCAAACTCAATGATGCGCTCCAAGTCCGGTATCGGTTTGGGCTTCAACGTAGCCATTAACGACTGCAACGGGATTTGCAACCTGCGTTATCGGGCGATTCCGCGCTCGGACTTGCGACAGAAGTCGACGAAATGTTCGAGCTCTATGCTGCGCGGAACTTTGGCGGATACTCTATCCAAAGCGTTGGAGACTGTCAAGCCCGCCCGAAAGACAATCTTGTACGCCTCCCGCAACCCCCGCTGGACCTCTTCGGACACGCCGTTGCGCTCCAGACCGACCTTGTTGACCCCGCGGCAGACGGCGGGGTTACCGTCGGCCATCATGAACGGCGGGACATCCTGCACCACCTTGGCGCACCCGCCGATGATCGCCATGCGCCCGATCCGGCAGAACTGATGGATCGCCGCCAGCCCCCCCACGACGGCGTGATCCTCCACCACGACATGCCCGGCCAGCGTCCCGCAGTTGCTGAAAATGACGTGATTCCCCACCACGCAGTCGTGCGCGATGTGCGCGTACGCGAGGAAATTGTTATGCGACCCGATCCGCGTATAAAGTCCGTCGCCCGTTGCCGTATGCACCGTCACGTGTTCGCGAAACACGTTGTCCGACCCGATTTCGAGGTAGCAATTGCCGCCCTTGAACTTCAGGTCCTGCGTCTTCAACCCCACGCAGGCAAACGGAAAAAACTCACAGCGCGGCCCGATGGTCGTCAACCCGTCCAACACCACCTGCGAATGCAACCGGCATCCCTCCCCCAGCTTAACGGTCGCCCCCACGACACAATACGGTCCCACCTCGCACCCGGCCCCGATCTCCGCGCGCGGGTCAATGATGGCCGTGGGATGAATCTTGGAAGAAGCCATGAAGACCGCCGCACTATTAACGGAAACGACCGCTCAGGTCAACCATGCCGGCAGTGGCGGAAACTGGTTGACCGACCACTTCCCCGCACCTAGTCTGCGACCGGAAAATGAAACGCATCTACGTCATCGGCGATAGCATCTCGATCCAGTACGGGCCGTATCTAAAGAAGTATCTCCAAGGTGTGATGGCTTACTCGCGCAAGGAGGGCGACGCGGAGGCCCGGTTGAACCTCGACCGGCCACAGGGCGCAAATGGTGGCGACTCGGCCATGGTGCTGGCGTACTTGCGGGCGCAAGCCAACGCGGGTGGCCTGTCGGCGGACGTGCTGTTGCTGAACTGCGGCCTGCACGACATCAAGACCAAGATCGGCACGGGCCAGAAACAAGTCCCGCTCGATCAGTACCGGGAAAATCTACAACAAATCGTCGCCCTCGTCCGGCAGATAGGGTTGCAGTTGGTGTGGCTGCGCTCCACGCCGGTCGATGACAAGATCCACAACCATCCCGGCATGGACTTCCACCGGTTCGGCGCCGATGGCCGGGCCTACAACGAGGCGGCCGATGAAATCATGCGCGCGGCCGGTATTCCGATCATTGATCTCTACAACTTCACCCTGAACCTCGGCGACAATTTGTTTTGCGATCATGCCCACTTCCACGAACACATCCGGGAAAAACAAGCCGCCTACATTGCCGGGTGGTTGGCGGGATGGTTGGCAACAGGGTGAGTACTTCGGTCGGCGGCCGGTGCAGAATGGGGCTTGGCTTACCGGAGAGTTTTGCTAAGGTACGCTTATGACTCTGGCCGATATTCCGCAGCTTGAGCGGCTTACAAAAGAGGAGAAGATTCAGTTGGTCGAGGACTTGTGGGATTCGATTACGGTGCTTCCTGACGATTTTCCCGTGTCGGAAGCGGAGAAGGCGATTTTGGACGCCCGGCTTGCCGCCCACCACCAGTCGCCCGATTCAGCGCTGTCGTTGGATGAGTTCAAGAAGCGGCTAGCGGATCGGTTGTGAGCTATCAGCCGAAGCTTCGACCGGAGCTGCTGGACGATGTCGCGGAGGCGTTCGCCTGGTATCAGGGGCGAGCGGCGGGATTGGGTCACGAGTTTCTGCGCATGTACTTTGCGGCCATTGCCGGCGTTGCCCGCAACCCGCTGCTCTTTCAAGTGGTGTATGCCGATTTTCGCCGGATCCTGCTCCGTCGCTTCCCCTACGTGCTGTATTACCGTCTGGAACGCGACACGATTGTCTTCTTCCTCCTTTTTCACTGTGCCCGAAATCCGGCTGTTCTTCGGTGTGAGTTGAGGAACCGCAGGGAAACCGCCTGACCGCTGCAGACAGAGTATCTCCGGGTCAACTCTCCATAATGCTGAACATCACCTCGGCCTCGCTAACGATCTCGTCGCCAACCTTGCAGACGCCTTTGGCTTTGCCGATCTTGCCGCGGGACTTGGCCATTTCTACTTCGATGAGCAGTTGGTCGCCGGGGCGGACGGGTTTGCGGAATTTCACGTTGTTGGCGCTCAGGAAATAGGCAACCTTGCCGGCGTTCTCACCGGACTTGAGCATCAATATGCCGGCCACCTGCGCGATGGCTTCCACCTGCAACACACCCGGCATGATCGGATGACCGGGGAAATGGCCTTGGAAGTACGGCTCGTTGATGGTGACGTTCTTGAGGCCGACGACCTTCTCTTCCCCTTCGATTCTCACGATCCGATCCACCAGCATGAACGGGTAACGGTGCGGCAGCAAGTTGAGCAGGCGGACCGTGTCCATCGCAATCTCCGTACTGGCCGGCGGTAGTGGGAGCGCAAAGGGGATGGCGGGCGGACGCTGCTTGTCGAGGAGGCGTTTGAGCGCCCTGGTCAGTTCGGCATTGGAAGCGTGGCCGGGGCGGATGCAGACGATGTGCGCGGCCATCGGCACGCCGAGCAGTGTGATGTCGCCCAGCACGTCGAGCACTTTGTGCCGGGCAAACTCGTCGCGGAACCGCAACGGCTCGGTGGCGAGGATCGTCTGGTGGCGGATCAGCACGGCGTTTTCGAGGCTCCCGCCCTTGATCAAGCCAGCATCGATTAGATGATGCAGGTCCTCGAAGAAGGCAAACGTGCGCGCGGGCGACACCTGCGTCTCATACGTCTCGGGATCGATCGCCAGACTGATGTATTGCGCGTCGAGCCCGGGTTTGCCGTAATGGAGAGTCACGCTGATCCGCAATTCATCGCTCGGCAACACCACCGCCAGCGCGTCGCCGACCGTGACGTAGACCGGCTCGCGCGGCTGGAAAATCTCGCGTTTGCCTTCCTGCGGCTGGAGGCCGGCTTGTTTGACCATCTGCACGAACGGCCGGGCGCTGCCATCCCCGACGGGCGGCTCGTTGCCGTCCAACTCGATGAGCACGTTGTCGATGCCGAATCCCGCGAGCGCGGACAACACGTGCTCGACGGTATGGATCATCGCGCCGTTTTTGCCGATGGTCGTCCAGCGGGTGACATCACCGACGTTCTCAATCAACGGCTCGATGACCGGGCGGGAATCCAGATCGGTGCGCACGAACTTGATGCCGTGATCGACCGGGGCCGGTTTCCAGGTCATCGTGACCTGGTTTCCCGTATGGATGCCGATGCCGGAGGAGGTGACCGGCCGCTTGATCGTCTGCTGCTGCTTGAACATGCCGGCGGTTGTAACACAGCCGACCCGGACGCGGCAAGGCAAACGCCGGTTGAACGCTAGGGACTCACTGACAATGGTGAAGCCTGGCCCCCAGCCTCGACCGTCCCAGAGTTGACGCTCTGTCCCCGACCCGGCTCGCGCCCCTCCACCCACCGCGCGGCCAGCACGGCAAGCTGCCGCACATCGGCCACACCCAGTTTCTCCCGGATGTGGCCGTACTGGTTCTGCACCGTATGCGGCGCGATGCGGAGGATGGCGGCGATCCCATCCGTGGTCCGTCCCTGGCCCAGCAACTCGAAGATCTCAAACTCCCGGTCGCTCAACCGGCTGATCTTCCCGTTTAACCCGTGGCCCGGCCGACCGAACGGCTGGAGCCGCAGCCGCGACTTCAGCGCGTCGCTCACGAACACGTGCCCCGCCAGCACCCGCCGGATGGCCGTGGCAATTAAAGTGGGGGCGGCCTGCTTGTCCAGGTAACCGTGCGCGCCCGCTCGCAGGCACCGCTCCGCGTACTCCTCCTCGGGGTGAAGGGAAATCACCAGCATCCGCACCGCCGGCAGCCGGGCGCGCAGATTCTTGATCAACTCCAGCCCGTGCGAGTTCTTCAAGGACAAATCCACGATCACCAGATCGGGCTGCAACGACTCGGCCAGCGTCAGCGCCGGCCCGGCATCCTCCGCGTCGCCACAAACCGTCAGGTCGGGCTGGCCGTTGATCAGCAGTTGCAGTCCCCACACCACCACCGGATGATCCTCGACAATCAGGATGCGTTTCTTCGTTTCGGTGGAATCCGGTTTCGCTTTCGTCGTCATCGCTGGTCTCCTTTCAAATCACGCCGTTCCGCTTCGCGCCCGGCGATCATGGCGCTCTCGCCTTCTGTAAATTGTAAAGCGTTGACCCTTGCGATGATTGACCCTTGCGACCTTGACCCTTGCGACCCTTGCGACCCTTGCGACCCTTGCGACCCTTGCGACCCTTGCGACCCTTGCGACCCTTGCGACCCTTGCGAATTTTGTAATGATTGTAAAGCGTTGACCCTTGCGACCCCCAACACCAACAGTCAACATTTCAAGAAAGTGCGAGACGCCAATCTACACCGAGCTCTGCACACACGAAGCGGAGACAGTCAACGTTCCAGTTCAATACCATGGATGGGTCGCGAAGACTTGGCTCGATCACAAACCCCACTCGGTCTTCAAATTCGGTAACGCTCATGCGGTTTGCATGGAGATGCTCCTTTATCCTTGCGCATAATTCGTTTGGTAAAATCGATGGTTGCTTTTCATCCTCATCGTCAAAAATAAGCCTCGTGGGAATCCCAAGAACGGAAGCTAGCTTGGAAAGATCGCCTATGGACGCCTGCCTGTTTAACTCTCCCTCACATTCCTCCAGATCATAGTTAGCATGAATTGGCATTCCGACTAGCGCTGCAATGTCTTGAGGAGATTTCCCAGTTGCTTCGCGAACGCGCTTGTATCGCACATTGTATGGTATGCCCTTGCTATCAGCCGTTGAAATGCGCGGGTCGAATTCTTTCCGTATTCTTTGAGCTTCTGGCATGCTCTCACCGATCTTCCAACCACGCTTCATTTCCTGAATACATGCAGACCAAGACGTTCATTATGCTGAGCCACCACCGCTAGGCGCTATTGGCCAGTATCCAGGTGGGAGGAGAATCGGCACCAAAAAGGGTGGCCACAGAATTGGAGGTACTCCCCACCAAGGTCTAACGGGAGCTTTGGGCCACGGATCGGTTGGAGACTGGTCCCCGTACGGCGGCTGCTTTTGCGTTGGCCAAGGTTTCTCACAATTCTCAGGATAGCGGCCTTTCGTTCCATCTGGGTCTTTCCAGTGATAGTGAGGCCAATGCCCACTGTCTTCCGGGTCAGGCCAATACTTTCGACCAGTCGTTGGATCCTGAGTGTAAGGGAACGGCCGCTCACCGGCGGCAGGATCTCCAATGCCATTAGGCCAATTAGGATTATAACCCGGCGGCGCCTGACCTGGGCCGGGCAAAAGCGGACCTCGTCCGGTCACACCGACTGGTGGTGCGTTCCAGTCAGACCAACCCAAAGGGTCAATTGCGTTAATAGGACGGTTGTGAACATAGGCGTAGACATTCGCCCCGCCGGCCATTCCCAGCGGATCCTCACCGACAAACCTGCCCAGCGCCGGGTGGTAGTACCGGGCGCGATAATAGTAGAGCCCGGTCCCATCATCCTCGCGAGCGGTGAAGGTGTAACTGTTCACTGATGACTGACCACTGATTTCCCAAACGGTTCGTAGTCGTACTCGGTCTGCACGATCTTGCCGGTATCCGTCAGCGCGACGACTGAACCCAGCGCATCGGCGAGATAAATCGAGTTGGTCGCGGTCTGCCCATAGATGCCGGCCACCTCAGAATCGCTCAGGGCGCGGTTGTAGTCGCGCATATCGTCGAGCTTGCCGTCAAACGCCTGGGCGCTCGTCGAGATCGAGTACGCCTTGTTGTTCGATCCCATCGTGTAGGTCTTCGTGAGCGTGTCCGTTAGCAGCCCGTTGACGTAGAATTTCACGGTCGAATTCGTATATGTCACGGCCAGATGCGTCCACTCGTTCGAGTTGATTTGTGTTGTACTCGTGGATGCTCCTTGCCACCCCGGATTTCCGCTGCCGGAGCCGATGTCCACGCTCGGCTGGCGACTCGTTGCCGAGAGGAAGCCCCACCGCAGGACCTTCTCTTTGTGCATCAGGTAGTTGTCACGCGACGAGAAGAACTGATCCGGGTTGATCCACCCGGCAAACGTCCACGCGGCGTGGTTCTCCAGCGTCGCGCTGTCGCCCACATTCACATAATCATTCACACCGTCGAGGACGACGGCGTTACTGGCAATGCCGGTGGCCCAGCCCGCGCCGTTCTTGAGCTCGCCGGTGTTGCCGTTGCCGCTGGAATCGGCCGCGGTGGTCGAACCCGGTGCTTCGTTCATCTTCCACCAGCCGCGTAGTCCGGAGGTGGTGCCACCTTCCAGCAAGAACGTGAGCTCGCTACGTTGCCACGGCTCGTCAATGGCCAGACCACGAAAATAACGAGCGACCGGCAAGTTGCCGGCGTTCCGTTCAAGGATGGTGTCGAGGCCGTTGCAGCGAACTCACTTCTCATCGCCTCCCGCTCCATCAGTTGTCGGACTGGGTGGCTCAGACGCTTGTCTTTTCTTTCCATGGCTGCGCTCGAACGCCTTGTCAGCACAGAAATTGTGCTGCGGTGGCCATATTGGCTCGCCCTCTCCGTAAACATAGACGGTTGGCAAATAGACGTTGCTAATCCGATACAGGCCTTTTTCTGAGACCCGATGCGCCCCCTTGGGGTAACCCACAACCTTGAATGCTTTGAAATCAGTCCTTGTGAGACGATCCTGATCCAGCTTGAATTTTCTGAGGGCAAAGGCCACAGACTCTACCACTGATGCAGCGGCATTACCGGAACCGATCGTGATTGCGCGCTGCATTCCAAAGCGTATGTCCACGACGTTCTTGGTTGCGGCAGGGATAAACATCCACAAGCCTCCATCAAGGACCGCGACATAACCTTGGGGAGCAATCTCCACAAACTCGACCAAGGTTCCTTCTTGGCATTCGAGCTCGTACTCCTCCACGTTCACACACGCATTGGACATCACCATGCTAGCGATTTCCTTACTCTTGCCTTCAGTAAGGGCTGGTAGTGGTTCCGCCAGTAGAATGTGCACCACCGGCACTAAACCGAAAACTAAGAGTACAATTCTGGCGTGAGAAGCAGCGATCATCTTTACGGCTCACATTCACAAGGGATGTTCGCGTCCGGCCACGCCTTCTTCGGAGGTATTGGGAGTGGGAAAGACCGCCACGCGCCAGGCTGCTTGCCTGGGATTACTTTCCATACGTGACAAGGGCCTATGACATAGAAGTCAATGCCCAACTGTTCCCGAGCTTTGTGATCTCCACCCGAAGGCCAATCGTTGGGTTCATAATGAGTATGCACACAACCCTCTGCGTTTGGTGGTACCGGACCGGGAATCGGCATATGATCCCGACTCTTTGGATCAATCGGCCACCGAATAATATCAAAGGCCTATCCCCATCACTCAACCTGCCTCTACCCGTTGTGGGTTCGCAATGCTCTTGTAGGGCTTGGGCTCAATTTGCACGGCTTGCTGGACCAAGCGGTA
>Ga0247727_10000339_pt1 | contig 113515 bp, 75 predicted proteins | sample WisWelCaveWW1625_FD_202498 | JGI IMG/M metagenome (GOLD analysis project Ga0247727, IMG submission 202498) | Biofilm microbial communities from Wishing Well Cave, Virginia, United States - WW16-25 | ecosystem: Environmental > Aquatic > Deep subsurface > Groundwater > Cave microbial mat... | reverse complement strand
GCTCCCGCTCGTTGCGAGCGAGCGGGGGCCTCTATTCTTCGCAGAACTCACGAATTCCGTGCACAATTCCGTGCACACTCGTTTTTGAGCCACTGCGAACGCGACGCAAGTTTTTACGTCGCTTGAGTATCCCCGACAGGAGTCGAACCTGTAACCTTCGGCTCCGGAGGCCGACGCTCTATCCAATTGAGCTACGGGGACGAGGCTGTTTCGGGCTTCATTCTAGTTGGCGGTGGGGCGGTGTCAATCTTGACAGATTTTTCCACTCCGCCTAACCTGCCCGACCCGAATGGATGCAATTAGTCAAGAGACGGAGTCGCTCATGAATACGGTCGTTCCGTTGCTAGACCTGCGGGCGCAGTTTGCCACGATCCGAGAGCCAATTTATCAGGCAATTGCCCGCGTTGTTGATTCGCAACAGTTCATACTGGGGCCGGAAGTGGAGGCTCTCGAACGTGAGGTTGCTGAGTATTGCGGGGCGAAGTATGCCGTTGGGTGCTCATCGGGAACTGATGCGCTGCTGTTGGCCTTAATGGCGGTTGGATTGCAAGCGGGCGATGAGGTGATTACGACGCCTTACTCGTTTTTTGCGACGGCGGGCGTGATCAGCCGGCTTGGAGCGCGTCCGATCTTTGTGGACATCGACCCGGAAAGCTTTAACCTCGACGCGGCGGCAATTTCTGCGAAGATAACTCCCAGAACAAAGGCGATTATCCCGGTTCACCTCTATGGTCGGACGGCCGAGATGGAATTGATATCGGCGGTGGCGGCGCGACACGGACTTGCGATCATTGAGGACGCTTGCCAGGCGATTGGTGCAGAGTATCGCGGGAGACGGGCTGGCGTGTTGGGACATCTGGCTGCGTTCAGCTTTTTTCCCACGAAAAACCTCGGCGGGTTTGGCGATGGTGGGATGATTACGACGCATGATGCAAGCCTGGCGGGAAAGCTTCGCATACTGCGCGTACACGGCATGGAGCCGAAATACTATCATCGTTGCGTCGGAATCATGGGGCGGTTGGATGCTCTGCAGGCAGCGGTGCTTCGAGTCAAGCTAAGATACTTGGACATCTGGACTGCGGGCCGGCAGGCAAACGCGCGATGTTACGCCACGCTGTTCAGTTCGCGTAGGCTGATTCCCTGGATTACTCTGCCGCAAGAACCAACCGCGGTGCGTCACGTATTCAATCAGTATGTGGTTCGCGTACCGGCAGCGCACCGAGATGGGTTGCGAAGATTTCTTTCCGAGCAAGGGGTGGGAACCGAAGTGTATTACCCTGTTCCCCTGCACTTGCAGGAGTGTTTCGCGGGACTTGGGTATCAAGCTGGTGATCTGCCGCACGCGGAGCGGGCTGCGGCGGAAACGATTGCTCTGCCTGTCTATCCCGAAATGACTTCCGCACAGCAGATGCACGTGGTTGACGCGATCGCACGGTACGTTGCTGCTGTAACCGACAGAGTCGGGAGGTCAGCGGCCTGAGCCCGAGTTGAGAGAGAACTCGATGGATTTACTTCAAGCGATTCGCAACAAGACGGCTCGTGTCGGTGTGATTGGTCTCGGGTATGTCGGCCTGCCACTCGTGCAGGCGTTGACGAGCGTCGGTTTTCGAGTGACGGGCTTCGACATCGATGGCGAGAAGATTCAGATACTGGCAGCAGGGCAGAGCTATATCGGTCACATCCCAGCCACTCAAATCGCCGAGCTGCTTTCACGCGGTCTGTTCCAACCTACCCAGGATTTTGCCCGGCTCCGCGAGGTGAATGCGATCATCATTTGCGTCCCGACACCGCTGACCGAGTCGCGCGAGCCGGACTTAAGTGCAGTGACGGGTACAGCGGAGTCAATCGCTGCCCATCTCCAACCCGGCCAGTTGGTCATCTTGGAAAGCACAACCTACCCAGGAACCACGCAAGACGTAGTTCGTCCGATCTTGGAACGAAGCGGCTTGAAGATCGGGGTGGATTTTTCTCTGGCGTTCAGTCCCGAGCGTGAAGATCCTGGAAACCAGAGATACAACGCGCGAAACATTCCCAAGGTGATCGGAGGCATCGATGCCAGGAGTTTGGAGCTTGCCTCAGAACTCTACGGCCAAGTCGTGGTCGAGGTCGTTCGCGTGACGAGCACGCAGGTGGCCGAGGCGTGCAAGATCTTGGAGAACACTTACCGCGCGGTGAACATTGCTCTGGTGAACGAACTCAAAATGCTCTTCGACAGAATGGGGATCGACATTTGGGAGGTCATCGCCGCCGCGAGCACAAAGCCGTTTGGTTTTCAGCCGTTTTACCCTGGCCCCGGTTTGGGTGGACACTGCATTCCGATCGACCCGTTCTATCTGACATGGATCGCGCGGAAATACGATTTCGCGACTCGTTTTATCGAGCTGGCCGGCGAGATCAACACCGGCATGCCGTCGTACGTGGTGAATCGCGTATCGGTATTCTTGAATGAGCAGGGAAGGCCGCTCAAAGGAAGCAAGATTCTCATTCTCGGTGTGGCCTACAAACGCGACGTGGGTGACCCGCGCGAGAGCCCATCCTTTGTGATCATGGAGCAACTGCTCGCTCGTGGCTGTGAAGTCAGCTACAACGACCCGCATGTACCCCGGCTTCCCAAAATGCGTCACCACAAAATCCAAATGGACAGCCAGCCTCTTTCCGTCGAACTTCTCGCCGCACAGAACTGCGTGCTCATACTCACGGACCATTCCAGCTACGACTGGCCGTGGATTGTCGAGCATTCGACCCTGGTCGTAGACACGCGCAACGCAACACGAGGCGTGACATCGAACCGCGATCGAATTCATCGGGCCTAGCCGGGTCTACGAGTCAAACCCAGCCGCGTGAGGGCTAAATCACGTCCACCAACTCCGTGGACGCCTTGTCGGTCACGGTGTCCTTGATGAGTATGGTCCCGGCCGGACGTGCCAGGAACCAATCTCGGTCCGATCCGCCGATCAGCATGTCGGCGATCGCGTCATCGAGCGCTTCGATGCCCGGCCTGAGACGAGTCGTCCGGTTCAGACCGGTACTGGGAACACCTTTCAGGTGGTTGATTCGCGCCAGATAAGCGGGACTAGGTCCACCCGGCAGATCGGTTCGGGTCCACTCGGCCATGATGTCAAAGAGTGCGGTCTCGAGCAGGGTGGGGTCGGTGAACGTTAGACTGCCGCCGATCAAGATGTCGTCGCCCATGCCGCCATTGAGCTTGTCCCGACCTGGCCCGCCGATGAGAAGATCGCGGCCATTCTCGCCCTCGATGTTATCATCGCCGGTCCCGCCATCCAGAATGTCGTTGCCGGAGCCGCCACGGAGGACGTCATTGCCGGGTCCGCCATATTCGATGGCTTGAATGTTCTGAAGCGCGGTGCTGTCGTTCACGTTGATGAAGTCGTTGCTTGCCAGGCCATAGATGATGATTCGGCCGATCTGGCTAATGGGCACGTTGGGGAACTGCACGAGCCTATTGAATTGGATCCGTAACTTGCCGGCATTTGTCCCTGTCGCTGGGTCAGCAGAGATTGAGTCCCTGGCCGCCGTGCCGAGGATCAAGAGGGCCTTCTTGGCTGAGTTGCAAGGGTCCGTAATGATCGTGACCGAACCGGTCGGCTTGTTGCCGAAGTTCACGCCGGACGCTCCGACCCCACTGGAGACGATGATCGGAGCCGGATTCGTGCTGGTTTGCACCCAGCCTGGCTGAAGCACCTCGCGGACGAAGTAGGTTCCGTTCCCTGGATTGCCAAAACCGTAAGAGCCGTTCGGCCCGGTCGTGGTGCTGGCGAACGGGGAATTGGGGAAACCATCCTCGGCGCCCAGGGTGCCATTGCCCGTGTCCTTGAAAAGTCGAATCACCCAGTCGACCAGCCCACTTTCGCTGTCCTGCAACGTGCCGTTACCGTTCAGGTCCAGGAATTTGCGGCCGCTGATTGACGGGACTGTCGACGGATTGACCGTCAACATCTCGCAGGCGCTTTCGGCCGCCGGGTAGTTCGTGTCCCCGCTGAAGGTCGCTTTGTACGAGTAGCTGCCCGCCGCCAGCGGACCGCTGGAACTGGACGTACCGCCGCTGCTTGCCGCCGAGCCGCCCGTCGTGCAGTTCGCGCTGGTGAAGAACGTGTAGCTCACGTTGCCGATCGTGGCCGGGAACCCCGCGGTCGCGCCGCCGAAGCTGGCATGGTCGTGTACGCTCGTGCCCAACGGGACGCTTGTCACCGCCGTGCCATCGGCGACATCGTTGTGGATCTCGGTATCGACCGTCACCGTTCCCTGGTTCACCGTGAACGGCTCGCACGGGCTGGTCGAGCCGTTGTAGTTGGCGTTGCCACTGTAGCTGGCCCGGAAGCTGTAGTCCCCGGCGGCCAGCGGACCCGTGGAGGAAGAGTCCATACCCACGGAAACGATCTCGGAACTTAGAGACGGGGCCGAACACGTCCCGTTTGTGAAGAAGTCGTAGGTCACGGTGCCATCCAGAGTGAACCCGGGAACGGTTGGGCTCACCGTGGACGAGTCGTGGACCAAGGCCCCCAGGGATACCGGGGCAGTGACTTCTATGTTGAGGGGTTCATCAAAGATTCTAGTGGCGGTGCTCGTGTTCGCCTTCACGCGGGTCAGGACCACTTCGTTGCCGTCGCCGCCGCTGTAGTCAATGGCGAACAGGACCGCACCGACCGTGATGAAGTTCCCCTGCGCGAAACTGCCGATGACGGGATCGGCGGCGTCCCCGTCGTTCTGAATGATCGTAAAGCTGTTGCCGACGGCAGGCACAAAGCTGAGCGTGACGCTCAGCGTGCTGCCGCCGAGACTGACCGTGCCGGTGACGTCGAGTTGGTCGTACTCGATGCAAACTGTCGTGCCGTTCAGTTCGACGGCGAAGGTCGAGGCGACGGCAAATGTCACGTCGCCGGTCGCCAGGCATTCGGGGCTGAAGCCGGGCGAGACGGTGCCGCCGCTGGCGACGCTGACGGTGCCGCCGACCGTGCCTGAGCCGGCCAGCGTGCCGCCGCTGTTGACTGAGACCGCGCTGCCCGCCGCCGTCGAGCCGTCGATGAGCAGCGTGCCCGCCTGCAAACTCGTGGTGCCACCGTAATTGTTGGCCGGGTTGGTCAGAACCAGTACGCCTACGAACTGCTTCAAGAAACCGAATCCACCCGTCACCTGGCCACTGAGTGTGAGCGTATTGCTCACGAACACGAACGAGTCGGCTGCGAGCGTCACGGTCCCCGCAAACGTGCTGGGGCCGTTGTCCCGCAGAACGCCGCTATTCAGCGTGACGAGTTCTGCCGTGCTGTAGTCCACGTTGGCAAGATCCAGCGTGGCCAAAACCGTGGTGCCGCCCGCGGTGCTGCCCAAGGCGTCGTTCACGGTCACTCGCAGAGTTCCTTGGTTGACCAGCGTGATGCCCGCGTACGAATTAACCGACGAGAGCGTGAGCGTTCCGCTTCCGACCTTCGTCAGTCCGCCCGATCCGCTGATCACGCCGCTCATCGAACCATCCACATCGTCGAGGCTCCAAGTCGAGCCGGCCGAACCGTGATTCACCGCCGCGGAGTAGCCGATCGTGCCGCTAGAAGTGGCGTCGTCGTCCGCCGTGATGGACACCGGGCCGCTGGTGGTCGTGATTGCACCGGACGTGTTCGACGCGATATCGTCATCCGCCAAGAGCGCGATCGCGCCGCTGTCGGACGTGATCGTGTTGTTGACGAGGATGTCGCCCGAGTCGCCTCCCTGGGCATCCAGTGTGATCATGCCCGAGCCGGTTGCTGAGACCGGTTGGCTTACGGTGATCGAGCTGGCGGCAGTGATCGAGACGTTCGACGCCGTCGCCGACACGCCGGACACGCCGCCGACCGTCATGAAATCGACGTTGCCGGTATTCGTGATGTCTACCCCGCCGGCCGCCGCGGTTGCCGCCAAGTTCGACACCGCCACGTTCAGCATGCTCGTCGTGCCCACACCCATTGCCGCGTTCAGCGCCAGGCTCGTGTCGGTGAACACGGTCGTGCTACCGGTGTCATTGATCGCGCTGCCGGTGATGACTTCGAGCGTGTTCGAGTTGGCCAGATCAATTACCGCGCTGAACGTCACGGCTCCAGAGTTGGAGTCGCCCACTACAATCCGGCCCGCGATGATTCGGTCGAGTTCCGCGTCGGTCAGGCCGAGCGTGCCGGCGGCATCGGCGCCGCCGAGGTCGATCGCCGTGCCGTTGGTCTTCTGTCGTAGCGAGACCGTGTTCGACCCGGCCGATAATCGTGGCACCGGTCGTGTCGATACTCATGCTGTCGGCCATGAAGTTGTTACTTGCACCGCTCAGCGTGAGTGAAGACCCATTCGCCAGGTTGATCCCGAAGCTGGACGTATTGCCCGCCGTGCCCGCAGCGTTGCCGGCCGGCGTGATCCCGCCGTTCACCGCCGCCAAGCTCGAACCAGAATTCATCGTGATATTGCGGCTGGCTTCGAGGTCGATCGAGCCCGTGCCGGACGTCACGATGTTGGCGTTCATGCCGGTCGAGATCTGATCGAGGTCGCCGGCCATGGCGTCGTTCGTCAGGTTCACGTCCAGACTGTTGCCCGAGGCGAACGTGATGTCGGCGTTGAGATTGACCGTGTCCGATCCGGCGTCGCCGTTGATCGTCAGCGCAGCGACAAACGGACCGTCCGCATCGACCGACGTGATCGTGACCGTATCGTCACCCGTGCCGGCGTTGATCGTCAGCGAGCCGGTCGGATTGGCGAACGTCACACTCTCGCCCAGCGTCGAGTTGATGGTCATGTTCGCGCCGCTGGCGTCGGTCAGCGTGATCGTCTCGGCCCCGCCGGTGAACGTGAACACGCGGTTGGTGGCGGAAAGGTTGTCTGTGACCGGTTCCAGGCCGATGTAGTTCACCGTCGTCGTCGAGCCGCTCACGACGCTCACCGATCCGTCATTGGCGTTCGTGAACGTGTGCGTCACCGAGGTCGCCGTGGCGGCACTGAAGATGAGGGTGTCGCCGTTCGGCGAGGTCGTTTGGCCGTCGCCGTTGATCGTGTTGGGTAGGACGAAGAAGCCGCCGCCGCCCGCGAAGTTCACGGTGAACGTGTCGTCGCCGCCGGAACCGTTCAGCGTCAGGCTGGTCAGATTGGCCAGTGGCGCCTCGAAGATGAGCACGCTGTCGCCCAGCACTTCGATATTTCCGCCGGCGTCCTCGCGGACCTCAAACGTGTTGTTGGCGTTGTCGCCGTCGATTACCGGCGTGGAATCGAACGTGAGCACCACGTCGTTGGTTTGGTAGTCGATCTCGAGCGGCTGCAAGTTGAACAGGACGGTGGCGCCATCGGCCAGTCCGTTGAACGTGCCGGAGACGCCCGTCGTGGTGGTAAGGATCGTGAACGAGTTGCCGCTGACCGGAGTGTGAGAGCCGCTCAAGGACAGCGTGGCGTCGCCCAGCGTAGCCGAGCCGGTGACGGCAAGCCGGTCGTATTGCGTGCAAGCGGTGGTGCCGTCGATCTCGATGGCCAGCGTCGATCCGGAGTCGAACGTGACGCTGCCGGTGTCGAGGCATTCGGGGCTGGTGCCTGGAGCGACTGTGCCGCCGGGCGCGCCGCCAGCCAGCATGACCGACCCGCCCACCGTTCCGGTGCCGCCGAGCGTCCCGCCGCTGCTGACCGTGACCGCGCTGCCCGCCGCCGTCGAGCCGTTCACGAGCAGCGTGCCGCCGCTGACGGACGTGGCGCCGGTGTACGTGTTCGCGCCGGCGAGCGTCTGCGTGCCGCTGCCGGTCTTGGTCAGGGCGACCGTGCCGCTGCCGTCTTGGATCACGCCGCCAAAACCGGCCGCGGACTCGTTGTTCGCGCCGACCGTCAGCGTAACAGACCCCGCCACGCCGCTCGTCACCGTGCCGCTTTGGGATAGGCCGTCGATCGTCTCGTTGAAGCCGTTCAAATCCAGCGTGGTGGACGGCTGGACCTCAACGTCGGACGTGTTGGGGTCCACACCCGCCGCGCCAAGACGGAGCGTGCCAGATGCCAGAGTCGTGCCGCCACCGTAATTGTTGGCCGGGTTGGTCAGGACCAGCACGCCACCGCTCTGCTTGGTGAAGCCGAACCCACCCGTCACCTGGCCGGTGAGTGTGAGCGTATTGTTCACCAACACGAACGAGTCGGCTGCCAGCGTCACGTCCCCCGCAAACGTGCTGGGGCCGAAATCCCGCAGAACGCCGCCATTCAGCGTGACGGGTTCTGCCGTGCTGTAATTCACGTTGTCAAAAGCCAGCGTGGCCAAAACCGTGGTGCCGCCGGCGGTGCTGCCCAAGGCGTTGTTCACGGTCACGCGCAGAGTTCCCGCGTTGACCTGTGTGGTGCCCACGTACGTGTTGGCCGACAAGCCGCTCAGCGTCAGCGTTCCCGTTCCGATTTTCGTCAACCCGCCCGATCCGCTGATCACGCCGGACATCGATCCGCCCGCGTCCGCGAGGCTCCAAGTCGATCCGGCCGAACCGTGATTCACCGCCGCGGAGTACGAAATCGTGCCATTCGAGCTGACATCCTCGTCGGCGATCAACGACACCAGGCCGCTAACGGTCCCGATAGTACCCGATATGGTGGCCGAAATGTCGTTGTCCGATTTCAGCGTTATCGCACCGCTCTCGGACGTGACCGGACTCTTGACACTGATTGTCCCCAGGTCGCCCCCTTGGGCGTCCAGAGTGATCATTCCAGTTCCCGTGGCCGAGACGGCACTGTTCACGAGGATCTGACCGGACGCGGTGATCGATACGTCTCCGCTCGTCGACGACACGCCCGACAAGCTCCCAACGGCTGTGAGCTTCAAGTTGCTCGCGTTGGTGATGTTCAGACCGCCAGCCGCCGTGTTTGCGGCAAAGTTTGTCACTGCCACGTTCAGCGTACTCGACGTGCCAACGCCCAGCGCCGCGTTCAGGGCCAGGCTCGTGTCGGTGAACACGGTCGAACTGCCGGTGTCGTTGATCGTGCTGCCGGTGATGACCTCCAGCGTGTTCGAGTTCGCGAGATCAATGGCCGCGCTGAACGTCACGGCACCCTCGTTCGAGTCGCCGACAACGATGAGCCCGGCGGTGATGCGGTCCAGTTCGGCGTCGCTGAAGCCGAGGGTGCCGGCCGAGTCGGCGCCGCCGAGGTCGATGGTCGTACCGTTGGTCTTCTGCCGCAGCGTGATCGTGTTCGATCCGCCGTTGATCGTGGCACCGGTCGTGTCGATGCTCATGCTGTCGGCGACGAGGGTGTTACTTGTACCGCTCAGCGTGAGTGAGGACGGATTCGCCAGAGCGATCCCAAAACTGGTCGCATTGCCGGCCGTGCCGCTGAGCAGGACCGACGCCGTGCCCGTCGTGTTCAGTTGGCCGCCCGACCCGAATTGGATGCCGTTCTGTCCGGTGGTTGGCGTCGCTCCGGTAACCACTCCAGTGATTGAAACCGCTCCATCCACCGACGACACCTGTCCGGTCACTTGCACACCCACGTTGCTCACCAGCCCGCCGCCGCCCGTCCCCAAGATCGTGATGGTGCCGGCCGAGGCGCCGGAGCCGGTGGAACTGACGACCGCGGAACCAAAGATCCCTACACCGCCATTGCGGCCGCCAGCGCCTGTCCCATTGGTTCCGGTGATTTGGAGATCGCCATCGACGACCGTGACCGTGCTTCCCGAGATGAAGACACCGGCATTGTCTTGGAAGCCGGTCCCTCCCGTTCCGACCAGCGTCACGTCTGCCGCCGATGCGCCGGTTCCCGTCGATCGCACGGTGGACGAACCTTCGATCAAGATCCCCTGGTTTTCAACCCCGCTGGCGGCAGTCCCACCCGTTCCATTCAACGTGATCGCCCCCGAGGCCGACTCGACGAGCGACGATGTTCGAATGACGACTCCGTTGCTTTGCCCGGACGACGTACCGCCCGTGCCGGTCAGCGTAATCGTACCTGAGCCTGTTGACGTCACGCTGGCCCCGTCCAAGCGGATTCCCCGGTGACCACTTGATCCCGTAAGATCACCGCCCTGAGCGGTGAGGCTGATATTACCGCTGCCAGTGCTCGCAAGGGACGCGCCAGAACCCAAGTTGATCCCATCGAAGTTGCCAGCCGCGGCGCCATCCGTGTTCGCTTCGAGCGTGATGCCGCCGTTCACCGTTGCGAGGCTAGACCCGCCGGACATCGCGATGCTGCGGCTGACGCGCAGGTCGATCGTGCCAGTGCCAGAGGTGGCGATGTTCGCGTTGGTGCCGACCGAGATCTGATCCAAGTCCCCGGCCATTGCGTCGTTCGTCAGGTTCACGTCGAGGCTGTTGCCGGCGGCGAAGGTGATATCGGCGTTGAGATTGACCGTCTCCGATCCCGCGTCGCCGTTGATCGTCAGCGCGGTGCCAAACGGCCCGTCCGTATCAACTGACGTGAGCGTGACCGTGTCGTCGCCGGTCCCCGCGTTGATCGTGAGTGAGCCGGTCGGGTTGGCGAATGTCACCGACTCGCCGAGCGTCGAGTCGATCGTCATGTTCGCGCCTGTAGCGTCGGCGAGCGTGATCGTCTCGGCCCCGCCGTTGAACGTGAAGACGCGGTCGGTGGCCGAGAGGTTGTCGGTGACCGGCTCCAGGCCGGTGTAGGTGATGAGTCGCGAGCCGCCATCGACAATCGTGACCGAGCCGTCATTGGCATTTGTGAAGGCATGCGTGACATTGGTCACCGTGTCGGAGGCTAACGTCAGCGAATCGCTCGTGCCAGTGCCGCCTTGGTAGTCCATGTCGAATCCCAAATCCGTCGAGACATCGACGCCCAGGCTGTCACTGCCGCCCTGGCCTTTGACGATGATCTTGCCGCCGGCTCCCAGCGCGGACACGGGCACGGTAACGGTCTTGTTGCCGTTGGAGAGGACCGCTCCGGCGATGACCGTCGCGAAGATCTCGTTCGCGTCGCTGATGACCAGGTTCGCGCCGCTGCGGCTCAGCGACAGTACGTTGTTCTTTCCCGTTTCGTCGAGGTCTTTGATGACCAGATCGTTGCCGACGATGCTGGCGGTCAAGGTGTTGGCCGGCCCCAGCACGACGTCGTTCCCGGTACCGCCGACGTAGGTGATCTTCTTTATCGTCCCCTTGACGTTCACCAGCGTCCCCTCCGGGAGACCGTTGAACGTGCCGGTCGTCGTGCCGCTGCCGGAATTGTCCACGATGGTAAAGCTGTCGCCCGCCGTTGGCATGTAGCCGCCACTCAGCACAAGGTCGAGGCCGGTGAGATTCATCACACTATCCACGGAAACGTCGAACTGCGTGTATTGTGTGTCCGCTGTCGTGCCGTTGATGACGATGGAAAGGTCGTCCCCGCTGCCAAAGGAAAGCGAGCCGCCAGCCGTGACCACATCCGGCTGGACGCCCGCGCCCGAACCCACCACGCCAATCGTCGTCCCGGCATTGAGATTCACGTTGCCGCCGCCGGAAACGAACTGGCCGCCGGCGAAACTGATCGCCCCCCCGCCGGTGAGGTTCATCACGGTCGCGGCCGACCGCGTGATATCTCCGGAGACGCTGATTGCCCCGTTGTTGGCGTCGCCGATGCTGATCGTCCCGGCAGTGATGCGGTCCAGTTCGGCGTCGGTGAGACCGAGTGTGCCGACGGCATCGGCCCCGGCGAGGTTGATCGTCGTGCCGCCGGTCTGCGGTCGCACGGTGACCGTGTTCGCTCCGGCGGCGATGGTGCCGCCCGTCGTGTCGATGTTCACGCTGTCGGCGACCAATGTATTCGTCGCGCCCGTTAGCGTCAGCGACGACGGATTCTGCAGGGTGATCCCGAAGCTGGATGTATTGCCCGCCGTGCCGGTGAGCAGAACGGAGGCAGTTCCCGTCGTGTTCAGTTGCCCGCTGCTTTGAAGATTGATGCCGTCTTGACCGGTCCCGCTGGCGTCGGTGGCCGTGCCGGAGATGGTCACCGCACCGTCGCCGGATGAGACCAGACCGCTGGAGAAAATCACCACGCCGCGATTGGAGTCGGTCCCGCTGCCACCGGTCCCCAGGATCGTGATGCTGCCGGCCGAGGCCCCCGTGCCGGTGGACCTCACCAGCGCGGAACTTTGGCCGATGAAAACCCCGGCGTTCGCGATGTTCGTGCCTGCTCCGCCCGTTCCCATGATCTGGAGATCGACATCGACGACCGTCACGTCCGCGTTGTCGATATTGATGCCGACGTTGCCGAAGAACCCGGTGCCGCCCGTGCCGCCGTTGAAGGTCAGACCGCCGGAGGGAATCAGGTTGCCGCCGCTGAAGTTGACCGTGAGGTTGTCATTGGCCGCGTCGATGCCGTTGATGACGATCGCCGCCGTGCCGATCGGTCGGCTGGCGACGAGACTGTTGCCGCTGTCGTAGAGTTCCACCGTGCCGCCGTTCAACTCGACGCGATAACTACCAGCCACGGGGACGCGATAGGTGGAGGTCGCGGCATTGTCGTCGTCGCTGATGGCGATGTTTTGGGTCGTGGTCGTTCCGAGCGTAATTCCCGCCGAGGGGCTGGAGATCGTCAGCGTAGCCGTCTCGCTGCCTTCGTTCAGCAGATCGTCCTTCACGGTGAACGTCACGGTGCCGGTCGTCTGGCCATTGAGGATCTTGATATGAATGCCGGCAGCCGCGTCGCCATCGGTCAACGAGAAGTCGCCGCTGCTGATGCCGGTCCCGGTGACGACCAGGTTCACGGTCTGATCGCCGCTGACGGCCGAGGCGGCGGTCAGCGTCACGGTGATCTGCGTCTGTCCGACTTCGGTGCCGGCGCTGGCGCTAACCGACAGATTGACCGGCGTCGTCGTCACGGCAAAGCCATCCACCTGTGAACCAACTCGGACTTTCCCGCCGCCTTCGGCGAGGAACCTTCCGAAGAACGTGCTGTTCGTGTTATCCACAACAACAGCCTGAAGGTTCGTGCTTGCCGTCAGGCCCAGAGCGCTGTTTGTTGCCGTAATGACGCCGCTGACACCCGTCGTCCCGCTGCCGAACGTGACCGCTCCGGCATTTGTCGCCGCGCCATTGTCCCAATTGAAACTGCGGACCACATAGTTGCCGTTGCTCAGCGCCGTCACACCGCCGCTGCCGACGCTGCCATTCGCGGACGAACCCCTCAGCGTACTGATGAGCGCGCCCGTCGCGCCATTGAACAGGTACACGGCCCCCGCGTCCGTCCCCCCGAAATCGTCGAACGGCGACGTGATCACCACATTCCCCGTGCTCAACGTCACGACCTTCGCACCAAACTGGTTCCCAACATTGGGATTCGGATCGACAAACTCGGAAAACGGCGCCGCCAACAGCGTGCGTTCTTCCAGTGCCTCCAGCACGAGTGGCCTGGGGCGCCGCCGAGCCACCGAAAGCGATTGCCGAAGTGTACGGCCGGATCTGTTCCGCTGGCCGAGACCGAACGAAGGAAGTGAATGGATTCGTAGCGGGCTACCGTGAAACATGGTGATTCCTCCCAGTTCTGAAGTTGCAGATCGAGGCCGCATTTAGTCACCACGCTCCGCAGGTCGCTGGTCCTCAAACAAGCGAACTTTGGAGTGCGGTGGCTTGACACCGCTTGGTTTGCCTGGAATGTCCGTGGCGATCGATCAAAGTTCGCCGCCTCACGACGAGAACTCTGGACTCTGTGGAGAACCGAACTATGCTCAATTCTGCGGATGGGCGAGGACGGAAAGCGGAAGAGGGCAGTCGGAATCGAAGAAATCGAAACGCCGACATTCCAAGTGGTCACGTGCTCCACCTGCACGGGTTGTCCCGCCTGTATACAACACTCCGGATTGGAATTGCTGTTCCATGCCCGCAAAGGTGGTGGCCCGTCCGGTTCCGGGTGCGGGTCGTGAAGTACACAGCTTGCCAAGAGGAAGTCAAGCATGAAAAAGCCCGCCGGCACCATCTCCTGCTCCCCTCAAGTAGGGAGTGGGAGATGTGAAGCAACCAAAGGCGACAAGCCCAGGGTGTTCGCCACGGACGGCTGGACCCAAGCTCGATGGCGCGTGAGTCCGGATCATCCCAGGAGCGTTCGCTCCTCCATCGCCTCGACGCAGTGCGCCAGCCGCCGCATGGCGTCGCGTGGTGTCCGCTCTTCCATTTCCCCGCCCCTTCCGCTGCCCCGCTCTACCCACCGGGTTTCCCCCAAACCCGGCCCGCACTCGACTCAACCAGTTGCGTGACATGTGATCGCCCTCCAATAATAGATGACTAGGACCCTTAAACCGTTGGACCGACCGGACTGACTGGAAGGGTCTATGCGCCAGAACGGCAGTTCTGTCAGCGCGGACGGGATTTTTTGGAGAATTTGCGTGACGGTTGGTTGATCTCGTCGCAAAAACTCGCGCAAAGACCTCAAGACTCAATGAGCCAGCACTTTAAACTTTTGGCCCCCTTTGCGCCTTGGCGTCTTTGCGTGAGACTTTCCGGAAACAAAACAATGGCCACGTATCGGGTGCATTCCTGGTATTGCTGTAGCCCTCTCGCTCCGCGAGAGGAAAGCGGACGACCACAAACGCCGGTTCTGCAAGCCGCCTTCCTCTCGCGGAGCGAGAGGGCTACATTTCGGCCATTCGGCAATTGTGGGAATGCACCCCCACGTATCCTGCTTGTTTCCTCTCACTTCGCCGTCAAGTAGAATCTTTCGGTCCATGTACACCACCTCCGCCAGCTTGCTGGAACGACTGCGGCAACCGAGCGAAAAGTCGGCCTGGGAGCGATTCGTGGAGCTGTACACGCCGCTGTTGTATCAGTGGGCCAACCGGTTGGGTGAGCGCGGCCCCGACGGGGCAGACTTGGTTCAAGACGTTTTTGTCGTGTTGCTGGACGAGCTGCCTGCGTTTCAATATGACCGACAGCGGCGGTTCCGCGGTTGGCTCTGGACGGTATTGCTCAACAAACACCGCGAGCGCCGCCGCCGGACAAAGCACGAGCCGCAGGTATCCGCGCCCGATCGCTTGCCCGATCGTGAGACGGCCGACCCGGCAGCGATCATGGAAGAAGCGGAATATCGGCAGTACCTGGTGGCCCGTTGCTTGGAGCTAATGAAAGAGGAATTCCATCGCACTACCTGGCAGGCCTGCTTCGAGTGCGTGGTCGAGGGCCGCTCGGCCGCCGACGTAGCTCGCAGTCTGGGCATGACCGTCAACGCGGTGTACCTTGCCAAGTCGCGGGCCTTGCGGTGGTTGCACCAGGAGCTGGATGGATTACTCGACGCGAATCGCTGACAGGATTTGCAGTCGGCGCGCATAGACTCTTTTGTGCGCACCGGTTCCGCATTGGAGTGCGGCGGCTCGACGCCGCTTTGGAGTATGGTGGCGCGAAACGGTTTTGGAGTGCGGTGATTCAACACCGCTTTGGATGGGTTTTTTGCGATGCAAGTGGACACGAAATGCAGAGACGAATCGGTGTTGGGTCGGTTCTTGGCGGGCGCACTGACAGACGTTGAAGCGGAAGTCATCGCGGCCCACGTATTGGACTGCGACCATTGTGCCGCGATCATCGACCGCCTGACCGCTCACGATGAGCTGTTTCAGACGCTTCGGAGGATTGATTCCTCCAGAATCTCGCTGGCGCCGCGTCCGGAGGTGGAGGAGATGATCCGGCGCATCCGGGCGACGCGATCGCCTACCGACGCGCAGTCGGAAATTCGCACTCAGCAACTCCCCGGCGACACCGACGTCGCAATCACGACGAGCGAATCGACGGAGCAAACCCGTTTTGACTTTCTGCGCCCTGCCGAGGCGCCGGGCGAGCTAGGTCGCCTAGCCCATTACCGGGTGCTCCAGCGAATCGGTGAAGGCGGCATGGGCATCGTCTTCCTGGCGGAAGACGTGCAATTGGAACGGCCCGTCGCGATCAAGGTGCTGAAGCCGGATCGCGCACGAGACGCCGCCGCGCGGCAGCGGTTTCTCCGTGAGGCCAAGGCGGCGGCCGCCGTACAGCACGAAAACGTGGTCACCATCCACGAAGTAGGCCAGGACGCGGGCACGACATATCTGGCCATGGAATGGCTGACGGGGCAGACGCTCGAGGCATTTTTGGCCGATTGCCCCCGCCCCGCCGTCTCAGAGACGCTGCGAATCGGCTGTGAGATTGCCGTCGCGCTACATGCGGCGCACTCCCACGGCCTGGTGCATCGCGACATCAAGCCGGCCAATGTGTGGCTGGAGGAGCGGGCATTAGGGGTTAGGGGCTCGGGATTAGTCAACGCACAACTGAGTTCGGAATCCGCATTGATTAAGCAAACTCCTGCAACACTAACCCCTAACCCCCCACCCCTAACCACTTCCTCCCGCGTCAAGCTGCTCGACTTCGGCCTGGCTCGCATCGCCGATGACCCGGAGCATCTGACATCGAGCGGCCTGTTCGTCGGCACACCGGGCTACCTGGCGCCGGAGCAAGTGCAAGGTGACGCGCCGAATCCGCGTAGCGATTTGTTCGGTCTCGGCTGCGTACTGTATCGCATGTGCACGGGTGAGGCGCCGTTTCGCGGAACCAACGTGCTGGCCGTGCTGGGTGCGCTGGCCAGCCACACGCCGACGCCGGTGCGCGAACTGAACGCCGACGTACCGGCCGAGCTGGCCGATTTGATCGAGTGGCTGCTGAAGAAGGATCCCGCGGATCGGCCGGCCAGTGCGGCACTCGTCGCTCGACGATTGCGGGAAATTAATGAAAAAGGGACACACTCGCCCGGAGCAGAATTCGGGCATGGATCGGGCGCAGCGTCGACCGGCGATTCACGCCCCGAGCCATTGCAGAGAATTAGAACTGGCTCCATTTTCTTCTCCTCGCTGGCGCTTCGGGCTACTGTCGCCGCGGCCGCGGTGCTAGTGGACCGACAGAGCTGAAATGATAGGTAGCCGAACTGGCCACAGTTCGGACGAACCGGAACTCTGGCGAGTTCCGCTACGTGTCAATTCAGGTCGGGCGGTCCACTAGTGATCGCAGGCTTCGTGATCATTATCAAGCACAAGGACGGCACCGAGACGCGGCTGGAGGTTCCCGATAATGCGACGGTGCGGATTGGCGAAGGCGGCAAGTCCGTAACCGTCACTGTGGATGGTGCGACCGCGCCGGCAGAGTCCGGCAAAAAGGGGACGGCCGCTTCAACCGGCGATGCGGCGGCCGGGGCCTCGACCCCGCTTGCTGATCCATCGCGACCTGCCCACGAGGATGAGGCGTGGATGCGCCATGTTGCGTCGCTCGATCCGGCTCGGCAAGTCGAAGCAGTGGTCGCAGAGTTGCGTCGTCGCAACCCGAAGTACGACGGCCAGCACACCGCCGAGTTGGTTCGCGACTTCGTGGCCGAGCTGGCGTTTCCAGCATACGCGGTGCAGGACATTTCGCCTGTGGCGGCGCTCAAATGGCTTAAACGGCTGCGGAGTCGCGCCGACGGTGAACGGCACCGGCAAATCGAAGACCTCACGCCGCTCCGCAATCTGCCCCTCTAGGTTTTGGACCTTGCCGATAACCGAAAATTGTCGAACCTGGAACCGCTCGGCGAAATGCCGCTGGAAGAGCTGAATTGTTACGGAGCTGGGATCACGGATTTCAGCCCGCTCGAGGGCAAGAAGCTCGTCGTGCTGAACTTGGGCGGAACCACGCGGAAACCGGACCTGAACCTGATCGCCACGTTGCCGCTGCGCAAACTCAGGCTTAACGAATGTCCCGTTACCGATCTGACGCCCCTCAAAGGGCTATCGCTCGACGTGCTGGAGATCGGCAGCGCCAACATCACCGACCTGTCACCGTTGCGGGGAATGCCGCTCGGATTCCTCGTATGCCCATCCAACCCAATTCGCAGCTACGAGCCGCTCAAGGACCTGCCGGCTTTGGTGGACCTGTTCTGTGACGTGAGTACGCTTGAAGACGTGAAGGTACTTCGCACACTTCCGATGCTGAAAACAATCAACGGCAAATCGGCGACGATCTTACTCGACCAACTGGAAAAGCAGTTCAAGTTGCCCACAAAAGAAGGCACAAACGGAATAGCACCGGTGACGACTCCTTGAAGTACAAACCACGAGATTCTCAGTTCCTTGACTGGTTTCCCTTCACGCCATCGAAGATGATTCCGGACTCACCGCATCGACTCATCTCGGCAGATTGCCGATCTCAGATTCGTGTGTTACGATTCGGCCAGGCAGGAACTTCTTATGGCCACGGCGGTCGAATTTGACTTTGAGACCAAGCAGGAGCGGTCGATTCCAGTCGATGCGGCGCGGGTTTCGTGCGAACAAGGACGCTACTGTTGGATCGATGTGGACGTCACCGACCGGGCAGTGGCCGAGACGGCGCTCAGAGAGTTGGGGGTCAACGCCGTGGCGATCGAAGAGGCGCTCGATTCGCGCGTGGACGGCCGGCACGACGTGTACGAAGATTGCCTGCACATCGCCGTCACGGCGACGGCATTTCGCAACGGCCAGATGACCCGCTCGCACGTGGACGTGATCATCGGCGAGCGGTTCCTGGTGACTCTGCACTCGGGCCACGTCGAGTTTCTCGATCAGGTGCGCCGCACATATCAGAAGGATTTCGTCAAGTTTGCCAAGACGCTCAGCTTTCTGCTCTATGAGATTTGGGACCACTTGATCGAGAGTTACACCAAGCTGCTCCGTGGGATTGAGGATCAGGTCGAAGCGGTTCAAGCGGAGATTTTCGGCCAGACAGACGACGAGATTTTCACGCGCGTGGCCACTGTCACGCGCGAGCTGCTTTCGTTTCGAAAGATCGTGCTGACCGCCCGCGAGGTGCTGCACGAGTTGGCCATGCGGCGTTCGCCGTTCGTGAGCGAGTCTACTCAGCCATTTCTCGACAACATGGTCGGCAAGCTGGAGCGGCTCGGATCGGACCTGGCCGTCGAGCGCGAGATACTCGCGGAAACTCTAAGCTTGTACATGGGCATCGTCGGCCACCGCACGAACCGGCTCATCAGCCGGCTAACCGTCGTCAGCCTGGTGTTTCTGCCTCTAACGTTTCTCTGCGGCGTCTACGGCATGAACTTCGACAGTCTCCCCGAACTGCGATGGAGATACGGCTACGCGTACTTTTGGGGACTGGCCGCGCTGATCGCCAGCGGGTTGCTCGTACTTGCAAAGAATAAGCGCTGGCTTTGAGCAACAGTCATGCACTAGGATTTCAGGCACGGCCGAGTGGACTGGTTGAACTTTTGAACCTTTGAACCGTGACTGATCTCCTCAAAACACGCGACACGAAATGGCTGGGTCTGGGCCTGATCATTCTTGCCACGACCGTGCCGTTTCTCGGCAAAGCGTTTCATATCGACGACCCGCTGTACTTGGCGGTTGCCCGGCAGATCCTTGTCAACCCATGGGACCCGTTTGGTGCCGAGGTTTTGTGGGAGAAGGCCCCCGAATCACTGTTCGACGCCGATTTCAATCCGCCACTGTGGAGTTATTGCCTGGCCGGAGTGATGGCACTCACCGGCGAACCCGAAGCTCACGTGGAATCCGCGGGGACCAGCGAGCAGGGCACGCCGCTCTTCAAGGCAGCTAGTTCGCGCTGGCCGGAGGTGGCGATGCACTTGCTCGAAAGTCTCTTTTCAGGAGCGGCCATCATTGCGCTGTACCTATTGAGCCAGCGGTGGGTCCGCTGGCCACTCACCGCTACAGCACTCGTGGCACTCAGCCCCGCAATGCTGCCGGGCCAAAACGTCATGCTCGAAGGGCCTGTCATGGCATTCTGGCTGTGGGGAGTTTGGTTTCACCTGCGGGCGATCGAGACCGGCCGGATGAAATGGGTCTGGGCTTCGGGCACGCTGGTCGCGCTGGCAGTGATGACCAAGTACACGTGCGGGCTGGTGGTTCTGCTGCTGGCCGCGATTTCAATCTGGCGACGGCATTGGCGAAGTCTCTGGTTTCTGGTGCCGCCCGTCCTGGCTTTGGGCTTGTGGTCGCTGCACAATCTTGCCGTTTACGACCGTTTGCACGTTTTGGTAATCCTCGGTCGGGCACAAACCGGCGAACGGCAGGGCAGTGGGATTGACCTCTACGAATCGTGGGGGCGCCTGCTGGCCATGTTTCGCGCGATCGGTGCCGTGACCGCGCTGGCGATTCCTGTATTGGCCGTAGTGATGCGAAAGTCTGGGGCATGGATCGCCCTCCTACTCGTAACGACCAGTCTTGCAGTTGGATGGGTCGGGCAATGCGACATGGTGAAACGGCTCGACGACCGCGGCCAGGCGCTGGATGAATCGGGGCGAGCGATCACGCTCTTGGCCTGGTTTGCAAAGTTTGGAGGATCGGCTCACGCCGTGGGCTTCGGGGCCTTGGGATTTGTCGTGCTTGGCGGACTGGGCATCACGAGTTGGAGTGTCCGACTGGTAGGCCCCTCACCCCCAACCCCATTCCCCGCAACCGGGGCGAGGGGTGAGAGATTTGAGAAAGGTCTCAGGCAAGACAATGAAATTCTCCTCTGGGTCTGGCTTGGTGCTGTGCTGGCCTTCGGAGTATTTGCGGTCCCGTTTCTTGCCGTGCGACACCTGCTTCCGGGCGTACCACCGTTGGTTTGGTTGACGCTTCGGCGACTCGAAGAATTGTGGGCCACGTCGCGCAGCGTCATTCCAAGAATCATCCTGGCCGCGACTGCGATTGCGACCACGGCTTGTGGTTTTCTCGTAGCCAAAGCCGACTATGACTTCGCGGCCTGGTATCGGCACGTGGCGATGAACGTAGCCGCACGCACTGTCGCGGCCGGCCTGACACTCGATCGAGAAGTGTGGTTTACCGGTCATTGGGGCTGGGCCTATTACTCGCAGCGAGTGAGCATGAAGCCGTTCTTGCCAGAGCAGGCGCAGTTGAACGACGGCGATTTCCTACTGCTGCCGCTCATTCAAACCTGGGACCCGATCCCCAAAGACCTGCATCCTCATTTGAGGCGACTGCACATCATCACGCCGCAGCCGCAGATCACATCGCCGATTCGTTCTCGCCTGATTCGTGATTCACTCGACGTGGGCCTGAACAGCGTGAGGACGATCTCGACCGAGGTACACTATTACAGCGGCGGCACGCTCAATCTTCCGTGGCGATTCTCGCGCAAGCCACTGGATGATTTCGTGGTCTATGAATTCGTGCAAAATCCAACCGGCTCCACGACCCCTTAGCGGTACGTCGGCCTGCGACGGCGCGGCGAACCGCCGGAGCGGCTGGAGCTGCCGTTGCGGTCGCGCCGGCGAAACGCCTCGAAGCCTTCAACTCGCTCGCACTCGATCGTCTGATTGGCAAACATTTCGATGGCCGTCAGTTCCTTGCCCTGATCGGGCGTGACGAACATGTAGGCGACGCCGTCTTTGCCCATGCGGGCCGTGCGGCCGATGCGATGCACGTAGTTCTCGGGGTCATCTGGAATGTCGTAGTTGATTACGTGCGAAATGTCGTCCACGTCGATCCCGCGCCCAACCAGATCCGTCGAGACGAGGAAGCGAATGCGGCCGGATTTGAACGCATCCATGATTCGGTTCCGTTTGCTCTGCTCCAGATCGCCGTGCATGCGGGCCACGTGCATGTGGCGGTGGGCCAAATCGTGCGACAGGAACTCCGCGTCGCGCTTGCGGCGGCAGAAGATGATGCAGCGCGTCGGCTGATCGCGTTCGATCAGCCGCAACAGCAGTTCGAACTTGCGGTCCGCGTCCACGGTGAAGTACGACTGACGAATCGAGGCCACCGCAGGCTTCTCCGGGGCCACATCGATCATCACGGGGTCTTTCATGTACTGCTGCGCGAGTCGGCGCACGGGCGGCAGTAGCGTTGCCGACAGGAGCATCGTCTGTCGGTTCGAGGGCAGCGATCGCAAGATCCGTTCGATGTCCGGCCGAAAACCGATGTCGAGCATGCGGTCGGCTTCGTCGATCACGACATGCTGAATCTTGTCGAGCTTCAAAACACCTGCACGAATGTGGTGAATCAAGCGGCCGGGCGTCCCGACCACGATTTCACAGCCGCGCATCAGACTATTGATCTGGCCCCGCAACGGATGGCCGCCACAGAGACTGACAATGCGTACCCCCCAGCCGTCGGTCAGCCGATCCGCCTCATCCTTGATCTGCACTGCCAACTCGCGCGTTGGCGCAACGATCAAAGCCTGTGGCCGAACGCCGCCCGCATCGACCAGTTGCAGAATGGGCAGAAGAAATGCAGCAGTCTTGCCGGTTCCGGTCTGGGCTTGTCCGATGCAGTCGCGTCCGCTTGCCGCCACGGCAATGAACTGGGATTGGATAGGTGTCGGGGTTTCGTAGCCGACCTTTTTCAGATTGACGAGAGTTTTCTCGTCGAGCGGCAGGTCGTCAAACCGCTCCGCGGGCCTTTCTAGGACTTGCAAACTGTACCTCCGATTGCTTGCGAGCTACGACACAGCTTGCGGAACGGCACAGCGGCCGGGAGGATTTTTGATTTTTGACTTGCGAATCTTGAATGGATTCAGCAACACCGTCCAATCGCAAGTCAAAAATCAAAAATCCAAAATCCCTCACGGCCGCCCTCGGTGACATCCCGCACGATTCTGAATTCTCGTGCTCTTGTGTATGTGCGGTCAACATGCCGCACGAAATCTCATTTCAACTCAGTGATAGGATTCAGCCACGCAGGATTGGCAAGCGTAAAAAGTGGTCGAAACCAGGTGTGAACTGCTCCGCCTCTCACTCCCGACTGCCGTTTGCCTGGCAGAATCATCAATTCAATTGGTACCTACTATAAGCGGCAAGGAAAACTATTGCCAGGGCAAAGCAAGCGGGGGATCCAGCTTTAGGACTAATCCTTCTCGGCGAGCAGTTCTTCAATCTTCTCCCGCATGAACTTCTCGCCTTCCTTGCCCTCCCAGTTCAGTTCGCCGTACCACCAGTAGCGGATGTAACCCTTCTTGTCGATCAGGTAGGTGCTTGGCCACCAGTAGTTGACCCATGCCTTCCAGGTTTTGGCGGCGTTGTCGATGACGATTGGGAACTCGAGCCCGTTCTCCTCGGCTTTCTTGCGAACGCTGTCGATGTTTTTCTCACCCTCCGATTCGGGCGTATGAATACCGATGACGGTCAGGCCCTTCGAGGCGAACTTCTCGTGCCAGCCCTTGTACCAAGGGTAATTGCGGACGCAGTTAATTCAGCCGAAGGTCCAAAAGTGCAAGGCCACGACCCGGCCTCGCAGCACGGCCAGCGATAACGGCTCGGAGTTGATCCATTCGTCGGTCGGCGCCAATTCGGGTGCCTTGATGTTCGACAGTTGCACATTGCCCAGGTCGATGCCCTTGCCCAGCATCGCCGACCATTGTTTTTTCTGTCCCTCGGTTAGGATGAGCAGCAGTTGCTCGTGTTCGGTGGCACTGATCTTGGCGGCCTTCTCCTGCGGTTCCTTTTCCTTTCCGGCCGCGACTTGTTTCGCAAGCTCTTGAAGCTCTTTGCGTCGGGACTCGACTGTCTCGCGCACCTGCTGCTTCTGATCGTTGGTTAGGACAAGCTTCTGAGCCACACCTGGAAGCAGAATGGCCTCCGGCCCCTGGGCCTGTAAAACAATCTGGTCCAGGCGTTTCAACTGCGATGGGTTCAGGATTCCATTCAGTCCGCTCCTTGCCTTGGCAATAATCGCTTGAACTTTGTCACCGCCGGTTTCCGCGTTTGTATCGCGTAGCAACCAGAGCGGACCGTCGAGGTCGTCGAGCAGCGACCGAATTGTCTTCTTCTGGTCGTCGCGCAATTGCAGATCATCTTGAATTTTGGAATTGCGAATCAAAAAGAGGATGGGATTCTCAATGGTCGGGGCACGGTTGGTGGACTTTTCTTCACTCTTTTCCTGTTCGACCTTTCCGTTTGCAGCGGCCTTCTTTTTTCCTTCCTGAGCAGATGCAGTGCTTTTCTTCTTCGCGTCCTGGGCCTCAGCGACGGCTGGGATCATGAAGGCGGATGCTAGTAAAGAAACTGCCACGAGTCTCTGCATGAGTTTAGCTCCTCTTGTGTGATTAGTTTACTTTTCCCGGGCCGTACAATGCACGGCCGGGTTTGGCTCCGGTGTGGTCACCGTCTTTCAGAACTTGGACACCGTTGACGAATACATGCTCGACACCAACCGCAAACTGGTGCGGCCGTTCAAACGTGGCTCGGTCCGCAATCGTCTTCGGATCGAAAACGACTACATCGGCGAAAAAGCCTTCGCTAATCCGACCGCGGTGATCCAAACCGAGGTTGGCCGCCGGCAGACTCGTCATCTTGCGGATTGCCTCTTCGAGGGACACCAGTTTTTCCTCGCGCACATATTTGCCGAGCAACCGCGCGAAGTTGCCGTAAGCACGCGGATGCGTGGCAGCCTTGAGAAAAACCCCCTCGGGTGCCTGCGAAGCTGCGTCGGAGCCGAAACTGACCCACGACAGCTTGATCAGCTTCCGCACGTTTTCCTCTGACATCATAAAGTAAACCGTGCCGATCCGTGACTCATCTTCGACGACTAGATCGAGCAGCGTCACGACCGGGTCCTTGCCGCGCTGAGCGGCGACCTCCGCGAGCGTCTTGCCCTGCAGCGGCTTCAGGTACTCCTTCGCGAACTCGTTGAGCAGAATTCGGTCGGGCGAGCCGGCGCCGAGGTAGAAATTTTCCCAGCCGTCCGTCCTGTGCTTGATCTCGTCGATGATTCGCTTGCGTAACACAGGGTCGCGCACGCGCTCGCGCAGTTTTTCCTGGCCGCCGTCGTGGACCCAGGGCGGAATCGAGGCGTTCAGGCCCGTCGAGCCGGCCGGATAACAATACATGTCGGCGGTGATCGCGAGACCGTCACGCCGCGCCGCCTCGACCCGCTCGATGGCCGCGTCCATCTTACCCCAGTTCGGCTGCCCGGCCGCCTTGAAGTGATAAATCTCCGCCGGAATTTTTGCCTCGCGACTAATGCGAATGAGTTCGTCGATCGCGCCGAGTAAATCCGCCCCTTCGCTGCGAATGTGCGAGATGTATTTGCCACGATATCGCGCCGCAACCTTGCACAGCTCGATCAGTTCTTCCGTCGTGGCGTAAAACGCCGGCGCGTACACGAGCGATGAGCCGATGCCGAGGGCCCCGTCCTTCATTTCCATCTCGACGAGATTTCGCATCCGATCCAGTTCCGCCGGTGATGGCCGCCGATCCTCAAGGCCGATCACGTGCTCACGAATCGTCGTGGCCCCGATGAACGACGCCACATTCTGCGACACGCCGCGCCTCTCCATCCATCGCAGGTACTCGCCGAGCGTGTTCCACTCGATGTCGTACTTGATATGCGTCTGTTCGGACTGCCATCGCCACTTCATCGCGTCGCTCAGCGGCCCCATCGAGTCGCCTTCGCCCATGATCTGGGTCGTGACTCCCTGGCGTATTTCACCTTGCGAGCGTCCATCGGCGATCAGCGACTCGTTCGACCAACTCAACATGTTAATGAAGCCGGGTGCCACGGCCAGTCCCTTCGCATCCACGACGACCTTGCCGTCGGCGTCGCCGAGCTGCCCGACGGCGACGATCTTGTCGCCACGTATCGCCACATCGGCCCTTATGGGCACCGCGCCGGTTCCGTCGTAGACCGTGCCGCCGCGGATGAGTAAGTCAAAAGAATCAGCGGCACGCGTCTGCGCCGAAGCAAGCGAAAGCAGCGTCGCGAGGCCGCAGAAGAACCGATTCATTTGTGCTCCTTTCGGTCGCCGCGAGCTAGACCTCACGCGGCTTTGGAGTACGGCGGCTTGACGCCGCTTTGGATTGCGGGGTGCTCGACACTCGCGCCAACATCCAAAGCGGCGTCAAGCCGCCGCACTCCAAGGTCGCTATTTTTCCGCGACCGGCGTGATCTTCATGTTGCGATACGCAATCGGCCCGTGGTCGCCTTGGAACATGATCGGGCCGGTCGGAGATTCTTTGTTTGTCAGGCACGAGGGCGTGGGGCCTTTCACCTCCACGTTTTCGTGAATGATTTGGTCGTTGAGTGTGACCTTGACGAACCTCGCGTTGGCGGTCTTGTTGCCGGCAGCGTCAAATCTGGGGGCGAGGAAGTCGATTACGAATTTTTGCCATTCGCCCGGTGCCTTGCACGCGTTCACGCGCGGGGCTGCGGCGCTATAGATCGCGCCCATGTCGCCCTGGCCCAGTTCCTTCTTGCCGAAGCTGTCGAACACCTGTACTTCGTACTCGGCCATGACGTAGATGCCGGAATTCGAGCCTTTGGGCACCATCACCTCCAGCTCAATACGTGCGTCGCCATGTTTGAATTCGGAGTAGATGTCCACGCCGCCTCCGGCAGCGTTCACGAGTTCCCGGCCGTCGCTGGCGGCAATCTTGCCGGAATCGGCCGTGTCGAGCGACGCCTTGCCGACTCGCCATTTGCTTTGCTCTTTGTTGTCGCCCTTGAATCGCCAGCCGCTCAGGTCCTTGCCGTTGAAGGGCTGCACGGCCTTTGGTTCTTGGGCCCCGGCTATTTCGAAGACCATCCAGACGGCGAAAGCCGCGGTAAAGAGTCGAATCGGTGTCATGTGTTGCTCCTTGTTGATCAGACGAGGGCATAGAGTCTAAACCTTGGCCCAGAGTCTTGCGAGCCGATCGTACTCGGCTTGCAGCGCTTCGCTGATCTCGACGGGATATGCCGACCGCCCATCCAGATCGTGCAATGGCGAAGGCAGTTGCTCCCTCTGCCTGCAACAGTGCGATTGAAGTTCTTGCAATGGCGGCAGTGGCTGAAGCAACTTTCCCTCGGTCATTACCGGCTGTAGTAGCGGTTCGCCGGGCAGCTTTTCCTCGGCAAGCCCGATCACGTCGCTTTGGTATTTTCCAGCATTCCCGGTCAGGCGGAACACTTGTTTGCGGCCAGGGTATGTGCGTTTGCCCGTGCTGAGCTTGATGCGACCGGAATGGTCGGTGCCTTCAAGCTCCACCAGCTTGTAAACGCAGCCCAAGCTCGGTGCATCTGCGACCGTGGTGAGTTCGGTGCCGACCCCGAAGGCGTCGATGGGAGCACCGGCGGCGACCAGGGCGTCGATCTTGTACTCGTTCAGGTCGCCGCTGGCGAAGATTTTCACGTCATGCCAGCCGCCCGCGTCGAACAGGGCGCGAACCTCGCGGGCCAGTTGCCCGATGTCGCCGCTATCGAGTCGAACTGCTCCAGGCCGACGCGAGCAACGCATCGCGTTTCGCGCACCTTCGACCGTGTCGTAGGTGTCAATCAGGAAGGTCGGCCGATCTGGAAATACGGCGGCGAATCGCTCGAAGGCTTCTCGCTCGTCTTCGATTGCCATAATCCACGAGTGGGCCATGGTGCCGACGGGAGGAATATCAAGTAGTTCCGCGGCCGCCATGTTGCTCGTGCCGGTGCAGCCCCCAATGAAACTGGCCCGGGCGGCCAGCATGCCGGCCTGCGGTCCGTGCGCGCGACGGCTGCCAAAGTCCACCACGTCGCGACCCCGCGACGCAGTGAGCAATCGTGCCGCTTTCGTGGCCACGGAAGTTTGAAAGGCAAGAGAGGTGAGCAAGAATGTCTCGACAAGCTGGGCCTCCATCAGCCGCGCCGTGACTCGCATCAGGGGCTCGCCTGGAAACACTACCGTGCCTTCCGGAATGGCCCATACATCACCAGTGAATCGAAGTTTCCGGAGTGCATCAAACCAGCCGGCGGAAGCATGGGCGAAGTTCGGCAAACTCTTGAGGTATCGAATGTCGTCGTCGGTAAATTGAAAGTGGAGCAAAAAGTGCAAAGCCTGCTCCAGCCCCGCGGCAACCATGTAGTTGCGTCGTGGCGGCAACTCCCGGAAGAACAGATCAAACGTCGCCCGCCGTTCCGCCAGTCCCGCCGACCAATATGCAGCCGACATCGTCAGCTCGTACAGGTCGGTGACAATTCCGAGCCGCTCCGGGTCAAGCAACATCCCCTGCGGCCTCGCAATTCCTTGAGCCGAACTTGAATCAAGCATCGAGCAACCTCGCTGGTCGCACAGTCCAGGCACTCCCTGAGCAGCGTGGCAAACTTATGATAAGGATGCATTCCACGGGCTGCGAGCGATGATCTGCCGTCGCGACCATATGCAAGACTGCGGCACATTGACAAAGGACCCACCAGAGCTACAATCGGCTCGCTATTAGTCACCAATCTCGATGGAGGCCAGATCATGGCTGCTTTTGAACTGCGGCCGATGGGAATCGGCGACATCCTGGATACGGCTTTTCGACTCTATCGTGCTCGGTTCGCCACTTTCATGATCATTACACTGACGGCCTATGTTCCGTTTGGCGTGATCATGGGTTTGATTCAAATGGTCTTTAACCTGCAACAGCCGAGTCCTTTCGCCCAGCCGCAGATGCGAGGCGTGCAGGGCCGTATTGGCGGGATTGATGAATCGTCGAACTCTTTGTTATGGGCCCAAATGGCACCCGGCGGCCAATTCGACCCTGATGCTTCGCCCATCGCTCTGAATCCGACGGCCATGATCGCCGGCGGGCTCAGCTTTTTCGTACTCGTAGTCATCATCATGCCACTCTGCCAAAGTGCATTAGTTCACAATGTCTCTGCTGGTTTTCTCGGTGAGGAATTAGGCGCTTGGGATTCCTATCGGCGGGCAGCACCGAGGCTGGGCCGCATGATATTGGCATCCATACTTGGAGGCTTGGCCACTGCATTAGGAATTTGCGCGTGCGTGGTTCCCGGTATTATTCTTGCGCTTTGGTTCATGATCCTGGGTCCGGTTGTGCAATTGGAAAACCACGGAGTTTTCGCATCGTTGGGCCGTTCGCGTGAATTGATGAGTGGAAATCTTGGTAAGGGATTCCTGTTGATATTTGTCGTCGCGATTCTCACTTCGATAGTGAGTTATTCCTTGGCCTTCGGAATGCTCATGATCCCGTGGCCTCATCCGTTTCTCGCTGGATTCGCACAAAACGTTGTGCAAGCTGTAGTGTTGCCTTTTCAGGTAGCACCTGGAATCTTGATGTACTACGACTTGAGAATTCGCAAGGAAGCCTTCGACCTCGATCGGCTGGCGGTCGATCTGGGAAGGCCGAGAGTCGCGTAGGGGTTCTGAGTCGCGAGATCATCAGTTGTCCGAATTCAACACGTATACGGTTGCCACATCCTGTCAGGAGTCTGCCTTGTTTAGTGACAGTGAAATGGAGTCCTACCGCCAGCAAACGCGAGCGGCAGTTGAAGCCGTTCTAGAGATGCCGGAGTTTGCCGATCTGCGCAGAGACCAGTTTAGCTGGTGGATCGCCTTCCTTGAGTGGTTGGAACGCTTTTTCCTTGGAATCCCAAAATTCTTTGACGGGCTGCCGAACTGGCTTTGGTGGGCGGTCGTGATTTGGATGGTCTTGACGCTCGTGGCAATCCTGGGCCACTTCATCTACGTGCTGGCGGGAGTCATCGGTGCTTCAGCCTCGCGACGATCACTCGGCATAGGTGGAAAAGAAGGGCGCGGCGAATTGCTAGGAATTCGCGAACTCGATTTTGACTCGGTCTACAAACGAGCAGGCCAACATCTAGCGGCGGGCAACTGGATCGAGGCCACGAAGTATCTTTACGTCTCGGCAATCCTCTGGCTCGATCGGCAAGGCTGGATCGGATTCAAGGTGTCGAAGACCAACTACGATTACCTCACCGAACTTGCCCGGCAACCGGACCACCGGGCCAAGTTTCGGCAACTCACCAATCGCTTTGAATCGACGGTGTACGGCGGCGAGGCGTGTTCGGCCAACAACTGCCAGGAAATGGCGTCCCTAGTCGAAGTCTTACTCCGTGAAGCTACTCCAGTTGTCGCGCTCTGATCGTCTCCTGCTCGGCGTCCTCGTGCCGCTCGCGCTGTTGGGGGCACTGCTCGCTTGGCTCGTGATGCCGCCCAAAAAAGAGGGCGGTTGGTTGCGCCAGCCGTCGTCGTTCTTTAACATTGGCTCAGGTACCAAAGTCGCGTACCTCGCGCTCGACCGGCTCGGCTACCAGGTTTCACGATTGCGACAACCATTATCCCGCGAGACGCTCCATGGGCTGGACGCCCTGGTCATCCTGGAGCCAGTGGTTGGGTTGGAGAAAGAGGAACGCAAGGCACTGGGCGATTGGGTCGAAGATGGCAACTGTCTGGTGCTGGCTCCGGGCAAGCGGTCGTTTAACCCTGCACTGCCCGCCACATGGTTCTTCGATAACTGGATCAATGTCGGCCCGCCCGGCACCAAGGTTGTCGAGCCGGACGAAAAAGTTGTGGCAACGGCCGGCGACACGCTCAGCACTCATGATCCGTTGTGCATGGGAATTCGCGAGATGATGAGCCGAGCCGATTTCCGTTTTCCAACCGGTTCGGTCACGAAAGGTCCGCTTGCCGGCTCGCTGGTCGATGAAATCTGGCGCGATGATTATGGAGTTGCCGCGGCGCGAGTACACTACGGCAATGGCAAGATCATCGCCTTGGCCGACACGTATTGGCTGAGTAATCGCGGGATCGACGAGTCGGATAACAGTCTCTTTCTGGCCAACATCGCCCACGAAGCGACGAACGGAAACCGTAGCGGCAAGATAGGGTTTGATGAGATTCACCACGGATTCCGGCTGGCCAGCAGCCCCGAGATTGCCATCGCGAAACTGATGCTGGAGGAATTTTGGGGCTGGGGGATCATTCAAGCGGCGCTCGTCGGCCTGCTCGGCTTATTTGCCGCGGGGGTTCGATTCGGTAAGCCGCGCGATCTCGTGCAGCAACAGCGGCGGCAACACGGCGAATTTGCAGAAGCGGCCGGCCGTACCCTGCACGACGCGAGTGCCTCCGATCTGGCTTACCGCACCCTGGTTCACCATTACCGCAACCGGCTGTGCAAACTCTTGCACCTGCCGCCCGAAGCGGACGCCGCAGAGCTGGCAAAGGCCACGGCCCTGCAGTGTGGTCAGGACATCAGCGGCCTCTTGGTCGAAGCCGACGAAAGGGTTCGCACCGGCGGCACGAGCCGCGTCGAAGTGCTCGACATCGCAACTCAATTGCACCGCGTCTTGGAGGGTTTAGAGCATGCAGCTTGATCAGGTGGCGCAAGTCGCCGAATCCATTCGCACCGAACTTTCCAAAGTCGTCGTGGGCCAGGAATCGGTGCTGGACCAAACTGTCGTGGCACTTCTGTCCGGTGGGCACGTCTTGCTGGAAGGACCGCCGGGAACGGCCAAGACTCTGCTCGTTCGAGCGCTGGCCCAAGTGATGCACGGTGAATTTCGCCGCATCCAGTTTACGCCCGATCTGATGCCGGCTGACATCATCGGCGTGAACATTTACCGCAGCGATACGAACCGATTCGACTTCCGCGCTGGCCCGGTTTTCACCGACCTGCTCCTCGCTGACGAGATCAATCGCGCGCCGGCCAAAACTCAGTCGGCACTGCTCGAAGCCATGCAGGAGATGCAAGCCACTGTAGACGGGCAAGTCAACCCCCTGAGCAAAGTCTTCACCGTGTTTGCCACGCAGAATCCGATCGAATACGAAGGCACCTACCCGTTGCCCGAAGCGCAACTCGACCGGTTCATGTTCAAGACGCTTGTGGGATATCCTGAAAAAGACCAGGAGATCGAAATCCTCGCGCGTTACCAGCGCGGATTCGACGCCGCACGGCAGGGCACTTTTGGTATTGAACCCCGAACCACGATCGACCAGCTCGCGGAAATGCGCGAGGCGGTTCGGCAAGTGCAAGTGACGCCGGCCGTTTTGAACTACATTACGTCGATCACGCGGGCAACGCGGGAATTTCACTCGCTGACACTGGGCGCCAGCCCGCGAGCGTCGGTGATGTTGCTTCAGGCCTCAAAGGCAGTGGCCGTCCTCCGGGGCCGCAGCTACGTCACCCCAGACGACGTGCGCGACATGTCGGCCCCTGCCCTGCGACACCGAATCGTGCTCACGCCCGAATCGGAAATCGAAGGCGTCACGACCGACCATTGCGTGAAGCAAGTAGTCGAACGCGTCGAGGTGCCCAGAATCTAATCGCGGCTCGCTACTACTTCTCTAGGCGCCATCCCGCTTCGTTAACGTTTAGTGCGGTGTGGCCCTTGTTCCGTTCGTACACCTGGTGCATTTCCTCGATGGAGTCGAAGTAGCCGACGATGTGAGCGGCGCTGAACGAATTGCCGGCCTTGACCGGCCTTCCGTGAATTTCTTCGATCATGACGATGATGTTCCCAGGTCGCTGGCTGCACCACGCTTCGTAAACGATGGATGGCTCGAGCGTCAAGCCAGCTAGCCACGGACCCTCTTTGCCCGACTCCTTGTCGCGCAGATGGTACGCACGAATGAAATGCTGCGGCGTTTTATGAGTGTCGCGGCGGTAGCCGAACTTTAAGTCCGGCGGGAACGGCGTAAAAAACTCGCTGGCCGGGATGCGTAGTCCCTGGGGGCCGCTCAAGTAGCTCAGGTACATCTCGCTGAACGTGTCGCCCTTTTCGTGACGCACACAACCCGGCGTGTCGTTGCGCAGGAACATCTCCTCGGAATCGTTGACGCTGTCGATTCGGTCCATCAACAGAAAGTACCGCATGCCTTTGGGAAACACGACCAGTTGCGTCCAGCGCGAACCGGGCTTGCGGCCAGGAGCGGAATACTCGTACTGGTACGTCGTCCTCACGGCGACGAAATCCTTGCCCCGGATCACCTGCGGTTGGACCGGCTTCATCCGGTGACAGAGTTGCGGGCCTTCGACCATTCGCTTGCGATGGCTGCTGCCGTGGGCCATGAGGGCATAGTCTCGCCGGGCAGGATCGGGTTCGTTCGTGAACCACGTGTACCGCCCAACCCCGTGCCCGTCCGGTGCGATCACCTTGTCGCTCCAGCCCTCGTCGCTCCCCGCCTCCATGATCCAATCAATGACCATCAGCCCGTCGCCGATTTCGCGGAACCCGGTGGTCTTATCGAGAAACGACCCCTTCTCGATACCGGTCATCCACTGCTTAGGGTTCTTCTTTGGAATGACGGCTTCAAGTTTGTCGGTTTCGATCTTGATGGCGCGGTCGTCCTCGGTTACGCGCGCCCACGGGGCGTCCTCTATCGGATCGGCAAGCAGCAGTCCAACGGGTACCATAGCTGTGAGCATCAGTACGATCAGCGACTTCGATGAACTGTTGAATGGCAAAGTTGTTTCCCTTGATTATTTGGGCACAGCCGCTCGAAGCCTGGCTCTTGCCGGGAAAAGCCCCAACCGTGCAGCAATGAGCTTAACGAGTGGAACTACATTGGCAAGTCATCGAATTGGTGTTCGATCTGATGTCCGACACGGGTGGCTGGTGCACGTTTAACAAAGCTGCGGGATCGAAGACTTTCCTTGAGGCCGTGCTACCCAATCAATTCCGGCAGCGGCCGGTGTTCACCGACGAGGTATTGAGGGCGGAGCACCATAATGATGCCTTTGGCAGTGCTTCGCCCGCCGACGGCAGCTTCCTCGCTCACGCTTCGGGTTTGTTTCGCCTCCACTCGCAATATTTCCGGCAGCGCCAGCCCGCCCAATGCCAGCCCGCCGATTCGCAGGCAACTCCGCCGGGACATGCCGTCACAAGTTTGCGACCTCGGACCGGGGATGGTCAGCATGGCCGATTTCTCCACCTGGTAGCGAGAACAAGCCGACGACTACTTGGCCGTCATTGGGTCGACTCGGAGAGCCAACCTACGATGTTCGCGATCAATTAACCCATGAGAAGTTGCTAATGTATCCGCTCTCGCGGCATTTCGCAAAGCCTTATTCGGCAGGCATCGACTGACAAGAATTCTCGAGACTTCTCGCTGATCTCCACCGTCCCCGGCCAGCTTGCCTGGCAGGAACGCATGATTGAGCAGCTAGGGAGCGGCAACACCCAATCCTTTTTTCTTCTTCCTCCACCCCCGCCACAGGCGGAGGCGGAGGAAGAAGAGAGAGAGTGGGCCACGTCGCGTTATAGCCCGCTAATCGCCTTCACCAGCCGGACGAGCTGGCGGGGGTCGGTGGGGATCAGCGAGAAGTCTCGAATTCTCCACGGGGTTTGTTCATCCGAGTGTCGGTTCGTGCGGGGAAGTTGATATCATGCGGCAACCGAACACATGATAATCCCGACACGCAAACTTCTGTACTTTCTGGCGGTGCCCGTTGCGGTGTTGCTCGTGCTGCGCAGCCAAACGACGGTTTATCTTGTCGCCGCTTACGACATCGGACTGCTCATTTTTGCAATCGTGGACCTTGCAATTTCGCCTCGACCGCTGATGCTGGACCTACAGCGTCAAATGCCGCGGCATTTGTCGCTTGGGGTGACGAACAAGATCGGCTGGGAGCTGCGAAACTTGAGCCGCTTCCCGGTGAGGTTTGAAGTGACCGAGGATGTGCCGGTTGGAATCGATCGCGATACGGAAGTGGTTGCGGGCGAAATCGCTGCCCAGTCGCGGGCCGAACTGCGTTACGGAGTGCGACCGACGAAGCGGGGGCTCTTTGAATTCGGCGACATATACGTACGGTATCGATCCGTGCTCGGGCTACTCACGCGCCAGCATCGCTACCCGGCGACCACGGCGGTCAAAGTTTATCCGAACGTGGCCAGCCTGGCCCGGTACGAGCTTGCGATCCATCGGCACCGCCTGACCGAATTCGGTCTGACCGCCGCTCGTCAGCGCGGCAAGGGGCTGCTGTTCGAGAGCCTGCGTGATTATGTGCCGGGCGACGACATCGCCGACATTGCGTGGAAGGCGACGGCGCGGCGCGGCCGGCTTATCACGCGAAATTTTGAAACCGACCGCAGTCAAAATGTGCTGCTGGTCATCGATTGCGGCCGGCTTATGACGACGCTCGTAGATAAAGTCTCGCGCCTGGACTACGCGATCAACGCCTCGCTCTTGCTCACCTATGTGGCGATGAAGCAGGGCGACTACATCGGCATGGTGGCGTTCAGTGACACAATCGAAAGCTACGTGCCGCCGGTCAAAGGCCAGGGTGCGCTAGGGCGGATGAACGAGGCCCTGTATCGCCTGGAGCCGCGCCTCAAGGAGCCGAACTACGAAGAGGCTTGCCGCTTTCTGGCACTGCGGCACCGGAAGCGGTCACTGGTCGTGATTATCACTGACGTGATAAACAAGGACGCCTCGTCCATGCTGCTGGCCTACACGGCCCGATTCGCGCGACACCACTTGCCGCTCTGCGTTACCATGCGAAATCTGGAAGTGGAAGGCTTGGCCGCCTTGCGGCCCGGCAACACTGCCGATTGTTTCACCAAAACTGTGGCCCTGGAGATGCTCGCCCGCCGCAACGAGGCCATCGGCCGCATGCGCCGATTCGGCGTGGACGTGCTCGACGTTGACCCGCGGCAATTGACGCCAAAGTTGCTCGATCGATACCTGACGCTCAAACGGCGACAGAGATTTTGATGCAATCCAATCCCAAGCTGGACTCTTACAAAGATCGTAAGTTCACGCTTGATCTGTCGCTGGCGGTCCTTCCGTTCTGCCTCATGTTTGGTTTGTTCCAGCACAGTGCAAAATGGAGATTTGAGCAGACGGTAAGGGTAGGAATGTCGCGAGAGGAAGTGATATCGGCCGCTGGCGAGCCCCTCGTGAGGCTCATGCCCGGCAAACGGTCGTCGGAACGGAGAGCCTCAAAGTATGTTGCCGGCGCAGACGAAACCTGGTTCTACTATGTCGAGCCCGGTAGCTGGGAATTCAAATTGACCTTCCAGGAAGATTGCTTCGCCACTATTGAGATTATCGGAAGCTGAACATCTTGATGCGTCGATCAGGCTGTATCAAATGACGGTCTGATCACCTTTGAACTGCTTTCGAGTTTTTGAACTTGTCTCCCGCCCAAAAAAAGGTACATCCAGCACGCGATGGCGACGGCGACGCCGAGCGAGACTTTGACCTCGGGCGCCAAGACGTCATTGGGAGTAATGAACCCTTCAAGGAAGCCCGCGACCATGAAGGCGGGGATCAGACCCACGGCGAGTTGGCACGCCTTGAGGGCATCCTCGCGCAACGCCCGCCGCCGCGTACGCTGACCGGGGCACCAGATCGAGAATCCCATCAGCAGGCCCGCACCGCCGGCGACCACGATGGCACTCAACTCCAGCGCGCCGTGCGGCAATAGCGTCATCCACAGGTCTCTGGCTACGCCGCTTCGTGCGTACGCGCCGCCGATCCCGCCCACCATCATGCCGTTGAACATGAGCACGTACACCGTCCCGATGCCCATCGTGATGCCCAGGGCAAACGCCTTAAGCGCCACCATGATGTTGTTGCCTATCACGAAGCTGGAAAGAATCGCGTGGGGGGGAACTCGAAACCGAGTCTGGATGTCCGCCGCCGTTTTCTCCCCCATGATCTCATGCCCCATTCCCGGCCCCATGATGTCGGCCACCAGCTCAGGGTGTGTCAACACCGTTCGATAGGCGATCCCGGCGAACAGAATGCTGATGAGAAAACTGGCGAACGTGAACTTCCAGGTCTCGCGAAACAGTTGCGGGTACCGCACCAGGAAAAATTGCAGGAACGAATACGATTTGCGGGCGACGCCCCGATAAATTTGCCCGTGCGCGCGGGCCACGAGCCGGTTGATTTCGGTGATCAGCGCCGGATCGGCCTCGAGCGCACGCAGTCGAGCCAAATCGGCACTAACGTCGCGGTACATGTGGACCATGTCGTTGGCATCGGCCGCCGGAAGCCGTCGCACGCCACGTTGATAGGCTTGGGCGACAATGGCCGAGAGCTTGTCCCAGGCAGGTCGCCGCTCGCGCAAGAATTGATCCAGGCTCATTTTTGCTCACCAGGTTTTGGGTTCGGCCACCAGGCCGAGTTGACATCATGCACCGGGGCCGAGCTTGCATGATGATTGCCCTGCATGATCCGCTCGATGTACGACTCGGCATGTTCGTATTGCCCGCCATACTTTTCGAAGAGCGGCCGGGCCAGCCGCTCGGCCAACTGCCCACGGGCCTCCGGCAGCAACTCGATCCGCCGTTGCAGGAAGCCGGACAACAGATGCCGCTCGTCCGGTGTCAGCTCGGGGTTCGAGATCGCCGTCACGACTGTGGCCATCGCGTACCGTTTGTCCGAGTGTGCGCGATAGTCGAGTTCCCTCTCTTTGATCACGATCGTGCCCGCGGCCAGGTCGCCCAGCCGTTTGTTCATCGGGTGGAAAAACATGACAGCTCCACCCAGGCCGTAAAACGCAGGCAGTGCGTCGATCATGCGGACCAGGTTCCGCACCAGGATGTCCATGGCGGCGGCCGGCGTGCCGTCGTCGCGTATGACGCGGATCTTCATGGATCGCTTGCCCGGCGTCTGACCACGCATGACCATTTCACAAAAGGCGTAATACCCGAAGAAAATCCCGAAGAGCAACAGAATTGCCAACGCATTCACCCAGGTAAGCCAACCGCCCAACCGGTTGCTGCTCGGGTTAAACATCCTTCTCAGGTTGCCCAAAATAGTGTAGTTGAGCACCCAAAGAAGTATCACCATCAAGAAAATAATGAGAAACATCAGCAGTGAATCTATGATCATCGCGCAAAAACGCGACCCCGGCCCGGCCAGCTCAAAATCCACTTCGACATTTTCCGGCGTCTCTAACGTGTACTGGCCGTCGACCGACATGGGTAAAGTCCCTCGGCTTGGAGTTCCATTTTCAGCGACATATTGAGAAAATACCAAACCCATGAGGGGAACTCGACGATAATCCTGAATGTTTTGCTTGGGGCGATCGGACCATCACGCGGAGGGATCCCAATTGGCCACAGAATCGGACCAGATGGAGAACGCAGACAAGGATCAGACGCACAAAGAAGTGACCGGCCAATTGGGCCGCGCCCGAGCCCTGTTGGCCATGGCACATCGATACGCGGCCAAAATGCCGCTGGAACCCGATGACCAGGAGAAATCGCGCGTCGCGCTGGCCGAGGCGATCGGGCTTTGCGTCACGGCGACCCGCGCGGCCAAGGCGAGCAACCTATACAAGATGCTCGATTCCGGCCTGAACCCCTCCGAACTTCGTCACTGCGTCGAACGAGCATTGAGCAAACCAACCAGCTCGGTGCCTTCCCACAAAGAGCAGCGATCGAGACCAGTGCATCCACCCACCGATGGCCTTCGCGTCGCTCTTTTCGCCCAACTCGACGCTTGCCGCCGGCTCAATCTCGAAGGCCTGCGATGGCTCGACGGGTCCGAGGCCAACTCGCTGGACAATTGGCGTGGCAAGCAGCTCCTCAAAATAGCCGAGCAACTCTGCGTGGTCACCGCTCTCGAATCGAAGCTGCTCGGCCAGTACTCGCTCGGCGACACCCGCGATGAACCGGCAGGCATCCGAAAAACTATCGCCATCTGGGCCACAGAAGCCACGCGAAAAGAACTGGCGGAGGAGTGATCGTGCATTGGACGATCGCTCGATGAAGTGGACAGAAGCCATGCAACTATCGCCCTCATTCCCCCTAGAACTTGTCTGAAGTTGATCCTCAGAGTTTCCGTAACAAGTCTCTCACCTGCCCGGCTGTGCGTTGTTGAAGGAACAACGAGGCCAGCGCGATAAGTCTTTCGGGTGATTGATCGGCCAAGGCGCGGCGAGCGGAGTTCAATTGGCTCACGGGGAGGCTGAGCGAGTCAACTTGCAACGCGGCGAGAGCGAGCGATCCTTGGGGGTCGGCGGCCATTTCGCCGCACACGGTCACAGGGCGACCGGCGGCATGGGCGGCAGCGACCACGTCGCGGATCGTGCGAAGCAATCCAGGGTGCAACGGATCGCTGAGGCTCGCTGCGACGGGGTCATCGCGGTCGATGCCCAGGGCCGAGGCGACGAGGTCGTTGGTTCCAAGGGCGAAAAAGTCTACTTGTGGGGTCCACGTCTCCACCATCAGCGTGGCGGCAGCGACTTCCAACATGATTCCCACCGGCACTCGCGGATCGAATTCCAGTCCTTCGCGCGTCAGTTCATCTTTCGCGCGTGCGATCGTCTCAACTACGAAGTCGAGCTGTTCGGAGCGCGTGATGAGTGGGACCAGGATTTTGGCCGGGCCGAGCACACCGGCACGTAGAATTGCGCGAATCTGTTCGCGAAAGAGCTGCTGCAATTGAGGCGACTCGAGCACGAGCCGCCAATCCAGCGGACCCATCGTCGTCGCACGAAGATGTTCGGCGTGTGCCATCTTGTCGGGCCGCAAGTCAAATGTCCGAATGCTCGCCGGGCGCCCACCGAGCATGGTCAGCAGTTTGCCGTACGTGCCCACCTGCTCTTCTTCGGTCGGCAACGTGCGACGAGCCAGAAAGATAAATTCGGTTCGGTACAGCCCGACCCCGGCAGCGCCTTGTTCGATGGCAGGCATCACCTCGGAAAGCAAGTTGATGTTTGCATCGATGCGCGGCAGTCCCATGCGAACAGCATCTGGGATCAGAGCCACCGGCATCTCGGCCGACTGAATTGGCTGGCCCGGTTGCCCGGCGATAGTTTCGGGTGTTGGATCAAGCCGGACAGTTCCCTTCGTACCATCGACAAGCAGTTGCTGACCCGGCACGATGCGGTCGAGCAGCCTGGTCACCTGGCCAACCATGGGAATGCGAAGGCTCCGAGCCAATATTGCTGCGTGACTTTGCGGCCCGCCATGTTCGGCAACTACGCCTGCAAGGCATTCGAGATCGACCGAAAACAGGTCCATCACCGACACATCCTGGGCAACCATCACGAACTTCGCCACAGCCGCTCGCGCGCCCGCTACGGCAGGGAGCGGCCGCAAGTACCAGAGCACGCGACGAAATACGTCTTTGATGTCGTACACGCGGTCCTGGAAGAAGCTACTGGAAAGTTTTGCGAATGCGGCAGCGTACGTGTCCAGGGTTTGTAGCAATGCGGCTTCGGCAGTCTGGCCTTCAGCGATCAGGTGCTTCAGGTCCTGCTCGATCTTGCGATCCTGCAGGATCATGAGCTGCGCCTGCATGATCGCCCCGTGATCCTGGCCGACAAGCGACGAAATTTTGTGACTCACGCGGGCGATCTCTTCTCGCGCGGTTTCTATCGCGCCGGCTAGACGTTCGGCTTCGCGTGCTGAGGACCCGCCGCGTGTCTCCTTCGATCGCAGCCACTCTTCGAATCCGCTAACGACGTACGCCTCGCCGACGCCGATGCCGGCACTCAATGACGTACCCTGCAGCGGGCCTTGCTGCTCGGGGGGAATCGTCGGACCGAGTAAGATTTCATCGTGGGCCGCGGCGACAATTCGCTCGAGCAGTTGCGCCTCGCTGACCAGCGGCGCGATCTGCGAGGCAACGGTGACCAGCATGCGGATTTCGCTTTGAGTGAACGTTCGTGCCGCGGCGGTCTGGACCACCAGCACGCCGTGCAGGATGCCACCTTCGACCAGTGGAACGCCGAGAAATGAGTGGTAGGGGTCTTCACCCGCATCCGGAAAAAACTTGAATCGCGGGTGTTGAAACGCATCTTCCACCATGACGGGCTTCATCTGCTCGGCCACGAGTCCCGTCAGGCCCTCGTCGAGTCGCATGCGAACGCGACCGACGCTTTCCGATTTGAGACCGACCGTGGCCCCCAGCACGAGTTCGCCGCGGTCGGGTTCGAGCAAATACACAGAACAAACGTCCGTGTGAAACCGGCCCTGGATGAGATGCACGATGTTGGCCAGCGTCTCGCCAGGGTCATGGCTGTGCGAGACCAATCGGCTGATCTCTTCCAAGGTCAAAAGCAGCGAGCTTTCTGGTGTCGCTTTGCGATCGGTCATGTCACTCGCAGACCAGTCAGCATTGTGCGGAGCCGCAAGCTGCCTCGCGGCCCAATGTCCAGCATTCCTTCCCGAAACCACCGCGTCCAGTCACGCGGCCGGCGGGAAAGACGGCGAGAACCTCGAAACTTGCGTCGCTGCTTTGGACTCATGGTGAACTCCTCCTGAACAGAATTCGGACAGGAAAAGAAACAACCTGTAGCAACACGTAGCAACACACTCTGCTGGATACCCTGGATCGGGTGCCATTTGCTCTTGGAATAGGAATTGGACGCGCGAGCTAACCCAAGCTAAAGTGACTGGCCGCCTTGTACGAGGAAGTCCCGCTCCCATTTGCCCTCCACCTTGCCAATCGATTGTTGGAAAGATGAATCAGAGATCGCCGGGCCATGGTTGAACCTGTCGGACGAGTGACATTATCAACTATCAATTGGACGATAATCAACCATTACTTTTAGAGATCCAGCTTCCTCAAGTCGACTTGCCCTCGAGCGCCTTGACGATTTCGTTCACCATGGGCCGCATGAAGAACGATGACTCGGGCGAGATTTGCACGACGACTCCCCGTTTGCGCAACTCGTCTGCAACAACCGGTCCAACCGCGGCGACCTGTGTTCGCGTCAAACCAGCCGCTAAGTTGGACTCAAGACCACGAGCTTGGGATACCTCCCATAGCCGCTCGACTTGCGACGCACTCGTAAACGCGATCACATCGATCTCGTCGTTGTCCATACGCCGGATCAGTTCGCCCACCTGTTGTTCGTCGCTTGCCGGAGCGTAGACATAGGGGGCAACAGGGTAAACCGATGCGCCAGCCGATTCCAAAAACCCAACGAGTTTTGGGTTGGGGACTTGGGCATAGAGCTGCAGCCCCACAGTGCGGCCCTGCATGTTCACCTTCGACAGGCTGGCGATCACACCTTCCGTTGTCGGTTCCTCGGCAGCCAAGTCGGGCGCCAGATTGATTTCGCGCAGCGCGCGAGCCGGCTTCGGTCCGCGCGTGATTTTCCGTACCTCGCCGAACGCACGAACAACCTCGGTCGCGATTCCTGCACGACTCGCGAAGCCGAGAAGGCGACGCAGGCCTTCACCTGTAAGCAGAATGATGTCGTCAAACTCACCGGCGACTAACTTGCGAAGCCAATTGTTGACGGGCTCCCCGTCGGGGGCGTCTAGGATTCCGACCATGGGGCAGCACACTGCCATGCCACCCTTCTCCTCGATCATCTGGGCAAGCAGCCTGCTCTCGCGAGTTTCTGGAAGTGCAATTGTGCGGCCGGCCAGCGGTTGCTCCATGGTCGCTGCCCATGGGATTCAGGCTTGAAGTTAGAACGCCAAACAAATGTGGACCGGCTCCGAGGCAATGATGTGCCTGTCCTCATTTTGCTACTTCATTGAACCACTTCGATGGCGTTCACCAAATGCCGATCGCCCAGAATTTCAAGCGCCGCGTGCTGCGCGAGTTGCTTGAAGTAATAAGTTTTCGTCTTGCCGTGAAGCACCACCGATCGATCGCCCAGTTCAATCGCCAGCCTGCGGACCCGGCCGTATGTTTTGAACTGAACGCGCTGCTCAATCATTGTCGCAAACTCGTGCGGTGTTGGCATTGTACGTATTCCGTTTGAAAGCAAGGGACGGCCGAAGCGGTTCCTTAGGCAGCAACTTTCACTAAGAGCAACCATCGGGCCATGAATTGGCGGTGTAACCCAGATGGATCCTGGCCTCGTCACAAGTCTGAACTACTCGGCAGATTACGAAATCACAAATCTCCGATGCCCTATCGCTGCCGAACGTCAGCCTTTTCAATTGCCCAATTCTTGAGCAGCCATCGCCCTGCGGTGAATGGTGCTGGCATGAGAATCATAGGTTATCCCACTTCTCACGATTGAACCAATGACCATAAGGACCCGGCGCATTATTCAAATTCTGCTGATTATTTGGTGTGAACAAGACTCTCATGGATGCGACGAACTCCATCATTGTGATTGCCGCTGACAGCTACTGCGCGTCCACACAGACCGGCACCGTTACAAGAGCGGCGGCAACTCCACCGCGGCCAACAAACGCGGCCTGCCACGCACGACTCGCGTACACCAGCGCACCGGCCGAGCCCAGAGCCACTCCCGCGAATATGCAGAACCCCGCACCGAAACTTCCGGTGAGATCTTTCAGCGTGCCGAGTAAGTTCGGCAGGATGAAACCGCCCAGGCCGCCGGCGGCCCCAACGATTCCCGTGACGACGCCGATCTCACGAGTAAATCGCTGCGGCACGAGCTGAAACACCGAGCCGTTCCCCATTCCGAGCAGGCCCATGCCGATCAGAAGTGCCGTTGTCACGATCAGTAGAGGCGGCAGAACGGCGGCGACCAGCATGGTTACGCCGACTCCGACATAAAGCACTGCCAACATCCGAATTCCGCCCAAACGATCCGCCAGAAAGCCGCCGACCGGCCGCAAGAACGAACCGGCCATTACACAAAGTGTGGCGAAACTGCCCGCTGAGATGCGGCTCAGTTCATACTGGTCGCGGAAAAAGATGCTCAAGAAACTCGCCAGCCCGACGAATCCACCGAAGGTGACGGAGTAGAAGAGCGAGAACCACCACGTGTCGCGCTCGCGGAGCACGATCCAGTAATCGGCCAGCGGCTTCGGCGCCGGCTGGTTAGGGCTATCCTTGGCGAGCCAAGCAAAGACAACCAACGTGGCCATCACGGCAACGCCTGCCAAGCCGAACACTGTGTGCCAGCCAATGTGCTCAGCCAGTCGCGGCCCGAAGAATGTGGCCAGCGCCGTCCCGCTGTTCCCCGCCCCCGCGATGCCCATCGCCAATCCTTGATGACGCTGCGGATACCAACGGCTCGCTAACGGCAACGCCACCGCGAAACTCGCTCCGGCCACGCCGAGCAGCAGGCCCGTCACGAGCAGTCGGCTGAAGCTCGTGGCCCAGAGCCAGCCGAGCAACAGCGGCACGAGCGTCAGCAGCATCCCCGCGATCGCAGTCCGTCGCGGCCCAACGTGATCGGCCAGCAATCCCAACACCAACCGCAACACGGCCCCGCCCAGAATAGGCACGGCGACCAAAAGCCCTTTCTGGGCATCGGTCAAACCAAACTCCGGCGCGATCGAAGTGGCCAGCGCACCAATCAGCACCCACACCATGAAGCTGATGTCGAAGTACAGAAACGCGCAGAATAGTGTCGGTGTGTGGCCGGATCGCAAAAAATCTCTCAACTGCATGGGTGTTTCATCCTCGGGAAAACCAGTTCAACCAATTGGAGTGTTCGTTCCCGACGCCTTGGACGCTGACAGGATCTTCCGGCGGTTCCGCGTCGGCAGCAACTTGCAGTGCCGGCTCCACGGCCACGGCACAGAATTTCAATTCCGGCTGCTTCGACACGCGGCCGATCGCGCTGATCGTGAGGTAGTTCGCCGCAGTTTGTTCGCCCCACAGGTCGCCCCAGTGGAACGGCACGAACACAACGCCGGGCCGCGGCGACGTGCTCACCCGCGCGGGCAAGCGAATCGACCCGCGGCGGCTCGAGATCTGGGCCAGACTTCCATCGGCAATCCCCAGCCGGGCCGCATCGTCCGGATGGATCTCCACGAACGGACTCGGTTCGCGGGCCATGAGCTTGGCCGACTTGCCGGTGCGCGTCAGCGTGTGCCAATGGCTGTAGAGGCGGCCGGTCGTCAGCACGAATGGGAACTCATGATCGGGGGTCTCGCGCGGCAGTCGGTGCGGACGCGGCAAGAATCGGGCGCGGCCGTCCGGCGTGGCGAACCGGCGATCCAAGTACCGCCGCTTCGTGCCTGGATGATCTTCGCTCGGACATGGCCACTGAACACTCTTCTCGCGCCGCAGTCTCTCGGCAGTGATGCCGGCCATGTCGCACGGCCGACCGCGCGTCAGGGCGATGAACTCGTTCCACACTTGCTCGCGCCGTTGATAGTCAAACCCCGGCAGGCTGAGTTTCTTCGCCAAACCCGCGACGATCTCCCAGTCCGGGCGCGCGTTGCCAGGCGGGGCGATCAGCTTTTCGCTGAACGCGACCGTTCGCTCGCTGTTCGTAGAAGTCCACTCCTTTTCGGACCACGTCGCCGCGGGCAACAGCACGTGGGCGAACCGCGTCGTCTCGGTCGGATGATACGCATCTTGCGCGACCACCAACTCGGCCCGCTCGATCGCTCGCCGCGTTTGGTGCAGGTCGGGCAAACTGACCAGCGGATTCGTGCCGGCGATCCAGACAGCTTTGAGCTTGCCCGTTTCCAGAGCGCGAAACATCTCCACAGCCGTCAACCCAGGTCGCGACGAAATCGAACCGGCGGGAAGTTGCCAGTGTTCTTCGACTGCGCGGCGATCGTCCGGGTTATCAACCTGGCGGTAGCCGGGTAGTTGCTGAGCGAGCAAGCCCGCTTCGCGGCCGCCCATCGCGTTGGGCTGACCGGTGAGCGAAAACGGCCCGGCACCCGGCTTGCCGATCTGGCCTGTGAGCAGGTGCAGGTTGATGAGCGAGTTGTGTTTCCACATCCCGACCGTGCTCTGCCCCAGCCCCATGCAGTAGAAACTGAGCATCCCCGTCGCCCGGCCGATTCTTGCAACCACTTCGTCCACCTGGGCCGATTCAACCCCGCACGCCGCAAGCATGTCGGCCTCATCCAGGTCGTGGAGAAAACGACTGTACTCCTCGAAGCCAGTGGTGTGCTCGCGAATGAACGGCTCGTCCACGTAAGATTCCAGCAGCAGTCGCCGGCCGATCAGGTTTACCAGCGCGATGTCGCTGCCGGGAACGATCGACAGGTGCAGGTTCGCCGCCTCGGCTGTCGGTGTGTGCCGCGGATCGGCGACGATCAGAAATGGCGAACCGCCCGACGCCCGACGCCGCTGGCGAATCCGATCCCACGTGACCGGGTGGGCCTCGGCCATGTTCGAGCCGGTGACGAGGATCAGGTCCGTGTCTTCAATGTCGTCGTAACAGGTCGGCGGCCCGTCGGAGCCGAGACTCGTGCGGTAGCCGGCCACGGCCGCGGCCATGCAGAGCCGGCTGTTGGAATCGGTGTTGTTCGTGCGTAGGTGTCCCTTGAACAACTTGCCGACGAGGTACACCGTCTCGGTGTCGAGCTGTCCGCTGCCGTAGAACGCGACCGCGTCCGGCCCGTGCCGCGCGATGATCTGCCGGAATCGGTCCGCCGTGTAGCCCAGTGCCTGCTCCCACGTCGCCGGTCGAAACGAGCCGTCGCGCGGCGAGCGGAGCTGCGGCTGCGTCAGCCGATCCGGCGTGTGCAGCACTTGCGGAAGTGTGGCCCCCTTCGAGCAAATCCCGCCGCGATTGGCCGGAGCGTCGGGGCATCCCTTCACGCGGAGCACCTGTCCATACGCCGCCTCGACCCACAGCCGACAGCCCACACCGCAGTATGGGCAAACCGCCTCGCCAATCGTCGCTGTGTGGTCGATGGTCATTAGGGTTCAGGGTTCAGGGTTTAGGGTTCAGAAAACAGCCACATCAGCCCGAAGCGCGAGCGAGGATTTACCGGCAGTAACAACCTGTCCCTTCGCTGGCCCGTCGAGTTAGTTTTTTTGAGTCGTCACGATTTCGCCAAAAACTTCACGAGCGGCAACATGGCGTCGGCGAGTTCCTCGCACGGCACGTCGTTCAAGAGTTCCAAGCCGACGCGAGCGTCGGGCCCGCTGGCCCCGTTCACGAAGACGTGGGCCGCGTCGACAATCTCACCACTCGGTTGTCGACTGCGGCAACCCTGCAGGCCGATCGTCGCTGCCTGGTGCAGGCCACAGCCCGCGGAGCAACCAGACCAGTGAATCGTCAGCGGTTTCACTTTCGCCGACGCGTCGCCCAGTCGTTCCTCCAGACGCTTCGCCACGTCGATCGCCCAGCCCTTCGTTTCGATCAGTGCCAGATGGCAGTAGTCGATTCCGGTGCAGGACACGAGCCCGCGCATCACGGGCGTCGGGTCGTAGCGCAGCTCACGCAGCAGCGGCTCTTGCGTCAGTTCACCGATTCTGGCGTCCGGCACATTGGCGATGATCGCGTTTTGTCCGGTGGTGAGCCGGATGTCGCCGTTGCCGTACCGCTCCGCGAGATCGGCGACTCCGCGCATCTGGTCGGTCGTGATGCGGCCAACGGGAACGTGCAACCCGACGTAGTTGAGCCCTGCCAGTTTCTGCCGGTAGATGCCGATGTGATCAGCGTGCTCTTTCATTCGTTGATCGACGCCCGCAGTTCTCAGCGGCCGGCCCCAGCGGCGTTCCAGTTCCTCGCGCAGCCACGCGACACCGCGTTCCTCGATCAAAAACGCCAACCGCGCCTTTGTCCGAACCTCGCGCAAGCCGTGGTCACGAAAGATAAACGTGATCTGCTTGCACAACTCTGCCGCCTCCTCCGGCAGCGCAAACACATCAAGATCATCCGCCGGCCGGTATCCACCTGAACCCTGCTTGCCTCCAACCAGCACGTTGAACCCAACGATGCTCGCTCTGTTCTCCTCTTCTCCCTCTCTCCCCTTCTCCCCCTCCTCCTTCACCGCCGGCACCAGCCCGATGTCTTGCGTCTCCGGGTGGCAGCAATTCTCCAAGCAACCCGTGATCGTCACGTTGAACTTGCGCGGCAGGTTCGTGAACTCACGGTTTCCGACGAGCATGTCGGTGAACTGCCGCGCCACCGGCGTCGCGTCGAACAGTTCGTTCGGCGTCAGCCCGGCGGCCGGGCAGCCGCACACGCCGCGCACGTTGTCCATGCCGGTCTGCTGGCTCGTGAGACCAACTTCGTGGAGTTGCCGCCAGATTTCCGGCACGTCGCCGATCGAGAACCATCGCATCTGCACCTGCTGCCGCGTCGTCAAGTCGCAGAAACCCTTACCGAATATGTCCGACAGCCCGGCGATCACGCGCCACTGCTGCGCGGTCATGCGCCCGCAAACAGAACGCAAGCGCATCATCATGTGACCAGGCGTCTGCTTGCGCACGAACAGCCCGTACCACTTCATCCGCTGCGCGTCGTCCTCGGTGATGGCTGCGGCATCGCCGCACTCCGCGTAACGCTTGATATCCGGCAAAACGTCGAGCCCGTCTTTCTCCCGCTTCACCTGCTCGAACTTGTTCAGCTTGGCCTGCCCGTTCGGGCCAGCAGATGGCTTTCGTGCGACCACTTCGAGCGGCTTAACGGGCTGAACCAGAACAGTTTTTTCAGGCACGTCCACCAGCTCGGTACCCTCCGCCAAGGGAATCAGTTTGAAACCGAATTGAGCGCATGCGCTCACGCACGCGACAGCGAGCCTTCGTGCCCCAGCAGGCGTGAAGTCTCAGCGCGTTTCACACAACGTGGTTGAAGCACCAAACTTGGGAGAGGTGGAGAGGACCGGAGAGAAGTCTGGAACGGTTCCGATGTCACAACATTACCGGGCGACAACTACAAATTGTGTGCCGCACGCGATATCTTGAAGCGAACTGAAACCGGTCACGTGTCGAAAATACTTTGTTTATAGGTCGATTAGGTTCAGACAATAGTTTTCGGCCACACACCACGCGGATCATCTTGGATGTATGCTGCCCGCATCAAAGGCACAAGCGGCCATTCACCTGAGCACGGCGAGAACCCCAGAGCTGCGAGGGGGTGAAGCGACGGATCATTACTCGCGACGCACGATACGAATTTCGCCCAACGAGTCGCCGGCCACGATCATCGGCGCCGGACGCAGCAGAGCCAGACTCAAGAGCCAGCCCGCGCTGATTTGTTCTTCTTGAACGATGGCACCTGCATCTGCGTCAATTGTCCGCAGTTGGCCGTCCTTGGCGCCGCTCATGAGTTGCCCGGTAGAGCTCCACGCGAGGCAGTAGACAGGCGCGGGGTGCCGAACGATTCGGACGAGCCGGCCGACCTCTGGTTGCCAGATTCGCACTGTGCTGTCGCCGCCGGCTGACGCGAGATAGCTCGGCAACTTCTCTCGCGATTCTTCAGACTGAGCCGTGCCGAAAGCCAGGTCGTGTACTGGACCCAGGTGATTGGTCATTGCTCGAACGAGTTGCCACGAAGTCGTGTCCCACACGCGAATCGTCTGGTCCGAGCTCCCGGAGCAGAGCAACTTGCCGTCGGGAGACACGGCCAGGCAGAGCACGGGGCCGGAATGACCCGTGAGCTTGGCGATCTCCTTGCCCGTCTCGACCTCCCACACTCGCACAGTGCGATCCGCACTGCCCGTGACGAGCGTCTTACCGTCGCCGAGCCACACGACCGCGTACACCAAGTCGTCGTGCCCTTCCAAATGCCGAACGAGCTTTCGTTCCGGCCACGACCACAATTCAACCGCACCGAATTCCGCCGGAGTGCCGCCGGCGACTGAAAGCAATGATCCGTTTGGCGAAAACCTCAGATCATGCACGTGATCCAATTCTGTTGCGATCGCGCGAATGGGCCTACCGATCTGCGGCTGTGTAAATACACCGGCCTGCGAGCCGAACAGAATTTCGCGCTCACTAGGAGTCACGGTCAGTGCCGTGATCGACGAGTTTCTTGTTGCTACGGCTTGTTGGGCGGACCGCGACGAAGGATGTGGCAGAATAATGAATGGCAGGATAATGAAAGTGGACACCGTTTTGGCGTGGCCCATGTTCCTGGTACCCATTTGCCCGTTTTAGGCCAAGCACTCGGAAATCAACTGCCCGCCGGGCGATACCTTGACCGGCCGGCCGTCGGATGTGTGGAACTCGCGCTCGGGGTCGATGCCGAGCAGGGTGTAGACCGTGCGGGCGAGATCGGTCGGAGTAACGGGCCGGTCCGCAGCACTTTCGCCACGCGGGTCGCTGGAGCCGACCACCTGGCCGCCCTTCACGCCGCCGCCGGCCAGCAGCACGCTGAACGCGCGCGGCCAATGATCGCGGCCCGCGGCCGTGTTGAGTTTCGGCGTGCGGCCGAATTCGCCCATCACGATCACGAGCGTTTCGTCGAGCATCCCGCGCGAAGAAAGGTCGTCGAGCAATGCGGAAAGCGCCTGATCGAGCAGAATGATCTTGCCGTTTGAACCGCCGACGTATCCCTCTTTGAGTTCTCGATAGATGTTTTGGTGCGTGTCCCAGCCGTTGTCGGTGACCGTGACGAACGGGCAACCCGCCTCGACCAGCCGCCGCGCGAGCAGGCAACTCTGGCCTACGCGATGGCCGCCGTATTGCTGTCGCACCGCGGGCTTTTCCGCGCTTAGGTCAAATGCCTTCTTGGCCGCAGGCGACGTGATCAGCCGATACGCCTGCTCGAACTGTGCGTCGCGGTTCTGGCGAATCGCGTTTTCTTCGACCTGGCGGCTGAGCCGGTCGAACTCGGCGAGAAACTCACGCCGTCGATCGAGCCGTGCGGGGTCGAAACCGGCGGGCAAATCCAGATCGCGCACGCGGAAATCGGGCTTGCTCGGATCGCCCCCCACGGCAAACGGTCGGCACGATCCGGGCAGATAGCCGTTCGCCGCCTCTTCCGAAAAATTTGGGATCGCCACGTAGGACGGCAGCACCGGCTTCTCTTCGCGGCAGTGGGCCACGACCGAACCGAAGCTGGGATACGGCAGCACCGGCGTCGGCTTGTAGCCGGTCAGTAGATAATGCCGGCCGAAATTGTGCTCGCCGAGTTCCGAGGTCATTGACCGAATCAAGCAAACGCGATCCATCATCGTCGCGAGCCGCCGGAACTGCTCGCAAATCTGCACGCCCGACACGTTCGTCGCCGCCGGCTTGAAATCGCCCCGCACTTCCGCCGGCGCCTCCGGCTTCAAATCAAACGTGTCGAGGTGACTCGGCCCGCCGTCGAGCCAGATGAGGATGCAATTTCGCAGCGAGCCAGGAGACCGATCCGGTGAACCGGCCGCAACTCGCGAGCGGAGCGCGTCGGCCAAGCCCAGCCCGAACGCCGATAGACTTCCCAGCCGCAGGATTTCCCGACGAGTTACCCCATCGCAGCGTCTCATGACCGATCTCCTAATGATTGGTCGTGAACTCAGTGGAGTTTAGCATCGCCCAAACGAGGTCTTGGATCAACTCAATCTGCTCCTCGCCACGCACCCGGCGGAGCTGAGACTGCCAGCGATCGACCTCCGCCACAGAGGGCCGCCGTCCGAGTGCGACTTGATACAGATCTTTGACGACATCGACCGCCGGTTTTTCGGCGAGCAGTTTTGCGACACGGCCGTTGGGATTCGACAACTTGGCGTTCAGCCAAGCACCGTTGATCGTGTGCAGCGTAAGCGGAAGCGACCCGCCAGCGGACCCACTTGTCGAACATTCGCCCTCGCGCGAGCAGCGGCCGAGCAGGTCGAGCGGTTCGGAGGCGATGCGGGAATCGCCCAGCGAGATCGCGGTCGTGCCGGCCGCGAGATCGCCGAGTTTTTCGGGAACGCCCGTAACTTTGGCGATCGCATCGACCAACACGGTCGGCGGCAGCGGCCGCACGAGCGACTTCGAATAGAATCGGTCATCCGCTTGATTGCCGGGGATCGACAACGAGCTGCGCCCGTAGGCCTCGGAACTGACGATCGTTCGAATCGTGTGCCGCACGTCGAATCCGTGATCGACGAAGTCGCTAGCCAGTGCGTCGAGCAATTCGGGGTGCGTGGCCGGATTCGTCGCGCGGTGGTCATCCATGGGCTCGACAAGGCCGCGGCCCATGAGTTCGCGCCAGATGCGGTTCACGGCCGCGCGGGCAAAAAATGGATTATCGGGCGATGTTAGCCAGTCGGCCAATTGTTTGCGGGCTCCGTCGGGCGCTGTTAGGAATTGGAATCCGGGGATTCGTGGCGTGGCCGGTTGTCCGGTCTTCGGGTGGATCACGTCGCCGCGCGGCAGCAGTTTCACTTCGCGGCCTCGGTCGAGACGAGCGAACATGGCGGCCAATCCGTGGTAGTCGTCCTGCGTCCAGCGATCGAGCGGGTGATTATGGCAATTGGCACATAGGAGGCGCACCCCCATGAACACGCGGCTCACGTGCTCGGCGTGCGTCCGAGCGTCGCCGGGAACTCGCGAAAAGTTCGCCGGGCCGACCTTGTAACTGTCGCCGGCGGAGAGAAGTAGCTCGCGAGCCATCGCGTTGAGCGGAGTATTTCGGGCCACACACTCGCGGACAAAGCTGTGAAACGCCGCCGCACCTTGCGGCTGAAGCCGCCGCGACTCGATACGGAGCAAATCGCCCCACTTGTACGACCAGTGATCGACGAACTCCGGTCGCGCCATGAGCCGTTCAATGATTCGCTGTCGTTCGGTCGGCGTAGTGGCCGCGACAAATTCATCGATCTCCGCCCGGTCGGGCAACGTGCCGATCAGGTCGAGATAAATCCGGCGTGCCAGCGTGGCGGGTTCAGCGCGAGGGGAATGCGGCAGTCGTAGCTCGTCGAGCAACCGGTTCACGTGCTCGTCGATGAAATTCGCGCGAGGTCGGTCGGCGCCAACATCCGAATCATCGCCGATCGGCACCGTGACAGACACGGCCGCTACTTCGCCGAGGAATCGGACCATGATCGAGTGACGTCCGCGTCGCAGGGCAGTCACGTCCCCCCGCGAACCGACTTCGAGGGCCGCCGAATCGGCCGGCGTGAACACGGTCCAGCGCGTGACGTCTTCGATCACGTCTCGGTCACCTTCGCGAAAGTGGCCGGCCACATGGATCGCGAACTTCTCGTTTGATCCGGCCAACCACATTGCAGCCGGTGCGACTTCCAACTTGACTAGCCTTCGTCGCGACTCACGCGGCACCCCAGCCGCAATCCAGTTTTCCAAGAGCTTGAACCCGTCGCCGTCCGGACTCAGCCGCAACCCGCCCTCGTGGGTGACTTCAGCCGACGGCTTTCGCAACACCAGGCTCTTTTCCGGATGGGCCAGGTTCACTCGGCGGCCTTCGAACTCGTTCACCATGCTGTCGAAGTCGGACTGAGGATCGTAACCGAGCAGCGACAACTTGAACCCGCCGCGGCCGATCGCCGCCCCGTGACACGCGCCGCTGTTGCAGCCTAACTTAGTGAGGACCGGCAGCACCTGAGTCTCGAAGTCCGATTCAGCCAACACTCGCGTGGTCGCTCGAAGCTCATCGTCTATCGCGATCGCGGAAACGCCGCTCACACCGACCAACACAATCACGAAAAAGGTATCGAACATCTGAAATCGCGCCTCTCGGTAAGAACAGTCATTACTAACAGCTTCAGATCTACGCTTCCTGTTGATGCTGTTTGAGCCTTGTCAGCGCAAAAATCAAGCCACCCACACATGCAATGACGAACGCGGACACAACATGTCCGCCTGCGTGAAAATACTCCCAGCCCTTGCTCCCATATGGTTCAAATCCACGTGGTGGTCGGCCAAGGTAGACCGTGGCGATGAATCGGTCCATCAACGCAAGCCCAGCGCCCGGTGTTGAAAACAAGAGCCACATTCGAACGACTGGATAAACCATCCCAAGTATGGTGAAACCAACTAGAAACGGCCGCCACGAGCCACGATCGCATATTATTCCAATCAAGCCGATCACTGGAATTATTAACGGCAACGCATCCAGGTATGTCCGGCCTCGATACAGCACACAGAGTAGCGCCACGAACACGGGCAAACTCATAAGGCCAGCCAGGGAAAACCGGAATCGTGTCATGGTTTTCTCGCGCCCCTTCGCAGGATCTTCAACAAAATGTGCGCTATTTTTCTGCCAGCTTCTTGATCATCGCTTTGGCAGCGTCGTTGCCATATCCGAGATGGGCGATGCGGACGGCGAATTGCTTCAAGTCGTCTTTACGTTGCGCGTTATCGCCAGCCCATTTGAGCATCGCTTCGGTGATCTCTTTCACGGTGGCCTCGTCGTTGGTCGGCTGGATCATGCGGCGCATGAGGCCAATGATTTCCGGGTCCATGGGTGTGCGGCCGGGCAGATCGGCACCGGGTTTTTTCGGCGGCTCGTCTTTCGTCGCTTCAACACGGCGCGGTGCATCTTTTGGCGCGGCGGTCGCCGGATCGGAACGCGGCGTCGGTTTTTTGAGCGGTTCCGGGGCCGGCTTGCCTTCGAGCTTGGCGATCTTCGCGCGGGTGTCGTTGAGTGCGTCGGTCAAGTCGGCCACGAGCTTTTCGAGTTCAGCGACCCGCGCGAGCGCTCGCGCGTGGTGTTCCTGGTCGAGACTCTTGAGCCGCACGACTTCATCCTCCAGGCGTTTGATCGCCTCGGCCGCATTGGCGGCGGGCCGCTGCGGTTCGGCGGCTGGCCGGGCCGTTTCGCGACGCATGTTGGCACGATCGGCGCCCAGTTCGGCGAGCGTCGGGGGCGTCTTGCCAGCGAGTTTCGCCATCGCTTCGAGAATCTTCGGCGCATCGGTCTCGTTCGGTTGTGCGATCGCGAAGTTGGCAACGACCTTGTCCTCTTTGCCGACCAGGACCGTCAGGGCAACTTTGCGATTGAGTCCATAACTTCCCGGCCCTTCGATGCCGTCGAGTGAAATGGATATGGGCGACTTGAATTGAATCGCTCCCTGAACCGCTCGCAGCCGATCCTCGGTCGCCGAGCGATCGGCCGTGAGCCAGACAAAGTGTGTCGCGAAGCCGTCGCCGGCTAGCTTCGATCCGTACAGATCGAGAGGCCGCATCAGTTGGCTCGCCGGCCGCGTCAGTTCGTGAACGAACACGAGCAGCGTTGGACCTGATTTCGAACCCGCTCCCAGCTCGAATTCCTTGCCGGCGTTTGGCCCGGTGAATCCAAGGACCTTGAATGCCGGCGTTTTCTCACCCGGTTGCGGACCAGAAAAAACCGATTCTTGGGCACTGACCGAGCCAAATCCGATCACAATGACGAAAGCGAGAAATGAGTGAGGGCGATTCATGGATCACCATCCTTTCTTTGGAACCAAGATTCTAGCCCTCCGCACCCCTGGCGTACATGGATGAGAAGTATCAAGGACGCAAAAAGTACTGGACTTTATCAGGTCCCATGCGAGAATGTTGGCCCAGACCTGAACGAACCCTGCCGCGTACGCCTCAGTCGAGACGCCGCAAGGCGTTTTCGATTGATTTGGTGGCCCAAAGGAGGTCCGACATGATCGAGGTTTCTGGTAAGCAGTTCGCATGTTGTGACGCCGTTAACCGTCGCGGTTTCCTGCGAGCGGGATTCTTGGGACTAACCGGATTGACGCTTCCTCAATACCAGTCGGACTTCAGCGTGCAGAACTTGACGCTGGTGCAGGGATTGAACCTGGACCGCTTGGACGAACGACGGCATCTGCTCCGCTCGTTCGATGGCGCGCGGCGCATCGCGGACGCGGAAGGTGTGGCCGATTCGATCGATGATTTCACGCGGCAAGCATTTGAAATGGTGACGGGCGACCAGGCCCGCAAGGCATTCGACCTGACTGGCGAGTCGGCTGCGACGCGCGATCGATACGGCCGCAACACGACCGGCCAGAGCTTGTTGCTGTCCCGGCGGTTGATCGAAGCGGGCGTGACGTTTGTAACGGTTCGAGCCGGCGGCTGGGACGATCACAGTGAGATTGAAAAGAGCATGAAGCAAAAGGGCCCGGCATACGATCGTGGCGTTTCCGCCCTCGTTAGCGACTTGTACGAGCGAGGACTGGATCGCCAGGTGCTGGTGATTGCCATGGGGGAATTCGGTCGCACGCCGCGCGTGAACCGCAATGCCGGCCGAGACCACTGGGGCAACGTGATGAGCGTGTTGCTATCGGGTGGCGGCCTCCGCGTCGGCCAGGTCGTGGGGTCATCAAACTCCAAAGGCGAAACGCCGCTCGACGCACCGTACCGGCCGGAGGACGTGTTAATGATGGCCTACCGGCATCTCGGTATTGATTGCTCGGCCACGTTCAACGATTTCGCCGGGCGACCGCGTCACATCCTCGACCGCCGCCGGCTCATTAGCGAGCTGGTGTAACCGGGATCGCTGTCAAATCGCGTCGGCAATCTCGTTGATCGCGTCCCGGGCGAGAATTGTGTCGAGGACCGGCACGAGAGTGCGTGCGATGAACCAATCTCGGCCCTTTCCCCCGGTCAGTAAGTCCGCGGTTGCATCGTCGTGGACGGTCGCGGCGGAGAGGAAGAATCCGCCGTTCAGCCGATCGCCGCTGCCGGTGCCGTCGCGCAAGTTTGCGACCCGAGCCTGATAGCTGTGGGAGGGCAAGAACGATGTCCATTCGGCCAGGATCGCTCGCTGGGCAGTCTCGTTGGCGTCGAGGTCGGTCGAGCCGGCGATCAGAATATCGTCGCCTTTAGCTCCGCTGAGCGTATCGGAGCCGGTGCCGCCGATCAGCACGTTGCGACCTCCCTTGTCGCTGAGCGAATCGGCCCCCGCGCCACCGACCAGAAAATCATCTCCGCCGCCGCCACGCATCGTGTCGTCGCCGTCGTTGCCCCAAAGGATGTTCGACAGCGTGCTGCCGAAAATCCGGTCGGCGAGCGGCGATCCAAACACATTGGCAATGCCGATGAGTCCGTCGAGGCCGTCGCCGGTGGTCTTGCCCTTCTGAAGGTTCACGTCGATGGCCGTGAGCGACGTCGAGTAATCCGCCGTGTTGTTACCCGTGCCGCCGTCGAGCATGTCGTTGCCCGCATTGCCGGCGAGCGTGTCATTGCCGGGCCCACCAAAGAGCAGGTCAATGCCCGGCCCGCCGACCAGACTCTCGTCTGCCGCGCCGCCGGTAAGATTGTCGCCCACATTGCCGCCAATGACAGTTTCCAATCCGAGCAGATCTACAACGGCGGCCCCAATGAGATTTGTGCCGGTTCCGGTCGTGAGATTCACCACGACCGCGATGGTAAACGCCGCGTAACTCAGCGTGTCGGTTCCGCCTTGCCCATCGATCGAGCCGGCCAGCGTCGCGGCATTGGCCAAGAGAAACAGATCGTCGCCGGCTCCGCCCGCCAGATTTGCCGCCGGAGCACCTGCGATGTTGAAGATATCGGTGCCGGCGCCGCCGGTCAGATTCTCAATCGTATCGAGGTCCAGTGTGTTGGTGCTGGTGTACTCGTTCGTTCCGTCTATGTCCCACGTGGCCGTCGCGCCGAGACCCGTGAATGAATCGATCCCGCCGGTACCAGTCAGAGCCGTAATGTTGTCGAACCCGCCGGTGATGCTGGCGTCCGTACCGGCGAACCCGTCGATGGTGCCCAAGCCGGTCAGGGCGATCGTTCGCACGGCGGCGGCGTTCGTGAAGTCCAGTCGGGCACTGGAACCGCCGTTCACGGCACCGGTGAGAATCGCACCGCCGAAGAAATTGAAGGTGTCCGCATCCCCGCCGCCGTGCAGGTTTCCGGTGTGATTGGCGGAAACGTCGAACGTGTCCACAGCGGAACCGCCGTTGAGGTTTTCGATCGCGGAAAAATCGAGCGTGTTCGTGCTCACATATTGGTTCGTCCCGTTGATTGTCCACCCGCTGACGGCATTGAGCCCGTTCAGCGAGTCGGCGGCGGCACTGCCCACCAGCGACGTAATGTTGTTGAAGCCGCCCGTGATGCTCGGGTCGGTTCCGGCAAAGCCCTCATTTGTGCCCAGTCCCGTGAGAGTGATGACTCGCGAGCTGGCATATCCACTGAAGTCCAAAGTGGCGCTGGTGCCTCCGTCGATGTTGCCGGTCAGGACCGCGGTGCCCGTGAATCGAAACGTGTCGTCTCCCGCCCCACCGTTCAACGACGCAGAGCTGTTGCCTGTGACTCGAAAGGTGTCCGCGCCTGGCCCGGCGTTAATCGTGGTTGGCGAACCCATTAGCGAACCCTGCAACTCGATCGTGTCGCCGGCCGTGCCCGCTTGAACGGTAATGCCGCCGGTGAACCCGGACCCGCCCAGAAACTGAATCGTGGCCGGAGCCAACCCAGTAAGCGTGGTGTTTGTAAGCACCACGGCCGTGTCGGCATCGGGATCGCCCGAATCGCTCACGACAAGCACATTGACACCTGCGCCGCCGTCCAGCATCAGCGTGCCGGCGATGTTGTCCAGCGTGCCGGTGTTCGCGGGTGCATTCGACGACACGTTGATGGTGTCCCCTGCCCCGCCGCCGTTGACCACGGTGGTCGCTCCAGCAAGCGTACTCTGAACGTTGATCACGTCGGCGCCCGCGCTTGTGAACACGTTCAATGTGCCGCCCGCGCCGGTGGAGGGAAAATAATTGACTGTGACCGGGGCAATGCCAGTGATCGCGGTGCTTGTGACGACGACGGCCGGATCGGCGTCCGCGTCGCCGGAGTCGCTGACGTTTAGCGTGTTGGCCCCCGCGCCGCCGTTGATCGTGAGCAGGCCGGCGAGATTGTCGAGCGTTCCAGAGTTCACGGGCGAGTCGGACGAAACGTTGATGACATCCGCGCCGCCGCCACCGTTCACCACCGTGCTGGCTCCCGCAAGCGTACTCCGAACGTTGATCGTATCGCCGCCCGTTCCGGCGGTGATTTGAATCTCCGAGAAAGTCCCCCCGGTTGCAGAATAGTTGATGGCTGACGGGGCAAGCCCGGTGATCGAGTTGGCCGTTACGATCGCCGCCGCATCCACGTCTGGATCACTCACATCGCTCACCGAGAGCGAGTTTGCCCCCGCCAATCCGTCAATCACAACCAAGCCCTGAACATTATCGAGCGTGCCAGCGGCTAAGGTTGGGTCAGAGGAAACCACAATCGTATCGTTGAGGGCTCCTCCCGTAACGAAAGTGGTCGTTCCAGCCGGTGTGGCACGCAATCGAATCGTGTCGCCATTGGGGCTGGCAAAAATGTTCAGAACCGCTCCGAATGTAGAATCAACGCCGAAGAGATCAACCGTGTCCGAACCGGCGGCTCCGCCGGCACCGTCCACCGAAAGACTCGTCGTCGGATTATCAAACGTCACAATTTCTCCGAGCGTCGAGTCAATCGCCGATCGGCCGTTGCCCACAACACCGTCGTCCATGATCGAGATGGTTTCTGAACCGCCAAGGAAAACGAACGATCGATTGACGACGTCGAGATTGTCCGCAATCGGCTCCAGCCCAGCGTAAGCGATTACCGAAGTGGGCGTTCCCATATTGAAACCGTCCGGGTCGATGCGAATCTCGCCACTGTTCGCATCGACAAATAAATATTGCACCGCGTTGAATGTCCCGGCAAAGGCCCCCTGATCGAGCGAAATCGAATCGCCGCCGCCGAGTGGCTGGCCGCCGCCGTCAAAGCCGAGACCGTTTGCTGGGATGGGAATACCGGCACTGAAATTCACTACGAGTTGATCGTTGCCCGATCCGCCCAGGAGCTGTTCGATCTCATTGGCGGCGTGCGTGGCGGTATTTACACCGTCAGTCACGGTGACGCTGCCGAGAGTGAAGGTCAGGTTTGCTGTGACCGCCGTGAAGTCCATCGTGTCATTGCTGACCTCGGCCGGTTCGGTCACGGTATCCGTGCCCCACGCACTGGCGAAAATGAATCGGTCACTACCGGCCTGGCCGGATAGCGCGTCGTTGTTCGCTCCGCCGACCAGCGAGTCGGTTCCGGCACCTCCGAAAAGTTGGTCCATGCCCGCGTCACCCTGAAGTAAGTCGGCTTGCGGGCTGCCGGTCAGGGTGTCATCACCCGAATTTCCGAGAAGCGATACCGGCTCGTTGTAGGTCGAGAAGTCCACATCGTCGTTGCCGCCCAAGGCGTCGATCGTGAGTGATTCAACGCCGAAGCTGGCCGCGAGTCGTGTGATTGTTTCGGCGCCTCGCACGATCGATGAAACGCCATTGAACTGAATCCGATTGCCCGCGTTGTCGTCGCCCGCCGTTCCGCGAATCGTAGCTACGTCGTTGTCACCGACGGCGGAGGAATCTTGAATCGACACGGTGCCGGTCAGGCTCCCAAACGCAACCAGGTAAGTATCATCCCCGGCTCGCCCGTTGATGGTGACGCCGCCGGAGCCGGTACCGAACACATTGAGACCATCCCCAGCAGCGCCTCCAAATATGATCGTCGTTGTGCCCGCGGAGGTGTTGGCTACGCACGCCGTGTTGCCCAAATCGCTGAGGAACAGCGTCAGGAAACTGAGCTGGCTGTATGTCAGCGTGCCGCCGGTTCCGAAGAAATTGTCGGTACACGACGACCCGCCGGCGCCCACCGTCGTCGCGGTCACCGTCACGCCATTGGCCGCCGGGTCACTCGTGTCTTCCATCACCAGCGAGTTGGAGCCGTTGCCGCCGTTGATCGTGAGGGGACTGGCCACTCCGTCCGCCGAGCCGCCGGCCGCGTTGCCGTTGTCGTCGACCGAGAGACTATCGTCGCCCTCGCCGCCGTTGATCGTCGTCGGGTCATTGAGGCTCCGCACGTTCACCGAATCGCCCGCGTCGTCGAGATTCATCGTCATCTGGTTAATCGAAGAATCTGGACACGTCACCATCTGGAGTCCGTTCCCCTGGCAACCGACGCTGAAGGCACCAGGGCCAAGTAGGATTCCTGCCTCGCCAGGATCGTCGATCGTGTAAGTGCCACCTTGCACGGAAACAGTCACGTTGTTCGCGATGCCAGGTACGGCTGAATAGGTCAGAATGCCGGCGCCGTCGATTTCGAGAGTTGACAGCAAAGTGCGTTGTTCAAGAAGCTCGACAGCTCTGAGGTGCGGCGGTCTGATTCTCCTGGCTGAACCAACCGAACCGCGGACTAATTGAGTGGAACTATTGAAATGATGCCATCCGTGCCGAAACCAAGTCCGTGCAAGCTTCACCCACGACATGACGACGTCCCTCCTTGGCCCAAAGTCACAGCCTTTCCAGTGGCAAGAGTTTAGCCGTTCGACCGAACCATTGGCAACAACTGCAGGCCACTTCACCCTCATGCCGCATGCCAACTAGATCTCGTCCGCAATCTCATTGACCAGGTCTCTATCCAGCAGTAGGTCGACAACCGGTGCCGCCGTGCGGGCCAGGAACCAATCGAGACCCTTCTTGCCGCCGGTCAGGTTGTCGGATGCTCCATCGTCGTGAACGGTCGCCGCGGAGAGGAAGGTGGCTCCGTTCTGGCGGTCGACGCTGCCGGTGCCATTCCGCAGGTTAAGTACGCGAATGTTGTACAGCCGACCCAGCGCGGACCATTCGGCCATGATGGCTCGCAACGCGGCTACGTCCGCGTCGTGGTCGGTAAACCCGGCAACAAGTATGTCTTCGTCCTTGCCACCGGTGAGATCGTCGGCATCGGCGCCGCCGATGAGCAGGTTGCGGCCGTCCTTATCGATCAGCCTATCGGCTCCGGCGGCGCCCACCAAAACGTCGTCACCTGAAAGACCACTCATCGAGTCATTGCCGGCACCACCAAGTAAAATGTTGGCCAGCTTGTTGCCCACGACAAAATCAGCCAGGGCGGAGCCGATCGTATTGTCGATAGCCTTGAGTCTGTCGATTCCTTCACCGGTTACTTTGCGTTTCTGTAAGTTGATCTCCACTGCCGTGGCGGATGCCGAGTAGTCGATCCAGTTGCTGCCCGTGCCGCCGTTGATGCTGTCGTTGCCCAGGCCGCCGGCGAATGTGTCGTCGCCACCGCCACCGCCGAGTATATCGTTGCCCGGACCCCCCGAAAAATTCTCGGCCCCGGCCGCGCCCGTGAATGTGTCGTTTGCCGTGCCACCGATGACCGTCTCGATCCCCAGCAAGTTTCCGGAGGCCCCGCCCATGATTCCGGTCCCCGATCCGTTCACCAGATTCACAAAGACCGCCGTCGTGTAGGCTGCGTAACTGAGGGTATCATTGCCGCCTTGGCCGTTGACTGAACCGGCCACGGTTGCGGCGTTAGCCAAAATGAACACGTCATTAGCTGCGCCGCCGACCAAACTCTCCATGGAAGAGAAGTCGAGCGTGTTCGTGCTTGTATACTGGTTGCTCCCATCGATTCCCCAGGCCGCGTCCGCGTTGATGCCCGTGAGCGAATCGGAGGCGGCAGTACCGGCCAGTGAAGTGATGTTGTCGAATCCGCCACTGATGCTCGCGTCGGTGCCGGCAAACCCGTCGATTGAGCCCAGTCCGGTCAGGGTTGCGTTTCGGGCCGTGGCATACGCGGCGAAGCTAAGCGTCGCACTCGACCCGCCGTTAAGAGTGCCAGTGATTACCGCCGAACCGCTCAGGTTGAACACATCGACACCGCCGCCACCGTTGAGATTGCCAGTGTGGTTGGCCGAGATGGTAAAGGTGTCAACGCTCGAACCGCCGTTCAGGCCCTCGATGGCAGAGAATGCAAGCGTGTTGAGATTGGGGCAAGCGAGCGCAAAGGTACACTGGAATTCGTTGGTGCCGTCTATCGTCCACGTGGCCTCGGTGTCAATGCCGGTCAAAGAATCTGGTCCCGATGTGCCGACGAGGCTAGTGATGTTCAAGAAGCCCCCGGTGAGACTAGGCTCTGAACCCTGGAATCCATCGATCGGTCCAAAACCAGTCAGGGTAAAGATGCGTGCGGTCGCGTAACCGCTGTAGTTCAAAGTGGCACTCGATCCGCCGTCGATGATGCCCGAAATCACTACTGTGCCGCTGAGGTTAAACACATCGACACCTCCGGCCCCGTTCAGGTTGCCCGTGTGATTGGCGGTAACATTAAACGTGTCAATTCCAGATCCGCCGAACAGGTTCCCCACCGATGAGAAGGCGAGCGTCGTGTTGCCGCTGACGTAGTCGTTGGTGCCGTCGATCGTCCAGGTCGCAGCCGCATTGATGCCCGTCAGAGAATCAGTGCCCGCTCCGCCGGTCAATGATTCGATGCTGCGAATTCCGCCGGTGCCGGTGGACGTGCCGAACACCCGCGACTCGACCGTGAGCTGACCGCGAATCTCCCCTCCCGCATTGGCCATCGTGTGCATGTTCACATAGGTGTTGCCTGCCAGCAGATCGGCGACATTCGCCGCTGGAAAAGCAAGTCCACTGGAAACCAGGTGAATTCCAGACCCATCAACGAACCAGCCGGCCGTTCCGAGATCGAAAATGATTCCCCCGTCTACCCCGACCGCTCCGACGTGAATGTGGGCGCCGGTCAAGTTTGCCAGCGTGGGGTCGGTTGCAAAAACGTCGATCGTAAAAACGTTCGTGGTCAGATCGATTGCCATGGTGGCCGCGGCGGTCGCGGCAGTGACAACCGGCGGGACTTCCTGCGCGCCGTTCAATGTCGCATTCAGGTTCGCACCGTTGCTCAGCGTGGCCGCGACGTTGGTCGCGTAGGCCGCAAAGTTCGTCGTGTCGTTGCCGGCCTGACCGTTGATCGTGCCGGCGACTCCGGCCCCGTTGGAAAACACAAATGAATCGGCCCCGGAGCCGCCCACCAGATTTTCCATCGCACTAAAATCAAAGATGCCGGCCCCGCCAATGTTGCCCGCATTCGAGCCTGTGACGTTCCAGGTCTGGACCGCGTTGGCGCCGACGAGTATGTCGGAACCAGCCCCGCCGGTGACTGACTCCATATTAGAAAACGTCCCGCCCACTCCCGTGGCCCGACTGGTCTGGCGGTTCACCGTGACTCGGTTGGCCGCCAGGTAAGCCGAGTAATCCAGGGAATCGCTGCTCTCTCGACCGTTAATGTTCCCAGACACGCCCATGCCATTGGAGAACACGAAGGCATCGACGTTTGTGCTGCCGGTCAGGTTTTCGATATTGGAGAACTCGAGAGAATCGCCAATTGGGATCAAGAGGTTGCCGGCATTCGCGCCGGTGATGTTCCAAATGGTCCCAGGGCCCCCCGCAGCGTCATCACGGACCAGTTGGTCCGAGCCGTTACCGCCGTTGACGGTCGTCCCTGGTCGGAAAGACACAATGCTGATTTTGTCGCCGCTGTTGCTGGCATTGATCGTCACGGTGGCGACGAATACGGAATCGAGTGCGGTCAACGTAATCGTGTCCGGCCCTGTGCCCGCATTGGCGTTCACGGTCAGCGAAGCGGATGGATTCTCGAAAGTGACGCTTTCTCCAAGAGTCGAGTCGATCGTGGAAAAGCCATTGCCAACTATGCCATCGTCCTGGATCGTGATGGTCTCTGACGCTCCGGTAAAGTCGAACACGCGATTCCGGGCATCTAAGTCATCTGCAATCGGCTCGAGGCCCGTATAGCTGATTGTCTTCGGCGCAATACCACCTGGGCCATCGGGGTCGACGGTTACATTTCCATCGTTGGCATTGGTGAAGGCATAGGTGACAGAATCCATGCTGCCAACCAGGAGACCTTGCGACAGGCCTAATTGGTCGCTGCCGGCTACCGGTTGGCCGCCGCCTTCGATAGAAAAGTTGCCGGGTATTGCGGCAAAGCCGTCGGAAAAAAGCACGGTAAACGTGTCACTGCCCGATTCTCCCTTGATCGTGGTGTTCGTGGGGCCCGACCGAATCACCACGCCGTCGTCGCCACTATTACATGCAAGTGTTAGATTCTCCATTCCAGAGTAAACGACGCCCCGCATGGCATCTTGGATGACCATCGTTGAAGTGACGGTGAAAACCTCGCCGATGATTGTTCCGATGAGCATGATCTGATCTATCGCGCTCGGGGCCGTGCCCGTATCCGCGGTAGTTACGTCACTTCCCAAGGCTCCGTACATCACGTTGTATGTATCGTTACCATCTCGGCCATCCAAAGAGATCCCGCTGGTACCGACGCCAGTAACTGTGTAAACGTCAGGGCCAATCTCGCCGTTGATGGTAACTGCAGTTCCATTGGCGGTCCCAGACACATTAACGGTGTTGGCGAAGCCATGATTGATCGTGATTGAAGCCAGAGTGCTGTAGGTCAAGCTGCCACCCATTCCGAAGAAGTTGTCCCCGCCGCCTGCGCCGACCTGCGTTGCCGTGACGGTCACTTGATCACTGCTCAGGTCGCTGGAATCTTCGAGCGTCAAAGAATTCGTCCCGCCGTCGCCGTTGATCACTACCGGGCTCACGATGTTGTCCACCGTGCCGCCTGCGACGATGCCATTGCCGTCCATGAAAAACATGTCGTCGCCTTCGCCGCCGTTGATGATCGTCGGATGATCCAGCGACTGAAGCGTAACGGAATCGGGCATGTCATCCAGAAAGAACTGCATTTGAATGAATGCTGCGCTGGGGCAAGTCACCAAATTGGGGCTCATTTGCAGACATGACGCAGCAGCGTTTGCCCCTAACAAGATTGTGGGAACCGCGCCGAGATCTTCAATCGAGTAAATACCCATATCGAGCGAGACGGAAATCTGGTTTGTCTCGCCGAGAAAAGCCAAGTACGTAAGCACTCCCCCCCCGTCAATTTCGAGAGTCGAGAGCATCGTTCTCTCTTCGAGCCGCTCCAAACCCACTCGACTGCCGCGTCTGAGACGACCTGATTGGGTTTGGCGCCTCGCGCCGCGGGCTCGCTCTCCGGGCTCACACCGTTCCCGGATGATCGTGGCTTGGCCAAAACTCTGGCCACTTCGAAAACCAGTGTCTCGAATAATCGACATCGAAAGTAACCTCCGCATTTGTGGTGAACGCAATCACATCATGGCGCCCCGTGTCAACATAGAGCCGCCCGCATTGTTACCGACCGGTACCATCCTTTGTTCTTCTCTGTCGCAGAATTGTGAGAAAACTAACAGTCGGAAGATGAGCCGTGAGAAGCCAGGCTGAGAAGCACTTTGTACTGGGCATCAAATTGCGCAATCCATGACATCAATTCGATTTGACTGGCTGGAGTCGTAGCCTATCGGTCGCAAAGCGGTTCGTCAATGCAAGCTACTTCTGCTAGAATCCCCGCGATTTGAGTTTTTCAATAAGAGTTCATTGGAAAGGAACGACACGTGCGCTGGTCGCAGACGCTAATCCCAACATTAAAGGAAGACCCTGCCGAGGCGGAAATCCCCAGCCACAAGCTCATGCTCCGTGCCGGCTTGATCCGCAAGCTTTCGGCCGGAGCCTACAGCTACTTGCCGCTCGGGCTGCGGGCGCTGCACAAGGCGAGCGAGATCGTACGGCAGGAAATGAATGCGGCCGGGGCGATCGAAATTCTCATGCCGGTGATTCAGCCGGTGGAACTCTGGGAAGAAAGCGGCCGATTCAAAGACTACGGGCCGATGCTCATGCACTTCGAGGACCGGGCCGGCCGCCGCACCGCCTTGGGGCCGACGCACGAGGAGGTCGTGACCGACCTCGTGAGAAACCACATCAGCTCGTATCGCCAGTTGCCCCTCACGCTGTACCAGATTCAGACCAAATTTCGCGACGAAATCCGCCCGCGATTCGGCGTGCTGCGCAGCCGCGAATTCCTGATGAAAGACGCCTACAGCTTCGACGTCGATCTGGAGGGTCTGAACAAGAGCTACGACGCCATGTACCGGGCGTACTGCCGCATCTTCGACCGTTGCGGATTGAATTACGTCGTGGTCGAGGCGGAGAGTGGCCCGATCGGCGGCGACGCTTCGCACGAGTTCATGGTACCTAGCGATTCCGGCGAGGACTTGCTCGTGCAGTGCTCGAAGTGCAACTACGCCGCGAATACAGAGAAGGCAGAAGTGGGTGAGGCAAGAGGGGGAGAAAGGGAGAAGGGCAGTGGAGGAGATGAGGAGCCGAAGCCGTGCAAGAAGATTCCGACGCCGGGTAAGACGACGATCGAGCAGGTGAGCGAGTTGCTCAGGTGCAAACCGCACCAGATGGTGAAAACGCTAATATTCAAGGCAGACGGTAAACCAGTGGCGGCGCTGGTCCGCGGCGATCACGACCTGAATGAGCTGAAGCTGAAGCGGGTGCTCAGCGCCGTGGCGATCGAAATGGCTGACCCGGAAACGATTCAACAAGTCACGTGTGCTCCGGTCGGGTTTGCGGGGCCGGTGGGGATTCAGTGTTCGGTGATCGCCGACCGTGCGGTGGGGGAAATGAAAAAGTGCGTCATCGGCGCGAACGAGGCCGATGCCCACTTGGTTGGGGTTGTGCCCGGCCGCGATTTCGCGATGCCGCGATTAGCAGACCTGCGCATGGCCGTCGAGGGCGATCTGTGCCCGCGCTGCGGGGCGCCGATGAACCTCCGCCGCGGCATCGAGGTCGGGCACGTCTTCAAACTCGGCACGAAATACTCGAAGGCACTTGGCGCGTATTTTCTAGATGAAAAGGAACAACGACATCACATGATCATGGGCTGCTACGGCATCGGCGTGAACCGCATCCTGGCAGCGCTGATCGAAACCAACCACGACGCCGACGGCATTTGCTGGTCGAAGTCACTCGCACCATACTCCGTCCTCGTCTTACCGCTGGCGATCCAAAACGCCGAACTGCGTGATGCGGCCGAGAAAATTTACGAAGGCTTGAAATCGCGAGGCATCGACGTGCTCATCGACGATCGCGAGGCCCGCGCTGGATTCAAATTCAAAGACGCCGACCTGATCGGCATTCCGCTCCGCGTCGCGCTCGGCGAGCGGGGCATCAAGGAAGGCGTTGTCGAAATAAAATGGCGGCATCAGGCCGAGCCCCGCAGGGTACCGATCGCCGAGGCGGTGCCCGCCGTTTGGGCCGAATGGGAAACTGCGACTGTGTCGGCAAAGTAGCGAGCCACCATTCGCACCAGATGATAAGATGATCGGTGTCTCTTCGGCATCGTGCCGAAAGATTCGGCTTCAAACGGAGTCCACTTATGGCAACCGTGACCGAGACAAGCCCTACAATCACCGAAGCGCGGGCGTTCTTCACGCCAGCTAAAACTCCCATCTCGATCGCTGACCTACCCATTCGGCGATTCACGGTCGATGAATACTACCGCATCGCTCGCGCCGGCATCTTGGGGCCGACCGAACACGTCGAATTGATTTGTGGAGTGATTGTCAAGATGGCAGCCAAAGGCACACCGCACTTCACGGCGACAACGAACACTCGAGACACATTTATTGCGAAACTCGGCGGTGGCCACACAGTCCGTCAAGAAGGTCCCATCGACCTCGGCGGCACGGAACCGGAGCCGGACGTCGTGGTCGCGCGCGGCAAATCGCGAGACTATCGCGAACATCACCCCAAGCCTGCGGACGTGCTGCTGCTCGTCGAGGTGGCTGAGACCTCCCTAGATTACGACCTCAAGGTCAAATTGCCGCTGTATGCGGCGGCCGGAATCGTCGAGTACTGGATCCTCGATCTGGAACACAGCCTTCTCGAAGTGTTCCGCGATCTCGTGCCCGCCGATGCCACGCGCGCGGCCGCCTATCGCACCCATCTCACATTCTTCCCTGGAGACCAGATCGCGCCAGTTAGTTTCTCCCAGGCATCGATCCCGGTCTCCGACCTGCTCCCGTAGCTGCCGTGGCCGAACCAAGAACCACTGACCCCGTACTGTTGATAGTCGCTGCGTTCAGCCGGTGGCCTGATGCCATCCGGTGGGCGCGGGACAACCTGCAGAATCGTTACGGACCGATCGTGCTCGAAAGCCAACCTTTCGATTTCGTCCAAACACACTATTACGATGATGAGATGGGAAACGGACTGAAAAAGCAGTTCTTTGCCTTCGAGCGGCTCATGCGGCCCGAGGTGCTGGTGGAAATCAAGCTGGAAACAAACGAGCTGGAGCATCAGGCGGCCCAGAGCGGCGAATGGTCAACCGCACGAACCGGCCTGACGCGACCTATCAATCTGGATCCGGGCTATTTGAACGCCGGAAAATGGGTGCTGGCGACGACCAAAGACCAAGCGCATCGCTTGTACCTCGGCCGCGGTATCTACGCCGAAGTCACCCTGCGGTACGAGCACGGCCAGTTCGTGCCTTGGCCCTGGACGTACCCGAACTACAAGCGCGAAGACTACCGGGCCTTTTTCAAACTCGGCCGGGCCGAGTATCTGCGACTTCTGCGAGCCGCGAGCCCAACTGGACCACACAGCGAAGGTCTCGATTTCCAATCACAAATCTAAAATCCCAAATTGCAAATCCCCATGTGGCTCATCGGAATTATCACGTTCTTCACCGCGTTTCTTTTGAGCCTTGTGGGCACGTGGGTCGTGCGAACGATCGCGCCACGGATCGGGTTGATCGATCATCCAGGCGCACGCAAGGTACACGTCGTGCCGAAGCCGATGGGCGGCGGCGTGGCGATCTGGGCGGCGTTCGTGCTGACGGTGGGCGTCGCATACCTCAGTGCGACTCTGGTTCGAGCCGGATTCGCTGGTAGCCACGGTTGGTTCCCGCATTCGGTCGGCGTTCATTTCCCCGGCATGTTCAGTCGTGGCCCGCTCGTCGCATTGCTCTTGGTCCTGGCGACAATCGTTATGTCCATGGGCCTGGTGGACGATCGGCGTGGTCTGAGCTACGTGTTGCGGCTCGTTGTGGAAATGGTGCTGGTACTGGTGTTGGTCTGGCAGGGAGTTCGCGTCACCTTGATCGGCCCGCTGGCGAATGTGTGGATCAGTTCGATCGTCACGGTCGGTTGGATTGTGGGACTCACCAACGCATTCAACTTCTTGGACAACATGGATGGCCTGTCGGGTGGCGTCGCGTGGATCAGCTCGGGGCTATTTTGCGTCCTGATGGCGTTGACCGGAAACTACTTTGTGGCCGGGTTCCTCTTGGCACTGATGGGTTCGCTGAGCGGGTTCCTCTGGTTCAATTGGTCGCCGGCGAGCATCTTCATGGGCGACGCGGGCTCAAATTTCATCGGGTTCATGATCGGCGTGATCACGGTGGCGAGCACCTTCACCACGCCGAAGCTGCCGGCGATCACGATTGCCGCGCCCTTATGTGTCTTGGCCGTGCCGCTCTATGACTCGATCACCGTGATCCTGATACGGCTGCGCGAAGGGCGCAGTCCGTTCCTGCCGGACAAGAACCATTTCTCGCACCGGCTTGTGGCACTCGGCATGGCGCCCAAGCAGGCAGTGCTAACCATCTACCTCGTGACGCTGGCCACGGGCCTTGGTGCGTTACTGTTGTATCCACTGCCAACCAGGCCCGAGGTAACGGCCGGGGTCGTGTTGCTTCAAATCGCCTGTCTGCTTGGAATCGTAGCGGTACTGGAATCGGCCGGACGAAAGGGGACCAATGGCAGCCCGCCAGCAGAAACCCCGCCGCAACCCTGATCCGGCGCCGCACCGCGTCAATCAAACGCCTTTGCAATTGGAACAAGCCGCGCGGTACCTGGCACTGGCGTTGGCCGTCGCACGCCCGATGTTTCCCAGCGAAGACGCGGATTCCGGCAGCGGGCTAGTAGTCGTCGGACTGTGGGGACTGGTCGCCCTGCTTTGGTCGGCCGCTCAGGTTTCTCGCGGCGAGATTCGTTTCGTTTTCCGTTGGCTCGATGTACTCCCCGGGGCGCTGCTCGGCTTCGTGCTCATTTCCACCTTTCTGGCGGAAACGAAACGGCCCGCGATCAACATGGCCAGCGAGTGGACGGGGCTCGTGTTGTCGTTCTTCCTCGTTCGGCAATTGTTCCGCGACATGGCATCCATTCGAGCCGTCGTGATCGCCATGCTGTCACTGGCGTTTGCGCTCGCCGTGTACGGTGAATATCAAGCCTTCTGGGGTTTCTATGAACTTCGCAATCGATTCGCAAGCGATTCGGCCAAAGTTCTGGAAGAGGCGGGCATCGCACCCGGTTCGCCGCAAGCAGAGCTTTTCAAGAACCGCCTCAACTCACACGAGCCGTTTGCCACGTTTGCACTCGCCAACTCGCTCGCCGGGTTCCTGATCGCCTGGATTCCGATTGGGTTGGCCTGGCTGATTCAAAATCTGTTGCAATCCTCAACTCAACAATCACCCCCCAAGTCACTACCGCGTCCAGGCCCACGATTCCGGTCCGTCCTCCTGGGAATTGGAGTCGCCGAAACGCTCGCGATACTCATTTGCTTGATCCTCACCCAAAGCCGAACGGCCTACATCGGGTTGCTGGTCCAGTTCGTGCTCCTGGCGCTGATCTTTGGCTCGCAAGTGGTCGTACACCTGCGCGAACGCGTGTCTCGCCCGATGCTCTGGGGGGCCATCGCCGTCGTTGCCGTCGTGACTGTCGGTGTGATTGGCTACGCGGTGCGTTTGGAAAAAATGGACATTAGGTTGCTGACTCAAGCGGCCAGGTCGTTCGAGTTTCGCTGGCAATACTGGCAGGCCACTGGAAACCTGATTCGGGATCAAATCTGGCTGGGCACGGGCCCCGGCAATTTCCGCGGCCACTATTTGAAGTACAAGATTGCCGAATCGAGTGAGGAAATTATTGACCCGCATAATCTGCTTCTGGAAGTGACTGCCACAAGTGGCGTCATCGCGGGGCTCGCGATGTTCAGCATGCTAGTCGCCTCAATCTTCAGCATGTTCCGATCCAAACCCATTGAACGCGAGGACGAGACCGTAATTGTCGATCGCTTTGCACTGGTCATGGTGGGCCTGGGGGGCATTTGTCTTGCGGCGGTCTTGTCGTCAATGAGTCTTCTGCTCTACCTCGGGCTGGCGCTTGTCTGGATGTTCGCCGCGGCTGTCTTTGCCGGGTTGGTTCCGAAACCGTGGTTGACTCCACGAATCTTCGGCTGTGCCGCAGTCGGCATGGTCGTTCACCTGATGGGAGCGGGCGGAATCGGCATGCCGGGCGTCGCTCAGTCTCTTTGGCTGATGTTGGCGTTGGGCTTGAATGCCAGCGAACTGGACCGCACACCGAGAGTGATTGGCGGCAGGATTTTCTCGCACGGGCTGATGGCCGGCATGGCGGTGAGTGTCATTGGATTCGTGGTGTTCATCTTGCGGCCCGTTTCCGGTGCGGGCGCGGCATTGGAGCAGGGTCGGCAACTCATGCGAAGCGGCGATCTTGCCGGGGCCGAAGCACAGTTAGGTTGCGCGGCCGAAATTGATTCGCTGTGGGCTGAACCCTGGCTGGAGCTGGCTCGTATCCACTACGAGCATTGGCGGCGCGGGTCGGGCTTCGCCGCCGAGAAATACTTCGGCCAAGCCGAGCGCGATCTGGTTCATGCAGGCCGGTTGGCCCCGTCGGAACTGGAACCTGACAGGTTTCTCGCCAGCCTTTACGAGGCTCGTGCCGGCCGCGATGCTAGCTACTGGTTGAAGGCGAGCGAAGCGTATCGGCGATGCGTGATGCGGTATCCAACCAGCGCGTCGCTTCGTGCCAAGTTCGCCGAGACGCTTTGGGAGGCGGGCCAGACCGAGCCAGCCGCCAAGGAGACAAGGCGAGCACTGGAACTTGACGCGCAAACGCCTCACTTGGACAAAAAGCTGGATGCTCGCAATCGTGAACTGCTCGAACGTCGGCTGAAGGGTGCATAGGTCCTTCCGAATTTACTGCTCAACGGTTCGTCGGACATCGATACACTTAATCACGCGGCTTGAATGCGGGGGCAGTCTCATTAGAATGGTGTTGATTCGCCGCGGCATTCATCGATCCTGGTTGTGTACGGACAGCGGTTCTTGAAGGAGTTTGGCAATGGCTCGCCGGATTAACTCGTGGCCTTGTATTGTCGGTTTCATCCTTGCGATCGAATGCGTGTCGCTGATCGGGTGCAATCACACCACACCGCCCGCTGAAGGCGGCCCGGCCAAGCCAACGCCCACGCCGCTCAAGCCTCGGGGAGCGCCCCCACGACTGGTCCTCGACGAGAGCAGCCACAATTTCGGTACGATGGACCAGCAACAGATTGGTAAGCACGTTTTCAAAATTCGCAATGAAGGCGAGGGCCCTCTCGACCTGCGTTTCGTGAACACCTCGTGCGGTTGCACGAGCGTGAAACTGGGTGACCTGCTCTGGAATCCCAAGGATGGCTCGCCCCCTCGAAACCTCGTTACTGCAGCGGTCGGCGAAACGATCGACGTCGAGCTGAAGTGGGACACAGAACTCCGCTCTGGCGACTTCCGCACGGTGGCCCAAATAGAATCAAGCGACCCGAAACACCAGCGACTCGACCTATCGATCGAGGGTAACATCCTTTCCTTTGTCGAATTGTCGCAAGGCCAAGTACGCGTCGAGGACGGCCGCAACAACGAAGTGAGCGTCGCATTCGTCCATATCTTCTCCAAGAAGCTGGAAGATCTCGAGGTCACTGAGGTCAAGTCGTCTAATGACAAGATCACAGCGGAGATCACGCCGGCCGAGGACACGTTTCTTTCGGCGATGGAGGCGAAGAGCGGGAAAAGGGTGACGATCAAGATCGAACCGGGTCTGCCGATCGGGCCGTTCAACGCCTCGCTGACACTGCTGACCAGCTACGAGCCGCGCGGCGAGATGACCGTTTCAGTGACTGGAAATATTGTCGGCGAAATAAGTTTGACGCCCGAAGACAAGATTGACTTTGGTTTGATTCCAACGAGCGAGGCTACCACGCGCGGTCTGTTTCTCAAGGTTCGAAGCGACTCGCCAGTAAACGTCAAAGTCAGCAGAACCATCCCTGAATTCCTGAAAGTGACGCTAACGCCTATGGGGTCGGAAACGAGCAAAAACCGATTTCAACTCAAGGTGCAAGTTCCCCAGGGATCGCCGGGGGGCAACTTCAAGGGCGGTATCGAACTCGAAACGGACCATCCAACGGCCAAGTTCATCAAAATCCCCGTGCGTGGCCAAATCGGAAGGACCAGATAATCACGGAAGGACCGATGCGAGCACGATTGCAATGCGGTTGATCACCGACCGCACGTGCCCTTGTCCAAACCAATCCCGCGTGGGTCTCTGATTCACTGGAAGGAGCCGCCGTGTCACTTGAAATCAGGAAAAAGGCCGGGACCACGTTCGTCGTCTTGGCGATTCTGTTCGGCAGTGCTTACTGGCTAGGCATGCAAGCACTCGCGTCGATCGAAGCTACTTCCGCCGCACCGCGACTTGAGGCATGGTCACCGGACGACAAGAAAGACCCTGGCCCGGAGCGACTGCCGATCTTCAAAGATTGGCCAAATCCGCAGGCGGTTCTCGTCTTCTCCGGCCAACAGCGTGGCTATCTGGAACCGTGCGGCTGCTCGCCGGAATTCCAAAAGGGGGGACTCGCCCGGCGTTTTGGGTTCATCAAGAGCCTGGAGAAGAGGAACTGGCCGGTTCTGTCGGCCGATCTCGGCGGCATCCTCGACGATTACATGCAGCAGTCGCAGGGCAAGTTCATGGCCGGGCCCGAGCAGTTGCAGGCGAAGCTCGAAACCGCGCTCGAGGCCATGCACAAGATGCGATATGCCGCACTCAACGTCGGCCCGGAGGACTTGAACACGCACCAGGGGTTCGTCGGCCTCATGGGCCTGTTGCTCAATCTCGACAATCCGCCCCTGCCCCGCGCGATCAATGCCAATCTCGGCGCGGAGAAAGATTTCAGGGACCTCGGACTGATCGCCCCCTACCAGATTCGCGAAATCGGCGGCGTGAAGGTCGCACTCATCGGCATGGCAGGGACCAAAAACAAGGATCGCATGAATGACCCGTCGCTCAAGGAGTGGCAGGCCCCGGAGATCGCGCTCGCCGCCACGCTCAAGGAACTGAAACGCAAGGCCGACCTCCTCGTGCTCATGCTCTACGGCGACCTCGACGAGGCCAGGCAACTGGCCGCCAAGTTCAATGACCTCGATGTGATCATCCACGCATCGGACAGCGAAGAGCCCAGCGACATGGCCGAGATTCACGAGAAGAACAAGACCATGCTCGTCACGATCGGCTCGAAAGGAAAATACACCGGCACGATCGGCATCTTCAAAAGCCGACCGCGGCTCCGTTTTGAACTGGTGCCGCTCGACGATCGGTTCGAGGAAGACAAGGACCTGCGTGAGCTGCTCGACAACAAATACATCGAGCGTCTCGCGTCGTTGAACCTGGTCGAAACTGCCCCGAAGGTGGTGTGCAGCAAAGACAACCCAGACCTGGGCTTCGTCGGCTCAGCCAAATGCGGCGAATGCCACACGTCGGTGTACAAGTTCTGGCTCACGACCCGCCACTCGCACGCACTGGATACGCTCGTGAACGGCTTCGTCGATCCGAAGCACGGCAAGAAGATCGCCCCCGGCAAGCAAGTGAACCCGGAATGCGTGAGTTGCCACACGACCGGATTCTTCAACGTCTCGGGCTACGACGGCACAGCCAAGACCAAACATCTCGGCGGCAACGGCTGCGAAAACTGCCACGGGCCCGGTAGCGAACACGCTCGCATCATGTCCATGCACGACCCATCCAAAGTAGACCAACAGCGGGCCAAGAAAATGATGCACCTGGAACTCCAAACCAAAGAACGCAATGTCTGCATCAAGTGCCACGACATCGAGAACAGCCCCAAGTTCAAGATCGACAAGTACTGGGAAGAAGTCGACCACGGTGCCGAGGCGATCGAAGACAAAGACAACTGGCCGAAGATCCGCGAGAAATTGCTCAACGAAAAGAAATAGCCTGAAGTCGCGGTCAAAGTGCCTTAATTGCCCTGTGAATCCGCTGAGCAACCTGAGCGAATCCGCTGTTGCGCAAGTGCAACTCATTAACCCAGTCGCGATCCGGATCGATCATGTCTCGCAGGTCAACGTGGTGAAACTTGAGATATTTCTGGTCTAACACCGCCAGCATCGCGTTGTACTTGTCGATCAGCGTGAATACTGCCTTGCGCTGCTCAACGGTTCCGAAGATCCCCTTTCTGGCGAGTGCCGGTCTCAGCCACGGGCCCACAAAACTAAACCAAAGGACGTCCACACCGATGCCGGTCGGAGCGGTGCGACCATATCCGTGGGTAATAATGTGTGTGTGCGGAGACACTGCCGCAACTTTTTCAATTAGGTCCTCGAGATACTTGAGGAAAACCTGATTCAGCATGTCATTAACGTACTGGTCGCGCAGCACGGGCAAGCCGGACTCCTTGTGATTCAAGTAGGATTCAAACTCATCGCCCGCTACGTCGTTGCCTCCTCCAGAAAAGAGAAAGACCTTTGGCTTTAGCTCGCCCAGTCGCCGCAGCACTTGTTCAATCGACGGGCTGACCCGCTCGAAGCGACGGTTAATCCGGGTCCCGTAGATCATGTTCTCCAGTGTGTCGCCTGCTTTGGAGTAGTTTTCGATTATGTAGTTGTGATTGTGCCGCAGGCAATCAATGACATCTGTGCCCGGCAAGTAGTCAAACCACGAGTCGCCCTCAGCAATCAGCGTTTCCAATACTAGCCTGTCTGCTCGCCCCGTGAGCCGCATCCGTGCAGTCCGTTCTTTTTCTTGAGCCGCCGCCTTGAACCGACCAACCTGCTCGCTCGACCATTTGTCCATTTTCGAGAATCTCTTGGCCATGATTACTCTCCTTACACTGATATCGCCTGGCCTGTTGTCTACTTGTACAGGTATTCGTGGCCGACGCTGCTTGCGTTGGCGAAAAACACTGGCAGTCGCGGCGCGCCGGAGTTGGGGGTGCGAGTGCAGCCCGAATTGCGGGGTGATTGAAGCAAAATATCGTTGCTTTTCGGTCATCCTCCCAACTCAGAACTGCAACTTCCAAATGCTTTGCAACTGTTGTACAGCCTTGACGACGCCATCCACTCCCACAGGCTTGACAATATAGCTGTTCGCGCCGAGTGCCATCACGGCTTCAATGTCTCGCACATCGGTCGAAGTGGTTAGTACCACGATGGGAATCGATTTCAAGTTTGGGTCGTTCCTGACTATGACCAGGACTTCGCGACCGTCTGAGCCGGGCATGTTGAGGTCGAGCAAAATGACACCGGGCCGCGGCGCCTTGCCGGGGCCTGCATACTCGCCACGCTGATACAAGTAATCGAGCGCCTTGTCGCCGTCGTCGCACCAGAATAACGCGTTGGTCAGCCCTGCCTTCTTGATCGCTCGAACGGTTGCTTCGCGGTCTTCGGGACTGTCTTCCACGAGCAGAATGGATCGATCCGGTGCAAGAGCCATGGCCTATCCTCGCTGTAGGGTAAAGAAGAATGTCGTTCCCTCTCCGAAGGTGGACTGGAGCCAAATCTGCCCACCGTGCCGCTCGACGATCTTTTTGACAATCGTCAGCCCCACACCCGTGCCGCCACCGTATTGGTCGCGTCCGTGCAGGCGTTTGAACATGCGGAACACCGAATCCAGGTGTTTCTCGCGGATTCCTATGCCATTGTCGCGCACGTAAAAGGTCGCCGGAAATCCCTCGGCGCAGGGGCTGCCCTCGAGGGCAGCGTCGGTGTTGCAGCGGCCCACCTCAATCCATTTTTCCGGCTTGTCGTTGTATTTCATCGCGTTCGTTATGAGGTTGCGAAAGACCTCACCGACCCGCACGCGGTCGCAGCGGACTGTGGGCAACGGCTGCTGGATTCGGACCTCTACGCCTCGTTCCTTGAGGACCACGTCCAGCGAATCGAGGATCTCCGCCAACATCTCGCCTAGATTGGTCTCCTGCACGGCCAGTTCGGTTCGCCCTACGCGGGAGTATGTCAACAACGAATCGATAAGCGATTCCATGCGCCGCGTGAGTCGCTGAAGCGTGTTCAGCTTGGACTGGCCCTCCTCGTCGAGTTTGTCCTGGTAGTCTTCCAGCAGAAAAGTCGAATACGTGTTGATGCCTCGCAAGGGCTCCCTCAAATCGTGCGAGGCAATGTAGGCGAAATCATCCAGCTCTTGGTTGCTCCGTTCAAGTGCTTCGTTGGCCTGTTTCAGTTCCGCCGTGCGCGCGACCACTCGTTGTTCCAGTGTCGCGTTCAGGTCGCGTAACGCCTGTTCCGAGCGGTCGCGTTCGGTAACCGCCCCAGCCAACATCGCGGCGGTGATTGCAATGGCCACGACGAAAATTTGCAACATGAGCAACGATTCAGCTCGCTGGCGTCTTGTGAGATCGGACGGCTCGGCCGTGCCGCCTGGCATCTGCGTTCCCTCGCCAGCGTTCAACTCGGGAAGCGTGATCGTGCTTCCTTCGTCACTGCTTCGAACGGCTCGCGGTCCGATATCGGCGGGTTGGCGATAGAACGGGCCGGAGCCGTTGCTCGTGTTCACGATTGCAACGGCCGAGACAAGTGCCGCCGCTAACGCAGTCTCGCGTGGTCCGAAGCGAAATGCCGCCCACGCGATCCCGGGAACGACTGCGTACGCCAGGGAATCCATCAGTTCCAGGTCCAACCAACCGCGATTGTCACCGAATAAGAACTGAGTGACCGCAGCCAACAGCACGAACAGGGCGATGGCCTCCAGAACTCGCATGCCCCTCCAGCCAAATTCGGACTGCTGAAACAGGGTGAAGATCACGGGGGCCAGGATCAAGATGCCGGCCACGTCGCCCAGCCACCACGCGAGCCAAACTTGGCCGTAGATCGAACCTGGGATAATCTTCCACATCCACAGATTCGTCGCACCGTTCGTACTCGCGATCAGGCAACCCACGCCGGCTGCAAGAACAAACCAGAAGACATCGCTGGCCCGTTCCAGCGGGTTGCGCGAACCAACCAGGCGCCTTAGAACAAAGAGCCCCAAAATGTGTTCGAGTGTATTGCCGAAACAGATTCCGCATGAAGCACCCAACCCGGCTGCTGTGGGCGGAAGCGTGTGCAAGTTCGCAAGAAAGGCACCGATCGTGATTCCGGGCCAGATGCGGTAGCCCAACAGCATCACCGCGGCAAACCCAATTCCCGACGGCGGCCAGACCGGCGATGCATTCGTGTCAGGCAATTGCAAGGTCAACCCGATTCGTCCCGCCGCGTAGTAAAGTATCGCGACGGCGGCGACCTCTAAAACCCAAGCCCACCATGCTGCCCAACGTCCGGACGTCGCCGAGGTCATTGCACCATTCCGTCTCTGAAATTGTCGACTGGACTGCAATGCGGCCCGATTCTATAGAACCGTGAACACATTTGCGACAAGCGCCGGATACACTGAACCGTCGCGGCCAGCCCGGCAGTGAACTATTCAGCGGCGGCCAGGACGGCGGCGGGGATGTTGGCGTTTGAGTAAACGTTCTGGATGTCGTCCATGTCGTCGAGGGCATCGATGAGCGTGAGCAGTTTCTTGCCGGTCTCTTCGTCGACGTCGATCATGGTGTTGGGGATCTGACTGAGTGCGGCATTTTCTGTGGTGATGCGGGCGTCGTCGAGCGACTTCTTGACGTGCTGGAATTGTGTGGGGTCGCAGGTGACTTCGAAGAGATCTTCATCGCGCTTCACATCTTCGGAGCCGGCATCGAGGGCGACTTCGATCAGACGGTCTTCCTCCACGTGCTTGCAATCGACGACGAAGACACCTTTGAGCTTGAACATCCATGCGACGCAGCCGGCCGTACCGATCTTGCCGCCGTGCGATTCGAAGGTGTTTCGCACTTCGCCGGCCGTGCGGGCCCGGTTGTCGGTCAGGGCCTCAACCAGAATGGCGACGCCGCCCGGTCCATATCCTTCGTAGATGACCTCGTCCATCGACCCGCCTTCGAGTTCGCCGGTGCCCTTCTTGACCGCCCGCTCGATGGTGTCGACCGGCATACTTACCGCCCGCGCCGAGTCGATGGCATAGCGCAGGCGCAGGTTCATCTCCGGGTCACCGCCGCCGTGCTTGGCCGCAACGATGATGAGCCGCGACAGCTTGGAAAAAACCTTGCCGCGCTTCTTGTCCGCGGCGTCCTTCTTGTGCTTTATGTTCTTGGCGTGCGAATGGCCGGCCATGAGGAGAACTCCCGATTCATTCAGTTTTCAGCTATCCTGTCTCGATTCACTTTTCTTGCGCTTCGCGTCCTCCAGCGATTTGAGCTTCTCGTTGATTTCCTGAAGTCGCTTTTCTTCGCGTTCGGCACCCTTGGCGTTTTCCAGGATTTCCTTGGCCTTCAGCCACATCTCTTTCGCCTTGGCCGGCTGCTTGAGTCGCAAAAAGACGTCGCCCAGGTGATCGACGATGGTGCCATCCTCGATCCCCTCTTTTTCGGTCAGAGCGTCCTCCAGGTATTTGCGGGCGTCCTCGGGCCGGCCGAGTTTGTAGAGGACCCATCCCATGCTGTCGAGGTACGCGGCGTTCTTTTCGGGCTGGCCCGGCTGGCGTTCAACGGCGTAACGATCGAGGGCCTTGCGGATCATCTTTTCCGCCTGGTCGAGATTCTTGCACTGGTCGGCCCAGAAGTAGCCGAGGTCGTTGTTGGCGGGCGCGTCGTCGGGGTGCCTTTCCAAAATCTCTTCGAGGGTCTTTTCCGCCTTGGGCATGTCGCCGAGCTGATAGTAGATGTTGGAGAGTGCATATCGAGCGTCGCGCGTTGCTTCGTCGTCATCTTCAAAGGTCCGTAAGGCAGACTCGTAAAGGTCCTTCGCCTTGTCCGCCTGTGCGGCTCTCAGAAAAAGCCGGCCGAGCATGTCGACGTTGTCGAAATCCTTGCCGTCCAGCTCGACCGCCTTCTTTGCCGATTGGATCGCCTCCTCCGTCTGGCTCGTGAAGGCAAGTGCGGCGGCCAGCTCACGGTGCAGTCGCGGCAACTGCGGCCGAAGTTCGATCGCGTAGCGAAAGAATTCCGCTGCCTCGTCGAAGAGTCTCGAGGATCGGGCGACCCAGGCGATGAAATACCGGGCACCGAACTTGAACTGCTTCTCATCCGCTCGATAAAGTTCGCGGGCCACTTCGATGGTTGCCTTCGCCGCCTCCGGATCGCTCGACAGCACGACGAGCTGTTCCTGGACAGCCTCGCCGGCAGCGCCGCGGTTTTCCAGTTGTTTCTCCAGACCGTCGCCCATGAGAAGTACGAGGTCGCGCAAGCGGTTCTCTTTTCGATAGATGCCTGCCAGCGATTTGTAGACGCGGTTGTCCGGCGGGTTCTTCAAAACCTGCGCGTAGATTTCCAGGGCCTTGTCGTATTGGCCGGCAGCTTCGTGGAGCGTGCCGAGAAAATATTGCAGTCCGTTGTTGAACCGGTCCTTCTCCGCCGCGGCCTGAACGCGCGGCAGAACTTCGTCCGAACGGCCGAGCTTGCCGAGCACCAGCGCAAGCCGCTCGTAGGGCTGGCTTCCCTGCGGCGTCTGTTCGTTGAGATATTTCTCCAGGTATTCAAGGGCCTGGGGATACTTCTCCTGGTCGATGTACAGGTCGGCGAGATTGAGCGAAAACCGCGTCGTGCGTGGCGAGGCGGCCTGGGCCAGCCGCAACGCTCGCAGCGAATCATCGAATCGCTTCGCCTGACGGAACACGCCGGCAAACCGCTCGTAGGTATCCGCACGGTTGCGCAAGAATGTCGGCGTCATCTCCAGGTTATTCAGGTTGTAGTCGGCCGGCCGCTCCATCGCGTCCATGACGTCGCGAAAGTACCCAGCGGCCTCGCCGTAGTTTTTCATAATCTCGTTAATCGTGCCCAGCTTGTGCTTGAGAATGACGGCGGCGGGATGGCGTTTGGGAAGTTTCGGACTGGCCAGCGATCGTTTGAAGTAATCGACTGCCTGCTCGATCTGCCCCTGCTCGGCCAGTGTGTCGCCAAGCCAGTCGAGCATTTCGAAGTCCTCCGCATCGCGTTCGAGGGCCTCTCGCATGTACTGCGTGGCCTCTTGCATGCGCCGCGCGGCACGGCACGTTTTGATCAGCGACTTGAAGATGGCCAGCGAATTCGGGTCGTTCTCCAACGCCTTGCGATACGCTTCGATGGCGTCGTTCCAGCGATACTGATTCTCCAGCCTGCAGGCGATGCAGAATTGCTTGACCGCCTCGAGCCGCCGCGTGTCGTCCACGGTACGCGGATTCAGCGGGACAAACGGCTCGACAGGCTCCTGGCCCGTCGTGAGAAACTTTCGCGACTTCTCGTCGGCCGGAGCTTTACGATCGTCTTGAGCTCGAGCGACGGTGCTGCGTCCCAAACCGAGAAGCACCAGGACGACGGCGAACAGCCAAGTTAGCCGCCATTCGATTTTTGTAGGCATCATCGATTCCTCCACTCGACCCATGTGTGAATTCGAGCGAATCTTATCACCGGCAACAGAACGGTGCCAACGTGGGTTAGAAATGACGCTCACTTCGCCTTGCTTCGCGCTTTCTTGGCCTTGGCTCGTGCTCGTTTTGCCTTGGCCGCTTCGGAGGCCGCCGCGGCGGCGGCAGCCAGTACGGCAAGCCGTTTCTGGCCGGCCGGACAATCATCGACCAAGCAACATTGCTTGCAGCGCGGCTCTGTCTCATGGCAGGTATCGGCGCCGAGCTCTGAGAGCAAATGGCAGAACTCGACGTTTCGGTTTCGGGGTATTTGCCGAGCCAGGCTGGCGCTCAACACTTGCGGCGGCGTCTTATGGTCGATGATCCCGAGCCGCGTCAGCACGCGAACCGCGGCAGTGTCTAGCGGCATGGCAGTGCCGCCCAAGCCGTCTCGAATGATGCGGGCAACCAGGTATTCCGAAAGCCCGTGCATCTTTTCAAACCGATGAGCGATTTCCTTCATCGGCAACTTCTTGATCGTCTCCAAATCGAAGCCATACGTCGTCTCAAAAACATATTTCAGACAGCCCTTCAGGCGCGCCGCACGTGCCTCGGCATCCGGCAGATCGGCCAACTGGTCTTGAAGCTCGACCTGGGCACTGACTCGCACCTCATTCCAGTCGAAGTAATTCTGTTTCAGCCGCTTGAACGCCTCGTCCGCCTTGGCCGTGGTCGTGCCGTCGGCCAGCACGGCCATAATCAAATGTTCGAGCACCGGAAGCGATTCCGACTTCTCGTGCGTCGAATACTTTTTCTTTAGCAGCCCGACTACTCTTTGAACCTGACGAGACTTTTGGGCAGTGGACATTTTTGTTGTTGGGTTGGTTGTCAGAACGGGAATCACTCCGCCTCTTGCGTTTCCTCGGATGGTGTAGCCTCAGTTTGTGCCTTCTTCGGGCTTGACGCCATGGCCTGTTCGATCAGTCGCGAAATTTCGATGCTCTTCTTGACGCTCTCATCGACGATGAACTGAACGACCGGGGTCCACCGCGTCTGGAGCCGGTCGGCGATCTTCGACTGAATGAAGCCGCGTGCGTGGTTGAGTCCGTGCAGGGTCAGTTTCTGCTGCTTGGCGTCTCCCATGAGCGAAACGAATACTTTGGCGTGCCGCAGATCGCCGGTCACTTCCGCGCGTAACACCGTCACACCTTGCACGCGAGGGTCCTTCAATTCGAACAAGACGGCGCTACTCACGACCTCGCGGATCGCCTCGGCCACTCTCTCCAATCGACGTCCGGCCACTTCTTTCAAATCTCCAATTCGTAATCGACCAACTGAGCCACCGGGTGGGACCGCACCATGTTTACTACTTGGGCCAATACCTCTTGTGCAAACCGTTTTTCATTCGTGACCAGTGCCACGCCCAGGACGGCCTGCTGGTGTGAATCCTGTGAGTCCACCTCGGCGACCGAAACGTTGAACGAACCTCGAATGCGGTCTTTGATCGAACTTATGACCCGTCGTTTCTCCTTCAGGCTCCGCGACTCGCGAATCATCATCCGCAATCTCAACGTGCCGACGATCATGACTCTCCGCAAAAAAGGGCCGGCTTAATGCACCGGCTTCAACTCGCTCATAACGTGCGCTGAGTTTCCTGGATCTTGTACACCTCGATGATGTCGCCCTCTTTGATATCATCGTATCCGGCGATCTTGATGCCGCATTCGAACCCTTCGCGCACTTCGCGGGCGTCGTCCTTGACTCGTTTGAGGCTCGAGATGCCGGCCTCTTTGCCCGAACCAGGCTCGGGGTAAATCACGCGGCCGTCGCGAATCAGGCGAACTTTGCCCGTGCGTTCCACCACGCCTTGCAATACGCGGCAGCCGGCCACCACGCCGACGCGCGAGAGCTTGAACACCTGCTGCACCAGTGCTCGGCCCAATTCCAGTTCGTGCAGTTCCGGCGAGAGCATGCCTTCGAGCGATTTGCGGATGTCGTCGGTCAGTTGATAGATGATTTCGTAGCGGCGAATCTCCACGCCCTTCTCTTCCGCCAGCGATCGAGCACCCTCATCGGGCACGACGTGAAATCCGACGATGACCGCGTCCGATGCGTCGGCCAGAATGACGTCGCTCTCGGTGATCCCTCCCACCGATGCGTGCAGAATACGCACCTGAACTTCACTGTGCTCCAACTTCGTCAGCTCTTTGTTGATTGCTTCGATTGAGCCGCGGACATCGGCACGGACAATCATTCGCAACTCCTTGATCTTTTCCTCGGTCATTCGCGTCATCAAGGTTTCGAGAGTTACGTGGCGGTTCTGGGCCAGCGACTCTTCGCGTTGACGGTTGCGTCGCTGCTCGGACACCTGTCGAGCACTGTCCAGGTCCCCCATGACCAGGAATTTGTCGCCCGCTGCGGGAACTAGATCGAGGCCGGAAATGACAACTGGCGTTGCTGGTCCGGCTTCTCTGAGGGGCCGCTCGCGATCGTCAACCATCGCCTTGACGCGGCCATAGGCCTGTCCGCACAACACGAGGTCGCCGCGTTGCAACGTCCCCTCACTCACCAAAAAGGTGGCGAGCACGCCGCGAGTCTCGTGCAGCGACGCTTCCAGACACGTGCCGACCGCGGGCTTGTTCGGGTTCGCCGTTAGTTCGTGAAGTTCGGCAGTCGTGATGATGTTCTCGAGTAGCGTATCGAGTCCGCGGCGTGTCGTGGCGCTCGTTTCGACAAACTCCGTGTCGCCGCCCCATTGAATGGGAAGCAGTCCGAGCGATGAGAGCTGCTGCATCGCTCTCTGCACGTTGGCGTTTGGCAGATCGACCTTATTCACCGCCACGACGATCGGCACCCCGGCCGCCTTGGCGTGGCTCACGGCCTCTTCGGTCTGCGGCATGACGCCGTCGTCGGCTGCCACGACCAGCACCACAATATCGGTGACGTTGGCTCCGCGTGCCCGCATCGCCGTGAACGCCTCGTGGCCAGGCGTATCCAGAAACGTCACACGCTTGTCCTGGTGCTGTACCTGATACGCGCCGATGTGTTGCGTGATGCCGCCAGATTCGCTGGCTACCACGTTGGATTTGCGGAGCGAATCGAGCAGCGAAGTCTTGCCGTGATCGACGTGCCCAAGAAAAGTGACTACCGGCGGCCGCGGCAACAGATCTTCCGGCTGATCCTGAGTTGTTTGTGCGCTGAGCTGGTCTTCGATGCTGGGCGGTTTCCTAATCTCAAGCTCGACGCCGAATTCCATGCCGAGCATCTGGGCGGTATCATCATCGAGCGTTGAATTGATCGTCGCCATGATGTTCAACGCCATTAGTTTTCGCTGGATTTCGCTGGACTTGATGCCGGCCGCTTGAGAGAGGTTGCGCACCGTCACGGGCGATTCGACGCACACGTGATTTGCCCGGGCGACGGCAGTTCCGCCCGATCCGCTCCCCATGCGGCGGCGTACGCGAGCCGGCCGGGCGGTGACCGGCGAGGTTTCACTTTCTTCTTCCGCCTCCAAGACCTCTTTCAGGTCGGTTACGGTGATCACTTTTCGTTCCAATGCCCGGCGGCCTCGCTTCTTCTGTCGCTCTTCGCGACCCGCCACAGCACCGGCCCGATGGGCATGCTTTTGCTCATCGTCTTCCTCTTCGGTTACCGATGGTGCCTTGCCCTTGGTGGGTCGCTTTTCGGCAGCGATCTTGGCTGGCGACGGCTCGAATTTGGGTGCCTTCGGAGCCGACGGTTTCGGGGCAGGCTTTGTGGACGCCGCAGCCGGAGTAGTCGAAGTTGCGGGCGCGGCGGGCGTGGTTGGGGTCGGCGGCGCGATCGGCCGATCTTTCATCGCTCCGCGCAGGGCCACGGGCGATAGGGGCATCAGTGGCTTCTGGACCCTGGGGGATTCGGCCGCGGGCTGTTCCGGTTTGGGCGGAGCAATGGGCCGCAGGGTCTGTGCGGATGCACCTCCCAATCGCGGAAGTGGGCGAACTTTAGGCTTTCCCGGCGCGGCTTCCGCCGGTTTCTTTTCCTCTTCGGCCTGCTTGATCGGCTTGGCTTGCGGGGTTTTCGTGCGGTCAGGGACTTTCGTGCTGACTCCGCTGACGGGAATGTAGTCTTCGCGTCGAATGGGAGCAGAGTGTGGCGTGGCAACATGGGCCGTCGCTGATGCTGAGCCCACGTGAGGCCGTGAGCCACGACTCTTGAGTGCCTGCAACACACGAGCGGCGTCCTCTTCCGAGATCGCGCTCATGTGGCTTTTGACTTCGATACCAAGCTGCACGCAAGTATCCACGACATCCTTGCTGGGAATGTCATGATCGCGCGACAGTGCATAAATGCGAACAGACAATCAAACCTCCCGTCAAAACGATGCCGTCAAATCTCTGAACTTCTTTAACGTTTGCTTCCGAACGAACCTACTTCCAAGAAACTCACTTATAATTCGCGGGAAGCTGAAATCCGGCAAGGCCCAGTGGCCACAATTGGCCCAAGGGTGCTGGGGCTCACTCGGCAGCCGGGGCGATGCTCTCTCCTTCGGCCTTGGCAGGCGCACCGGGGGTGGGGGAACCGTTGTCGCCAGTCCCATCTCCAGTTGGGTCCGCAGGCGTTGCATCCACCTGTCCTGGGGATTCGCTCTCACCGGCCGGCGTGTTCTGCTCGCCCGTAGCAATCGCCGCCGATGCATCCGGTTCCTCGGCAGGTTCTTCAACGGATTCCTTTTCAACAACCACTTCCGCCTTGGTTTTCGGCGGTGGACCTTCTTTGGCCATTCGTTCGGCTTCAATCTCGGCAAACCCGACGATATCCGTGGCCTTAACGACATCCAACCCTTCGAGCTGGGCCAATTCCTCAGGGTCCATGATCGAGAGATCGTCAAACGACAAGAACCCCTGTTCGACAAATCGATCCGTCAGCGCAGGTTCGAGGTTTGGGATTCTTCCGAACAGGCCCACGGCCCGCTCGATCTGTTCATCCAACTCCTCGCTGGTCATGATCTCGATGTCCCAACCAACCAGTTTGCTGGCCAGTCGCACGTTTTGTCCGCGTCGGCCGATCGCGAGCGAAAGTTGGTCTTCTTTGACCAGGACGATTGCGCGCCCCAGCATGGGAAACATCATTACGTCCTGGACTTCCGCCGGCTGCAGCGCGTTCGGGATCATGACTTGAAGCGATTCGTTCCATCGCACGATATCGATCCGTTCACCGGCCAGCTCATCGACAATATTCTTGATTCGGGTTCCTCGCACACCGACGCAGGCCCCGACGCAGTCCACCTTGGAATCGATCGAAATGACCGCCACTTTCGTGCGATAGCCGGCTTCGCGCGCCAGGGCTTTGATTTCGATGATTCGCTCCGCAATTTCAGGGATCTCCAGTTCGAACAGCCGCCGCACAAAGTCCGGATGCGTGCGTGACAGGATGATTTTCACTCGCTGATTCGTCTTGCGAACATCGACGATCACGGCCCGGATGCGCTCTCCGACGTGGTGCGATTCACCAGGGATCTGCTCGCTACGTGGCAAGATGCCTTCCGTCTTGCTCAGGTTCACGGTAACCGCGCCGCCTTCCTGGCGCTGCACAGTGCCGTGGACAATCTCACCGACCCGCGATGCAAACTCCTCGAATTGGGCGTCGCGCTCCGCTTCGCGAATCTTTTGAATGATGATCTGCTTGGCCGTCTGGGCGGATATGCGACCGAGAACCTCCGGTGTCAGGTTTTGGCCGTTGTGCGTGGCCGTTACGTTTCCAGTTTCGCGATTGATCGTGATGGTGACTTCGTCGGTTTCGGGGAATACCTTTCTCGCCGCGGACATAAGGGCCATTTCGATGCCCTGGAAAACTATTTCTTTGTCGATATTTTTGTCGCGGTGAATGCTATCCACGATCCTCAGTACTTCGCCGTTCATGCTTCTTGGTCTCCGAGACACCGCCAGTGGTCTGGATAAAAACAAAAAAGTGGGAGCCAACTCCCACTTTCGACGCGCCTGACATTCAGCACGAATCGCGTCGAACCCGTCCCTAACCTCCTGGCGCTCTCTTCTCGGTCATATCCGGTATCCTCGTCCCAGTGCTGTCGAACCAATGGCTGCTCATCATGTCAACCACTAACTCCACCGTAGCCTCACGTTCTACGTGCACCTCGTCACTCACCTGGCATACGAATGATGCCGTTCCCGCGTTCATATGCAGTAGGCATCCGTTGGCCACCCGCTCGATCGACTCCACCTTTGCGGTCACTCGTTGCCACTCGCTAGCCAACTCTGCTGCCGCGGCAAATCGAATCGCGTTGGGGCGAACGCCGAGGCTCACCTCTTTCCCCAAAAACTTGCGGCAAACATCGCCATGAACTCGAGGCAACTTCCAAAATCCGCCATTGAACTCAAAGCCCACAACTTCCTGCTGGGCGACCAGTCGCCCGTTAATCACGTTCATCGGCGCCGGTACACCGGGAATGAACCGCGCCACAAAAACACTCTGCGGCCGGTCGTTCAAATCCTCACGGGTCCCGATTTGTTGGACGACTCCACGATTCATCACCACGATTCGGTCGCCCAAGCTCAATGCCTCTTCCTGATCGTGAGTCACGTACAGCATCGGTGCTTCAATGAGCCGATGCATCTCCGCAATCTCGCGCCTCAACTCTAGTCGTAACGGTTGATCGAGCCCCGTCAGCGGTTCGTCGAACAAAAACACCTTTGGCCGCCGGACGATCGCCTTCCCGATCGCCACTCGTTGCCGTTCACCACCGGAAAGCTCACGCGGCATTCGCTCGAGCAAATGCCCAAGTCGCAAGAGTTCGGCAGTATCGCGAATCCGCGATTCCAGCTCCTCCGACGTTAACGTCGACTCTCGTCCACGCAGACGAATCCCAAACGCCAAGTTTTCGAACACCGTCAACTGCGGGTACAGCGCGTAGTTCTGAAACACCATCGCCACGTTGCGATCCTGTGGCGGCCAGTCATTGACTTTCTGGCCTCCAATCAGGATCGTACCGCGCGTACTTAGTTCCAGACCCGCAGTTAATCGAAGTATGGTTGTTTTCCCACACCCCGACGGGCCAACTATGACGACCAGTTCTCTATCCGAAACGGTTAGACTGAAATCTTCGACCGCTACCACGTTGCCGGGGTAGGACTTACAAACGCGGTCGAGGACCACTTGTGCCATGCGGTGCAGTTATTGGGCGGGTTGACCTGTGAGCCAAAACACGCTAAGTCACACGCCAACTGGCCTTTGTGGCTGCAAGATAGTACTTGCATCAACTGGGGGTGTCAAGGCAAGGTCCGGCAACCCTTCTGAGCTGTGCAACGTAATGAGCGGCATGGCGTCAACATGGCCACCAATCCGGATGCTTCGGGAGACTACGATGGTCAGAGCAATTCGAATCCTCGCAATAACAGTACTTCTCGTCCTAAGTTCATTGACTGCATGCCGCCAAGGCACAACGCAAAACGCCAATTCTGGCAAGCCGGTGGCTCCCCGTCCCACGAGTTCGACATGGAAGCTGGAAGACGTGCTTCAGCTAAATAACCGAGGTGTCGGGTTTATTGAGCAATACAACTACGAGGCTGGTGAAAAAGTATTTCGACAATTGGTCGAACTGGCACCCGATTGGCTGCCGGGCCGAATTAACTTGGCAATCTCCCTTCTTAACCAGCCGAGCGAAGCGAGGGCACTGAGCGAATCCATCGACATCCTGCGCGGGATCCTCAAATTGGAACCCGACAATCCTCACGCCCACTTTTGTTTGGGAATCATTCTAAATCATCAGGGGGAACCGGAAGCGGCAGAACATTTCGAGGCCGTTACGCGAATCGATCCAACCGACCCGCATGCCTGGTACAACTTGGGCAAATGCCTTGAGGACAGGGAACCTGGTGCCAGCAAGCTCTCCGGCGAGTATTTTGAGAAGGCGGCCGAGCTATCGCCGGCCCTGACCAGTGCCGTGTACAGCCTGGCGATGCAAAAACGGCGAGCCGGCGAAATCGAGGCCGGCCAAAAGCTGCTTAAGCGGCACCGCGATCTTTACGAGGCCAAGTGGGAAGAAACGACCGCCGTGAAGTACGGTCTGATGGGCAAATATGCTGAAGTCATCGGGCGGCAAGAAAAACCGGTAAGCCCGAAGACCGGCCCGCTGCCGTTGTTCGAGCCTGTGCAGGAATTGAATTTGACTCTGGCCGAGGGAACACGATGGGCGACCGCTGAAGATTTTCAGGGCGACCCTGTGCTGGAGCTGCGCGGTCGCATGCGAACTCGATTCGGCGTCACGAGCGCCACACTGGATTACAACAACGACGGGACAACGGATGTATTGATGCTCGGTGCCGTAGTTCGGAACGGCAGAATCGAAGATTTGCTTTTGAAGAATGAAGGCAATTGGAAGTTTGCCGATGTCACTGCCACGTGGGGACTGGCGGGTGCTCACCCAAGCCTGGGATGTGCCGTAGGCGATTTCGATAACGACGGTCGTCCCGATTTGTACATCACCGGTGCAGGTTCTGGGCGCTTGATGCGAAACAACGGGGGTAAATTCTCGGACGTGACCGCTACCGCCGGAATTGCTACCGGCACCACAGTATGCTTCGGTGCCATGTTCGTTGATCTCGACCAAGACGGCGATCTGGATTTGTACGTAACGAACTACGCGAGCCTGGATCAGACCGGCTACATCTTCACGAAAACCCAGCCAGCTTCCGTACCGAATTCATTCTTCCGCAATGACGGCAAAGCGCGCGAGGTGGCCGCCGATGCGGCCGACGAGGCCGGCGGAGCACCGATCGAGATTGCATTCACCGCCATCAGCGAACCGAAGGAATTACTTTCCGGCGAGCGATCCGTAGCGGTTGCGACCGGCGATTTTGACAACGATCGCGACATCGACTTGTGTCTCGCCCAGGACAGTGGCCCGGCCATTCTTATCCTGAACGATCGCCTTTTGCAGTTTCACCGTCATGAGATCGATGGCAGCCTCTGGCCGTCTGGGCAGATCAACGGAGTCGTGGCCTGCGACTTCGACAAGAATGGCCGCACCGATCTCTGGATGCTCGGCCCGCAGGACCGTTGCTCACTACTGCTGAATCAAACAAAGGCAGCAACTTCTATCCAATTCAAATCGGGCACGACGAACGCACCAGCGATGCTTCAGGGACGAATCCTCGACCTGGATCTCGACGGCTGGTTCGACATGGTAGGCATCGCATCTGATAAGGTGCTACTCGCTCACAACGAGGCCGACAAAATGGTGACTGTGCCGGATGTCTTCGGAATGAATGCTCAGCCTCAGAAGACAAACACGGATTTGTCAGGATTTATTGCAACGGATCTCGACAACGACGGGCCCGCCGATCTTCTGGCATTCACGAAAACGGAACCACAGGCGTTCAGAAACCTGGGCAACAAGCACCATTGGATCAAACTCAAACTCACAGGCATGCGCGAAGCGGGCAAAGAGATGCGAACGAACCGGGACGGTGTCGCGGCACGCGCTTCATTGCACGCCAGGGACCTTTGGGTCGAAGTGGAGAACGGCAGCCAAACAGCCGGAATCGGCGCGGCCAACGAACCGATCCTGATCGGGCTCGGTGATCGCAAAGAGCTTGACGTAGTTCGACTGCGCTGGCCCGACGGCACGCTACAGGCCGAAATGGGACACGCTACCGACGGCCTGATCACGATCGGCCAGGAGCAACGCAAGCCCGTTTCGTGCCCGTTGCTATTCACGTGGAACGGCGAGCGGTATGAATACATTGGCGATTTTCTCGGCGGCGGCGGTCTCGGTTATCTGCTCTCGCCAGGCGTGTACAACGTACCGGACCGCGATGAGGCAGTGAAAATCGATACGGGGCAACTCGCCACTAACGACGGCCGCTTTGTGATGAAAATCGCCGAGCCAATGGATGAGGTCACCTACCTCGACCACGTGTCGCTTGTTGTTATTGACCATCCGGCGGACCTGATCGTCTTTCCCAACGAACGCTTCGCCCCACTGGACTCGCGGCCGGAATGGAAACTCCACGCATACCGCGAGGCCGTCCTGCCGGCTCGTGCGGTCGATTCCCGCGGTCGCGATGTCACGGAAAAACTAAGACTCTGGGACCGAGCCGTCGTGGATGGTTTCAAGCTGCGTGGCGCCTGGGTCGGATACGCGGAAGAGCACGCGATCACCGTGGACTTTGGCGATCGGCTCTCCCGTTTCGGTTCGACCGATCCGCTCGTGATGTACCTGGCCGGCTGGGTCGAGTACCCGTTCTCGGCGACCAACTATGCTGCATCGACGGCCGGGGTTTCCCTGAAGATGCCCACGATTGAACGGCTTGACGACGCTGGCAATTGGCAACCAATCCTGCCCGCAGCCGGAATCCCGGCCGGTTCTCCCAAGATGATGACGCTCGACATGACCGGCAAACTTTGTGGGCCGCGCTGCGTGCTGCGAATTCGCACCAACATGCAGGTTTACTGGGACCAGATATTCGTCGCCCCAGCCGAAGACACCTCATCGTTCTCCGTGAGCGAACTTGCAGTGATTGACTCTGAGTTGGGCTACCGTGGCCACCTGCAAGAGCATTCGCCCGATGGTCGCAACCCGACGGTCTACGACTATCATCGCGTCGACACCGTGCCGCTCGTTCGCCAGGCTGGTCGGCTCACAAGATTCGGTGACGTTCGCGAACTTCTATCTAGGGACGATGACCGCTTTGTCATTTTCGGGGCTGGAGACGAGATCTCTGTCGAGTTTGACGCGAGCGCATTGCCGTCCATCCCGTCCGGCAGCAAGCGTAGTTTCGTGCTCCGGACAGTTGGATACTGCAAGTCAGCCGATGTCCTATCAGCCCATGCGGACACAGTTGGCCCACTTCCATTCCGCGGCATGTCCGGTTATCCGTTTGAACCCACTGAAAAGCCAGCGGACCCCGCCGAACAGGAAGCCTATCAACGTGAATTCAACACCCGCGCGTTCGATCGGTAGACGAGAGTGCGGCGTCGCGACAATGCCACCAGGGGGCTGAGATGCGGGCCAATGGAACAATTTGCTTCGCTCATAACCCTTCCGGCTGGAATTTTCAGCCATTTTTTCTTAGGCCTCGCAAACCAACCAGTGGTAAGGCGAAGGAATTCCCGTATAATCTCTTCTCAAGGGGTTGCCCGTCACGACACCTCAATTCTTGCCGGGCGATTGAACAAGTGAATGCAAAATTACTATGGCCGCGTGCAGGGGCACACGGCAGAAATCGGAGCGACCTGAGTGGGGGAGGCCTGAGACACCGGGAGTTATCGAGTGAGTTCCGCCGATTCGCCCACCATCGAATTTGAAATTCAGTCTCAGCATGTCGTCGACGAATTGCCACACGATCTGCCTTCGTCCTCGCCGCGCAGCGAAGACGTGGCGATCAAGCAGTTGCGAGTGGCCGAGTTTCTGGAAGACGAAGGCTACGACGCGGTGCTGCTGAGCCGGCAGGACAGCTTTGCATGGTTCACCGCAGGGGGCGATAACGGCACGGGCACAAGTTCCGACATCGGACAAGTCTCGCTGTTTGTGACGCGCGATCAACGCTGCGTGCTGGCGACGAATTCCGAGTCGGCCCGGACATTCGAAGAGGAAGTGGCGGGCCTCGGTTTTCAATTGAAGGAGTGTCGCTGGGACGAGCCTCGCGATCGCTTGATCGAGGACATTTGCCGCGGCCGCAAGGTGGCCTCAGACACAGGGGTTTGCGGAACGGCGAATGAACTGGAAAAATTGCGCCGGCTACGCATCAATCTGACGGAGTTGGAACGACAGCGATACCGCGAATTGGGCCGGGCCGTTGTCCATGCAGTCGAGGCGACCTGCCGTAATGCTCGGCCGGGTGAAACGGAACATGAAGTCGCCGGCGAACTCGCGCATCGACTAATTCGTCACGGCATTTCCCCGGTTACCATGTATGTCGCTGGAGAAGAACGAGCCGGGCAGTTCCGGTTGGCACCCCACAAAGCACAGCCGATCCGAAAGCACCTCACGATCAGTGTGGCGGGACGCCGCCATGGCCTGTGTGCCTCCGCGACTCGGACTGTCATGTTCGGCAGTCCGGACAAGAGTTTTGTGGATCAGCACTACATCGCATCCATGGTCGACGCGACTTGCATATTCTTCTCATTGCCGGGCGAGCAAGGATCTGAAGTCTTGCGTCGCGCGCGGCGGATTTACGAAAAGACGGGCGTACCGCATGAATGGGTAAATACCCCGCAAGGCGGCATTACAGGCTACAGCCCGTGCGAGATTTTGCTGGTTCCGAGTAGCCAATTTCGCTTTCGGTCCGGCATGGCCGTCGCGTGGACCCCATCCGTCGGGGCCGCGCGCTGCGGCGACACCGTCTTACTTCACGACAACGGTTTTGAAATCATCACTCCGACGCAGCAATGGCCCACGCTCGTCATCAGCGTCAAAGGCTATGAAGTTGAACGGCCGGGAATGCTGGTGCTGGAGTCCTAACCCGAGACTTGCGGTGTTTTGGGTTCGTTCGCACAGATTTGCAACGCTGCACTTCCTTTCGGCCGCAACTGTTCTATGGAACTCATCAGAATCTCGGTCACTCGCGCCAGTGCCGAAGCGTCGTGCTCGCTTCCGTAATACGAACTCAGATCAATTGGTTTGCCAAAATAGATCCGAGCCCGTGCCGGCTGGAGGACACCCAGCAACAAGTGGTTCGTATGCCGACGCCGGTAAATGAAAGCGGGTATCACAGGCGCTCGGGTCAGGAGCGCGAGCATGGCAGTTCCTGATTTCGCTTCACGCAGGCGCTGAGCATCCAGGTTTATTCCACCTTCGGGAAAGATCCCGACCACACGTCCCTCACCCAATGCCCGCAGCGTGGCCTTGATCGCCGCCGTATCCCGACCCGTGCGATTGACCAAAATGGTTCGGTTCAGATTGAAGATCGGTTGCAGCAACCTGATCGCGTAGTATTCGCGAGCCATCAGAAACGAGATCATTCGCCGCGTGGCACAGAGCAAAAAGAGCGGGTCGGCAGTACAGGTATGATTGGAGATTAGAATCGCCGCGCCGTTCGACGGCAGCGGGTCCGGCCCGCGCGGCCGCACGCCATGCCAGAGCTTGCAAAATAGCCACAATGCCCGATATCCAAGATACGTGCCCGGCCGTTGGCGGCTCCGTTTCCAATCTCGCCGCGCCAACCACGCGGCAGATAGCGCAAGACCTAAGATTGCAACCGAGGCCAGACAGACACCGGGATCGTTTGCATCCATGGACAGCCCATCGGACTCGAACTTTGAACTACTTGCTGTCTCCAGAATACCGAACGACAACCGAAGTGAAAACGAGGGACGGGTTGAAAGGATCCAAGTGCAAGCCGACCGGCCCGTTCATCCTGAATCAGGCCGGTGGGTCGAAAAAATACCCATCAGTGCCGGGAGAATGTTTGCTGGAGCGGCCGCCGTGCTCAGACGAACTTATCGGGGTGATACCGCGTTGCCTTGACCATCATGTCTAGCTGCGGACCCGCATGTAATTCGCCCTCCGCGTTCTTTTCTCATCAGCCTCCGACCGGCTTGCACTCGTTTAACCATCTTCACAACACATCGAACCGCAATGTCCGAATCGCACGAATATTCGGCCTGACTTCGGCCCGATGCTAGGAACATCCCATCGAATTTCCACAATTCATGCACTTGAAGCACGAGCCGTTGCGAACCGTAATGGCCCCGCACTCGTCGCAAGGGGGCGCGTCACTTTGCATCTGCGCTAACCAAGTGTGGGCGATATCTCCAAATGTTCCGGCTTCCACCGAAGCGTCTTTGACTCCCGGTACCGATTGATCGGCCACGGTCAGCACGGGTCCGCTGTCACTCGGCAAACTCACTACCTGGGCAGCAGCTTCCTTCTCAGGTCGTTTCGGTGCGTTCGCCTCGCGGTAACCGGGCACATAGTTCATTCCCAACCAACGAAACACGTAATCCACAACCGACTTCGCGATTGGAATGTCCGGATTGCGAGTGAACCCGTTCGGCTCGAACCGTGCGTGCTCAAACTTCCGCACCAGGGCGTCGAGCGGCACACCATATTGCAATGCCAGGCTGGTCAGCACGCCGATCGTATCCATCAGCCCACCGATTGTGCTCCCCTCCTTGGCCATGTTGATGAAAAGTTCGCCCGGTCGGCCATCCTCGAAAAATCCAACGATGATGTAGCCCTCATGGCCCTCGATCGAGAACTTGTGCGTCAGCGACCGCCTCGTATCGGGCAATCGCTCACGCCTCGGCCCCATGGGAATCAAATCCGGCTGGATCAATTTGCCTGTGGCCACATCTTTCCCAATCGCGTTGGATGCTGCTGGCTGATGAGGGCCCGCCTGCGTTTCGCGCACCACGGTGCCCGCAATATCATCCTTCTTCGTTTGCTTCGATGACTCCGTTTCAGTACTCAGCGGCTGGCTCTCCTTCGAGCCGTCTCGATAAATTGCAACCGCCTTCAGGCCAAACCGCCAACCCTCCAGGTACGTCTGCATAATGTCCGCGACGGTCGATTCGCGGGGCATGTTCACTGTCTTGGAGATCGCCCCAGAAATGAATGGCTGAGCAGCCGCCATCATTTTCAAATGGGCCATGTAAGGGATCGAGCGGATTCCCTTCTGTGCTTTGAACGCGCAATCGAAAATCGGCAAATGCCCCGCGCTAAGGCCGGGAGCCCCTTCGATCGTGTCATTCTTCTCCAGGTAGAGCAGGATTCCCTGAATCTTCGGCATGTCGTAGCCAAGCCGGTCCAAGGCCTCAGGCACCGTTCGGTTCGGGATCTTGAGCATGCCACCGCCGGCCAATTGCTTGTACTTCACCAGTGCAATGTCCGGCTCGATGCCCGTTGTATCACAATCCATCATGAAGCTGATAGTGCCCGTCGGCGCGAGCACGGTCGCTTGTGCGTTTCGATAGCCGTGCTGCTGACCCAAAACTTTGCACTCGTCCCAAACACGCCGCGCAGCGACAACCAGATCGTCCGGGCAAGCCGGATCGATTTGGTCCACGGCGTCGCGGTGCATTTGAATGACCCGCAACATCGGCTCGCGGTTAATCACGTACCCTTCAAAAGGCCCCAAATTCGCCGCATGCTCGGCCGAGGTCAGATACGCCTGACCGGTCATCAGGGCCGTGATCGCACCACACAACCCGCGTCCGGCATCCGAGTCATACGGCAAACCCACGGCCATGAGCAGGCTGCCGAGGTTGGCATAGCCAAGGCCAAGCTGCCGGAACTTGTGAGCGTTGGCCGCGATCTTCGAATTCGGGTAGCTTGCATTGTCGATCAGGATTTCCTGCGCCGTGATGTAAATCCGAACTGCTGCGCGAAACGCCTCCACATCAAACGACCCGTCCGGCCGGCGAAACTTCATGAGATTCAGACTCGCCAGATTGCACGCCGAGTCGTCGATGTGCATGTATTCCGAACACGGGTTCGATGAGTTGATCGGGGCCGTGTTCGGACATGTGTGCCAGCGTTGGATCGTGTCTTCGTATTGGATTCCTGGATCACCGCAAATCCAGGTTCCTTCGGCGATCTGCTGCATGATCTCGCGGGCACGATACGTCCCAATGACCTGTCCGCCCGTCACACTACGCGTGTGCCATGGACCGTCGTCTTCGGCCGCCTGGAGAAACTCGTCCGAGCAACGCACCGACAAGTTTGCATTCTGGAACATCACGGAACTGTAGGCTTCGTCATTGAAATTGGAGCTGTAACCCTGGCGGATGAGGGCCTGGGCCTTCTTTTCCTCTTTCGTCTTGCACTCAATGAAGTCCACGACGTCGGGATGCCAGCACTTGAGCGTTTGCATTTTTGCGGCACGTCGAGTTTTGCCCCCCGACTTTACGACCGAGGCGACGGCGTCGTAAACACGCATGAACGACACCGGCCCGCTGGGCCGACCGCCACCCGAAAGTTTCTCCTTCGACGAACGCAGGGTCGATAGATCGGTGCCAGTGCCAGACCCGTACTTGAACAGCATCGCCTCGCTGCGGGCCAATTCCATGATCGATTCCATCGTGTCGTCCACGGATTGGATAAAGCACGCGGAACCCTGAGGATACTCGTAAGCAATCGTGGTCTTGACGGCCGTGCGGGTCTTCGGGTCCCACCGATAATTGCTCCCCTGCCCTTCCACGCCATATTGATGGTAAAGCCCGACGTTGAACCACACCGGTGAATTGAACGAGCCGTATTGGAAGAGACACAACCAAGTCAACTCGTCATAGAACCGTTCGCCGTCTGCACGGGTGGCGAAGTAGCCGTCGCGAATTCCCCAATCGGCAATCGTTCGAGTCACTCGATGAATGAGCTGGCGGGCTGAGTATTCACGCTCCGGCGTTCCCAGCTCGCCGTAAAAGTACTTGCTCGAAACGACGTTTGTGGCAAGCTGACTCCAGAATTTAGGCACTTCACAGTCGTGCTGCTCGAAAATGGCCTTGCCCTTCTCGTCGCGGATCGTGGCCGAGCGACGATCCCACTCGACTTCGTCAAATGGATTTTTGCCTTCGGTACTAAAGAACCGTTGCACGCGCATGGCACGGCGATTCGCCGGCTCAACACGATTGGTCGGACTCATCTCAGTCGCCACTGCCGTTCTTCCGTTGCCGCCCCCGTGAACTTTATCTTCGGTCATGTGACAACACTCCTTCCATGGGCACCCAGCAACCGCCTCGAAGCACTTTACCCACCGATGTAGCCCGCATCGACAGCCAATCGCTCCGAAAACGCGCAGCTGGTAAGCCTCCTGGCCAAAAAAACGTGGACCGGATCCCAGCGCAACAACTGCAAACCGGCAACAAATCAAAAACACTGAATACTATACATGCGTATAGTAAATCAAAAGACATTACTGCGAAGTTGGTTCGAGCTGTCCAATTCTAATTGAAGGCAGGCAACCGGCCTGGGATTGGCCAATGTGAAACTTGGCAATCTTGAACTAAGGTCGAACTCCGTGCGGTCAATTCTTGAGTCGTAGCCCCATATATTGGGGACAGGAGAGGATAATACCCCAATATGCGAGACTGTCAATCATTCTTTGCCAAGTTCTAAAAATGATCCGTAGGTCCAATAAGGGCAGAGAGAAACGGCTTTTCCTTTCACGTATGATGAGACAAAAATCACCAATCGGATTACATGCCGTTTCGAGCGTCGAACCGTTCGGAGCGGCTTGCAGTGTGTCATTTGGGAACATTGCAGCGAGGAAGTGGTGACAAAACATCGCCGAAACACTATTCCGTCGCGTTGCTTGCGACAATTTGCAAGACACGCACCTGCGTCATTTTTTGGCGATGGCCGAACCGACGGCGGTAGTTCTTTCGGCGCTTGTGTTTTTGAATGTAGATCTTCTCGCCCTTTGTCTGCTCTACAACCTGGGCAACAACCTTTACATCTTTCAGTGTTGGCCTGCCTACTTGGACCCCATTTGTGCCACTGAAGAGAAGCACCTGATCGAATTCAATCTGCTTGCCTGCCTCGACTTCGCAAAAATCAACCTCAACTTGGTCGCCCTCGCTGACTTTGTATTGATGCGATCCGTCTTGGAACACGGCGTACATCTCGGTTCACTCCTCACTTTGTGGTTCGTGATGAATTAGCGGGGGGATATTATGCGCATCGGGGTGCCGATCTTCCAGTCCATTGGCAAGTTTATCGAAGTCCACCATCTCGGGCTCTGCAGAATTCTGGTTCTGTCCTGAATTCTGTTCGCTTGAGTCTTCGCCACCCTGCCGGTCCGTCGAATCATGGGCTGGAGGACCACGTCGGCGTCCACGCCCTCCGCGCCGGCGGCCACCCCGGCGGCGTCCGGTACCGGTTCGACTCCGCCCCGGCTCATCCGGCTTGCCCGCGGATCTCGGTGATGATGCCTTGACCTCCACCGTCGGCTTCGCAGGTGACGCGGTTGTGAAAAGTTTGCACTCCGCTCCGGAGCTGTCGATGCACTCGAACACCAAGTGTTCCGGCGTGACTTCCTCAGCGCCACGAACCGTAATGGATTTGTGTCCATCTAGTTCAAGATGTGCAATTTCCCGGCGCTTGCGGTTGTTGAGAAAACCGGCAACAAGCGCATGGACCGTTACGGTAATGCGAGCCACCTCAGGACGATTGGCCGCAGACTGAAGCAGCCGCATCACCTCGATCGACATACTTTCCGCGGTCTTCACCAGCCCGGTGCCATGACAGGCCGAGCAGTTCTCAAATACGCTGCGTTTCAGCGAAGGCCGCACGCGTTGACGAGTCATCTCGATAATCCCGAACGCGGACATTTTCAGAATCTTCGTCCGGGCCCGGTCCCGACTGACGGCATCGCGCAGGGTTCGTTCGACTTCGCGGCAGTGTCGCTCTTCTCGCATGTCGATGAAGTCGTTGACAATGACGCCGCCGAGGTCGCGTAGTCGCAGTTGGCGAGCAATCTCCTTGGCCGCCGTCAGGTTCATTCGAAACGCGGTTTCTTCGGCACTGTTGTCTGCACGGAAGTTGCCGCTGTTCACGTCGATCGCCACCAGCGCCTCTGTCTGGTCAATGACGATCGAGCCGCCGTTCGGCAGGGGGATGTGCCGCTGATGGATTCGGGCGATCTCCTCTTCCAACCCATACTTGTGAAAGAGCGGCTCCTTTTCCTCGAAAAGCTTGAGCCGGCTTGCGTATCGGGGCATGGCCATCTGCAAGAATTCGTTGGCCAATTCAAAAGTGGAAGGCTCATCCACCCAGACTTCGTCGATGTCGCTAGTGAAAATGTCGCGAATGGTTCGGGTCACCATGTCGCTTTCTTCGTAGATAGGTGCTGGGGCTCGTGACTTGTTGATGCGACGCACAATCACCTTCCAGAGCCGCGTCAGATAAGCCAGATCGCTCTGCAGATCGCGTTTGCTGCGGTCCATGCCGGCCGTGCGAACAATAAATCCGAGACCCCTGGGAGGATTCAGCTCCTTGAGCAAGTCGCGTAGTTGACGGCGCTGTTGATCGTTTTCGATCTTTCGCGAAACGCCGACACGATTGAGGCCGGGCATGAGCACGAGATAACGGCCGGGAATACTTATATAGGTGCTAAGAGTTGGTCCTTTCGTACCGATCCCTTCTTTGATCACCTGGACCAACACTTCTTGGCCCCGTTTGAAGACCTGTTGTATGGGCGGCTTGGATCGCATGCCGCGGTACGCGGTGCGTCGCTGGCCAGTCGGTCGACTCGGTTCCGGCTCGCGATCCGGCTTGGCGGATTCCTCGTCCTCGCCTTCGTCCTCTGCCGGTACGGTATATCGTTGCCCGTTTGCTTCCTCGCCCCGCTCGTAGTATTGGGGCTCCACATCGGAAACGTGCAGAAACCCGTTGCGACCGACGCCGAAGTCGATGAACGCGGCCTGGATGCTCGGCTCGATGTTGACGATCCGGCCCTTGTAGATGTTGCCGACGAGTTTTTCTTGACTGGTTCGCTCCACGTAGAGTTCTTCGAGCACTCCATCTTCCACGATGGCAATGCGGCATTCCTCCGGTTGGAGCACGTTGATCAGCATTTCCTTTTTCATGCTCGCTCGCGCTTCCTCCTGCGACAAATCGCTAGGTATGTTGCTGGAACGCCCATCAGCCAACAACTTCCGGCAAGATCTTCCTTGCCTCACCACGAAGGTAGTTGACGGCGTCGCGGGCATTGTCGATGGTCAATACTTTTCGGGCCACCTTGGCGGCCTCCGACAGGCGGATCGACCGGATGATTTTCTTGATCTCCGGTATGCTGTGCGGCGTGATGCTCAGGCTTCGCAGACCCAATCCCACCAGGAGCAGCGTGTAAATCGGGTCCGCACTCATTTCGCCGCACACGCTAAGTGGCACATTGTGTCGATTTGCCGTCTTAACGACCATGCGAATTAGTCGCAAAACCGCGGGGTCGGCCGCGCTGAACAGGTTCGACACGTTTTGGTTGTTTCGGTCCACCGCAAGCGTGTACTGGATCAGGTCGTTCGTCCCGAGTGAAAAGAAGTCGGAAATTTGGCCGAGTTGGTCGGCCATGATCACGGCGGAAGGTACTTCGATCATGATCCCGACCTTGATGTTTGGTTGAAACGCCTTTCCCTCCTCTTGCAAGTCTTCCATGACGTTGCCGACCAGCATTCTTGCCTGGCGAAGTTCCATGATGGTGCTGATCAGCGGGAACATGATGCTGGCTGGCCCATGTGCGCTGGCCCGCAGGATCGCGCGGAGTTGCGTCTTGAACAGCTCTAATTGTCTGAGACAGAGGCGGATGCTCCGCAAGCCGAGAAACGGGTTTCGTTCTCGCTCTTCCGTTTGCATGCTCTCGCTGAGCTTGTCCGCCCCGAGATCGAGCGTGCGAATCACGACGGGGCGGCCTTGCATCGCTTGGATGACGTGGCTATAGGCCTGATAGTGGTCGTCCTCCGACGGCGGACTCTGTGTGTTCAAGTAGAGGAATTCCGTTCGGTACAGTCCGATGCCTTCTGCTCCACGTTCGAGACAGTGGCCGACTTCGGTGGGGAATTCGATATTGGCCATCAAGCTGATCCGTTCACCGTCGAGCGTTAGTGCGGGCAGGTCGCGCAACTGGGCCAAGCTCTCTTCGAAGTGGTGAAATTCCTCTTCGGTGTGCTGATACTCCGCCAGTGTTTTTTCGTCGGGACTCAAGATCACGAGCCCGCGATTGCCGTCGATGATGATGGTGTCCGAGCCGGAAACCTCGCTTAAGAATCGTCCGAGTCCGACGACAGCCGGAATCTCGAGTGCGCCGGCGAGAATGGCGGTGTGACTGGTTCGGCCGCCCTCCTCGATTGCAAATGCCTTGACCAGTTTGGGGTCCAAGCCGGCGGTCTCGCTGGGTGTCAAATCATGGGCCAGGACGATGACCGGGACCGTAAGCTGTCTAAGTTCTTCGCGCTGCTCGCCGAGCAAGTGCCGCAGAATTCGGCGTTCCACGTCGAAGATGTCGCTCACGCGGGTGGCCGCAACCGGCCCGGCCGCCTCGAATATCTGAGCGTAGCGCCGAAGCACACGACTCGTGGCGTATTCGGGGGTGAAATTCTTTTCTTCTATGAGGCTGACAATCTCGCGGCGCAGTTTAGGGTCGGAAATGATCTGGGCGTGGGCTCCGAAGATCGCGCCGTATTCGCTTCCGAGTTTGTTTGCAATGAGCGATTCGTTGCCCAGCGACTCATCGCGGGCCTTCGTGAGCGCGTGTTCCAGCCGACGTACCTCGGACACTATGGCGCTCTCGTGAACAAACCGTTTGGGAATACGAAACCCTTCGGCGTCGAGCACCATGGCAGGGCCGATAGCTACGCCCGGCGAAACAGCGATACCACGTTTGATTTCCATCGAGCTAGGCTGGGAGTGACGGCCGGCCGGCGCCCATGTCGCCCAGGGACGATCGACTCGGCGGGCAGGCTTATTGTTCGGGTACACTGGGCGGCTCGTCCAGGTCTCCCAATCCTCCCAAAAACAGTTTTTCGATCGCATCGGCGGCCGCGGCGGCGTCAACACCCCGCGCTTCCATGTGCAAAATTGTTCCTTGTTCGGCGGCCAGGGTCATCAGGTTAAGAATACTCTTCGCGTCCACTCGCATGTTGTCTTTGATCAAATCAATCTCACACTTGAATTGGTTCGCTAACTTGACGAGCAAGGCGGCCGGCCGAGCGTGCATGCCCTGCGGATTGATTACCTGTAGCTGGCGTCGGATCGGTTCTTCTGCCATTGCGATCTACGATCCAGATTGGGTTCGGTCGGCCTCATCCAGTTTTTCCAATATTTGTTCGCACGTGGTCGATTGACGAAGTAAACGACAAAACGAATCATTGCGCAGCAGTCGCGAGATGCTTTCGAGAGCACGCAAGTGGTCGCCCGGCCGGCCGGACGGCGAAACCAACATGAACAGAATGTGAACCGGCTCACCGTCGAGACTTTCAAAGTCAATTCCCTTCTTGGACAGGGCGAGGTTGCAGATAAGCCGCGACGCTCCACCGTGCTTGGTGTGCGGCACCGCAACGCCACGACCGATCCCGGTGGTCCCCTGTTCTTCCCGCTTCAAGATTGCCTTAACGATCGCTTCTTGTTCGCCGTTCTGAATGTGTCCGGCGACCCGCAGGCCATCGACCATTTCACAAATCACTTCTTCCTTCGTGCTGGCGATCAAGTCCGGAATGACGGCCTCACGGATCACAAAATCGGACAGTTTCATCCAATCCTCCTTTCGAACTCGTGAGGGATCGCCGAAGAAGATTGACGCTTCCCGGGCCCATGCGGCATGGAGAAGCGAAAAGGAGCAATTCGGTTGGGACAAAATTGCAGCAACCTGGCGCAGGAACAAGGGGATGACGACGCGATTTGGGCGGTACCAACTTTTGAATCGCCTGCACTCGCAGCCTACAGGTCATTGAGGCACTCCACCCATGGGCGGCCGGCGACGATGTTCTTGTATTTTCTCTTTGTACCGCCGAAGCTGGCTTTCGATCTTGTGGACCGCGAGGTCCACGGCCCCATGAAAACTGGCTGCCTCATCGCGCGCCACCAGATCATGTTTGTGCTCGGCGTTTACCAGCACTTCGACCTTGGTCAGTTCCGGCCGAAATTCCACTGTAGCCGCTATGCTCTCAATTCGCTCAAAAATCTTGGTAAGTTTTGCGAGTTTCTCCCGCATGTATTCGCTCATTTCATCACTCAGCGAACCATTACGGCTAGAAATCGATATCTGCACCGATTCAGCTCCTTTCTCTCACAACCCGGTCTCGAATCATTGGCGGCGCGATTCTAGCCCCCGCGATGCCATCACTCAATTGCAAATCCGCAATCGATATACGGCTACCTCACATTTTGCCCCGTGTTTTGGGGGGAAGGCGACCCTCATCCACGGCCCGGTTCCAGCTCTGGATGTCCGTGTCGCGCGGCTTGTCCGGCGAATAGTTGATGCTGGATGGCTTTCCCGCCAGATCTTCCAGGTTCATGATCGCCAGTTCCCGAATGCAAAGGTCGTGGTCAGCGCCGAGAAGGTCGATGAGACTTCTATAGTTCTTGGCCTTCATTTTCTGAAATTCCTCGTCCGAGTATCCTCTCAAAAGGTCGAGTACCCCGTTGGCATGAACTTCGGACTTGTTGAATCTGACTAACAGGGCATTGAGCACGGCTTCTTCATGCTCGGACTTGCGTGCGAGGTACTGCCGGAGTGCCGCGATCGCCGCCTTGCGTACTTCACGCCGGTCCATCGTGTTCATCGCATCGATCAATGCCGGCAGCCGCTCAATCGCACCGAGACTTTGCACGGCCAATACTCGAGATTCCCGGCGATCTTCTCTCGTTGCGTCGACGAGAGCAAGAACGACCGAGCCATCGAACGGAATGGCCGCCTCCAGCGCAGACGCGGCACGCACTTCAACCGGAGTCATAACCTCTTTTTCCATCCAGGCCGGCGGCAAGCCGAGCGACTCCTTGTCGCGCATGCCGCCCGTGGTGCTCCAACGAAGCTGCACTGGACCGCCCAAATGATGAGCCTGCGTGGCAGACTGAAATTCCACCTCGCCGCGAGGCACGTACAAGGTCGCTTCATACGAAACCGGACCGCCGGGTTGCCATACCGGCATGACAGATAGCCCCACGGACTGCTCTGGTCCCTTCACGGTCACACTCCACGACTGGTCCACAAAATCTACTCGAATCACTGCCCGGGCATTGTTCGTTCCGAGAACCAGCCGGCCGTGGTCTAACTTGATGTGGGCGTCAACACCCTCTTTCGCAGGTTCAAGCGATAATTCGGTTTCGCCCACCAGTTCTGCGGACGGACCTTTTGCCAACTGCAAAGCCGCACGGAATGCCGGGAGGCAGAGAAATCGCTCGTCATTCTTGATATCGGTCTGTGCGGCCAGTCGCCGCCATTCGGCCGAAGTGGGGTCTGCCCGAAGAAGGACACCGGAGGTCGAAACGAATTTGCCGAGCACCACGGCTGGTTCGATTGTCGGCGGCTTCGGCTGAGCCGGCTCGGCCGGCTCACTCTTGACGGGCTCTTTCGGTTTCGGCTCAGTGGTTGCCGACTCGACTTTCGTGGCCTCTGGTTTTGGTGCGTCCTCAGTTTTCGGCATTTGCTGCTCGGGCTTGCTCGCTTCACCAGCGGCACTCTTTGGCGGAGCCGACTGTTCGCCGGATTTTGCCAAGGCCGTTTCGAGTTCCTTCAACTGCAGATCGACCGACTCAGCAGGTGGCAGCTTGGGCAGGGCAGGGTCGTACCTTTCGTCGCCCACTCTTTCCGGAATGAATAGTTTTCCCGGCTCTACGTTCAGCCCAGTTGCGGCCACGGGTCCCGTGTCGTTCTGCTCTTTCTTAGCTCTATTCACATTGAGGCTAATCCAAACGAGCGCGCACGCGCCGACGACACCGAGCACAATCGCCGCACGGGTCAAAATGCGGGCCAGCAGGGGTCGCTCGGAAAGAGCCCAGGGTGCCGGGGCCGGATGTCGGTCTACGTGGGCTGCCGCATGGCGGTCCGCCGACATCGACTCGATCGAATGGACCAGATCGTACATCCGCTGGCGCGTTTCCGTCGAAACATTGGCCGGCTGCCCGATCATTGTGAGAATCTGGTGACACGCCGCGGCCTCAGCAAGGTGCACATCAGAATCCAGGCAGAGATTCTCCACGCGGGCCACGGCATCCGCGGGCAGCAAATTATCCAAATATTCGGCCAGTAAGTCCGGGTCCAGGTCATCACCCGCAACGGGCGGAGCGGTCACTCGCCGGCGACGAGTCACCTCCCTGATCCGCGAAACCAACTCCTGGGCCTGGCGACTTTCGGTCAACTTTTGACCTATCTCCTTGGTAGCAGCGGGCTCCAGAGTATCGTCCAAATAGGCCAACAAGGTCCGCAATGTGAGACGCACGACTTTGTCCTCCGATTGCTCGAACTCAATTCCGTCGTCCGGTTCATTTCCGTCTACCCATAATAGTGGCATCCATGAGCATCATTCCGTACATGGCTGCCTGTAGTTCGCTTGCTTTTGCTGCTCGGTTATCGGACCTCACAAGGAAACCAAATGCGTACCGCCCGCGTGCCGTCACTTGAGCCGAACTCGAATGCGGACCGTTTGCACCACGGCTTCCACTTTTGGCCACGATCGTGCAATCGTGCCGCAACACCAGAATCTTTGCTTGCAATCTGCTCTGGCCATTCTCATAATTCCAGCAATGTTAGTCAGTCTGAATTGAGGCATTGCGGTTATCGAGGCCACCCAATGCTAGAATCAAACCAGCGATTAGCTGATCTCATTTCCAATCTACCGTATGGGGGGAGTTTCCATGAACGCGCTATTCAGGTCTGTCCGGTCTCGTCGCAAGTTGGCAGTCTGCGTTAAGGGGGGGGGAATAGGCGACTCGCACAAGGCCGATCTTTGGCCCGCCAAGTTAGAGGACGTTTATTACGACCACACTTTTTTGATCATCTCGAAGGCCGAATACTGCTTTCTCACGCAAGCGGATCACCGTTCGTAACGGGCGACGGAATCTTGGTCGCTGATCTCGGCGAAAGCAACGACAACCTGCTGCTGGAACTTGCGGACCCCACAACATTGCGGCTGACGATCAACGGCGACTCGCACGATTACGCGTTTGATGCGGTGCGGCAATTCAGCGTCACCGGCGCGGGGGGCGATGACGTGATTGAGATTGCCGGCGGCGTGGCCGTGCCGGCGGTCCTTCAAGGCGGCGCGGGCAACGACACGCTGATCGGCGGGCTGGCGGCCGACCTGATCGACGGCGGTGACGGTTCGGACGTGTTGCGCGGCGAGGGTGGCGACGATCAGGTCATGGCCGAACCTGCGGACACCGTGGTCGGCGGGGACGGATACAATTCAATCGTGCTCGACGTGCTCGGCACAAGCGGTGCCGACGCGATTCAACTGGTCAATGTGAACGAGGGGACCGTGCGATTGACGGTAAACGGTGTCGCTTTTGATTATGACCGTCGCGAATTGGTCTCGGCGAATATCGACGCCGGCTCGGGCGACGACTGGGTGGAACTTTTGCCAGACGTGACGGTGAACGCGGCGGTGTTGGGCGGCGATGGCAACGACACGCTCATAGGTGGCGCGGGAACCGACACGTTGGACGCGGGCGCGGGAAGCGACTCGCTTTCCGCCGGCGCGGCTGATGATGTGCTGTTCGCCAAGCCGGGCGACGCGATCGACTCGGGCGACGGTGCGGACACGCTGACGCTGCGCGCGACCGGCACCGGCGATGCCGACTCGATTCAACTCGACTACCTCGATGCACTCACGACCCGGCTCACGATCAACGGAGTTTCGTACGACTACGTTCGGGCTGAGCTGCTGGCCGTGGCGATCGATGGCAACGCGGGCGATGACCTGGTGCAACTGGCCGGCGACCTGACGATCTCGGCCACGCTCGTGGGCGGCAACGGCAACGACACGCTCGTGGGCGGCTTGAGCCCGGACGTGATCGACGGCAGGGCGGGAAACGATTCGCTCACCGGCTCGGACGGCGCCGACAGTATCTGGGGAGGCGACGGCTTCGACACGCTTGATGCTGGGGCAGGTCCGGACTTCGGCGACGGTGGTTTCAACGACGACAGTCTGCTAGGCGGCGATGCTGCCGACACGCTGCTTGGCGGTGCCGGGCATGACACGCTTTCCGGTGACACTGGCGATGACTCCATCGCGGGCGACGCGGGTGACCCGGTGTTCGATGATCCCACCGACGGCAACGATCTGATCCAAGGCGGCGACGACAACGACACGCTCTCCGGAAATGGCGGGTCCGATTCGCTCGCCGGACAGGCCGGCAACGATTCGATCTCGGGCGATAGTGGCGACGATTCGCTGGCTGGCGATGATGGCGACGATTTTCTCAGCGGCGGCGCGGGCAATGACCAGCTCGATGGCGGACCCGATTTCGACATCGTGGATTTTGCCGGCACCCATGGCGACGACGCGATCTCGGCCGATCCCGATGTACCCGGCCTGCCGCTCGCCATCGTTCCGTTCGTCATCGCAAACGGCACCGAAACCGACCGCGGTGGCAACGTCGAGATCCTTTCGGTCCTGGCCTGGGCTGGCAACGACTCGGTTGTCGTCGATGGCGAACTGGACATCGACGTGATGCTGGACGGCGGTGACGGTAACGATACGCTCACCGGCGGCCACGGCAGCGACTTGCTCACCGGCGGGGCGGGCAACGACAGCATCACGAGCGGCGGCGGCTACGACATGGTCCGGTTCTACGGCACCGACCTCGATGACACCATCACCGCCATTGTCCGCAGCAGCGGCCGATTGGAAATTAGCAACGGCACAGAGACCGACACCGGCGACGGGATCGGCAAACTGTACGTGAACGCGCAGGACGGCAACGATTCGTTTGGCATCACGTTCGAGCCGGGCGCACCGGCGCTCGACCTGTGGCTGGAGGGTCGCTCGGGCAATGACACGCTCTTCGGCGGTCCCTACGACGACTTCATCTACGCGGGCGGCGGCGATGATTCGGTCGATGCCGGCGCGGGCGACGATATCGTGCTCGCGGCCAGCGGCGACGACATCGTCTTCGGCGGCGATGGCCACGACTGGATCGCAGGCACGACCGGCTACGATTCAATCGACGCGGGGGCAGGCAACGATTCGGTATTCGGCGGCGACGACGACGACACGATCGACGGCGGCGCCGGCGACGACCTGCTCGACGGCGAGGCCGATTTCGACTCCATCTCCGGCGGCGATGGGCAGGACACGATCGCGGGCGGCGACGGCGACGATACTTTGCTGGGCGGCGATGGCGACGATTCGATCACAGGCGATTTCGGCAACGACGTGATCGATGGCGGTGCCGGCAGCGACACGATGGTCGGCGGCGATGGCGACGATTTGGTCGATGGCCAGTCGGGCGACGATTTTATCTATGGCGGCCAGGGCAATGACCGCATTTCAGGCGGCGACGGCAATGACACGCTCGGCAGTGACCAGGGCGATGACAGTTTCTTCGGCGGCAACGGCGACGACCAGATCAGTGGCGGTGCCGACGACGATCTGCTCGACGGCGGCGAAGGCAACGACTTGCTCGACGGCGGTTTTGGTGGTGATCAACTGATCGGCGGGCGACGCGACATTCCGCGTCGCGATCAAGTCGGCTGCGACAACGATACGCTTCGCGCCGGCGCCGACGACGACCTGCTCGACGGTGGTCGTGGCCGCGACCTTCTCGACGGCGGCCTGGGCAGCAACGACATCACGGCAGACCTTGGTCGCGATACGCTGCTCGACTCCGGCGGAATCAACCGCATCCTGCACGTCCGCAAGAACGATGAGAACTGCCGCAGAAACGGCGTTGGTCGCTCGGTCCGCCGCCCGCATCGTAACCGGTCCGACGACCGGCATGAAAGCAGCGGTGCAAACAGGGGGAATAGACCATCGAGTCCAACGCCTGCCAGCGTGATTCGCTCGCACGAGGGTGAGGGCGGAGATCACGGCAAAGCCAACCTGGTCATTACCCGCACCAGTTCGGCTGCCCCGGTGCCGTCGGCGCAAGGTCTCATCTACGCGTACACGGTCACGAACGCAGGACCCAAGAAGGCATTCATGGTCACCGTCTATGACACCCTGCCGGCGGGGATCGCGCTCTTCTCGGCAACCGGCAGAACGGCAGGAGGAGAAATCGTTACGTGTTCGTGGGACAAAGACAACAATGTGATCTGCGATCTGGGAACACTGAACGATAGTGCTACGGCCACTGCAGGAGTGACTTTCGATACCGTCGTGGACGCATACCCAGGAACGGTAACCAACATCGCTTCGGTTACCAGCGCGAACCGCGAGACGAATCCGGCAGATAACAAAAACACCGTCAATATTCAAGTGACCGAGGCGCTAGAAACGGTTCGTGTCTTTGCTTCGACCGATTTTCAACCATCCGAACCATCGAACATGGGTCGATTTAGCGTTTGTCGTGAATTCCAAAGGAGCACCGAGCTTGTTGTGAGTTTTCAGGTGGGCGGTAAGGCTCAGCGCAGAGTCATCGTTCCACTGCTAAACGATGACTATACCTTGAGCGGTACGCTCAGTACCGATCCCTATTCCGTAAAGATTCTGGCCAATAAGACGTGTGCAACTTTGGACGTTTCTCCAATTGATGACACGCTTCCTGAGGGGCCTGAAGACGTTGTCATTACCTTGAATGACGGTACTGTGTACTTATGGTCGGATCACAACACCGCCACGCTTTTGATTGCCGATGACGACGTCTTTCGGCCCACGGTGACAATTACCTCGTCGGAGGATCCTGACGCATCTGAAGCTGGTTTGAATCCGGGCAAGTTCACGATCAACCGATCGGGACCTACTAGCAGTTCACTGGTTGTGTATTACACCATAAACTCCTCAGTCCTTCATCCTGCGAATCACGGCATCGATTACAACTATATTAGTGAATTCCTCGATAAAGGTAACGTCAGGCTCGGCATCGGAGTATCCAGCAAGGAAATTCCGATTCAAGTAATTCCGGATGATTGCAGCGAAGGGCCCGAGTCTGTTGTGTTGGATTTACAGCAGAGTGAATCTTACCTTTTGGGCAGTTCCATCAGCGCAACGGTGACGATCGCCGACAACGATAAACCTACCTTTGAGTTCGGCGTTCTTGACGGTGACACTGCCGAACCGGGCCAAACGAATACCGCCACCTTGTATGTAACTACTACGTCTTGCATCACCATCCCGTTTAGCGTGTCGTACCAGGTGAACACATCCAGCAGCACAGCAGAGCTTGCTGACATCGAACCATTACCCGGTTCCGTTACCGTGCAACCCACAGGTGATTCGGCCTACATCACGGTCAGGGCGAAAGATGATCTCGAGGTTGATGACCCTGTCCCGGAGACCCTCGTCGTGGATTTGACCCCAAGTCCGACGAACTACATTCTCGGCCCTAGCACCAGTGTAGCCATCACGATAATCGACAATGACCAAACCCAGACTCCGGACACCGTCACCATTGAGGCGAGTCTGCCTGACGCATACGAACAAGGAGAGGTTTCCGGAAAGTTCACTGTCAGTCGCACCAAAGACACGACCGAGCTGACCGTGTTGTTCGTCGTGACTGGGAACGCGCACGCTGGCGACGATTACTATTCCTTCCCCTGGTCCGTCACAATCCCCGCCGGATCCCTGAGCGCGGACATCATCGTGAAGCCAAAGGATGATTCCGTCCCCAACGAACCGGACGAAACTGTATCCGTGGGTCTGACTAGAATCGCCGGTCTCTACGAGGTAGGAACACCTGGCAGTGCAACGGTGACGATTCATGACAACGATTGCAGCCCGATACGTGTCAAGAAGATTACAAGCAGTCTCGGATCAAAATTCTGGGAGGGCAAGGAGGTAACTTATACGGCGAGCTTAAACCCCGTAACAGCCAATGTTAGAGTTCCAACATATAAGTGGTACGTTAGAAAGTTGATCGTGCGCCCTGAGAACAACAAGCCTGTATGGCGATGGGGTGATTGGGAAGCGGCATCAGGAATCCAGGTCGACAACAAGCTTATCGTTAATGAGGCTGACCCGGCGGAAAAACAATATAAAGTAGAAGTCACTTGGTGCAACGAAAAAACGGAGGCCCAGCTTTCCGTGTTCGTTGAAGCAGCATATCCAGTAAACCTCCGCGTTCTAGGAGCGAACGATCAAGTAGTGCCACCTCCGGGACGACCAGCCCCAGACCCGACGGGAAGAGTCAAGGATAGCGATGGAAGCTACTACTTGCATGTCAACTACGCGTTTGAATCGAGTTCTGGAAATATTTTGGATCTCGATGGAGTCAACTTCGGAGAATACATATGGTATCATCGTAAAGGCTTACCTCTCCGAGTTTACGTATACCCGCAACCATTCAATTACGATGACAACGATCCGTACTACCTTCCTGGCGAACGGGGATTTGCTGCCTTGAACCAAATAGGCGTTGTCAACGGAAAATCAATGGTCCTTTTTTCAGATGACCATGGTCAAGGGACGAACTTCTTTGCCACCGGAAGCTCCACTATCGCAACGGTTAACGCGCAACAACAGTATTGGTACAAAGTATATGACCGACCGAGAAACATTCCGCCAAAGGAAGAGAAACTGGGAAATCAACGGACAATTAGGTATAGCATTAGTGCTTCCGGTGGACAGTGGATTTACTCGATTGACAAAGGCGACGCTCAAATGACGGTTAGATTGCCGAACTTTCCATCGTGGACTGGCGCTTTTTGACCCCGGTTTTTAGTTTTGGCGAGGCAACTATGGGGCGCGTGAAACGTTGTTCATACGGTACACGCACTATGATCCGCAAGTTCCTGCGGCCCCGATTTGGGCTAAGAGGACTCTTAGCGGCAGTCTGTGTATGCGCCGTAATTTGCTGGCCCCTGAGATACGTCGTGAAGCACTTAGCCGAGGAGTTACACGAGGAAAGGCAATGGCGGCCTTATAGAATAGCATGGTCGCGGGCTGTTCAAGGAAGCCTGTCGGATGACGAATTCGTCGGGCTTTGTCAGGGCATGCTTAGTGATGATCCGGTTTGTCGGAGTCTCGCAACGATCACAGTTCGCAATATTGTGGCGGGTTGCCTTGGCCGCGTATCGGCGGAAAGATTTGCTCCCTACTTTCCACCGCACCCGTGGAAGGCATTACCGGTGCTGGTGAAAGCGCTTGAACATTCAGATGTACATGTTCGTTTCGAGGCCGTCAGGGCGATTCGAAGAATGGGACCACCCGCCGGCAGTGCTGCAGAGCCACTTAGACGAAGACTGGACGATGGCGACCCGTCAGTTCAATGGGAGACTGTTTTCGCGCTCGGGGCCCTTGGACCTGACGCTGCGTGTGCCCTCCCACAGCTCATGGAACTCCTGGAAAGATGCACGGATCAACGACAACGAACCGCGATCACTGCTGCGATTGAAAACATTCAGGCATGCACCCTGAAACGGAGAGAAAACGCCTCTGGAGCTGGAAAAGGGGATAGGGCGGACGAAAGGGGATAAGTCCAATTTCTATCGTCACCCCGGCCGACGATTGGTTTCAGGAAACGACGGAACTGGTCGTGGTCAATCTCAGCGTCAGTCTCGGCAATTACTACTAGGCCTTAAGCAAGCATCCGCGGCTTGTGTTCGCGGCGATTATTTTTGAAAAACTTGAAATCCTTCGGCGTTTTCTGGGGTCTAAGGAATAGTGAAAAACATTCCTCATTCCCAGTCACGGAGGA
>Ga0247727_10000338_pt1 | contig 113517 bp, 74 predicted proteins | sample WisWelCaveWW1625_FD_202498 | JGI IMG/M metagenome (GOLD analysis project Ga0247727, IMG submission 202498) | Biofilm microbial communities from Wishing Well Cave, Virginia, United States - WW16-25 | ecosystem: Environmental > Aquatic > Deep subsurface > Groundwater > Cave microbial mat... | reverse complement strand
AAATCGGCTCCCGCCGGTCGCCGCGGTTCATGACAGGGTAGATCGCGCCGGGATATTCGATGCGCAGTTGGCGCGGCATGGCAACCCTTTACCGCCGCAGCGGATTTGTGTCAATAGTATGGAGCGACCCCTTTGAGGAGCGACCCCTTTAAGTGACGGCTTCCAGAAACCGCGAGCGGCCATCGGCAGAGGTTGAGGGTTCACAGTTGGGAGTTGAGAGCCGGTCTGAAAGGCCAAAGATGCGTTCGGTTGCCTCGAAGATGGCGTCGGGAAGGTCGCAGAGGTCATCCGGAGATTCAAGCAGTGGCCCGGGAAGTCCAAGAGGCCTTACCGGACACGAAGATGCGGTGTTTGGATACGCAGACCCATCCGGCATATCCAGAGATGCGTTACAGGAACACGGCGAGGCGATTTATGGACACGCAGGGGTGTTCCCGGACGCTTGAGAGTCGTTGGTTGAGAGTTGAGAGGCGTTGGCCGGAACCTAAGCGGCGTTTCCCGGACTTGAAGCAGCGTCCAGGAAAGTCGAAGTCCTCATACTCACTCCTTGCGAGCCCAATGGCGTATCACATCCGCTTCCGCATGTGACCCAAGCTGGTGTCGCCTGGTGCGCCCTTGCGCTGGATGCCCATCAATCGGCGGGCGTTGTGAATCAAGCCGTCCCAATCCAGCGCCGGACCGGGATCGGTCTTGTTGGTCTGGATGTGGTAATGGCCCAGGACGCCTTGGTATCCTTCAAGGTCCGCGTCCGGCAGCTTCCCCGGAATCAATTTGCCGGCGGCATCGCGCGGATAATCGCATTTGATCTTCGGGAACACCTTGCACAGTGCGGCGGTCAGGCGTGCGAGCGCGCGATATTGCTCCGGCGTGAAATCGTATTGCGTCAACTCGCGGCCCTGCACGACGCCCCGCACTGGCTCGTGGCGCGCGGGCCGGCCCACGAAGCCCGGCCTGCGGATGCCACCGTCACCGAAATCTTCCGGCAGCGTGATGCGCGTCCTGCCGTCCGGCTCACGCCGATACCAGTCGGCGAGCGGGCTGTTTTCCTCCTGGCCGTAGGCCCCCATGTTGGCGATCTCGATGCCGACGGAGCGGCTGTTGGAGGTGGTGGCGTGCCAGGCGCGTTCCTTGAGATCAAGCGTCTGGTAGATCGTTCCATCCAGATCGAGCATGAAGTGAACGCTCAGCCCGCGGAGGTCGTGCAACACTTTGAAACACTGCCGGCTCGTCCCGCACACGTCGTAATGCAGGACGAACTGGTCCACGACACGTTGCAGCGTGGGCAAATCCCAGCCGCCGCCGCGCACGCGCTCGATCTCCCCGGGCGTCAGATCGCCGCGCCGCTGGTTGTAGCGGTTGGGTGTTTGGAGGCCACTGGCCTCTTGCTGCGAGCTTTTCCAATCGGCCTTGTCGGGCGCGCTGAAACGGCGCTCGACACGATACGCGTCGTAACCGCCGGGATCGGTCCACAACACGACGGGCGTGCCGGTGTGGACATATCGGCCGGCGACGACGATTTCATCGCCTCTGCGCGGTGCGAACGAACCGACACGAGGCGCACTGGCACAGCCGGCGACAAACATCGCGATGCCGAGCGCGAGCGCGGCGAAAACGTGATTCTGAAAGAGCGGAAGGTGGCGCATAAGATCGGGTCATTCGGGCGTGGGTATTTGCGCCGGAACAGGGGATCAGGTCAAGCGCGTGCATGGCCGTTTCCACGTCGCGATTCATCGCCAGGGATCGAAGCCGGCCTTTTCAGGGTCTTTGCGCGCGCGGGCGGAGATGGCCAGCCAGAGCCAGCCGGCGATGAAACTCAGTCCGCCGATGGGCGTGACGGCTCCCAGCCAGCGGGTGTTAGTGACGGCCAGCAGATAGAGCGAGCCGGAGAAGACCGCGATGCCGGCGAGGAAACAGAGCCACGGTCCGGTCCGCAGCGGCGTTTGTTGCGCGAGCACGAACATCATCACGGCGTGGATGAAATGGTAAAACACCGCCTTCTCCCAGACGCCCGCGGTGTCGTGCCGTGCGAGCACCTCCTTGAGTCCGTGCGCGCCAAACGCGCCGAGCACCACGGCGAGCAGGCCGGTGACAGCGGCGATCCGCGTGGCGGTTGAGTTCGATATCACCTTGAGCGGCCGCGGTTGAGTGCGCGCAGGAGCGGATCACTTCTTCCCGGCATCCGCCGCTTTGCGCTCGGCGAGTTTTTTGAGGAGGTAGGTGTCCTCGGTGGCCTGTTGCCAGGCGGAAAACCACAAATCCCCGAGTTGCTGGCCGCCACGGATCAACTGCGCCTCCAGGAACGCGAGGCCTTCGCGGCCCTTCTCGCCCTCCGCCGAGAGTTTGCCCTCCTTCTGCAATTGATAAAGCGGCTCGACCAGTTTGTGCGTCTCGACGAGGAACGCCACGTTCACCTTGAACAGATCGTCGGGCTTCGTCGGGTCGCCAACGATCCTGGCCGGGCGGATTTTTCCGGCGAGCGATTCGAGCCGGAGGCCGCCGGTCTTGCGGAAGTAATCGCCATCAATCCACTGGTGGAAGCCGTAGCTGGTGGTGTAACCGCGCGGGTTGTCGCCCACCCAGCCGTGATGGTGCTTGGTGGCGTGCAGCGGCTGCGCGGCGTCGCCGACGAAATGGCCCATCACGCCCATGATGTAGATGATGTTCTGTTGCGCGTTGGCGATCTCCTCGAGTGTGCCTCCGGCGGTCTGGAACGCGCGGAGGTAGGAGAAACCGGAGCGCAACTTGCCGCAGTACTCGGTGATGGTCCACGGGACGAAGCCGGTCAGTTCTCGCGTGTGGTCCTTGTTCCGCGCCGGATCAATGGGCGCAAACTTGTCGGGATGTGCAGCGCGGGCCAGCGCGAGCTTTGCCGTCAGATCGTAGCGGAAAACCGGGAGCGTATCCGGAGTGAGGCCGTAGTCTTCGAGCTGTTCCACGTCAAGATAATGATCCGGGCCGTTGAAATGACTGAGCGGCAGGTCGGCACCCATGTTCCGCCAGCGGTCGGCCTCGCCCGAGAGAAACGCGATTCGTTCCCGCGCCTCCGGCGTGAGGGCGAACGCTGGAAAGTCTTTCGGCAACGCAGCCAGGGCGAGTTGATTGACAATGCGATGGCCCTCGTAATCCCAGGCGCGGACAGAGGGGGCGGCGGCCAGAGCCAGCGCGGCAATGGCCATGAACAGCGGCGGCGATGATTTCATGCGTGTCGTATTGTTGGCGGTTGGACTTTAGAGGAGCAGACTGCGAAAGCACAGACGGAATTCAAGTCCGCGTCCGCTTCACAACTTCCTGTTCATCGGGCAGTCCTCGTGGTTCAATCACACGCCGTGAAGATCATCACCGACGAGGCCTGCACCGGTTATCACAGCCCCGGCCATCCCGAGCGGCCCGCGCGCGTTGCGAAGACACTCGAACGTCTCCGCGGCCAGAAGGACCTCGCCATCCAATGGGTTAAACCGATCGAGGCGGAAGACGCTCCGATTCTGCGGGCGCATTCAAGCGGGCACCTCGCCCGGTTGCGCGTGCCGGAGGATTTCGACGGCGACACGGCCTACCATCCGCGCATCGAAAACTTCGCGCGCAACTCGGCCGGAGCGGCGCTCGAAGCGATGAAGCTCGCCCGCGCCGGTGAAACGGTGTTCAGCCTGATGCGTCCACCCGGCCATCACGCGACCCGGGACGGCGCGATGGGGTTTTGTTATCTGAACTCGATCGCCATCGCCGTGCTGGAAGCCGCGGCCCAGGGAGTGAAGCGGATCGCAGTGCTCGATTTCGACGTGCATCACGGCAACGGCACGGAGGCGATCTTGTTGAACAAGCCCGGCATGTCATTCCATTCGGTGCATCAATATCCTTGTTATCCCGGCACGGGCACGCGCGACGTGGGGGAGAATTGTTTCAACTACCCGGTGCCGCCAGAGACCCCTAGGCCGGATTACCGCAAAATCCTCGAACGCGCGCTGACGAATCTGAAAAAACAAAAGCCGGACCTCGTGGCCATCTCCGCCGGATTCGACGCCTACGCGCGCGACCCCATCGCGCAGGAGACGCTGGAAGCCGAGGATTTTCACTGGCTCGGGGCGCAGTTGCGCGGGATGGGCGTGCCGCTTTTCAGCGCGCTGGAAGGTGGTTACAGCGACGATTTGCCGGAATTGATTCTCGCGTATCTCAACGGACTCAACGCCCGCTGAGACTGCGGACGGCGGCGGCGCTTCCGATCTGCGTCAACCGGTGCCGGGCGCGAAGGGGCAGGCGCGGTTCACTTTTTGATCCTGGGATTCACGAACGTGTCCCACGTGCGGCCGGATTCCACCGTGCCGGACTTGGTATCCTCCCGGCCCGGCGGCGGCGGAACGCGGATGAGGTGATGACAGCTCGGGCACTGAAACTGACGGCCCATCAGGTCTTCGGCGGCCTTGATGTGCTGGCCGCAGTGCGGGCAGGAGAATTTGAATTCGTTCATAGGCTTGGCCTGTCACCAGATAATGCGAAATCCCGGCGCAAAGACAGCTCAAAATTTTTCTTCGCCAAGTGATCCCTTTTCCGGTTCAATTCCGCATGTCCCCATAGATGGCAAGCCCAGCCGACATGAAACCGCCGGGACAATCGGAAGCCGCGATCTTCGAGGCCGCGCTCGTTTGCGTGACGCCGGAGCAACGGGTCGCGTATCTGGACCGGGCGTGTGCGGGTCAGCCGGAATTGCGGCGGCGAGTTGAGGCATTGCTCGCCGCGGACTCTGACGCGAGCGGCTTTCTGGAAAACGCGCCTGCACCTGCTCCCGAAGCGCCACCCCGTGAACCGTACGCTGCGCCAGGTCAACCGGCTAAAGCCGGGACACCCAACAGCACGGTTCGCATCAACCTTCCCGCCGAAGAAACTCTGGGCGCGATGATCGGACGCTACAAGCTTCTGGAGAAAGTGGGCGAAGGCGGTTTCGGCGCAGTGTATGTCGCCGAACAGCGGGAGCCGGTGAAGCGCCGCGTCGCGCTCAAGATCATCAAGCTCGGCATGGACACGCGGCAGGTCGTGGCGCGGTTCGAGGCGGAACGGCAAGCGTTGGCGATGATGGATCATCCGAACATCGCCAAAGTCCTCGACGCCGGCGCGACCGACATGGGCCGGCCTTTCTTCGTCATGGAGCTGGTGCGCGGCATCAAGTTTACCGACTACTGCGATCAGAACAAACTCTCCACCGAGGAACGTCTCCAACTTTTCGTCAAAGTCTGTCAGGCGATTCAGCACGCGCACCAGAAGGGCATCATTCACCGCGACATCAAGCCGTCGAACATTCTCGTCACACTCCACGACGGCGTGCCGGTGCCAAAGGTGATTGACTTCGGCATCGCGAAGGCGACGCAGGGCGAACTCACGGACAAAACGGTTTACACGCAGTTGCAACAATTCATCGGCACGCCGGCCTACATGAGTCCGGAACAGGCCGAGATGAGCGGCTTGGACGTGGACACGCGCAGCGACATTTATTCGCTCGGCGTGCTGCTCTACGAACTGCTCACCGGCCGCACGCCGTTCGACCAGAAGCAACTCATGGAAGCCGGCCTCGACGCGATGCGCAAAATGATCCGCGAGGAAGAACCGATGCGTCCCTCGACCCGCATCAGTTCGCTCAAGGGCGAAGACCGCACCACGACCGCGGCACGCCGCCACACCGAAGCGCCGAAGTTGATTCACATGCTGCGTGGCGACCTCGATTGGATTGTAATGAAGGCGCTGGAAAAGGACCGCACGCGCCGCTACGAAACTGCCAACGGCCTGGCGATGGACGTTCAGCGTTACCTGAGCAACGAGCCGATCGTCGCCCGTCCGCCGAGCAGAATCTATCGCTTCCAAAAACTCGCCCGCCGCAACAAGCTGGCGTTCGCCGCCGCCGCCGCGATTTTCTTCGCGCTCCTGGCCGGCACGACGGTGAGCACGTGGCAGGCGATCCGCGCCACGCGAGCGCAACGGGAGGCCGAGACGATGGCGCGGTTCATTCGCGAAGACCTTTTCAACCAATCCACGCCCGATGAGAGCGCGCCCGAGGGTGTGCGCAACTCGATGGCCGAGGTGTTGAAGCGCGCCACGGACAAGCTGAATCAAAACGCCGAGATTCTCCGTCAACCGAAGCTGGAAGCCACGCTGCGGCACGACATCGGCAGCACTTACTACAAACTCGGTTTCTGGAACGAGGCGGAGACGCAAATGTCGCGCGCCGTTTCGCTCCGCAAAACCGCGCTCGGGCCGGACCACCCGGAAACACTCGCCGCACAAGAGGATTTGGCCTGGCTGTGGATCGGCTGTTTGAGGAAGTTCGACGAGGGCGAAAAGTTGAGTCGCGAAACCTGGCAGGCCCGCGCGCGCGTTCTGGGCCGCAATGACACCAACACGCTTGAATCAAAGGACTCTTACGGCACGGCCTTGACGAGCCAGAAGAAATATGAGGAGGCCGAACCGATTTACCGGGAAATTCTGGCGGCTCGCGAGCGGCTCCTCGGACCGGTGCATAAATCCACGCTCATCTCACTGGGCAACCTGGCGGTGTGTCTCACGGAGCGCAGCCAATTCGCCGAAGCCGAGATGAAATTCAAGGACGTCATCGCCCGGAGCGAGAGCATCAAACACCCGGAGAGTCCGGACTTGCTGGCCCGGCGTTTGGGCTACGGGCTGACGCTGTTCCTGCAAGGCCGCGACGCCGAAGCCATCAGCACGCTGCGCGACGCGCGCTCCCGCGCCCTGGCCAGTTGCGGCCCCGAGCATCCGGCGACCTGGCATCTCCAACACGCGCTCGCCCGCGTGCTGACCGTGGCCGGCCGGTTGGACGAGGCTGAGAAACTCGCTCGTGAAACCCTCGAGCGTCGCCGCGCCAAGTTGCCCACGCACGAAGGCACCGGGCGCACCGCGATGTATCTGGGCCACATTCTCGTGGCGAAAGGCAAACTCGACGACGCCGAACCGTACTTGCGCGACGCGCACACGCTTTTCCGCGAGCGCTACCCGAAGAAACTCGAACTGGCCGCCGAGGCCGCGAACTGGCTGGGTGCGATTCAAGTTGCGCGCACCAACTATGCTGAAGCCGAGAGCCTGATGCTGCCCGGCGTCGAACCGATTCTCGCGCGCACGTCGGGACTCTCCCTGAAAGAACAGCGCACCTTGCTGGGCCACCTCGTCAAACTCTACGAAGCGTGGGGCAAACACGACGAAGCGGCGGCGTGGCGGAAAAAAGTTGATTTGCTTGCGGGCGCGCGCTGAGGAGCGCTGACTTTAGTCCGCTTCGACTTCGCTGCAACGCAAACTTCGGAAATCTCCCAGCTCACCTTCGATTCGTGGCGTGAAGCGGACTGAAGTCCGCGTTCCGGTCGCTCCCGGGTTTCTCGCCCGCCAAAATACTCCCCCTCGCTGATCCGTTTTGCCCCCGGAATACCGCATTACTGAATGAAGCCATTTACGAAAGAACCTGAACATGAAAACGAACGACCGCCGAAACCAGTTGAGTGAAGATTTGACCCGGCTCGACCGCGTTGTCCTGCACCTGCGCTGCCTCTGGCGCGACCACAAATTGCGCTGGCACCTCGCCGGCGTCCTGCGCGAAGTGACCCTCCACTGAAGAATCCCGCCTCTCCTCCCACCCCCGCGGTGGATTCGGACCGGTTGGTTGTCCAAAGCCACCGCTCTTTTTTTGCGGCGCAACGCTTGCGATGGAGTCGCCGCGCAAAATGGTCTGCTCCGAAAAAGTTTTGCCTTGAGTGATCCGTTCTGCCCCCGAATTCCGCATGTCTGAATGAACGCCGTGACAACCACAAATAACGAAGCCATGAAACCAAACCGCCTGTTCGTAATCAGCGCCTTGTTGCTGGCGCTTTCAACCCTCAACCCGCAACTCTCAACCCTCTTCGCACAGGGCACTACCTTCAGCGTGCAGGGCCGGCTCAACAACAACGGCACGCCGGCCAACGGCCTGTATGATTTGCGCCTCTCGGTGTACAGCGCGGCCAGCGGAGGCACTTTGATCGCCGGCCCCATCACGCTCGCCGGCGTGGACGTGGACAACGGCGTCTTTTCCGTCACGCCGGATTTCGGCGCGGGCGTGTTCACCGGGCCGGGCCGCTGGTTGGAGATGGGTTTCACTCCCACCGGCAATGGCAATTTCAGTCCGCTGCCCGAGCGCCAAGCCGTCCTGGCCGCTCCCTACGCGATCTTTGCCGGCACGGCGGCGGATGTGGTCAACGGCACCGTGGTCAAGAGTTTGAACGGGCTTCACGACCACGTCACGCTGGCGGCCGGAGCAAACGTAACCATCACGCCCAACGGCAACACGTTGACCATCGCTGCGACGGGAAGCGGCAACGGCCTCTGGTCCGTGAACGGCACCAGCGCCTACTACAACGGCGGCAACGTCGGCATCGGCACAGACTTTCCAGCCGCCAAGCTGGAAGTGGACGGCGACTGGAACGGGACCGACGGCGCGTTAACGCTCGGCGGCGAACTCGCCACGCTCAAGTGGGTCGGCGGGTATGGTTCCTTTCCGACTTTCCATAAGAGCGAGTGGCTCGCGCAGGCGGACACCTCCGGAGGTCTCAGTTTTTGGAACCGACATTGGCTCGCAGGCACGCCGCCTGGTTACAGTTGGTACGCCAAGCTGACCAAGGAAGGAAGCATGACCTTCGGCAGCCGGCATGGGCAGCATCTCATGCTTTGGGGTGACGGCACCACCGGGCTGACGTTTGGCTTTGGCATCCAGAATCAAACGCTTTACACGCGGTGCGGCAGCAATTTGGGCGACGGGTTTGCATGGTACAAGGGCGGATTGCACAACGACGCCAAAGGTAATGCCGGTGGGGGACAGGCGCTGATGACGCTTGATGAGGAGCAGGGATTATATGTCCGCAAGGGCTTCATTGTGGATGGCCCCAGCAACCTCCGCGGGGACGCCACCCTTTGGGCAAACGCCACGATCGGCGGTGACGCAACAGTTCTTGGCAACGCCAGCGTATGCACTTTGGCCATTCGGGGCGGCTGCGATCTGGCCGAACCGTTCCCGATGGCCCAGGAGCAAATTGAAAAAGGCGCCGTGGTCGTGATTGACGAGGAACATCCCGGTCAACTCGCACGCAGCACGCGAGCCTACGACACACGAGTCGCCGGCATTGTAAGCGGGGCAAACGGCATCCGTCCCGGCATCTCGCTCAAACAGGAAGGCGTGCTCGATCAGGGTGAGAACGTGGCCCTCACCGGTCGCGTCTATGTCCAGGCAGATGCGGCCTATGGTGCGATCAAACCTGGTGATCTCCTCACGACGAGCGACACACCCGGTCACGCGATGAAGGTCACCGACCACGCCAGAGCACAAGGCGCCGTCTTGGGCAAGGCGATGAGCGTGCTCGACGTGGGCAAGGGAATGGTGCTGGTTTTGGTGACGCTTCAATAGCTGGCTGGCCCCGATGAATTCTTCAAACCTTCCAACCGGAACAAACCATGAATACAACCATTCCCAACCGCGGCTTCAACGCCCTCTTGGCTTCCGTTCTCGCGGGATGCAGCCTTCTTCTGGCGAGCGTCCCGGCGTCGGGCGCTTCGGCCCCGCTCCGCGTTTCCTTCAATGTTTTCACCGATGCGCTCGGAAACCGGCCCGCCACGGGCAACCTCGACACCGACGAGGAAATCCAGGCCCAGGTGGACCGCGCCAATCAGATCTTCGCGCAACTCATCAGCGAAGTGCGGATCGAGAACGTGGGCATCGCCGACCTTCGGGGTGTGCCGCAGTGGTACATGGTGACCAACGACGCGAACACGCTCACTTCCCTTCAGAACACCGCCAGCGTCAACCCGCAGGCCTACCAATGGAGAAATGACGCGGTGAACGTTTATATCACCGCCTCCAACGTCACAGCCATCGCCAGCTTGCCGCCCAACAACAACATCATTTTGATGGGCCAAGGCGTGTTCACCACGACACTCGCTCACGAAATCGGGCACATCCTCGGCTTGCAGCACACCCATCAGAACCAGGGCGCCGGCTGCACCAATGTGTCTTGCGGACCCAGTTGCACCACTTGCGGATCTAACTGTACGACCGGCGACGACGGATTCAACGATACCCTGCCCGATGCCAGTTGCTGGGGAGCCAACAATTCGATTGCACTCAACAGCTTCGGGCTGAACTACAACCAACTCAATGCCGCGCAGCAGGCCTTGGTGGACATGACTTGGCGCAATTTGATGTCCTACCATGACCCGGACAACCGCGGACTGCTCTCCGATGGGCAGATGGATCGCACGAGCATCCAAGTGTCCCGGGACCGCTGGTCGCTCTATTCGAAAGTGGCGGTGTACGTGAACCCGGTTGCCGCGGGAGACTTCCGGGACGGCACATTCATATTCCCTTACGCCACCATCCTCCAGGCCCTCGACGCCAACCCGCAACCGGGGCGAGTCCTGGTCTTGAGCCCGGGCGCCCATTCGCGCCCCGCCATTCTTCTAAATCCGGACGCTCTCATCAACACACCGCTCGACATTGTCACTCGCAAAGGCACCGCCGCAATACAAGATGCTCCGCCCGCCTACCCGCTGCCGACCGCGCTTGAACACTCCACCAATCGCCCCGTCCGCGAGGCGATTATCGCCGCCCGGCACAGCGCCCGGCAGCGCGACATCGCCAGTGTGATGGCCCACCTCCTGGAAGCCGAACGGCATGCCGCGGGGGCGGAGCGCAGCGCGATTCAGCTCGAACTGGGCCAGCGATTTCGAGCCGCAAATCAGTTCGCGACCGCGAAGGCCTGGTTTCAGAAGGCCGCTGACGGCACCAATCACGAGGCCCTGCGCAGCCACGCGCTGAATCAGGCAACGGCCATGGAAATCCGGGCCGGACAACCCGACCGGCGGAGACCTGAAACCAACAGTGTGCCGAAGATCAAATGAGCGGGCCGCACTGACTGCCGACTCCGCTGCAAAGCAAAACTGAAACGATTCGGACCTCTCAAGAATATGAAAGCGCCAGAAAGTTTTTCGAGTTGGGCCATCATGGGCATGCTCGCGGCGACAGCTTGCAACGCCTTCGGTCAAAGCTACTCCCTGGACTGGTTCACCATCGGCAGCGGCGGCGGCAGCATCACCGGAGTTCCTTTTTCCGCAAATCTTACCATCGGCCAGCCCGTCGCCGCCGCCAACCCGAGCACCGGCACCTTCGCTTTCGACGGCGGCTTCTGGACGCTGTTCGGCTTCCCGACTTCGGGCGGTGCCGTGACCAACACCGATTACGGTGTCGGCGTCTGCACCAATCGCATCACCGGCACGTTCCGCTTCATCAACAGCAATCCGGCCATCCTCAGTCTGCTCAATTCTCCGGGCGGCGAAGGAATGAGAGCCTACTACATTTATGCAGACAGCCTGCCGGCGGGCCGGTCGAGCGGGTCGGGCTGGCGTTCGGCGGCCACGGGGACCGGCGGCGATTACGAGGTCACGGTGGACACCGATTGCACAAACACCGCCGGCCTCACCTACCTGGTCACACCGCGCGTGACCCTCGGCACCGGGGAGCGGCAGTATTTCTTTTTCAACGCAAAAACTTCGCCGCCGGTGGTGGTCGGGCTGGCCGGACCGGTGGTGGACTTCGAGGATTGTCTGGGGGTCGTGCAACTGAACTTCGTGGATGCCTTTGGCGCCCCGGTGAGCGTGACCGACGGAACCATCGTGGCCAACAATTACGCCAACGTTCTCTACAACATGCCCAATGGCGCGACCCAGCAACGATTCTACGTCCGGGGCGGCGAGCCGCACGCGCTCGCGATCACGCTCTATCGCGGCACAAGCATCTACACGGATCGCCAGACGTATTATGTGGCGACCAACGTCACCGTGGGTTGCGACGCCATCCTCAACGTCAACCTCGTAATCCCCGCCGCCGGCACACTCGGTGAAATCACCGGCACGGTGGACATGCTGCGCGAGTTTGAATGGAGCGTTGACAGCGTTGACCTCTATGCCGATCTGACCGGCGTCATCGCCGACTACGGGCCCTTCGGCAACGCGCGCTGGGCGACGGTGACCGGCAACAACGCCACGACGTCAGCCAGCGGGACTTTCCATCTCATCAACCTCGTGCCGTCCACTGACGACCCGGCTTCCGCTGGCTATGCCGTGCATGGACAGATGCTGATTCGTTCCAACCGTATGACGCAATCCTTCTTCACACCCGCGCTGGGGTATGGCGGCAACCCCGCGGTCGTGGTCACGCCCGGCGCGACGGTGAACTTGAGCAACCTTTTCCAAATTGATCCGGGCTACGTCCGCGGATCGCTCCGGCTCCAAGGCCCACCGGAGATCCCCGGTCGTCCCGCCATCTTGCGCGGCATCTGGCATTGCGGCGACGACGACACCGATCACGACGGTATCCCCGACCGCATCGGGCACGCAAACGGCGTGTATTGGTCCTACGTCCAGTACGAGGGCGTGAATCGCCGCGCGACCGGCGCGCAATACACCGCGGCTCATGGTTACGGTTTGGGCGACTTCGACGGCAGTTTTGACGCGCCGAGCAGTGCATACTTGGGCCGCTACGAACTGGCCTTGGGCGGACTCCAGGGCGAACGCAGCCTCTGGCGTCACACCTACCTCGGCCTCTTGATGAAAAACGCCGACTGGACCGGCGCCAACGAGAACGACTACAATGTGAGCTTTGCGATCAACCGGCGCGACAGCGCGGAACTGGAAGTCGTCCCCGGCCAACCCTTGACCAGTGATGTGGCTTACGGCTTCAGCGAAGTCATCCTGCGCCTCCATTCACCGTCGGGAACGTTCGTCAGCCCGCAAGTCAGTTTCTCGGGCACGTTCACCGGAACGAATTTCCTCGGTCAACCCGCTGACTACGCCGTCAATTATGGCTACGCCTACGGCACGCCTTGGTATGCGCCCTCGAACCACGGGTCCGTCCGGCTGCTTTTGGCGGAGGGGACTTACACGCTCCATCCCTCCGTGGTGATCGGCGCCGGCAGCGTCGGCCTGGCGACCTTTGATCTCACTGTCGGTGCCGGTCAGCGCTTGGATTTGGGAACGTGCCTGCGCCTCGACCTGACGATTCCCACGCACACCTCATCCAACCCATTGAGCCTCGCCGGCTCGGTCCTGACGCAATGCAGCAACAGCATCGTGGAAATCAGCTACGTGTTGAACGGCGGTCTGCCTGTCATCATGTGCAACAACTGTGGCGTCAATCCAAATTTCAATTTCACCCTCCCGCTGCTTGTCGGAAACAACACCCTCGCCGTCACCGCCCGGGACGATCAGGGTGCCGTCAGTTCCATCAGCGGCGTCATCCAATTCGATGAACCAAACGCCCCAGCGCTCAGCATTTCGCTGACTGGGACAAACACAATCTTCGTTTCCTGGCCCTCGCCCTCGACAGGATTCCGTCTGGAGCAAACCAGCGATGCCGGCTCAGGCAACTGGACCACGCCGCCAGAAACCGTGAACACGAACGGCGCCAGCAAGTTCATCCTCGTGAATCCGCCCGCTGGCCAACGCTTCTACCGCCTCGTGAAACCTTGATCGGCCTTCGGCCCGGAGCGCGCGGACAGCCTTGTTCGCGCGCTCCTGCGGCTTGCGGATCGGCGGGAACTCTCGCCGAAGTCGAAACGCGCGGGCTCAGCGGTCCGCGCTCCGGTCGTTCGTCAGTGTGCCGAGTTGAGACGCCTTGCAAGGCACTCGCCTCCGCTACTCCCCGGCACACCAATTTACTGAGCCGTTTCACCCGCGAATTCCGCATTACTGGATGAATGAACGCATCCACACATCAACAAAACGACGCCGGCGCGAAATGCTTGGAACGCCTGGCGGAAGCCAATCCTCTCACACGCCTGCGTGGCCGAAGCCAGTTCGGCGCGGCGAAGGCCCTCCTTTCCGCTGCCCTCTCCCCATCCGTTGGGGAGAGGGACGGAGTGAGGGGCGTTCGGTCACGATTGGCTCTTTGGAAATGCTGTTTGCAGTACGTTCTCGATCGCTTCGCCATCGTTTCCTTCTGCGCCTTGACCTTGACAAGCCGCGCCACACCGAGCGGCGGCGATGTGGATTTGGACTTCAACCCCACGGTGAACGGTTCCGTTGTCTCGTTTGCCGTGCAGCCTGATGACAAGGTGCTCATCGGTGGCGTATTCACCAACGTCAACGGAGTCGCTCGCACGAACATCGCCCGGCTGAACGCGGACGGATCATTGGACACCAGTTTTCAAGATGGACTTCCCGGCGTCAGCGGCACGGTCCGTTCAATTGTCGCGCAAGCCGACGGCAAGGTGCTCATCGGCGGCGCGTTCACCAACGTCAATGGCGTGGCCCGCACGAACATTGCCCGACTCCATGCGGACGGCAGCCTTGACACGAATTTCCAGTCCTCAGCCAGCGCAGTCCTCTGCATCGCGCCGCAATCCGACGGCGGGGTCGTGATCGGTGGCGGCTGGAATGCCGCAACCGGCACAGTGTATTACGCGCTCCTCGCCCGACTGAACACGAACGGAATTCGCGACGCCAGCTTGCAATGCTCGGTTGCCGCGAATTGTCCAAGTATTTGGTCGTGCGTTCAACCCTCCGTCAACTCCGTCGCCGCACAAGCCGACGGCAAAGTTCTCGTCGGCGGTTTGTTCACCATCGTCAATGGCGCCACCCGCTCCGCCATCGTGCGCCTCAATGCCGATGGCAGCCTGGACTACTCCTTCACCGCGCTCAACTGGCAGCAGGAGTTCGGCGGCCTCGGCTCGGTGAATTCGATCGCGATTCAACCGGACGGAAGGATTCTGGTCGGCGGCATCTTCAATTACCTCAACGCCACGGCGCGCGGCAACGTCGCCCGGCTCAACACTAACGGCACTGTGGACACCAACTTCCTGAACGGCTTCGACGGAGCCGACGGCAACGTCAACGCCGTCGCGCTGCAATCTGACGGCAAGGTGCTCCTCGGCGGCGTCTTCAGCACCGTCAACGGCGTGGCGCGCGGCGGCATTGCGCGGCTCAACAGCGATGGCAGCCTCGACACGCGTTTTCAAAATGGGATGAGTGGCGTCAGCGGCGGATTCATCTCCTACGTCCAGTCGGTCGCGGTTCAGTCGGACGGCAAAGTGCTCATCGCGGGCGGCTTCACTTCGGTCAACGGCGTGGCCCGCAACGGATTCGCGCGGCTCCACGGTTCGACGCCGTTCTTCCTGAGCGGCTGCGGCGTGGTTTCGAACCAGTTTGGCTTCGACATCACCGGCGCGTCCAACGATGTCGTCGTCGTGGAAGCCTCCACCAACTTCACAGACTGGCTTCCGCTGGCAACCAACACGCTGGGCGGGACACCGCTCCGCTTCAACGATCCCGCCGCCCCGAGTTTTCCAAAAAGATTTTACCGCGCACGATTGCAGTAGGCACTGAATTTCTTCTCGCGTGGGAGGAGTTCAGAGGGGGGCGAAACGCCGTGTTTGCGCCCGGACCCGCATGTTCGTTTGGATTCCTTTCTTACCGCAATCAACAGGCTTGAACTCCGAGCCGGTTTGCCGGATGATCGCCGGCGCATGAGCGATGTGACCCGCATCCTCGACGCCATTCAGCAAGGCAACGCCAAGGCCTCGGATGAATTGCTCCCGCTCGTCTATCAGGAGTTGCGCAAACTCGCCGCGCAGAAAATGTCCCACGAAGCGTCCGGCCACACGCTCCAACCCACCGCGCTCGTCCACGAGGCGTGGCTGAAACTCACCGCGAATGAGAACGTGCAGTGGGATGGCCGCACGCATTTCTTCGGCGCCGCGGCGGAGGCGATGCGGCGCATCCTCATTGACAGCGCGCGGCGGCGAAACGCGGTCCGCCATGGCGGCGGCCAGCAGCGGCTCGACATTCAGGACGTGGAAATCACCGCTGAAACGAAGGACACCGAGTTGCTCGCGGTGAACGACGCGCTGGAAAAACTCGCGGCGGTTGACCCGGAGAAGGCGCAGTTGGTCAAGCTCCGTTACTTCGCCGGTTTGACGCTTGAAGAAGCCTCCCACGCGCTCGGCGTCTCCGAAGCCACGGCCAAACGCTGGTGGACCTACGCCCGCGCGTGGCTGTTCACCGAACTCCACAAACGGTAGGGACGCGGCCGGTGCGCGGCGTTCACGCCGCTTCAACGCATGAACCTTCATTACCGCGTGGCACAATTCGCACGCGCCATTCGGTGCGGACCATGAAGCGGCGTGAACGCCGCGCTCCGCTCACTTCGTCACCGCGATCATATCCATCGCAACGGTCTTTCCGACGAGTCCGACGCCTTTGACCTTCGCTTTCGATGCGGCGGGCGGGCGTTGCGGATTGTAAAACTCTGGCCGAATGTCGTTGAGTTTGTTGCTCGCGTCGTTGTCCGTGACATAGTAAGTCGCCTTCGCAAGATGCTCCAGATCACTGCCGGCCCATTTCACCGCATCCCGCAGCGTGCCGAACATTTCCCGGATCTGGCCAGCGGCGTCGGGTGATGTGTCGCCATAAAGGCCGGAGACATAGACCAACTCGCCGTGATTCACGCGAACGACGCGGCTATAGACCTTGGTCGAGGTCGCGCCAGGCGGAGTGAGGAAACTGACCGACTCCTGCTCGTTGCTGAAATCGCCCCGGGCTGCGGCGATCAACTCGATTTCAATGGGCGGATTGGGCGGCGGGCTGATCCACTCCACGAAGATCGTCGGCGGCGCTTTACCGCCGAAAAAATCCGCGACCTCCTTTCGCACTGCGGCAACCTCGCTCATCGGTTGCAGGAACACTTTGAGCTGCACCACGTCCGCTTTCGCCAGACCGAGGTGGCCGATGGCTGCCAGCAGTTTTTCGAGCGTTCTGCGCGTGGCAATCAACAGACTGTTCGTATCCGCCATCCCCGAGACGAACACCTTTGGGCCGGCGGGCAGCATGGAAACCAACGACACCCCCGGTGATGGATAAACCGGCGGCGCCGATTCGCGCGGCGGCGATGCATCCATCAAAACCACCGCATCCATCGCCACCAGCGCACCGCGATGGGGCAGGTCGCCTGTCACGAAACTGACTGCAGGCAGAAATCCCCTGCGAAGCACTTTTGCCAGCACGGCTTGGACCTTGGGCCTCGCGTCGTCTTGCGCCAGCACGAAGTTCAGCTTCGCGATAGGCGCTTTGCTCAATTCTGGCCGCCCCAAAACGACGGCCAGATTCGCGAGCACCTGTTCGGTCTGCGCCGCCACGTCGCCCGCGCCCACCAGTTCGCCCTTGCGATTCAACGGGAGCAATTGCGCGGTGTGCAACAACGGTGCATCGCCCACGACCACCGCGAGAGATGTGCCGGTTGCCGGATCTGGTTCAAGCGAACGTAGCGCTGGTACCGGCGACACCGGGCGATCCAAGCTCGCGCCGTTGCTTCGGTTCGATGCTTCGCCAGCGAACGCGGGCACGCAGAGCGACAGAATCGCCAGGGGCAGGATGAACTTCATCATGGATTTCATTTGTTGAGCCTCGTGGCAGCAGACGTCGGGAGGCTCAAACTATCAGCGACGATGGAAATCTGAGTCTCCTCACGTCGGCTACCACGGTTCAGAGGCCAGACGAGCAGCACAGGTGTCTTCACGCACCGCCGGCCCACTTGGGCGGATTTTTCAACCGGTAAAGCAACTCGCCGGCCTTTGGCACCAGCAGCACGTCTTCGTCTTCCCGGTTCGCAAAATCCTCGACCCGGATTGTGGCTGGATCGCGGTAGCCGAGGTTGATCGCCTCGCATCTGGCGCGCGAAATCCGCGAGGCGAGCGTGACGCGGGCGCGGCAATGCTCGACGCCGTTCTCGAACGTGCCGACGCCCCGCACGTGTGTCGAATGAGCGAGCACGCCCCACGGGATGTGTTTGAAACGGTCCCATTGCTTCAAGAAATAATCGCGGCAGTGGTAGCCGATCTCGTGGAGATGACGGCCATGGCTGACGCAAACCTCGCTCAAGTGCGGCGCATGGATGATCAACTCGCCGCCGTCCGCGAGCACCGGTTCGAGCTTGTACATGCACTTGCCCGCGGTCCACAGCTCGTCGTACATCGGCGGCGCGCAGGAAAGGATGGTGTGGAACGGCTTGTCCTTCTCAATGATGTGGACGCGGGCCGAAAGATCACTCGCGGCGTCCCATGCCGCCTCTGGGGAGCCGGCAAACAGTCCGACGAGATGCTTCTGCGGGTCCACCACCATTGCGAAACAGAGTTTGTCCACTTGCACCATCGCCGCGGCGCGATCCACCACGCGGCGCACCGGGGTCCACTTCGTGCCGATGATCTTCGGATTGGTAACCACGGCGCCGAGCCAGTGGAAAAAATGAAGGATTTGCGGCCCAGCCACGCCGGGGAATAAATACTTGTTTCCGCCGGAGAAACCGACGACTTCATGCGGAAACACCGGCCCGACGATGATCACCTGGTCGTAGTCGAAGAGTCGCCGGTTGATCTCGACCGGCACGTCCATCGCGAACAAGCCGTCGCTCAACCCGGAAATTTCTTCGGCGCCGAGCGTGCCAACCTGCCGCCGCGCCGCCGGATTGTCCCATTCGTGGTTGAAAAGCTGAACCCGGCCATACACCTCGCGCCGTTCGGCCTCGGAGATTTCCAACCGGCCGCAAATCGCAGCCTCGCTCATCGGCTGATGCGTGCCCAAAGCGATCAGCACATCCAAAGCCTTCGTCACGCCGCCGATCTGCCGGTGGATCGCCCGGAACATCAACCCCACCGGCGCCGTGCGCGTGCCGTCGGGAACGATCAGCAGCACGCGCCTGCCGCGGTAGCGTTCCGGGGCGCACGCCTGCCCGACGATCTCAGCGACTTGGGAATCCTCCAATCGGCCCGGATACGCTGACTTGGAGATTGCGCTCATGACGACACATCAAATCGTCTGGCTCAAAAATCCGCCATCCACGCGGATGTCCGCGCCCGTGACGAAGCTGCTGGCCTTGTGACTCGCCAGGAAAACCGCCGCGCCGACCAGTTCGCGTGGCTCGCCGAATCGCCGCATCGGCGTGTGTCCGAAAATAGACTGGCCCCGGGCCGTGGGCGATCCGTCTTCGTTGAACAGGAGCCGGCGGTTTTGCTCGCCGGGAAAGAATCCAGGAGTGATCGAGTTCACGCGCACACCGCTGCCCGCCCACTCGCGCGCGAGGAACTGGGTCAGACTGAGCACCGCCGCCTTCGCCGCGGAATAAGTCACCACGCGCGAGAGTGGCACATGTCCCGAAACGCTGGCGATGTTGATGACGCTGCCGATGCCGCGGCGGCACATCGCAGGGCCGAATTCCTGGCACGGCAGCAGAACACCGCCGACCAGGTTCAGATCGAAGTTGGCGCGCCAGTCTTCCAGCCCGATGGCCTCAAAAGGGTGGTCCGGCGTTGCGGTGACCTTGGGATCGTTGCCGCCGGCCGCGTTGATCAGAATCGTCGGCGGTCCCAACGTCGCTTCGATCCGCTTATGGGCCTCGGCGAGGCTTGGCCGCGAACCCGTGTCCGCTTCGAAAAATGCTGCGCGGTCTCCGGCGGACTCGATGACTTTCACCCGGGCCAAACCGCGCGCCTGGTTGCGACCGAGCACGGCCACGCGGGCGCCGGCCCCGGCCAGACCTTCGGCCATCGCGCCGCCCAGGACGCCGGTGCCGCCGATGACCACCGCCACTTCACCGTTCAAATCGAATAGGTTCATTCCAGGACTGGATTGTGGGTAAGTTGTCCGCGCCGGTGAAGAAAATATTTCGTGGTCAAGTGGCCACGGATTGGACCGGCCGGACAAAATCCCGCTGGTCAGCAAGATGACCATTCGATAACGTCCTCCGCGCCATGACACCCCTCTCCAGGCCAGACGTGATCATCACGCACGAAAGCGACCTCGACGGTCTGGTGGCGGGTGTGCTGTTGCAGCGATTGGCGCGGAAGTGCTTCGACGCGGAGGTTCGTCTCGAAGCGTACCATTACAACCTTTGGAAACAACGCGAGCCGCGTGAGCGTGCCGCCTGGGTCGCGGACTTCACCTTCGAATCGCGGTTCGACAAACCAAACTGGCTCGTGGTGGACCATCACGTCACTGAAGTCGTTGCGCGGAACGCAACGTTGATCCACGACGTGAACAAATCCGCCGGGTTGCTCTGCTATGAACTTTGCCGCGAGTACGGCCTCGCCTCGCCCGCCCTGGACCGCCTGGTCCACCTGAACAACGTGGCCGACTTGTTTCTCGAAGATGACCCGGACTTCGTGCTGGCCGGCGACTACGCGAGCCTGGTGAAGATTTACCAGTTCTGGAATCTGCACGCGCTGCTGGACGGGCAGATTGAGAAGCTGCTTGACCACCCGCTGTTGGAGGTCATGGGCACCAAACGGCGCGTGGAAGACCCGCTCGGGTTCGAGTGGAGCAAGGACAACGTGACGGAACTTAGCCCCACGGTTGGTTACGTCGAGACCGTTGTGGGCAACAACAACCAGATCGTCCATCAACTGCTGGAGCGCCAGGCCACGCGCTATCCGGTCCTGGTGACGCTGTTCCGTCGTGCGAACGGCGCGGTCATCGCCAGCCTGCGCAGCCGCGACGGCGAAGCCCTCAAGGTTGCCGAAAAACTCCAAGGAGGCGGCCACGCCAACGCCAGCGGCGCCGTGCTGCCCAAATCCATCCGCCACATCGGCGACGCGGTCGAATATCTCCGGCAGGTTTTGAATCCGAAAAAGGACACCCCGTTGAACAGTCTGGAGAATCTCTTCGCCACGATCGAGACAAATAAGCAGTAGGTGGGAGAATCGTTACGGCAACAACATCAGCCCGCGGTAAAACCTCTGCGGCAGGCTGCCCGCGGCAGGATCAGTGACTTCCGTGGTGCCAGTGCTGAGGAAGACGTTAGTCAGGTCGTACCAGTTCGTCAAATCACTCGAGTGTTGGATGCGATAGGTGTGGCCAACTTCGCCCAGGAGCGTGAGATGAAAGGTGCCTCCCGACAGAAGCGGCGCGGTCAATCGGGGGCGCGAAGCGCCAGCGGCAGGAAAGACCGCGCGATAAAATGCTCTGCCAGCGGAAGCGTCCACGGCATCACTGAAATTCTCCTGGCCGGAGTTCATGTGGAGTGTCGCCGCGTCGGCCCAATCGCTCAGGTTGCTTGAACGCTGGATGCCGTACGTTAGCCCCGGCTCGCCCACGAGCACCATGTGGAATTGGCCGCCCCCGACGGCCAGCGCGATCAGGCGAGGCACCGTGGCGGAGTTGGTCGGGTTCGACCCAAGTTGGAATTCGCGCAAGTTGCTCAGGCCGTCGCCGTCTGGGTCAGCATTTGGGGCGGCCAGCGGGTTCCAATAATAGCCGAAATAGCGGTTTTGCCAGTAGTCCGGCAGACCGTCGTTGTTCTCGTCTTCCGTGAGGAGATTCCGGCCATCCATTGTGAAGCTGAACGACTGCGGTGAACCCAAAGTGTTCGTGATGTTCAGAAAATATGAGTAGCCAGGCAGCCACGGCCATGCGCCCGAAGCCAGCGAGACATTGAGGCTGCTGTTCGGCTGATTTGGGCTTGTCCAGTGCGCCGGACCGCTTGGCAGCGCGGTCGTGCCCTGCTCAAGCGTGAAGTTGACACCGGCTGCGTGCGTGGAGGTGTGTTTCCAACGCGTCGCCTCCGACGGAACGTCAATGCGGTAGCGCAAAACGCCGCCTGCCGGGATCGTGCTCGTCACGAAGCCGCCGTAGAACGGGATGATGTTCGTGATGTTGATCGCGCCGCCGCTAATGGAGGAACTGACCGAGAATGTGGCATCGTTGACCGCTCGAAAACCGAGGTAATAGGTGTGGCCGGGCCGCAACGGCGGCGTGGTGAGGGTGTAAGCGCCGGGCGGATCGAAGTTCGGATACGGTCCTTGGTTTTTGGCGTCGTCGGCCCAGTCGGCGATCCAATACGTGTTGAGTGCGTTGTACGCGGTCTGACCGGGAGGGCTGGTGTCGCGCAGAAAGAGCCGGACATCTCCGCTTTGCTGACTAAAGTTGACGTTCCAGTTCACGGGCGCGTTGCTCGGAATCTGCACGCGGTAATAGCGCCAGTCGCCGCCGGCAAGCTCTTGGTTGGTGAAACTGCCGCCGTCGAGAGCAAGGTCTTGGACGTTTTCGTTCGTCCCGGCGTTGCCGCACTTAAGCTTGAGGCGATAGCGCACGTTGGAATTGCCGGCGGCATGCACGCCCAGGACCCACGTGCCAGGCGGAAGGCTGGTTTCAGTGCGGCCATTAAGCGGCACCCAATTGCCGTACTCAGTTACCATGCCCAGCAGAGAGCGGTCGTAGATGTCGCCGTAAGTAATCGTCGGCGCAGCACCCACACGGATATAGAGGTTTGGATCGCCGCTGGTGGCTTGGAGTTCGGTACGAAGCAGCCCGGCGTTATTCGTCGGCACGATCACGGCGTAGAAGTGGAAGCGGCCTTGTTCCAGGTCCACGCCGGGCAGCGGGTTGCCCGAATCATCCGTGCCCGTGTCGCCGATTTCAGGCAGGCTCAAGCCGGTCGCCACGTTCGTCTGGCCGACGGCCGGCATGGTCCACGGATTCCGGTTCAGCGTGTTGGTCGCAATGGCGCTGCTGATGAGCGTGAAGTCCGTATTGTTGCTGCCTTTGACTTCTACGTACCAAGTGCCGAGCGTCAGGTAAGGCGGCGTGATGATCGCGCTGTCGGTGGCGAAGGGCGTCGCGTCGGAACCGTCCTCGGGCAAGAGATTCTTCCGAACGCGCACGGAAGCCGAGCCGCTGCCTTGCTCCAGATCGAGCTTCCAGCCGAGGACGGGTGCGCCGTTCACAGTTGCCGGCACGGCCATGCGGAAGAATGCGCGCTGATTATCGGCCAGAACCCCGGACGCGACGTTGGTGCCGCCGTTCGTGTTCAGTTGACTGCTGAAATTCAAATCCAGCGGAACAATCTTTCGCACTCGGAACGTGTAACTGGCATCGGGAACGGTTTGGCAGTCACTCCGGTCGGCGCCGACCGTGACACTATACGTGCCGGGCGCTGGATTGGCCAAGGTGATTAAACTGTAATCCTGGGCAGTGTAGTACTGACCCCCCTCACTGGCTCCATAGATTGGCGCTGAGTTGCCGCATGTACCCCACGCTGGGCTTACGATGCGATCAATCTGCCGCATTGAAATTCGCGGATTACCCTCCCGGCCCTCCAGCCGCACCTCCATGCTCAGGGTGTTCGAGAGAACGACGAACTGGTACGCCGCCATTTCCCCGCCTTCAAACGCATTACTCGCCACCAAGTCCACCGCGTTGAGTGTCCCCAGGTTCAGAATCGGCAACGCCCCCAAACTCGCCACCGTGTAATCACTGCTCCCCGTGCCGATTCGGGAGTTGCTCGTAGTCGGATTCACTCCCTCGCTCACCACCGCCAGATAATACGTGCCAGCCGGAGTGTTCGTCTGTCCGTCCTGCGCCAGCAGCACAAAATGTTCGTTGCCCGCCTTCTGTAGCTTTTTGCCGCCTTTGAAACCGTAGGTCGCCGAACTCAAATAGTCTGCGGCACCTGCCCCACTTGGCAGGTAATCCTTCTGCGCCAGCAGCAAGGCGTCCCCGCTTGAGGGCGTCAGCTTGATCTGCCAACTGGGCGTGTTGCTCGGAATATTCACTCGGTAGTACGCCGCTTCCCTCGCCGGCAAACCGGTGACATTGGTGCTGCTGGCTGGTCCCTGGAAACTCAAGTCATTTACCGGAATGCTTAACCCGGCGCCAATTCCACGGCTTTGCAGGGTGTAACTGCTGGCCGACGAGCCATCATAAACCCCGATATAGTAGCTGCCCGGTTGCAGCGGATTCCCCATCCCCATCGCCAGCATCTGCACGTGCGCGTAGGATCCATCCGGCGCGTTCGCATAGCCGGTCCGGTCTCCGCCCGCCCCCCACTGCGCGCCATTCGGCCACGAAGTCCAAATCGGAGGGTTATTATCCCAGTAGGGAGAAAAAGTCGTGTTCAAGTTTACCGGCAGCGTATCCGGGCGCACAACCATCTGCGGGTTGCCATTGGTGACGTCCACCAGCCGCACATCCCAACCGAGCGCGTTGGTTGGAACCTGAAGATGGAAATAGCGCCATTCGCCTGCCGGGACGTTTGTCATTGAACTGGCGCCGTCATCAAAAGTCACCTCCGCCGCCGTCACTGCGTGAACTCGGAGGGTGTAATTGGCGTTGGAATAGACGCCATTGTCCGAGGCGTACCCAAAAACTGTGAGGCTGTGCGGCCCGGCCAGGGGATTGGCGACGGTGATCAGATTGAAACCGCCGGTGCCGCCAGAGGCGCCACCTTCGTTGCCGTAGTCGCCACCGTAAGTGTACCCCTGCCAAACCACTTGCGGCAACCGGCTCGACGCCAACAAGCTCATGCCCGGATTGCCCACCCGGTTCTCCAACCGCACCTCCATGCTCAACGTGTTGGAAGGGACCGTGAACTGGCAGGCGGCCACTTCCCCGCCTTCCAGCGCGTTGGTCCAAACTAAATCCACCGGGTTCACCGCCCCCAGATTGAGCACCGGCAACGTCCCCAAACTCGTCAGTGAGTAATCGCTGCTTCCAGCCCCAATCCGCGACTGGCCGGGGCTCGGATTGACCCCTTCACTTACCACCACCAGGTAATACGTGCCTGCGGGGATGTTGTCCCGCCCATCCTGCGGCAGCAGGACGAGATGCTCGTGACCCGCTTTCTGCATTTTCTTTCCTCCCTTCCAACCGTAGGCCACCGACTGGTAGCCGCTCGAGGCCACGATGGGCAGGTAATCCTTCTGCGCCTTCAACAACGCGTCGCCGCCGGTCACGGTCAGCTTCACCTTCCAACTCGGCGTGTTGCTCGGAATGTTCACCCGATAGTAGGCCGCTTCCCGCGCCGGCAGCGTGTTGGTCGCGCTGCCGCCGGCGAAACTCAGGTCGCTTACGGGGAGCGTGAAGCCTTCGCCAATGCCCCGACTCTGTAAGCTATAACTGCTCGCTCCATCGGCATACACGCCCACATAGTATGTCCCTGGCTCCAGCGGATTGCCCATGCCTGCCGCGATCGTCTGGACGTGGGCGTTGGCGCCCTCCGGCGTGTTGGCATAGTCCGTCCAGTCCGCGCCCGCAGCCCATTGCGCGCCGCTGGGCCAATCAAGGTAGTAATTGGGACCTTGCGGACAGCAATCGGGGAAGGTCGAGGACAAGCTTTCGGGGAGCGTGTCCCGCCGAACTACCATCTGGGGATTGCCATTCGTCACATTCACCAGCCGCAGGTCCCAGCCCAATGCGTTTGTAGGCACATCAATCCGGAAATACCTCCACGTCCCCGTTTCCTGGTTGGTGACCGGGACGCTGCCGCCCGCCCCGTCGAAACTGACAAGCTCCGAAAACTTTTGCCTGATGCGCAATGTGTAGCCCGCGGCGGCGGCGGTGAGAGGGTAACTCGATCTCACGATGAGTTGGTAAGTTCCAGCCGCGGGGTTTGGAAGTGCGAGCGGCCCCGTGAGGAAAGGCCAGTAAATCACACCGGAACCCCAGCCACCAGACACGCCATAGTCGAGGGCGCCGTAGTAGTTGAACGACGGCAGGTTCGTTCCGAACCGCAGGGCCACGCTCGGATTGCCCACCAGATCATCCAACCGTAGTTCCACCGCCTCGACTCCCGCCGGCATGGTAAATTCATAGGCTTTGCGCTCCCCGACTTCCAACGAGTCGGCCACGACCAGATCGCTCCCCCCGACCGTGCCGAGGTCGGACACGGGCAACGCGCCCAAACTTTCCAGGAGAAAGCTGGTGCTGCCGGACCCAATCCGGGAGTCGTTCGTTGGATACGCCCCCTCACTCACGACGGCCAGATAATAAACTCCAGCCTCGAGATTCGTTTGCCCTTCAGCCGGCAGTAACGCGTAATGTTCGTTCCTCGTTTTCTGCATCTTCGCGCCGCCGAACAGGCTGGGGAGCGCGCCTTTTTGGACCATGAGCAAGGCTTCGTCGCCGTTGGTCACGGTTAGTTTCAGGCGCCAACTGGGCGCGTTGCTCGGCACGGTCACGGAGTAGTAGGCGGCCTCGCGCGCGGCCAGCGTGTTGCTGGCGCTGCCGTTGGTGAACGCCAGCGGCGTCACATCAAGGCCGAAGCCCGATCCGATGCGGCGGCTTTGCAATTTGTAGCTGCTCACAGACGAACTATCCAGTACACCGGCGTAGTACCTGCCCTGCGGCAGCGCGCCCAATGAGAGAACCCGCCCGCCTTCGTCGGTTGCACCGCTCGGAGAATACCGGCGCCCGGTCAAGTCAAGGTCTGCGGCAAGCTGCTGGCCGCTTGGCCAACCAAGATCAAGATACCCACACGAACAATCGGGATTGAATAAGGAGAGCCCATTCGGCAACTGGTCACGCCGCAACACCAGCTTTGGCGAACCGGCAGTTACGTTGACCAGCCGCAAATCCCAGCCCTGCGTGTTCGCGGGAACATCAAACCGGAAAAATCTCCATCGCCCGGCTGCTTGATTCGTCACTGAACTGCTGCCTCCATCGAAGTCCACCGGCGGGCCGACAAGTTGGTCGCCCGTGAGCACGAAATTCCCGAGTGCCTGCATCGGGGAATAAACGCCGATGTACCAAATATCCGCCTGATGGCTCGGCTGTTGGAGGAAGCCCGTCACGCTGGAGAAGTCAACGTGACACCCGACCGAGTAACCAAGGTTTTCCGCGTCGCGAAAATGCCACCGTGCCGGAACGGCATTGCGGCGCAGCGCGATTTCCGTTCCCGGCGGCTGGCTGGCGAGCAGCAAATCCCAGCCGAGCGACCCGAGTTGTTCGCTGATGTTCTCGACCTTGTAGTAGCGCCAGCCCACCCGCGATGGGGCATCGTTCGTGACCTGAAACACGTAGCCCACCGGCGTGATGTCAGGATTGCCATTAACCAACGACGCGCTGAATGCGCCGGCGCCATACACGGTCACGTAGAAGGTGCCGTCACTCAGCCCGATGCCTCCCGCACACTGCTGGCCGGGCGGTGTGCTGGGCGCCAGCGTAATGCTGTCGGCGGCGCCGGCCACGTCGGACACGGCGTCGTTGTGGAATTCATTCGGCACCCGGTCGCGGCGGACGGCCAGGTTTGCGTCGCCAGCGTCCGATGAAGCGGTGATCTGCCATGCGATCTGCTGCACCGGCACTTGCACGCGGAATGTGCGGTACGGGAAATCCGCCCCGGCGACGATCACGTTCGTCGTCGTGTTGAAGGCGAGATCAGTGACCGCGTGCTTGCGGGAATCGAGATTGACGAGCGCACCGGGATTGCCGGGCACGGCCACGAAGTAGTAGCCGTTGAACGTTCCCGCGGCGAGATACGGCGGCACCACGAGCATTTTCCCCGATTGAGCCAGGTCGAAAGAAATCGGGTGGGGCGCAAACGATTTCCTAACATAGACCGTGTTCGCGGCGCCATTGAGCCAAAGCCGCCACCCCAGCGTGTCGGCAGACACCGTGGATTTGAAGAAGATCATACCCTCCGGGCCGATGACCGCGTTGGTGCTGCTGGAGCCGTCTGCCGCAAGCGGCCCGAGGTCATAAACGAAAACGTCCCCCGTCACCAATGTCCATTGAGCGCTCGGCGAGGCGTGGACGCGAATGTACCACTCCTCCGCCGCGCTGAACTGCGACGAGTGCAGGACGAAGCCGTCCGAGCCGGTGCGGTCAGACATGGCGACATCGTTGTTGCCGTCAGGCAGGGCACCCTTGCGAATGGAAACGCCCGCCTCACCGCTCAACACCGCCAGTGTCGTCCGCCAGGCGCCGGCGTTCGGCGTTTGGGTCGAGATTTTGAAATAATAATCGCCGCCCGTTGGGCTGGTGTTCGTATGGACCTGTGTCCCTTTCGGGGTCAGGCCGGGATCCCAGGTTAACGTGCCAAAGTAACCGACCTCGGAATAAAGCGTGTAGGCATTTGCGCCGGCTGGCTCGTACACGCCGACAAAGTATGCCCCCGGAGTGGCTTGCGCCTCGGTGAAAACGACTGTCGCGTTGGTCAGCCCTGTAACAGCCCGATCAAAACTTCCCGAGTCTGGCAAAGCGTCGCGTCGCACGTAGAGGCTGGCGGCGTTGGTGCCCGGCGAATTCAGCACCAACCGCCAGCCCGGCGAGTTGGTCGGGATCTCGAAGCGGAAGTAATGAAACTGACCATTTGTGAGCGTGCCGGTAACGGTCGTGGCCTGCGGTTTCGAAACGGGCCATGACGCAGAGCGCATCCCGGCAAGGTTCGTGGCGAGCGTCACCACGAATTCATGCGCGAGCGAGTTCGTCGGCGTCCGCACGCGCAGGCCGTAGTTCGTCGCGACCAGTTCCGGCAGTTCGAGATTGATCGCGTTGGTCACGCCGTCCAGTTGCGCGATGAAATCGAAGTCGGAGTCGGAGGGCGTGCCGCCCTTCTTCAAAAGAAGATGCGAGAAATTCGTTGCGGTGCCGGCAACCGTGACCGACAGGTTCGTCGCACCCGGCGCAATTGTGAAGGCGAAATCCTGCGCCGTCCCCGGCGCGTTTGTGCCGAAAAACGTCTGGGCGCAGGCCTCGTATCGCAAGCAAACTGATGAAAGCCCAGCCAATAGAGTCACCTGAAAACGCCAGCGCAGGCCACTGGTCAGAAAAAGCCAATTGCGGGTACCGTGGATTTGTGAATTCCGTAGAGTTTTCATGTCGTATCTTTCCGGTCAGAAGCGGGTGAGCCGTCCGTGCGAGTTGCTCCCAACAGCCCCCTCAGATTGCCTCGCCCCCACAACTGGACGAACTGACCGGCTTCCACTGAGTACAGAAGGATATCTCGCGAGTGATTACTATGTTTTCCTGCGGAGTCGAAAACCGAGTCAAGGCGTCAGCGCTGCCAGGCGTCCTGAAGCGGGTCGTAAACAAAAACGTCATCGTGAGGCAATGCTTCCTTGTCATGGGGATGTCCGGGTCGCGGATGATTCGTCCATCCGCCAATCAGGTAGAGCAAACCGCCGAGCGATACTGCGCTGGCCCGCTCCCGGCCCTCCGGCATTCCGGTGAGGATGTCCCATCTCTGCACGGCAGGGATCAGGGCTTGCAGCGCGGGCACTTCTCCCGAACCACCGTACCCGCCCACGACGTAGAGAATGCCGTCCAGTTCCGCCACCGCGGCGTACTTCACCGCGAGTTGCATGGGTGGCAATTGCGTCCACTTGCCGTCGGCGGCGAGCGCCTCCACGGTGTTCACACACTCCCGGTCCACGCTGCTGTTGGCATCGCAGCCTCCGACGGCGTAAATCGTCCCGTTGACGACCGCCGCGCCCAAAGCCGCCCGCGGCGTCAGGAGTGCCGGGCCGTCCGACCACTGGCCGGTGGTCGTGTCGAAAATCTCAACGGAGGCCATCACGCTGGTGGGGTCGTCTCTGCGACTGCTGCCGCCGATGACAAAAAGTCTGTCGCCGACCACGACACCAGCCGCATTCGAGCGCGGATGCCGCATTGGCGCGGCCTTGACCCAGGATTGCGTGGACGGATCAAAAATACTCAACTGACCGTGGATCGCATAGTTTGTATCCGTGCCGCCGACGAGGTAGAACTTGCCGTTGATCACGCCGCCGGCTCCTTGATTGTGACCGATTGGCGGTGGCGGCGATTCCTCCCACGTTTTCAGGTTCGGGTCAAAAACGTGGAAGTGATTGGTGTCACCCGTCCAGCCATCGCACCCGGTGTGAACATAAATCTTTCCCGCGATCACCCCCGACACACCACAGCCACTCAGCACGGGGATGGCGGGAATGGTTCTGGCCGGCGGAGATGGTGGCGGCACGGGTGGAGGCGGTTGATTCAAGACGACGATGACCGCCGCAATCGCAAGCGTCAGGCTGAGCGTCAGTCCGGTCACCGTCGGGTGCCGCCGGCAGGCACGCCAGGTTCTTTCCGCGGGTCCCACGGGCCGCGCGTGAATCGGTTCATCGCCCAGGAAACGACCCAGTTCGTCCGCCAGTTCCTGTGCGGTGGCGTAGCGGCGGCGCCGGTCTTTCTCCAGGCACTTGAGGCAAATGGTTTCCAGGTCGCGCGGCACGCCTGGATTCAATCGTCGCGGCGTGACTGGCTCCTTGTGCAGGACAAGCGAGAGCGTTTCCTCAACGCTCTTGCCCTCGAGCGGTGGTCGCGCGGTGAGCAAAAAATACAGCACCGCCCCAAGGGAATAGACATCGCTCTGCGGACCAATCTCCCTGCGGCGGGCGCCAGCCTGTTCAGGAGGCGCAAAGCTCGGCGTTCCGAGAACCTGGCCGGTCTGCGTGAGTTGAAGGTCGAGGGTTGAGAGTTGAGAGTCGTGCAGCCGCTTTGCGAGGCCGAAGTCGGTGATGCGCGGTTGGTCGAACTCGTCAATCAGGACGTTCGAGGGCTTCAAGTCGCGATGTAGCGTGCCTTTCTGGTGGGCGTAATGGACGGCTTCGGCAATGGTCTTGAGATAGCTTGCGGCCCGTCGGGCTGGCAGTGGTTCACCTTTCGCCATCGCGGCGAGGTTGCGGCCCTCGATGTAGTCCATCGAGAAATAGGGCTGGCCATCGTGCTCGCCGACCTCGTGGATCGCCACGATGTTCGGGTGTTGCAAATTCGCGGCGGCCTGGGCTTCGGCGCGGAAGCGTTGCAACTCGGTTTCCCCGGCGAGCTGGCCGTGCAGGATCATCTTCACCGCGACGATGCGGTTGAGGCTCAACTGGCGCGCCTTGAACACGACGCCCATGCCGCCGCGCGCAATCTCCTCCAGCAGTTCGTAATCGCCGAAGTAGCGCACCTTCGTGCCCGGCTTGGGAGGCGCAAGCGCCAGCTTGGCGACACAACTCGGGCACAACCCTTCCAAAACGTCGGCGGGAAGCTCCGCCCCGCATTTCGGGCAACGGCGTGTGGTGGACATGCTGTCTATTGCTTACAGAAGGAAATCAGCGGTGCGATTACACGGAATGTGCTCCCGGCATTCTACTGCGTGAGCAGGGTGAGAAGATGGCGCATCTCTTCCTCGACCTCGCCCGGGCTGGCCACCGTGTTGGCAATTTCCAGTCGGACAAGTTCGCGGTAGCGATGCCGCAAGCGATGCACCGCGATCGCCAGCGCGCCCGGCGTCGTTTGCATTTCGCCTGCGAGTCGCTCGTAATCTCCGGGCTGGGCCTCATTCTCCAGAAAGGCCTTCACCCGGTCGAACTGCCGGCCCTTGCCCGCCGAGTCAAATTCCTCCCGCAATCGTCGCATGGCCTGTTCGAGGAGCGTCCACGCCCAGCGACGCTCGAAGAGCACGTCGGGCGTCACGTCAGAAACCGGCTCGAATCTGTATCGCTCCTCGGGGGCGTGTTCGTCCAGTGAGATGATTTCGCGGCCGCCGCCGCGCTTTTGCGCCTGTGATCGCTCGTGCTCGTTGGAGAGGAAATGGTTGATTGCGGCCAGCAGGAACGAGCGGAATTTTCCTTTGTCCGCAGAAACCTGCGCCAGCGAATCACCCGCCAGCAGCCGCGAAAAAAACTCCTGCGTCAGGTCCTGCGCGTCGTGCGCCGCATTGCCGCGCCGCCGCACGTAGGCGTAAAGCGGATACCAATAGGTCCGGCACAACTGCTCCAACGCCGCCTGCGCGTTCGGCGAGGCGCATCGCCCCGCCGCGAGCACGACACTCCAGTGAGTCGTTGCGAACCAATCCCGTCCCGCAAAACTGTTCTCCGGCTGGCCTTCGGGGCGTTGCATACCAGTATTGGTTTGGACGAGAGATACCCGGGCAACTACCGCATTCCGGAGCTGACGACAAGATTCGATTTGGGGCGCGAATCGTCGCCAGCGCATCTTGTCAGCGCCAGCCAAGTGACGCGGGCCTCGGGCGTGCGAAGGTCCCAGCGACCGTCCCGGTTGGCGTGGGCCAAGGGTCCTGAACCGGCAACCGGGACGGTCGCCGCCACTTTGGCAGCCAAGCTGGCTGCCCCACGACCTTTTGGCCGTTGCCTCGCGTCAGGGTTTGCATACCATCGTGCGCGTCTATGGTCGAAACACCATCGCCTGCTCCGCTCACCATACGCCCGGATGGCCGCCAGGCGCACGAACTGAGGCCCATCCGCTTTCAAAATCACTTCGCACCGCACGCCACCGGTTCGACGCTGATCGAGTGGGGCAACACGCGTGTGATTTGCGGCGTGACGGTCGAGGACAACGTGCCGCGCTGGATGAAGGAACAAAACGTCACCGGCGGCTGGATCACCGCGGAATACTCAATGCTCCCGTATTCCACGTTGCAACGCAAAGCGCGCGACAGTTCCAGGGGACGCATTGACGGTCGTTCGCAGGAAATCCAGCGCCTCATCGGTCGCGCGATGCGCGCGGCGCTCGATCTCGACAAGCTCGGCCCGCGCACCATCTGGGTGGATTGCGACGTGTTGCAAGCCGACGGCGGCACGCGCACCGCGGCGATGACTGGCGCGTTCGTGGCCTTGTCGCTGGCAGTCCGGCGGATGATCGCCGAGGGCAAACTTTCCGTAAGCCCGGTTCTCCACGCCGTCGCTGCTGTCAGCGTCGGCATTGTCGCCAGCCGCCCCTTGCTGGATCTTTGCTACGTGGAGGACAACGCGGCGGCCGTGGATTTCAATCTGGTGATGAACTCTGCCGGCGAATTCATCGAACTCCAAGGCACGGGCGAGGAGGCGACGTTCAGCGAACAACAACTGGCCGAGTTGCTGGCACTGGGCAAGGCGGGCATCCGCGAGTTGCTCGGGGCGCAGGAGGCGGCGTTGAAGTGAACGGCGCGCAGGTTTGCGAACTGGCGCACTTCCCATTGAACCTTTCGTTGTGCCGGTTCGGATACCGGCGCTCCCACGATGTCCGAAACGAAGCTCATCCTCATCCGCCACGCTGAAGTCGAGACGCGCTATCAGCGCACGTTCGGCGGCGGCGTGGACATGGACCTCTCCCCGCGCGGCCACGCGCAGGCGGCGGCGCTGTTCGAATTCCTCCGGCACAAACCGGTGGCGGCTCTCTATGCCAGCCCGATGAAGCGCGTCGAACAAACACTCGCGCCTTGGCTCGGCGATGGCGCGCCGACGCCGGTCATTCTGCCCGGCCTGCGCGAGGTGGATTTTGGCGATTGGACCGGCCACGGCTGGGAGGCTGTGCGCGAGCGGTTCGGTGTCAGCGCCTGGGACTGGTTGCTGCACCTCGACCGCAGTGAAGTGCCGAACGGCGAGACGGGCGCCGCTTTCCGCGCCCGCGTCGAGCCGTGCCTCCGCGAAATCCTGCAACGCGAGCGCGGACGCAGCGTAGCCGTCGTCTGTCACGGCGGCGTCATCCGGATGATCCTCTCCATCCTGCTCGAGGTGCCGCTGGCTAGGACCGACGTGTTCCAGATCGAGTACGCGAGCGTCACCGAGTTGCTCTTGAACGAGCACGGAACGGAAATTCAGCTCCTCAACTTCACGCCCTGGCGTGATTTGCGGTTCGATAACCGTTGCCGCTAGTTACCGGTGCGCGGACTTCAGTCCGCTTCGACTTGCGATCGCCGGGCGACACAGGGTTTTACCAGGACCTCACGACCTCGAAAGATGAAGCGGACTGAAGTCCGCGCTCCGGTAGCCGGCCGGGACTTCACCCACCGGTGCATGTCGGGTGCGTCTCGCCATTGGTGCGGGCGATCAACAAACCTGGAAACAATGTTTGCGGTGCCGCCCGGACCATGCTCTATTTGCGCAACGCCCGGCCCGGGGATGTTTCCGCGCCCGGGACGGCGAACTGGTTATGATAACTCAAATCGAAGAAAACGTCGTCACGCAAAAGACGCGCGAATTGTGTCAGGCTCTCCTGGATGAGCCTGACATGATCGCCGCCCGCGATTGCATCTCCGCCTTCCTCGCCGACGAGTCGTCCCGCTCGCAATACGAATCGCTCATGGCCCGCGGCGAGGCGTTGCACACGAAGCAGCAGCGGTCGCTCCCGCTCGACGGTCAGGAGATCGCCGAATTCGAGCGCCAGCGCGAGGCGCTGCTCGCCAATCCGGTCGCCCGCGGTTTCCTCGATGCGCAGGAAAAGTTTCACGGCCTTCAGGAGTCCATCCAACAGCAGGTCGCCAAGACGCTCGAACTGGGCCGTGTTCCCGGGCCGGAGGATTTTGACTCCGGCAGTTGCGGCCACGGCTGCGGTTGCCATCACTGAGCGGCGATATCATCGTTCCCGCCTCCCCGGACGATGCCGCGGTCCGCCCGTCAGAAACGGTTGCTCGAAGGCGCGCGAGTTTATCTTTCCGGCCCGATGGATTTCGTCGCATCGCGCGCCACCGAGAAGCAGACCGGCTGGCGCAACCGCGTCAGCCACTTCCTGCAACAGATGGGTGTCACGGTCTTCGATCCCTGGTTGAAACCGGACGTGCGCGGGTTGCACGAATATGGCCGCGAGGACGTGAAGAGCGGGGAGCGCATCCGGCGGCACTGGACCTACGCCGGGGGCCGGCGCGGCGCGAAGGCCCGCTCCTGGTGCGCGCAACAATTCTGGGAGACGCTGCACATTGACTTGCGGATGGTGGACACGAGCGACTTCATGATCGCCTACTGCCCGACCAACATCTACAGCGTCGGCACACCTCACGAGATCATCATGGCCACGCTCCAGCACAAGCCAGTGCTGTTCGTCAGTCCGCCGATTGAGTTTCCCACGTTGCACAAGTTGCGCGGACACCTGCAACGCGACGCCGCCGGCACGGCGCTCCTGCAACAACTGGAGCGGGAGATTCCAATCAAGGAAAACCCGCGCGGCGTCCCGAGCCTCTGGTATATCCCGCTGGTGGGCGGCGAGAATTTCTTCGACGGATTCGGCTTCGCGCCCTTCCGGAAACGCTTCGGCTGGCGCGCGGGTATGCCGATTGATGCGCACGAGAAACGGTTTCCGCCCCGGCGACCGTTGCTGCCGTTCCTCGCCTGGCTCAACGAGCGCCTGCCAAGGAAATGGGACAGCAAACTCAACCGGTTCGCGCCGGACGACGACTGGTTGCTGTGGGATTTCCACTCGGCGAAGATGCGCGGCAGGCACGTCGAAAACATTCGCAAGTCGTGACGCATACCCGGACGGCGCCCAAGGAGGGGCCGCGCGGTTCAGAGCGTGTTTTGAAAGCGGGTAGCGCAGGCGACCAGCAGCAGGCGTTGGCAGCTCATACGCGTCGGTTCCGCAGCTTTCATTCTCGCTCCGTCCGATATCGCCACCAACCGGGTTGTCGGGACAAGTGCGAAATAGCGACGATCAAGACAAATTCCGCTTCGTCTGCGAACAGTACGCGATACGGAAAACCCGGCACCCGAGAACTTCGGATCGGCTTCGCATAAAATGCGAATCGTTGTGGGTCGCGCGCAATCTTCACGACGGTTTCATCCAGCGCTCGGAGGAATCTCGCGCCCAAGCCCGGCACCCGCCCCTCATAAAATCGGACTGCGCCGAAAATGTCGCACTGTGCTTCCGGATCGTGGACGATTTCCTTCACTTGGTCCGGCCATTGACCAGCCGATGGGCATAGCGCATCACCTCCGCGTGTGGGCGCACGGTCACTTTGCCGGACTTGAACGCTCGGTAACGCTTTAGTGCCTCCTTTTTCCAAGCCCGTTCGATCTTGTCCGATGGCTCGTCTGTTTCCAAACTGGCCAAAAGCTTCTCGGCCAGGAAGGCGCGAGCTGAGGAGGACAACCCGAGCAAATCCAGTGCAGTTCTTTCTAATGTCGTCTTCATAGATCGAATTCCATTGTCAGATTCCGGCGCCACGGCTAATCCTCATTCAGAAGCCGGTTGACAAACTCCTCGCGCTCGTCTTCCGACAGCGGGTCCCAGTCCAGCCCGCGCTCGGCGCACAGGCGTCGCAACTGCGCCTCGCCGAAGTGCAGCCGCTCGTCACGAGGGACAAGGCCCTCTTGCGCCAGGGCCAGCAGCGCGGTGCGCTTGCGCGGACGGCAGTTGGCGCACCAGAGAAATCACCTGCTCATCGGTCAATTCCAGGACGCTCATACGCACGACAAGATAGCCGCAAAGCCGCGCAGGGAACAACTGCAATCGTGGTTCGAGAAAATCCGCAATTTGCGGGACTGCCCCGTTTCTGTTCAATCCCAAAGGGATTGCATCCGTCAGCCCAGGGTTGCGAGGAACGAGCTACCCTGGGAATTCGTCGGAAGAAATTCACAACCCCAACGGGGTTGTGGCGAACGTTACACGCGATGGTAATGACGAATTGGCCGCAACCCCGTTGGGGTTGGTGACGTTGGCGGACGGCAACCCAGGGTAGCTCGTTCCTCGCAACCCTGGGCTTTGGCACGGAATCCCGTTGGGATTCAGAATCGGACACCGGAGTATGTGGGTGCGGACAAGAGCCAAAGCTGGGTGTTAATGAGAACCGACCGAAACCCGCTCGAAAACACGGCAGGCGACCAGCAGCAGGCGTGGGCGGCTCATACGCGTCGGCTAACCCTCCTCCGCAGCGATGGCTTTGGGCTGTGCCGGATCAATTCCCGCGTTTTGTTAATGGCCGCTTGCTCGGGCAGGGCGACTAGATATGCTCGGCGCTGGTAGGATAATCAATGCTGGGTGTCACCAAGACTATGAGCAAGACGTACAGACCATCAGTGTTTGCCATTTTTTCCTACGGTGTTTTATTGCTCCTCTCGGTCTTTTGGTGGGTCTGGGGACGGTCACTGGCTGGAAGCAACTCGTTTTGGGGCTTCGTGATCCTAGTTACCTTCGCCATGATTAACCTGCCGTACTGTTTTGCCTGTGTGACTATTGATGAAGCAGGGATAACGCAGCACGTTTTCAGGCGCCGTTTTGTGAGATGGGTGGATATCACTTCGTGGAAGCGCTACGGCTGTCTAGGCAGCGACGGTCCGGAGACCATCACCATCCACACCCGGAATGGTCCGGTCAGACTCTATCACAACTGCCTTTATGGCAGGCGACTCGATGAGGTGGAGTCAGAGTTGAGAAAGCGGATCACGCAAACAACCAGTGCTGCGAACGGGGGACAGCCGATTCGTTCAGCGACAAATCGAACGTCATCGGAGGTTTCCTCCCGTCGCTGACCTTTGCGTCAGAAGTTCAACAGCAATTGCCAGATGTAAGTGTTGCCCAACGCTTCCACATTTTCCCAGACGCGGCGGACCAAATCCTGATCGCCGGTGATCGGCGGAAGTTCTTTTGCCTTTTCCTCCCACGGGCGACAGATGCCGGGTTTGATCCGGGGCGCGACGCGATTCGCCATTCCCGTGAGCTTGGAAACGTCCGCTCCGTGGCAGGGACACAATTGCGAGAGGTCGGTTGACGCCTGATTTGAACCCGCCGAATAGACGCCGTATTCGCGCGTGAAGTCGGTCAGGGCGCGCAGGTTCTCGATGCTCGTGTCGTCCTGCATGATCGCGCTGGCGTCCATGATGTAGCCGCCGTCTTTGGCCACGCCGTCAATGACCTTCCGGCAGTGCGCGTGGACTTCGTCGGGTTTGCCGTAGCTGAACAGGACATTCGGGATGCCGCCGCTGAGGGCAAGCGCCTGAATGATGAGGTCACAGAGCCTTTGGGAATTGAACTCCGTCCCTCGACACGGGTAGTCTGGCGCCCATGTCGCATAGCCCAGGATTGCCCACTCCGAATCCAACCAGCGGCTCTTCCATCAAGACGGGCGCTGACGAATCCGGTTCGACCCTCAGCACGACCGCGACCGATTCCGCGCCCACGACTCCACCCAAGCCGCGCTTCAGTCGCGCCTTCTGGACGCTCAACACCATCGAGATGTGGGAGCGCCTGGCGTTCTTCAATCTCCGCGTGATGGCACCGATTTACATCATGCAGGCCGACAATCCGGGCGGGCTGCACTTGACCGCGGCCGACAAGGGGACGATCTACGCCTGGTGGGCGGCCTTTCAATCGTTGCTGCCCATCGTCACCGGCGGTTACGCGGACCGGTTCGGCTACAAGCGCACGCTGGGGTTCGCCCTCTCGCTGATGATGCTGGGTTATCTGCTGATTGCGTTCCTGCGCGATGTTTCGTTCATCGACAACTACTGGGGCTTTTTCGGCGGCATCATCGTGCTGGCGACCGGCACGGCGTTTTTCAAACCGAGCTTGCAGGGTTCGCTCGCGCACAATCTGACCAGGGAAAATTCCTCGGTTGGCTGGGGGTTGTTTTACTGGGTGGTCAACGTGGGCGCGTTCATCGGGCACTATCTGCCTTCAATTCTGCTGGGTCTGAGCGTCCTGCTGCCCGGCCCGCTCCACGCGGCGGTCAACTCGAAAGAGGCCTGGCGCAATCTGTTTCTGGCCTCGGCGGCGTTCACTGGAATCAATCTCCTGTTGCTCCTGGTGGTGAAGGACGTGCCGAGCGGCGCGTCGAAAACCGAATCGGTCCTGCAAGTGTTGTGGCGGACGTTGCGCGGCGTGTGCGAGCCGCGGTTGATCGCCTGGCTGGCCATCATGTCGTGCTTCTGGCTGATGATGTATCAACTCTGGGACTTGCAGCCCAACTTCATCGCCGACTGGGTGGACAGTGGCGCGATGGCCCGGGCGTTGGGCGGGCTGCCGGGGTTCGTTCAAAAAACCCTGGTCGAGCAGACGACACGCGGCCCGATGATCCCGCAACAGGTCCTGCTCAGCGCCAATTCGTTCTTCATCATTCTCGGCGTCGTCGGCGTCGCGTGGTTGACGCGCAAGATGCGGACGCTGACCGCGATGCTGTTCGGCATGATGCTGGCGACGGTGGGCGTACTCGTGGCGGGGATGACGGGCAGCGCGTGGATTCTGGTGCTGGGCATCCTGTTCTTCTCGCTGGGCGAAATGGCAACCGGGCCGAAGAAAAGCGAGTACCTCTCGCTGATTGCGCCGCCCGGCAAGAAGGGGCTTTACCTCGGTTACGTGAACATTCCGGTCGGCGTCGGCGTGTATGCCGGCTCGAAGATCGCCGGGTTCGTCTATGGCCATTACGGCGAGAAGGCCGTGCTGGCGTTGCGCTATCTCGCGGAGAAAACGCCGTTCGGCGCGGGCAGGAATTGGAACGGTGACGTGACCGCGCTCGAATCCGTGCTCGGCGTCAAGCGCACGGAAGCGATGGTGAAGTTGCAGGAAATCACCGGCCTCGATCCCGTGGCCGCGACACAAATGCTCTGGGACACGTACCATCCGCAATGGCACGTCTGGATTCCGTTCGCGGTGATTGGTGTGGTGGCGGCCGTGGGTCTTTGGGTTTTTGGCCGGATGGCGCGACGCTGGAGCGACATGAATGCGTGAGGGCAAGTGCGATTGACAGGCGGGAGAATGCGGATGGTCCCTCACCCCGCCCCTCTCCCCATCGGATGGGGAGAGGGTGTCCGAAGGACGGGTGAGGGGAGATGTGGTGAGGAACTGCTCTTCTGCCACACGCGAAACCAGGATACGCCTCAATAAACATGCTGAACCAAACACGCAGCCTTGGGTTCGTCCTGGTCGCCGCAACTCTCGCAAGCCGGTTGGGCTTCTCTGCCGAGCGAATTCACGGCGAGGCAGTTCAAACCCTCAACATTCGGCGTGGCAACCTCGACGTGTTGTTGCGCGACAATGCGCTTTCGCCGGGACTGTTGAGCGGTGTGGATTCGTTGTTCCACCGGAAGGCCGCGCCGGAGTTCGATGCGTTCGATCCTGACGACCGCGGCGCTTCCGCCGGCCTGAACTTCGAGCACGTGATCTGCGGGCACTCGAATGCGGCCAACGCCTTCACGCCACGCCGTGGGCGCTACCAATTGTTCAAGCTCGGCGATGGCCGGTCCGCCATGCTCGTGCGGAACGCCGGGGACGATCCGTGGGCGCTGGATTCAACGTTCAAGTATTCGGTGAGTGCGCAGGACGCCATTGACTTTGAATTCCAGTGCCGGCCGCAAAACCGCGAACTCTTCGGGCCGCGCGGTTACGCCGTTCTGTTTTTCGCCGATTACATGAACGACGTGGCCGAGTTGCCCATTCACTTCCGCGGCGTGGCGGGGCCGGGCGCGAAGGAATCCTGGATCAGCGCCGCCGCGCCGCCGGGTCATCCCGACTACGATCACGGCGGCACCTACCGGAGTCTGCCTGCAGCCGACCTGCGCTATGACACGAACCACAACTTCAAACTCAACCTTTGAAGCTACGAGTATCCGCGGTTCACGCAGCCTTTCTACTATGGCCGCGCCACCAATGGCATGGTGTTCATCCTCATGTTCGACCGGATGCACAGCGCGCGGGACGAAGTCCGGTTCAGCCTGTTCAAGTTCAAAGCGCCCCGGCGGCCGCGCCCGGCCTGGGACTTCCAATACGTGATCCATCAGGTCGAAGCCGGCCAGTCATACGGTTTCCGCGGGAGGCTCGTCTGGGAAAAGTTCATCAGCCCGGAAGATTGCCAGAAGGAATACCGCCGCTGGAAGAAATCGCTCCCACGAACCTTGAAGTGGTGAAACGACCGGGCAGGGAGGATCACGGATTCCGCGAATCGCGCGTTTGCTGCGCCACGCCACGCTTCAACAACTCGGCGAGGGGAACGCGAAACATCCTGTTGGTCGCGCCCAGGTCCTCGGGAAGGAAAAACGCAAAGTCGCCGGAAATCGCCATCGCTTCGCGTGATAGCTCGGTCCCGCGTCGCGTTGGCAGCGTCACCGTCCAGCGCCGGACGCCTGGCTCCAGGAATTCCTCAAACCAGACCAGGCGGCTCTGCGATGAAACCGCCGCGGACCCCGTCGCTCGGAAAAGTCCAGACGCGAACAAGCGATCGCCGGCGCATTTCCAATCCTGAACCGCCACGCCCGCCCGTCCGCCCGCGCCAGTGATCGGCCCGAGTCCGCGCGCCTCCATGTCCGGGCCGGTGAGCGTTCGTTGCAATCGGCCGGTAAAATCCCAGGCGTAAACTTTTTCGGTGTCCCAATTGGCGCCGAACAACAACTGGCGCTTGGTCAAAACCGCCACGGCGCCGATGTGGTCCTCCACCGGAATCTCAACGCCCCATTTGAGCGGACGGCCCGCCTCCATCTCCTTCAGTGAAAAGGCGCGGATAAGGCTGCGGCCATTCCGCTTGCTCTCGGCGAGCGGAATCCACAACCGCGTTCCGTCCGACTGCAATCCTCCCGGGTGGTCGAGCGCGGTGGGATTCGCCTTCGCGTCCAGCGGTGTGATGTCCCAAACGGTCCAGTCTTCCGCCGACGGCCCGGCGCGCAGGAGCAAGGCGCGCTTCGGTCGGGCGTCCTCTCGACGCGCGGTCACGTAGCATTTGCCATCGGCGATCTCCAATCCTTGCGTGTGCGCTTTGGCGGCCTTGCCTTGAATGCGAAGCGGGGGCAGCTTCAATTCTTCCACCGGCAAGTCTTGCGCGCGGCAACGCCCACCAACGAGAACAGCAATCCCCAACACCATGAAACCAAACTCCGAAACAACACGACGGGCACAGCGGCGTCTGGCCACAGGAGGGCGGTGTTCACGCCGCATCAACGTGCGAGCAGTTCGGCCCATCCCAAAACGCGCTGGAGGTGCGGAAAATGAAACGGCTTGAAAGCCGCACCCCTGGAGCGTTCGGCCTTCCGTTTCAAGTTGCGGAACGAGCATACCAGCCTGTCAGGGAGCCGAATTGGCCTGCGCGGCCACAGCCTTGGCTCACTTCCTGGCCTCCGGCGTCACGGAGAGACTGACGCGCTCGCCGTTGCGCAGCACGACGACCGTCACTGGTTGACCGATCTTCACCGCGTCCATCGCGTAGGTGTAATCATAGACGTTGGCGATCTTCGTGCCGGCAAATTCCACGATCACGTCGCCGCCCTTGAGGCCCGCCTTGTCCGCCGGGCCGCCCGCCCGCACGCCGCTGAGTTTCACACCTTGAACTTCCGTGGCGTAGTCGGGGATCGTGCCGAGGTAGGCGCGGAGCGTTTCCCGGCTGCCGCTGCCGGCATCCTTGCGCGCGACGTGGGCGTAGCCAGGACGCCCGGCTTTTTCGAGATCGAGTAGAATTCCGCGGGCCAGTTTCGCGATGCGTTCAGTGCCTTCGTAGTTCAGCGTGTCGGGCTTGTCGGTCGGACGATGATAATCATCGTGGCCGCCGGTGAAGAACGCCAGCACGGGAACACCTTTCGGATACAAGGACGTTGTGTCGGTCGGCAGATACGGATCGTCCTGCAACGTGAGTTGGAAACCCGCCGCCACGTTGCGCTGCTCGATCAGCTTCGTCCAGACGGGGGACGAACCGATGCCCTGCAAGGTCAGCTTGTTCTCGCGCAGCCGCCCGACCATGTCGAAGTTCAAGTAGGCCACCACGTTCGTCAGCGGCAGCAGCGGATGCTCGGCGAATCTGGAAGAACCGAGAATGCCGATTTCCTCACCCGCCCACGCCGCGAAGATTACTCCGCGCGGAAACGCTGCCGGATTCTTTGCGCGTTCGGCGGCGATCACGTCGGCAAGTTCGAGTAGCGTGGCGACACCCGAGGCGTTGTCATCCGCGCCGTAGTGAATCAGCCCCTCCTCGCCCTTGCGGTTCATGGCGCCGGATTCGCCGCGGCCCAGATGATCGTAGTGCGCGCCGACCATGAGAAATTCCCCGCCGCTCGCGCTGGAGCCGGTCGCTTCGGGAGGAATCATTCCGAGCACGTTGCGATCGTTTTTGCGGATGTGTTCGACGCCTGTGGCCAATCGGACGCGGACGTTCGTGAGTACGATGCCGCTCTCGGCGTGTGGATTCTCGATGTCGAGCGCAGCCTGGAGGCTGCCGGGGTCCTTGCCCGAACCCGCGAAGAGCGCCGCGACCACATTGCTGCTCGCGGACGCAATGGGGATGGCCGAACCGGCAAGGCTGCTGTCGGAGGTCATCTTGAGCAACTCGCCGGCGTTGGGCGACGACGGGCCGGTGACGAAGATCACGCCCTTCGCGCCATGCTCGCGCGCGTGCATGGCCTTGTAGCGGACGCCCGCATAGCGGTTCAACTCGGCGCGGCGCTTGGCGTCCACCTGTTCGGGCACATAGCGGAGCACCAGTGCGATCCGGTTCGAGACGTTCAGGCCCGCGTAGGAATCGTAACCTTCGCCCGGCTTGCCGGGCACCGAGAGTCCGTAGCCGGCGAAAATGACCTCGCCCTCGACTTCGGCATTGGCGGAAAAGGCGAACGGACGGAAATCCCTTTCAACTTCGAACTCCACCGGCGCGCCGCTTGCGGGAGTGACGACGAGCTTGTTGGCGTTGGTGAGCACTCGCGCGCCGGCGTTGAATTCGTAGGGCTGGAAGAAGTCCGTGTTGGTGCCGACAGGCCGAAGGCCGATGCGCTTCATCTGGCCGGCGATGTAATCGGCGGCGAGTTCGGCGCCACGCGAACCGGCGAGACGGCCTTCCAGTTCGTCGGAAGCGAGATGCGAGACGATGGCGCGGAGATCGTTGGTTGTGATGTCAGGATTAAACTGTGAAGCGTGAGGCGTGGAGGAGGGTGCGCTGCCGACAGGTTTGCCGCCCTGATCGCGAGCCAGCGCGCCGTGCCCCGCCGACGCAACGGAATCTCCGTCGCTTCGCGTGTGGCGCGGCGGAGCTTCCTTCAACGCTTCGAGCGCGGCGGCATGATTCCAATCGGCCAGGAAAATCTGCGGCTTCCCGTCCGACGTGCGGCCGGAAGTCCAGGCGAGTTTCGCGCCGTCGGGAGAAAACACCGGCAGGCCATCGAAGCCGTCGGCAAAAGTCACCCGCAATGGCTCACGTGCGCCGTCTGCATCCACGAGGTACAACTCGAAATTGGCGAAGCCGAGTTTGTTCGCCGTGAAAACAAGGTAACGCCCGGAGGGATGGAAAAACGGCGCCCAGGACATCGCGCCAAAATCAGTGAGCCGCCGCTGGCCGGAACCGTCCAATTTCATCTTGAACACATCCGCCACGTCGCCCTTCTCGGTGAAGCGCCGCCAGAGGATGCGTTTGCCGTCTGGTGAAAAGAATGGCCCGCCGTCGTAGCCGGGCGTGCGCGTGAGTCGCCGGACTTTCGCTCCGTCAGCCCTCATCAAATAGATTTCGCCGAAGTAGGAGGGATCGGTTTCGAGGCGCCGTCGGTCCGCGGCGGAAAGCTTGTTTGTCGGATAAGCGTCGCGCAGGGAGCAAAAGACGATCAGCTTTCCGTCGGGTGAAAACGAACCCTCGGCGTCGTATCCCGGAGTGCGGGTGAGTTGGCGCGCCTTCGAGCCGTCGCGACGGGCGATGAAAATGTCCATCTGTTCGTCGTAATCCCACGAGTAACGGCGCTCCTTGCCGGCGGCGCGAAACTCAAGCTCGGCCTTTTGCTTCGCGACCGCTTGCGGGTCGAGGTGCGTCGAGGCGAAGATGGCCTCGTCACTCCCTGGCCGGAAAAACGCGCAGGTGGTCTTGCCGCTGCCGGGCGAGACGCGGCGGCTCGCGCCGGTTTCGAGGTCGAGCGTGTAAATCTGGTAGAATGGATTCCCCGGCTCGCGTTCGCTCTGGAAGATCAGGGCCTTGCCATCCGGGGAAAAGTAACCCTCGCCGCTGCGCCGGCCTTCGAAGATGAGTTGCCGCGTGTGCGAAAGAAAGCGCCCCTCCCCGGCAGCGCCCGACCCGGCGGCGGCGGCCCCGGACACAATCCACGCCAGCAGGCAGACGCGATGCAGCTTCATTCCTGGAGATTGTCCGGAGGAATTTCGTGACGGGCAATCGAAAACCATTGTGCGCCCGCATTGGGTTGATCGCGGCAAATGGTGCCTCGCTCAGAGCCTGTTTGAAAACTCGATTTCCAACGACCAACGAGAGGCGGGCGAAAGTTTGGTGTCCACGCTTTAGCGTGCTTTCGCGCCAAGGCAGCCTAAAGGCTGGACACCAAACCGGAGTTTTCAAACAGGCTCTCAGAGACCTTCTCCCGCCTTTCCTCCGGTCTGCGCCCGGTCTAGACTGCGCCGCGTGTCCGTGCCTCTCAATACCTGGCAATTGCTGGGGGCGATCCTCGCCAGCGCCGTCTTCTGGATGCAGTATGTGGATCTGAAAGACCGCCGGCAGCCCGAGCCGCGCCGCGGCCTCCTGATCGCGTTCCTGCTGGGCATCGTCGCGTGGGGAATGGCCGTCCTGGGCTTCATTGCCTTGGACGCGCTGAACGTGCCGGATGTCAGGTTTGGCGAAGGCCCCTGGACCGCCGTTTACTGCTTCGGGATCGTCGGCCCGCTCGAGGAAGGCGCGAAAGCGCTGCTGGCGTACTCCATTGTGTTTCGCTGGCGTCAGTTCGATGAGCCGATTGACGGGTTCGTGTATGCGGCGGCGATCTCGCTGGGCTTTGCCAGCGTCGAGAATTTCTGGAACGTGCCCTCGCTGGGCTGGCTGGAACAACTGGCGCGCACACTGGCGCTGCCCTTGACGCACACCTTGTTCAGCGCGATCTGGGGATTCGGCGCCGGCCACGCCCGGTTTCGTGTCCCGCCCGGCGCGCGCCGCAAGCTCTGGCAACTCGGCACCCTCGCGCTCGGGATGGCCGCGCATGGTTTGTACGACTTCCTGATCTTCGCGTATCAGGCGACGTTCCTGACAAGCGGCCTGGCGCTGGTGATCTGGCTGTTCGTCATCTGGCGGGCGAGGGCCTGCGTGAAGGAGCCGGCTGCGATTTGAGCCCCTTCAACAGTTTCTCCGCCGGTTCGTCGGTGGGGTCTTGGGGGACGGGTTGGCCGCGGATTTGAACGAGTTGGGAGCGCGTGAAAAGAATTCTGCGAATCGAAAGGGCGCAGCCTGATCGAGCGGGAGGCGAGTCAGTCAACGAGCGGGCGAGAAAGGAGGGCGTAAGCTGGTCCACCTGCGCGCGCGCCTGCGTGAGGTGCGCCTCGATTTGCGGCAACTGCCCTCGCGCCACGCTCGGCTAGATGTTTTCTGAAACATCTCGACGCCCCGGCGTGTTATCCCTCAGCGGCCGCCTCATTTTGTACATGCAAAATCGGGCCGGGCGTTGTCAAATGGTCCGAACCGAAACTCTATGACTCACATTTTCAAGCTCGCGCCCGCGGTGGCGTTGACGGCGCTCATCGGCCTGGCCGGTTGTAGCAAAGGGCCGGCGGACAAGAAGGACGCCAAGAAAGACGCCCGGGATGACGCCCTGCCCGTGGAAGTCACCACGCTCACCCGCGGCGGCATCGAGGCGACACTCCGCAATTCGACGCATCTGGAGGCGGAGGAGGAAGTGAAGGTTTATGCCCGCACCGCCAATCGCGTCACCGGATTGTTCGTCGAAGAGGGCGACCTCGTGAAAAAGGACCAGGTGTTGCTGCGGCTGGACAACGACATCCAAAAGACCGCGTTTGGGAAGGCTCAAGCCAGCCTGGAGAAGGCGCGCCTTGAATTCGACCGCGAGAAGGCGTTGTTCGAGCAGAAGCTCGTCAGCGAGCAGGTGTTCAACAACGCCAAGTTCGAGTTGAAACAACTGGAACTGGCGTTCGAGGATGCCCAACGCGGCCTCGAATACACCGAGGTCCGCGCGCCCATCGCCGGCACGATCAGCCTGCGCGTGGTCAAACAGGGTGATCTGGTGAATCTCAACCAGCATCTGTTCGACATCGTGGATTTCGATTCGATGGTGGCGCGGATTTACGTGCCTGAGAAAAACCTGCCCGATCTCCGGCTGGACCAACCGGCGCGGGTGACCGCCACGCCTTTCGGAGGGCGCGAGTTCAAGGGCTTCGTCAAGCGCATCGCGCCCGTCGTGGAATCCAGGACCGGCACGGTGAAGGTCACCATCGGGTTCAAGGAGATTGGGCAGTTGCGCCCCGGCATGTACGTGGACGTGGAGTTGATTACCGCCAGGCGCTCGGACGCGCTGCTCGTGACCAAGCGGGCGTTGCTCTACGATGCCGAACTGAGCTACGTCTTCCGCCTCCTGCCGGGGAGGAAAGTCGAGCGCGTGCTGGTCGAGCCACGGGTCGCCGACAAGCTCAACGTCGAGCCGGCCTCGGGGTTCAATGAGGGCGACCAGATCGTCATCGCCGGCCAGACGGGCCTGAAAGACGGGGCCAAAGTGCGGTTGCCGGGCGATCCGTTGCCGGACGATAAGCCGGCGAAGGATGCGAAGGAAGAAAAGGCCGAACAACCGGTGACGGCGAAAAAATCCTGATTCCCCAAAGTGCTTGGCAAGCGTGAGCGCTGTTTAACCCATGCGAAGTTTCATGCACAAGTTCATCGGAATCATTTTTTGCGCAGCGCCCATCCTGTGGCTCTGCTTATATGGGGCGGAGGAAGGACTGCTCAGGGCGGGAGTCCTCAACAAGAAGGATATGACGTTCGTTGGCAACGAAACCGGTTCTTTGTGGGAGCACCTCACGAACATTTGGCATTGCGACGCCGCACTCATGGTTTTGCTGTTGCTCGCGCTTCCGTGCCCAATCGTCGGCCTCGTCGTTCTCAGGAAAGCACGCCGTAAACGTGACACGGAGCACTCGTTGTCACGAACCGAAGCGGCATGAATGTCGCGCTCCATTGATCCCGACGAAATGACCCCGCCCCGCCAGCGTCTGACGCATTTCACGACCCATCGCCCTGTGGCGGTGCTGATGGTTTTTCTCTCGGCGGTGGTCTTCGGTTTCTTTTCATTCAAGCGGCTGCCGGTGAATCTCATGCCGGAGTTGAACTACCCGACGCTGACCGTCCGCACCGAATACGCCGGCGCCGCCCCGGAGGAGGTGGAGAATGAAATCAGCCGTCCGATTGAGGAAGCGCTCGGCGTGATCGGCGGCTTGAACAAAATCAGCAGCATCAGCCGCGCGGGCATCAGCGACGTGGTGCTGGAGTTCGTCTGGGGCACGGACATGTCGAAAGCTGCGCAGGAGGCGCTCGAAAAACTGGAGCTGGTTTTTCTGCCGCGCGAGGCCGAGCGCCCGTTGCTGCTTCACTTCGATCCCGCCCTCGATCCGATCATGGAACTGAGCTTCTCCGGCGAGGGCCAGCGTTACCAGGGCGAACAGGGTCTGCGCCGCCTGCGAAGAATCGGGGAGTTGCAGATCAAACGCGCGCTTGAACCCATCGCGGGCGTGGCGGCCGTCCGCGTGCGTGGTGGCTTGGAAGAGGAGTATCACGTTCTGCTGAACAAGGAGGCGCTCCAGCGCAGCGGGCTTTCGATTCAAACCGTCATTGACCGGTTGCGGCAGGAGAACATCAACGTGGCCGGCGGCACGCTCAAGGAAGGCCGCGCCGAATACATGGTCCGCACGCTCAACGAGTATGAGAACCTCGACGAAATCGGCGAGACGATCGTCACGCGCATCGCCGACCGCAACGTGCGAGTGAAGGACCTCGGCCGCATCATCCGCACCCAAAAAGACCGCGAAATCCTGACGCGGACTGACGGTGCGGAGAGCGTGCAGATTGACATCTACAAGGAGGCTGACGCGAACATGGTCGCCGTGGCGAAGGCGGTTGAGGAAGCGGTCGGAAAGATTTCCAAGGAGCCGGAAGGCGGCGACGACAAAAAGAAGCCCGGCCCGCCGATGATGGGCCGCAAGGGCGAAGGTTTGGCGCAGCGGCTTTACAAAGAGGAAAGCGCGAAACTAGAGATTGTTGCCGACCGCTCGAAGTTTATCGAGAGCAGCATCAACGAAGTCCGCGACACCGCGATCTATGGCGGGTTGCTGGCCGTGCTCGTATTGTATCTGTTCCTGATTGACGTGAAGACGACGGTGATCATCAGCCTTACGATTCCCCTCTCGCTGTTGATCACGTTCGCGCCGCTAAATCTGCTCGGCGTTACGCTCAACATCATGTCGCTTGGCGGCTTGGCGCTGGGTATCGGCAATCTCGTTGATTGCTCCATCGTCGTGCTTGAGTCCGTGTTTCGGTGCCGCGAGGAGGGCGACGACATCGTGACCGCGGCCGTGCGCGGCACCAATGAAGTCAAAGGCGCCGTCATCGCCTCAACCCTGACGACGGTGGCCGTGTTCTTCCCCATCGTGTTTGTCGAGGGCATCGCGGGCCAGGCCTTTGGCGACCTGGGCTGGGCCGTGGTGATTTCACAAATCGCCTCGCTGCTGGTGGCGATCTATTTCATACCCATGCTGGCCAGCCGGCAAAAAAACCAGAAGCGCGCCGAGGTCGGCGAGCGAACGGCCTGGAGTTCGTTTTGGAGCTGGCGCGATTTCGGCGAAAAGCGCCGTGCCATCCGCAAACCGCGGCTTTACTTCGCAATGCCCTGGCTGGCGTTGCGTTTGGTTTTTGCGTTCGCGTTTGAACTGATTGGCAAACTGATTCTCCTGATCTTTACGGGGATCGTCTGGTTGTTGAGCCGGTTGCTCAAGCCGGCCGGCGCCGGCTTCAGCAAAGTGGTGTTGTCACCAGTGGTGCGAATCAGCGGCGCGTTCTTTGATCGCCTCGCGCGCGCCTATCCCCGGGCCATCACCTGGTCGCTGAATCATCCGGCGATCGTTTTGACCTCCGTGTTGGTTTGCGGCTGGATCACCTGGGAGGCCGGTCGCCGGCTCGGGACCGAACTGCTGCCAGAAGTTCACCAGGGCGAATTCACCTTCGAATTGAACCTGCCCGTCGGGACGCCGTTGGAGCGGACCACCGCGGCGTTCGATGAAGTGGAGAAAACGATTCTCGCCAACCGCCAGGATATCCGCAACCTCATCGTCACGTTCGGTTTCGACGCCACCAACATCAAGCGCTCCGATGAAGGCGAACATTCGGCGCGTTTCAAGGTCGTCCTCATTCCCGGCCAGGACCCCATCGCCGCGGAGGAACGTGTCATCCGCCGGCTGCGCGGTTATTTCGCAAACATCCCAGACGTCCAATTGCGTGTCGTGCGGCCCGTGCTGTTCAGTTCCAAGACGCCGATCGTGGTGGAGATCGAGGGCGATGACCTGAAGAAGCTCAAATCCATTTCTGAACAAGCCGAGGCCGTGATGAGCAAACTGCCTGCGCTGGCGGATGTCGAAGCCACGTTGCGCAGCGGCGCGCCGGAAATCCAGGTGACGTATCACCGCGAAAAGCTCTCGACCTATCAACTCAACATCGCCACCGTCGCGCGGCAGGTCCGCGACATGATCAAGGGCTTCGAGGCGACGCGGTTCAACTTGAAGGATCGGCGCATCCCGATTGTCGCGCGGCTGGACGAGCCGGCGCGGGAGACGGTCGAGGATGTCAATCGGCTGGTGATCAATCCGGGCGGGGCACAGCCCATTCCGTTGGCGGCGGTGGCGGACCTGAAAGTGGGCGACGGGCCGAGCGAAATCCGCCGGGTGGATGGCCAGCGGGTCGCATTGGTCCAAGCCAACATCGCCGCCGGCTCGCTGGGCGCCGCCGTGAAGCAGATTCGCGAGAACCTCCGCGACCAGATTCAATGGCCGGTGGACATGAAGTTTTTCATCACCGGCCAGAACGAGGAGTGGGAACGCAGCCAGGGCAGTCTGTATCTCGCGCTCGCGCTCAGCCTGTTTCTGGTTTACGTGATCATGGCGGCGCAGTTCGAATCGCTGCTGCAACCGCTGATCATCATGATCACGATACCCCTGGCGTTCTTCGGGGCGGCGGTCGGATTGAAATTGCTGAACGTGAGCGTGTCCGTCGTGGTGTTTCTCGGACTGATCATCCTGGGCGGCATCGTGGTTAACAACGCCATCGTGCTGGTGGATTACACCAACACCCTGCGTGAACGCGGCCTGGCTTTGCGCGATGCAATCGTCCAGGCCGGCGCGGTGCGGCTGCGACCGATTCTGATGACGACCGCGACGACGGTGCTGGGTCTGATGCCGATGGCGTTCGGGCTGGGCGATGGCGCCGAGATCCGGACACCGATGGCGCTCACCGTGATGTTTGGCCTGACTTCCTCGACCTTGCTGACCCTCATTGTGATTCCGACGATTTATCATCTGGTCGAAGGAGCGAAGGAACGGCGGTTCAAACCCGTTGGTGAACCCGCTGCCGCTGAAGCAGGTTCAATTCTCGCCAAATGAGCGATTCCTCCGACCATCGAATTCCCGACGATCACACTGGCCGCATGGTCAGCGGTCTGACCGAGTTCGCGCTGAAGCGGCGTATCACCGTGCTCGTGCTGGTGATGAGCCTCGTGGTGGTCGGCATTGTCGCGACCGTGGGAATCCCGGTGGAATTGTTCCCGCGCGGCTTCACCAGCCAGAGTCTGTTCGTTTTTGTGCCCTGGCAGAATGCGCCGACCCAGGAGGTCCTCGACAAGATCGCCATGCCGCTGGAAGAGGAGATCAGCACCATCCGCGGCATTGACAATATCAACTCCATTTCCTCCATCGGTGCCTGCCGTTTGTTCCTCACCTTCAAGCAGGGCACCGACATGGACGTGGCGTACCGCGAAACGCGCGACCGCGTCCAGCGCGCACGGGTGCATTTCCCGGCCGACGCGGACCGGGTTTACATCCGCAAGCAGGACGCCTCCGGGATTCCGGTGTGCGTGATCGGCCTCGCCATTGATCCGAGTGTCACGGACCCCTACAACCTGATCAAACGCGAGGTCCTGCAACGGCTGGAACGCATTGACGGCGTGGCCAACGTGACCGCCAACGGCCTGGAGGAAAAAGAAATCATCATCGAGTTGGACCGGAAAAAAGCCGATGGCCACGGGCTGAACATCTACCAGCTTGCTCAAACGCTCGGCAGCGACAACTTCAGCATGGCGAGCGGCCACGTGCGCGACGCCGGCAAGAAGTTCATGCTCCGGTCGCTGGCCAGCTTCAAGTCGCTGGATGAATTGGAGAATCTTCCCGTCACGCCGACGGTCCGCCTCAAGGACATTGCCCGGATCAAATTCGAACAACCGGAGAAACGCTTCAGCGTCCGGGTGAACAGCCGGCCGGCGGTCGCCGCCGTGATTTTCAAGGAAGGCGAAGCCAACACCGTCGAGGTCTCGCAACGCATCCAGGAAGAATTTGTCGCGATGCAAAAAAATCCCCGGCTCGCTTCCATTTACATGGAAGTGCTCTTCAACCAGGGCGAAGTCATCGAGGACTCGCTGGGGAATCTGGTCCACGGCGGCATCATTGGCGGCGGGCTGGCGGCGCTGGTGCTGTTCATTTTTCTGCGCCGCTTCCGGTTGACCGGCATCATCACGCTTTCGATTCCGTTGTCGCTGTTGATGGCGCTCACCGCCATGTATTTTTCCTCGGAAACGCTCAACGTTCTCACGTTGCTCGCCCTGGTGATCGCCGTTGGCATGCTCGTGGACAACTCGATCGTGGTCGCGGAAAACATCCAGCGGTTCCACAGGGACGGCTTCTCGCGCCGCGACGCCTGCGTGAAGGGTGCCGGCGAGATCGCGCTGGCCATCACGCTGGCCACGCTGACGACCATCGTGGTCTTCGTCCCCGTGGCCTTGGTGGAAGGGCAGGGACAGTTCTTTCTCATGCGGCTGGCTTTGCCGCTGTCGGTCTCGCTGCTCGCCTCCTTGCTGGTCGCGCTGGGCTTTGTGCCGCTGGCCGTGTACCTGACGCTGCCGACCGACGCCGCCCAGAAACGGCACGCCGTGTTCCGCTGGGGCCACGAGCGGATCAACGCCGTCACGCGCCGCTTTTACGAACTGACGTTCGATCGCGTGAACCGGCTTTACGGCCACTGGCTGGCGTTTTTCCTCAAGCGCCGGCTGGACCTGGTGCTCGCGCTGATCGCGGTCTTTGCCGTGACGTATTTCGTCGCGTTCAAGCAGGTGGAGATCGTCGAGCAACAGGAGGAGGATCAGACGGGCTTTGAAATTGGCGTCGAAGCGTCCAACGAATACTCCTTTGAAGAGCTGGGGGAATACTTCCGGGCCGCCGAGAAAGTCTTCGAGCAAAAGAAGGACGAGTACGGCTTGAAAGGCTACTTTGCCTTTTACAGCCGGCTCGGCGGAGAGCTCGAAGGGTGGTTCGACGAGGAGCAGCCGAGGAAACATTCGGCCAAGCACGTCGCCGAAAAGATCATCAAGGAGCTGCCCAAGAAACCCGGGATCAAGCTGCAGTTTGGCCGCGAGAACCAGGCCGAGGAAGCCAAGGGGCGCGAGATTTTCCTGTTCCGCCTGGAAGGTGACGACGCGGCCATTCTCGATGAAGTCGCCGCGCGCCTCGAGCCGATGATTCTGCGCGACCCGGGCGTGCTGGGCATCCGCCGGGGCGAGGAACCTTCGCCCAGCGAGATGGCGCTGGTGGTGAATCGCGACCGCGCGTCGGTCAGTTCCGTGAGTCCGGAGGTCGTCGCGGGCCTGGTGGGCTACGCGCTGCGCGGGAGTTCGCTGCCGAAATTCAACCAGGATGGCCGCGAGATACCCGTGCGCATTCGCTTCCGGGAGTCCGACCGCGAGAGTCTCACCGAGTTGACCGGCTTCCAGATTCCGGTCGAGGGCGGCGGATTCGTCCCGCTCTCCTCGCTGGTCACTTCCAAGGTGCTGAACACGCCCAAGAATATTTTCCGCTCGGACAAACGGATCAGCCGGACGCTGACGGCGGAATTGAAGAAGGAAACCGCGAAGGAAACCCGCGACCGGCTGATGGTGCTGCAACGGCAGTTCTCGCTGCCGGAAGGCGTCTCCTTCAACCAACTGCGCATTCGGACGCAGGCGGAGGAGATTGCCAGCATGATGTTCGCCGCGCAGTTGTCCATCATCTTCATTTACCTGTTGATCGGGTTCCTGTTTGAAAGCTTCGTTCTGCCGCTCTCGATCATTTGCACCATCCCGCTCGGCGCCATCGGGGTCGCCTGGATTCATTTTCTGACTGGAAAGGACCTCGACTTCCTCGGCTTTGTCGGCGCCATCCTGCTCATCGGGGTCGTGGTGAACAATGGCATCGTGCTGATTGATTACGTGATCCGGCTGCGCGCCGCGGGCATGGAACGCGCGCAGGCACTCGTCACGGCGTCGGCCCGGCGCTTCCGCCCCATCGCCATGACCGCGTTGACGACGATCATCGGCATGATCCCGCTTACGTTTTCCGAACCAAATCGCCTCGGGATCAGCTACAAGAGTTTTGGTCTCACCCTGATCGGCGGCATGACGACCGCCACGCTGCTCACTCTCCTCGTCGTGCCGGTTTTCTACACGTTCTTCGATGATGTGCGGCTGGCCTTCGCCCGCGTGTTGCGCCGCGCGATCCGGTCGAAATCAACCGACGCCGACGCGCCAGGTGCGGCCACGGACGTTGCCGCGGCAGGCTGATGGGAAAGCTGGTGCCCCGGCCAGGACTCGAACCTGGGACCAATTGATTAAGAGTCAACTGCTCTACCAACTGAGCTACCGAGGCAACCCGTAAAGGGCCGGCAGCATCTTGAGAAACCGGCCCAATGTCAACTTCGCGCTTCGTTTCGCGCTTCGTGGCTGCGGTTCCAAAATCCGATTGACGAATCCATCCCTGCCGACATTCTTGGCTCCGGACCACCGTCAACCAGACTGCGTGAGCAACGCTTTGTCCGCGCCGGATGATTGAGCGGTCCAATGTTCGCCAACGCACACGAACCATGACCAGCAAAGCCAGGACCGTCAAAGAATACCTCGCCGGCCTCCCCGAGGACCGTCGCGCCGCCATCTCCGCCGTCCGGAATGTCGTGTTGGACAATCTGCCCAAGGGTTACGAGGAAGGGATGCAATACGGGATGATCGGCTATTACGTCCCGCACAGCATTTTTCCAGCGGGCTATCATTGCGACCCCAAACAGCCGCTGCCGTTCGCCGGGCTCGCGTCGCAAAAGAACCACATGGCTATCTATCTGATGTGCATCTATGGCGACGACGGCACGCGCAAATGGTTCGAAGCGGAGTACAAGGCGAGCGGCAAGCGGCTCGACATCGGCAAATGTTGCGTGCGGTTCAAGAAGCAGGAGGACCTTCCGCTTGACGTGATCGGCAAGGCCATCGCGCGCGTCCCGGTGGCCAAATACGTCGCCCATTACGAGAAGGCGCGGCAACAGATGAAGAGCCGGAAGAAAAAGTGAATGCATCACCGGCGCATCCGCCGCCTGGAATCGCGATCCATGAAAAGCAAATCGCCCGAAGTTGATGCCTACATCGCCCAGGCCGCGGAGTTCGCGCGTCCGATGTTAAGAAAAATCCGCGCGGCCTTTCACACAGGCTGTCCGGCGCTCGAGGAACGCTTGAAATGGGGCATGCCGTCATTCGAATACAAAGGCCTGATGGGGGGCATGGCGGCGTTCCAAGCGCATATCAGCTGGGGCTTCTGGCGCCACAAGGAGTTGCCGGACCCGCACCACGTTTTCCAAGCCGACGGCATGATGCATGGCGGGAAGATCACCGACGCTTCGCAACTCCCGGACGAGAAAATCCTCGTCGCATACGTGCGGGCGGCGGCCCGCTTGAACGAAGCGGGGCCACGACCGCGCGAAGCCACGACGCGAAAACCGCCGGTCAAGGTCCCGGACTATTTCCTGCGGGTGCTGCGCAAGAGCAAAAAAAAGCCCTCGCGACGTTCGACGCCTTCGCGCCGGGCCGAAAACGCGATTATGTCGAGTGGATCACCGAGGCCAAGCAGGAGGCGACGCGGGAACGGCGGATCGCGACGGCGCTCGAATGGCTGGCCGAGGGCAAATCGCGAAACTGGAGATACGAACGCTGCTGAGGCGCGAAGTTGCCCGTCGCGCTCTCTTGTGCGAACCAGGCTTGACCAATGTCCATTCCGGCATAGATTCGTCACCAACAACCCAATGGCGCCTCCCTCGGGCGTCGCGTCCCGCACGCCACTGAAAACCAAACCACCAACATGTTTATGAAAAAGATCATTCTTGCCGGCCTGCTCGGCGGCGTCGTCATGTTCATCTGGGGAGCGATCTCACACATGGTCCTGCCGATCGGCATGATGGGGATCAAGTCGCTGCCGAACGAGGACACGGTGCTGGCAGCTTTGAAGCCATCCGTGCCGGAGTCCGGCCTCTATTTTTTCCCCGGCATGCCCGCGTCCGGCAAAATGACCGAGGCCGAGCAGAAGGCGTGGGAAGCCAAACTGGCGGCCGGGCCGACCGGACTGCTCGTCTATACCTCGCACGGCTCGAAGCCGCTGGAGGCGCGGCAACTGCTTTTGGAACTGGCGACCAACATCGTGGCGGCGTTGATCCTCGCGTTCGTCTTTTCGCAGACCGCCGGCACCGTGATCTGTCGCGCTTCCATGGGCGCGGCGTTCGGTCTGTTTGCCTGGTTCAGCATCAGCGCGTCGCACTGGATCTGGTACAACTTTCCAGCCGCCTACGCGTTCGGCGAAGCGCTGGACCAGACGATCGGATGGTTGCTTGCCGGCGCGGCCATGAGCCTGTTGATGCGTTCAAAGTCGCCGGCAAATCCGGCCGCCGCGCCAGCCTGATGTTGTCCGGCAGCCCGGAACTCCTCACAACCGCCATCGCGCCTCGCTCAACCCGGACAACCGGCTGGATTCAGTCTCCCACTCAACTGCCGCCCCAGCGTTCGCCAAGTCGTTCATCTTCCGTCATGGTAATTCTGAGTTCAGTCGAATCGCCGTTCCAGGCATTGCTGGCACGGTCGCAGCGATGAAGCATTTCCGACTCACGATCCTCGCGCTGTGCTGCTCCGTGGCGGCAGTGCTGGCTCAGGGTGTTCCGCTGCCGGCCAGCTATCAGGTCAACGTCAACGCAGCCGGCCAGAACATCGCCGGCGACGCGGCGAATGAGCCATCGCTGTGCGTGGACCCGACCAACCCCAACCGCGTCGCCATCGGTTGGCGGCAGTTCAACAACGTCGCGAGCGATTTCCGGCAGGCGGGCTGGGCTTATTCCACGAACGGCGGCGCCAACTGGACCTTCGGCGGCACGCTGCAGACGAATGTGTTTCGCAGCGACCCGGTACTGGCGAGCGACGGCGATGGGCAGTTTTACTTTCTGAGTCTCCGCATTTCGCCGTCATTCATTTGCGATCTCTGGAGGTCCACGAATGGCGGGATGCAGTGGCAGAAAGTCGCGGACGCGGTCGGTGGCGACAAGGCCTGGTTCACCGTTGACACCACGGCGAGCCCGGGGCGCGGCCACATCTATCAATGCTGGAGCACGGCGGCCAACAACTACTCGAACCGCATCTTCAGCCGCACCGCGAACGGCGGCGCGAACTGGCAGGACCCGGTGGCGATTCCGGAAACCCCTTACTGGGCCACGCTCGACGTCGGCACCCAGAGCGAATTGTATCACTTCGGCTGGAACGGCGCCGGCTTCTGGCTGAATCGTTCCCTCAACGCCACGAACGCCGCGACTTCACCAGTGTTCGATCAAACGACGCCGGTCAACCTTGGCGGGATGCTGCTTTTTGCGGGCGGAAACCCGATCAACCCGGTCGGCCTCCTCGGCCAGCCCTGGATCGCGGTGGACAAATCGTCGGGATCAAACCGGGGCAACCTTTACGCCCTGTGCAGCGCGGCCCCGTCGAACGGGCCGACGGACGTGATGTTCGCCCGCAGCACCAACGGCGGCACGACCTGGAGCACAGCGGTGCGCCTCAACGACGACCCGCCTGCGCTGGGCGCCTGGCATTGGTTCGGCACCTTGTCCGTCGCGCCGAACGGGAGGATTGACGTTTGCTGGAACGACACCCGCCACAGCACGAACAACTCCTTCTCCGAACTTTACTACACGTGGTCGGACGACGGCGGGTTGACCTGGGCCGTCAATCGGCCCATTAGCGCACCCTTCAATCACTCGCTCGGCTACCCCATCCAACAAAAGATGGGAGACTACATCGGCATGGTATCGCTGGATGACGCCGCATGCATCGCCTACACCGCGACCTTTACGGGCGGCCAGGACATCTGGTTCGTCCGCGTCGAGCAGCCGATCCTCCTGACCATCGCCCAACTGGGCAACGGCGTGCGCCTTTCGTGGAACGCGGCGGCGGGCCGGACCTATTGCGTGCAGGCCAAGGACGACCTCAGCGTCCCGTGGTCCTCCGCCATCAACCTCGGCTGTTTTGTGGCCACGAACTCCATCGCGACGCTGGACGATTCAGCCATCGGCACCGAAACCCAGCGGTTTTACCGGGTGGTCAAACAACCGTGATGGTGACCGTGGCGTCCAGCGAACTGGAATCGGTTTTCGGCTTCTTCGCGGTTTTCAGTGGAGCCAAAACCCACGCGGCGGCGGAGAAACTCCCTCTCCCCCTCGGCGGGGGAGAGGGCCGGGGTGAGGGGGATTCGCATTTGCCCAAACCGGTGTGGACGCAATGGAGTTCAAGGCGACCCCTCACCCTGACCCTCTCCACTTCGGAAGGGGACAGGGAATCTTCCCATGTCGTTTCCGTCGCGTTCGGCTCCGCTGACAGCGGCGAAGAACCCGCGATTCCGCATTATCACCATCTTCATTCTGCGGCATCGGGCAGCTTGCCGCTCTTGTAGCTGGCCAGGGTGGCTTCGAACTCCACCTTCTGTTTGCCATCCGCCAGCTCGGCGGCCTTCTGCTGTGTGGCCACGGCCTCCTGCTTTTTGTCGTTCATGAACTGGATGCGGGCCAGGGTGTCGAGGATGTTCGGGTCCTCGCCCTTGGCCGCCTTGTTGGCGCGTTCGGCGGCTTTCTCGGCGAGCGGCATGTCGCGCTTCTCCAGGCCTTTTCGCGAAACGATGGTCCAGGCGATCTGGTTTTGCAGCATGGCCTCATTCTGATGCGCGTCGCTGTAAGCGCTCAAACCCTTGTAAGCCGCGTCGTAATTGCCCCGCCCGACCTGAATCTGGAAGCGCACCATCGCATAAGCGTCGCGCTGATCCCCCGGCAACACCTTCTCCATCTCCGCCACCGCCGCTTCGGCGTCGTCCCAGTTCTTCTTCTGCAGACTGGTGCCGAGTTTTCTGGAAAGTTCCGCACGCTGCTTCTGGCTCTTTTCGGACGCCTCGTAATCAGTGGCAGCCTTTTTCAAATCAAAACTCCCGGCGAGGATCTCTTCGAGAACGGAGTCCTTGAGCGACATGGGATGGCCGATCCAGGCGATCTTGCCCTGCTTGTTCACGACGAAGGCGCTCGGGATGCCATTGCGTTCCGCCGCCTGCATCCAGGTCGCGGCCATCGCGCCGTCCTTCTCGCTGCTTTTGTCGTCGAGCGCCACGCGGTAGGTCATCTTTTCGCCCATCTTCTTGATGAATGGTTCGACGAGCGCCTCGTCGCGCTCCCAGCAATCCTGCCCGATGACGACGAGGTCCTTGTCCTTGAATTTCTGGTGCAACTCGTTCAGGTGCGGGATGGACACTTTGCACGGGCCGCACCATGTGGCCCAGAACTCCACGAGGTAGGCCTTGCCGGGTTCGAAGGCTTTCACCGCGTCACCCTGCACCCATTTGGCGACCTGCAAATCCGGCGCGGGATCGCCAATGTTCAATTTCGCGGCGTGGAGCGGGGTGTTCCCACCGAACGCGACGCCGGCGAGCACGCCGATCATTCCAAACAATTTCCGGTTCTTCATGCTAACTCCTTCCTGGGTTTTTTGTTGTGGGCGACGCTCCAGCCGGAGCAACCGCTTGGTTAATCTGCGACGACTTCAAGCTCGTCCGTGAGCCGACCGGCATGCGGGCGAAACCTGCGCGGGCTTCGTCTGCTTCGTGGATCAGGTTTTTCTCGGACATGGTATTGTTGAAACACTACGCCCGGAGGATGGTTGCGGCTTCTGGCAAATCCACCGGCGATGGCACAATCCTACGCCGGGAGGCGGCTTGGGCGCAACTTCTTTGTGCCCGCAATCCTTTATCGCGGCAGAGTCCAGAATCGTGAGCCCCGCCCGGGCAACTCCGTTCACGGCATCTGCACCCGGTAACGCCAGTAATCGGCCTCCATCCACTCCTTCTCGCTCTTCTCGCCGTAGCGCGTGAGAAAGATGACAATCTCGCCCGTCTCGCGGTCCTGATAAAACCGGAAGTTGGAGAATTGCACGCGCGGCGAGTCGTTGAAGTTGCGCTCTTCGACGGCGAAAATCGTTTCACGTTTCAGCGCGAACGGCTCCTCCTCCACCTCCACGATGATGAGCGGCGAACGCGGCCAATTGCCGTTCGCCCGCTCGCCGCGCAGCGCGAGGTTGCCCATCCAGTAAAGTTTCCCGTTCTTGATCGAGCGGAACAGTGCCGAACCGTTCGCGCCCGACTCGATGGGATCGCCACTGGTCGCCGGCAATGGAACGGGCGCGGACCAGGTCTCGCCCTGATCGCGGGAAAAGCTCAACCACTTGTAGCCGGGCTTTTCGGGGAACGCGCTGTTGTCGCCGCGGCAAATCGCTGCGATGCGGCCATCGGCCAGTTCCATCAGCGTGTTTTCGTCCAATCCGCGCGAGCTGGTCTGGGGTGCGATGTTCAACGGCTGGCCGAGATGCCATGCGATTTCCCCGCCCGGCCCGTAGTCCCCGATCACCGTCACGACTTCATCCACCGTCGCCCAATGTTTTTGGAAGTGGACCGGTTTGCCTGCGGCGTCGAGCGTCTTCCTCATGCCCGGGAACAGCAACCGCCCGCGCGACGATTTGATCGGGAACGAAAAGCTCATGGCCGGAACGCGCTGTCCGAGAAACTTTAGCTCGCGCCGCTCCGACCATTTTCCCGTTTTTACGTCGTAGGTGTCCAGTTCCAGCGCGTAATCCGCGTCCGGGTTCAATTTGTCCTTGGGATAAAGCACCTTGTCCACCAGCACGAGCAGCCTGCCGGTGTCTTTGTCGAAAAACGCCGCGGGCTCGGCGTAACGAATCCGGCCCTCGGGCACGACGACGCTTCGCCAGCGGATCTCTTCCGGCGACCAGGTCCTGCCGTTGTCGCGGCTGACGCTCACGGCGTAATCGTCGTAACCGTCCGAATAATCCTCCCATCCGTGGCAGTGCATGAGAATCGGTTGCGTCTCGCTGATGTAGGTGACGAAGCCGGTGACGGGCGGGCGACCGTTTCGATGGCGGAGGAAGATTTCCTTTGAGACGAGTTTCATCCGGCCGATGGCGGCAGGTTTTGTCGGGGTGTTGGTGATTGCCGGAGCTGGTTTCCTCTCCTCGCCGCCGAGTGGTTGGTTCGGGACGCTCCAGTTGCTGAAGCAAAACATTGATAAAAGCAACACGATCCCGCTGGTGCGGCGGTGAAACCTGCAGTGATTCCCGCCGGGCATTTGAGCACCGCGTGGGTTTTGCAGGGTTTCGAGAATCGCGGCACGCATCGGAAAGCGGAATGATTTTCGGCGACGTCGGCAGCCAGGTCAATGCGCAAACCGGTCAGTCTGAGGCATTGACACAACCGGGCGAGCGTGTTCGCTAATGATTGCTTGCCGGTCGTGCGGCAGGCGCCGCTTTGACGCTTGGATTTCGGATCTTTCCAACCCAACCAAAGCGTGCAACATTGGCGGCGGAGATTTCTTTATGAACTGTTCAACACGCACAACATTCGCCGTTGTCCATGAGGCGAACCCCAGTCACCGCGTGACCCGGCGCGAGTTTGTGAAATCAGTCCTGGCAACGGGTGCGGCGGTCGGCATCGGCGGGCACGCCTTTGCCGCGGAATCGAAACCTGGCGACATGATCTATCGCACGCTGGGCCGGTCGGGCGAAAAGGTTTCGGCCATCGGCCTGGGCGGATTCCACATCGGCGTGCCCAAGGAGGAGGCGGATTCCATCCGCATCATCCGCAGCGCGATTGATCGCGGGATCAACTTCCTGGATAACTCGTGGGACTACCACAACGGCGGGAGCGAAATCCGTATGGGCAAGGCCATGCGCGACGGCTATCGCGACAAGGTGTTCCTGATGACCAAGATTGACGGGCGCACGAAAGCGCTCGCCGCGAAGCAGATTGACGAATCGTTACAGCGCATGCTGACGGACCGCATTGACCTGATGCAGCATCACGAGATCATCCGCGTCGAAGACCCAGATCGCATCTTCGAGGAAAACGGCGCCAACGAGGCGCTCCTCGAAGCGAAGAAGGCCGGCAAGATTCGCTTCATTGGTTTCACCGGCCACAAGGACCCGATGATTCATCTGCGGACCATCGAGGTCGCGGCGCAGCGCGGCTTCAAGTTCGACGCCGTGCAAATGCCGCTCAACGTCATGGACGCGCACTTCCGCAGCTTCGAGAAGCAGGTCGTGCCGGTGCTGGCCAAAGACGGCGTCGGCGTGCTCGGCATGAAGCCGCTCGGCAGTGGCGCGATTGTCCGGACGGGCGCGGTGAACGCCATCGAGTGCCTGCACTATGCGCTAAACCTGCCCACGTCGGTCGTCATCACCGGCATGGAAAGCATGGAACGGCTCGATCAGGCGCTCGAAGCGGTGCGCACGTTCAAGCCGATGAGCAAGGAGCAGGTGGCGGCGCTGTTGTCCCGCACGGAGAAGCTCGCGATGACCGGCAAGTACGAACGCTTCAAGACCTCGCCCGCGTTCGACGCCACAGCGCGGCATTTGGAGTGGACGGGGTAAGGCACCCCGTGCGCTCACTGGCTTTGGCGCCGGTCTGTGATTGCCGTTTCCTGCGCGCCGGAGCGGCTTTTCGGCGCTTAGAGAGCACCGCTACAAACTCCAGGAGACGACTTTTGACGAAATTCCGAATGAAGCCGAACACCGTCCCAAGAGCGATTGGAATCCTGGCGATGCTGTCAGCCACCGCTGCAACGGAAGCTCATCCTGGCGTCGGCATCGTGCAAGACAGCCGCGAGAACGTCTTCTTCACTGACTTGAAACAGGTCTGGAAAATCGCGCCGGATGGCGGCAAGTCGGTGGTCGTGCCGGGTGTCCACACGCATGAACTCTGCATTGACACCGAGGATAATCTTTACGGCGAACATTTGTGGGGTGATGGCGGAACGTGGCGACATCGCGTCTGGCGATTGAAACGCGCTGGCGCCTTGAACGATGTCATTCCAGCGCGCGGCGGCTTTTTGCGGGACTACAGCTTTGTGCGTGATGGGTCGGGCAACATGTATTGGGCGGATCGCGGCGAGAAAACGGTCATCAAAAAGCGCTCCCCCGACGGAATGATCACGACGCACGCCACGACAGATTTTCACATGGTGCAAAGAATGGCTGCGACACCGGACGGCAAACTGTTCCTGATGGATGGGGGCAACCTGCGCCAGGTTTCGCCAGCAGGCAAAGTCACCACGCTCGCCACCAACTTGAGCGAGTTTAGCCCGCCACCGGCTGCCGTCTCCGAGATGAATTATCACATGGGACTGTGGACCGATCACGCAGGCAGCGTCTATGTCGCCGTCTCGAGGGAGCGATTGGTCCTCCGGGTGCGTGCCGACGGCACGCGGAAAGTTGTCGCCCGGTCCGGTGAGGGATGGTCGCCATCGGGTGGCATGTTTGATCGTGCTGGAAGTTTGTGGCTCTTGGAATACGATCCCGGCAACTCGGTGCGCGCGCGTCGCATTCGGCCTGATGGGCACGACCAAATCTTCTCCACTTCGGGCAACTGACGATCGTGCGGCCCATCAGTCGAAGGCCTCCACCCGCTTTCAATCCCGCTTCAATAAGCTTCCAACCGGAAAAATCTCTGCGGCATCAAAGCGTCCACCGGCACGGAGAAAGTCAGCAAGGCGCCCGTGCCGAGGTTGGTGGCGATGCCCGACCAAAGCACAGGTGGATTCAAATCTTCGGTTGATTGGAGCACGTAGGTCACGCCGGCTTCGGACTGGATCGAGATCAGCAGGTTCGTGCCGTCCATCGTCAGCGGCAGAATTTCCGGCGGCGTTAGCGAGACGACCTCAATCGTTCCGTTGGTCGCGAGTTGAGTAGTCGTCCAGCGCAGACCCGTGTCCAGCGCCGGGAGATTTGTGACAGCAAACGTGCCGGCGTGGTCCGCTGCGCTGAACAGTTGGAAGGAATCCCCCGCGGCCAGAGCATCACCGGCGTGCGTCACGCTCAACACGCCACCGTAGGTCAGCACGCCACCGACGGCCACGACATCATTCGTCAACGTTGTCCCGCTCTTGGCGATTTCCAGCGCCGTGGTGCCCGCCAGCGTCAGCGCCTGGCTGAACGCCAGTTGGCCGACGGACGCGCCGGGAGCGACCGTGCCGTTGGCGATCACATCCCCCGCCACGTTGCCGTTGCCAGTCATGGTCTGGCCGGCGTTCAAAACAAATCCGCCAGCGACCGCCGTGACATCCAAAGCAGCGCCGGCATCAACCTGAATGATCGGGCTGGCCGGCATCGCGCCCGAGGCGTTCAAGGCCAGTGTTCCTCCGCTGATCGTCGTGCCGCCCGTGTAACTGTTCGTGTTGCTCAGCGTCAAGACGCCCAGGCTGGTTTTGACAAGCGATGCGGGCGCGCCCGAATTCCGAATGACACCCCCGAAGGTGCTCGTGGCATCGTTCGCCCCGGCCATGAGTGTCGCCGGTGCGCCGGAAGAATTGTCCACGATGCCGGCGCCCGAAAGGCCGTTGACCACAACTGTAGTTCCGTTCAGTTCGAGCGTGCCGTTGACCACGACGTTGCCCTTGCCCGCGCCGTTGGGAATCGCCCGGCTGCCGTTGACGCTGAGTACGCCACTGCTGATAATCGTGTCGCCCGCGTAACTGTTCAGGCCGGAGAGGTAAAGCATCCCGCCGCCCGTCTTCACGAAACTGCCCGTTCCGGCGATGGTGTTGGCGACGGTCAACGTCGTCGCCGGATTGACGTTGAACGTGCCGCCGGCGCTGCCGAGTGTGATGCCGCGGTTGGAGTCATCAATGGCGAACGTCGCCGTCGTTTGGAGCGCGCCGCCGTCCAGCGTAAACTGGCCCGGCTTGAATGGCGCGGCGGGATTGTTGCCCAGCCGGCCCTCGTCGTCCAGCCGCAGCGTGCCAAGCAACACCGTCATACCGCCGGCATGGCTGTTGTTGCCGGCCAAGATGAGCATGCCCGGACCGTCCTTGATCAATCCGCCGCTCGCGTTGGTGATCGGACTGTTGATGGTGACCATGACGTTGGAAATCACCAGCGTTCGTGGCGCGCTGCCGCAATTGACGCCCGCGCCGTTGAACACCAGGTCACCCGTGCCCGGCTCGCCGAACACGACCGGGCCGCTGGCGAAATTCAGGCTGTTGGCCAGCGTACGCGGGCTGGCACTGGCCGGGCGCAAGAGGACGAACGCCGGACTGACGGAATTGAACGTCAGCGTGCCGCTTCCGAGCACCACGTCGGAATTGAGCGCCAGGCCACCCGCGTTGAGGGTGGTGCCCCCGCTGTAGGAATTGTTGCCGCTCAACGTGAGCAGGCCCGCGCCGTTTTTGACGAGCGCACCCGGACCGGTGATCAGATTGAGCCAGGACGCGGCGTTGCTGCGGTTGAACACGAGCGTGCCGTTGTTCGTGATGCTCCCCGTGCCCGGCGAGCCGGCGGCGCCGCCATTGCCCACCTGAAGCGCGCCCGCCGAGATCAACGTGTAGCCGCTGTACGTGTTGTTGGCCGTGAAGACCACGGTGCCGGGGTTGAGCTTGTTCAATGAACCCGAGCCGGTGAGGGCGCCGCCAAGTTCGAGTGTCGAGCCGGATGCAACATCGAGCCGGTTCGAGCCGGAGAGACTGATCGCGCCGGCAAAAGTGTTGTTGCCGCTGCTGTTGTAAATCCGACCGCCGCTCATCGAGGTCGCCTTGGCCAGCGTGTTGGCGCCCGTGCCGGAGATGCCAAGGCTGCCGGCAGAGGCGATCGTCATCGAGCTGCCGGCGTTGCCCAGCGTCGTTGTCCCGAGCACCCCGAGCAATCCCTCGCTGACAGTGATCGTGCCGAGCGTGTTCGTGCCGAGGTTCGCGAGCCAGACTTCATTGGGGCCGGTCTTGGTGAGATTGAAATTGTTGGCGACCAAACTGCCCGTCGGATTGGCGCGCAAATCCCAGCGGCCAATCCCGCCAAAGGTGGTGTGATTCGAAAGCGTGACGAAGCGCAGGGCAAATTGTTGCGACGCGCCGTTGTTGATGATCGCGCCGGCGTTGCCCAGGCCGGTGCCCCGTGCGACCACCGGTTCGCCGCCGAGATTCTGGCCGTTGACATCGAGCCGCGCGCCGGTCGCGATGGTGGTTCCGCCCACGGCGCTCCCAAGCGCCGAGCCGTTGCGCGCCATCAGCGTGCCCGCCGCGATGAGCGTCGCGCCGGTGTAGCTGTTGGCGCCCGACAACGCGAGGATGCCGCTGCCCAGCTTGGTGAGACTGCCCTCGCCGCTGATCGCCCCTTGCAATGCGAAGATCGCCGATGCCGTGAACAGATTGCTGCCGTTCAAGGAGATTGTTCCGGCGAAGGCGTTGTCGCCGGCGAGGCTGTGCAAACCGCCGGCGTCCAGCACGAGTTTCTTGTTGAGCACGTTGTTCTCCGTGTTCCGGATGCTGACGTTCGCGTTCGATGCTGAGAGCGTCTTCGCTGCGTCGCCAAGCGTTGTCGAGCCTTGGACGCCGAGCGTGCCCTGGTTGACGTTGATGTCGCCCAAGCCGCTCGCGCCGACGTCCGCCAGCCAGATTTCGTTGGCGCCCGTCTTGGTGAGGTTGAAGTTGTTGCCCGCGATCGTGGCGGCCGGGTTGGCGCGAATGTCCCAACGTCCCACGCCACCCAACGTAACGTCGCCGGCGAGCGCCACGAAACGCAGCGCGTTGGTTTGGGCTGAGGCGCTGCCGTTAATGATCGCACCGGCGCCGGTGCTGCCCTGGCCTTGAACGGTGATGGCCTCCGCCCCGAGGCTCATCGCGTTGAGATCGAGTGTCGCGTTGGTGCCGATGATCGTTCCGCCAATCGTCGCGCCCAGCGCTGCGGGATTGCCCGCCTTGAGCGTGCCGCCGTTCACGAATGTCGCCCCGGTGTAATCGTTCGTGGTGTTGAAGTTGAGCGTGCCCGGGCCTTGTTTGACGACTGTCGCCGAGCCACTGATGCCGCCGCTGCCCGAGAACGTGTAGCTCTGCGCGCTATCGTTGGTGACGAAGGCTGGCTTGAGCGCGCCGATGAGGTTGACGGCTGGCATGACCGAACCTGAATCATCGAACAGCACGCTGTCGAGTTGAAGAAACGTTGCTGAAATTCCCCCGGCAACCCAGTTGGCCGTCGCGTCCACGTCCCAGCGGTTTCCCGACCCGCCCTGCCAGACGAGATTGGACGGACTTCCGAAGATTTGGACGCGGATTTCGCCCGGCGCGGAATCGTCGAACGCATAGGCGAAACGATTCGTGGCGTTGAGCGCGACGAGATTGCTCGCGCCGCCGGTCAGCGTGCCGGAATAAACGATGAGCGTGTAAGTTGCGGGGCTGACCTGGAAGCCTTGGAGGAAATTGAAGGCCACGCTGACCGCACCGGTCAGGCTGAGATCGCCGGCGACAGTGATGAGATCATTCGTGCCGCCACCAGCGTCCGGCGAGTTCGCGACATCAAGGAGCAACTTCGCGCCGTCGCCGAGTGCGAGGTGGTTGCTGAAAGAGAGTGTGCCGGCAACTCCATTCGATCCCGGCGCTAATTGCGCGCCCGCCGGAACCATCACACCGCCTAGAACCGCGCCCGCCCCGGTGAGTGTTTGATTGGTGGCCAACGCCACTCCGCCCGCCGCCGCCGCGTCGAGCCAACTGCCGGCGCGCAGGTCAATGCCGGCGCTGCCCGCGAGCGCCGCCGCCGTTGCCACCACCAGCGTTCCCCCGGCCACCACAGTGCTCCCGGAGTACTCGTTCGTGCCCGCGAGCGTCAGCCTGCCGGGTCCCGCTGACACCAGCCCGCCGCTGCCGCTGACCGCTCCCGAGAGGATCAAATCTTGAGAGGTGTCGTTGCTGATGGTGAGGTCGCTTTGCAGGAAGATGTTGGCGGCGATGGTGTCGTTGCTGCCGGCGGACTTGCTCAACAGCGCGCCTCCGGCCGCGGCGTTGAACCTCAACGAGCCGCCGGCTCCATTTTCAATCACAAACGAATGTGATCCATCCGCGTCGCCGAGGAACAACCGGCCGAGCGTGACCGGCATGTCGAGATGGATCGTTTGATCGCCGGCGATGTCGTTGGTCAGGCGCGCGATGCCGTCCCTGCCCAGCGGGATCGCGCCCGCAGCCCAATTGACGGCGTCGGTCCACACATGATTGGTCCCCTCGGCGGGTTGAATCCACGCGGAGTCGGACGGCAGAGCTCCAGTGAGGCGATATTCACCGAGGCTGGCGTATTCCGAATAACCGGTGTTCAGCGGATTGCCCGTACCCGCGCCGTCCACGGAGAAATAATAAGTCCCAATGGGCAGCACCGCCGTGAGCGTCACCGCTTGCACGCCGCTGCTGTTGTCCGTGGAGTTGGCGGAACTGACCGGCGCGCCAGCGGAGTCGTACAGCGAAAGCAAGATGTGAAGATTCGGCCCGCGCGGGGCCGGAGTGGCGGTGATCCTGACCTGGCCCGCACCGGTCTGGATGGAGAAGAAGTCCGTGTCGGTCGTGCGTTCGATGTTGCCGTAGGTGCTGAAGGACACTCCGCTCAACGCCGTCGCGGCGGCGATGGAATTGCCGTGGTCGTCCGCGCGATAACTGACGCCCTCACCGGGCATGACCGCGAGATCGTCCTGCGTGTTGTTGGCGAGGGAGTATTCGCCCTTGCTCCATTGTACGATCGGTCTGGAATAGCCGACGCCCATGATGGGCGCCCAATTGCCGTGACCGGAATAGTAGGTCGTGCCGTCCGTTTTGCCGTCGTGGCTGAGTCCCAGGGTGTGACCCGCTTCGTGGCTCGCGGCCTCGGCGATGTTTTTCTCGCTGTTGCTCAACGAGCCGGGCCAGACCCAGCAGGGTGTGTCCGTGTTCCAATCGAACGACCCCACGTAGGCCACGCCGCCCGCCGAGCCATACCAATCGCCACTGCTGCCGCCGATCACCACGCGGATGCCGTAGCTCAGGTCGCCGACACCACTCTTGCGCAACGCCTCCACACCCGGGTCTTCCGTCGTCACGTCAATTTCATAAAGCGCGAAATCCTCGGCGACACGCTGCCAGATGTAGAGAATCCGGTCGCGCTCGGTCGTGCTGAAAGTCGAGGGATCACTGTCCAGATCGAACGGTCGCCCGATGGCATCGGCGCCCCACGAAGTGCCGGAGGCGTCGTGGCCGTCGAAATCCAGATAGATCAGGCGGGTCGCGCCCAGGCGGCTGTGGAGGCGGAACGTGTCGGCATAGGTGAACGGGCCGGCGAAGGGCGGGCTGTTGTCCGCGGGCGGGCTTTCCTCCCCGGGTGGCGTGCCCCAGTTGCAAACGAAGAACAGGCGGCCGCGGTGATCCACCCACAGCGAATGGTCGCCGCGCAACAGGCCTTGCAGTTCGGCGGCGGATTTCCTGTAGAACGCGGCGACAGCCGGGAGATCATTTCCCAACGCGCTGATGGCGGCGTCACCGTTGTAGCGTTCTGCCAACTGGAAGTTGGGAAAACCCGATGGCAATTCGTCGGACAGCGCGATGGCGCACCGGGCCGCGAGGAGAAAAAGCGATCCGAACAGCAGGCCGGATCGGAGCCAGGGAATTCGCATGGACAATCTGGGCAACACGGCTGCTCCAGAGATCAGGCGAAGGCGGAGGTCGTTTCCCCTCTCCAAATCATTTCGTCGCGGCTGGCGCATTTGAGTTGTCCGAAACATCGTCCCTCGGTCCCGCGTGGAGGCTAGTATATCACGGAGGCTGTGGAAAACCAACGGGCGCGGTGAGCGCAAAGAGTTGCGCAGCGTCGGCGTGTCCTCAACCGCTCGACAGTCGAAAGCGACGAGGGTTTCGCGACAGCGAGGCGAACGCTACTCGGACAGCACTTTGATGGAGCGACTTTTCTCCGATCGCTTGCGCTGGTTCTCGTCGAGGATTTTCTTGCGGAGCCGGAGATTTTCCGGTGTGGCTTCCACGTATTCGTCCGAGCCGATGTATTCGAGGGCGCGTTCGAGCGAAAGCTTGAGCGGCGGGTTGAGCTGGATGCCTTTGCCCTCGCCTTGCGAGCGCATGTTCGTCAGCTTTTTGGCCTTGCAAGGATTGACCGGGATGTCGTTGTCGCGCGCGTTTTCGCCGACAATCATGCCTTTGTAAATCTTTTCGCCCGGCCCGACCATCAAGCGCCCGCGTTCCTGGATCATGTTCAACGCGTAGGCCATCGCGTCGCCGTCCTCCATGCTGACGAGCGAGCCGTTCTTGCGCGCCGCGATTTCGCCGCGGTCGGAGCCGTATTCGTGGAACAGATGGCTCATCACGCCGAGGCCGCGCGTCATGTTGACCAGATCGGTTTCGAAGCCGATCAAGCCGCGCATCGGAATGAGCGCCTCGATGGTCACCTGGTCGGCGTGGTGATGCATGTGGGTGATCTCGGCCTTGCGAAACGCCAGGTTCTCCATGACCGCGCCCATGAACTCCTGAGGGATTTCCAGAAACAACTTCTCGATCGGTTCGAGCAACTGGCCGTCCGCGGCTTTCTTCCACAACACCTCGGGTCGCGAGACAAGGACCTCGTAACCCTCGCGCCGCATCTGTTCGACCAGGATGGCGATCTGCATCTCACCGCGGCCGGACACGTCGAAAACCTTCGGGTCGTCCGTCTGCTTGATCCGGAGCGCGACGTTGGTGCGGGCCTCCTTTTGCAGCCGTTCCCAAATGTGCCGCGCGGTGACGAGCTTGCCGTCCTTGCCGGCGAGCGGGCCGTCGTTCACGGCGAATTCCATCTGGATCGTCGGGGGGTCAATCGGAATGTAGGGCAGCGCGCCGCGCTCCGGCGTGTCGGCGATGGTTTCACCGATGAACACGTCCTCAAAGCCGGTGATGCCGATGATGTCCCCGGCGTGCGCTTCCTGGACCTCGATGCGCTTGAGGCCCTCGAAGTGGTAGATCATCGTGATCTTGCCCTGGGTGATCCGGCCATGCCCGTGCAGGCAGCAGGCGGCATCGGTCACCTTCACCTTGCCTTCGACGATTTTACCGAACGCGATGCGTCCGAGGTAATCCGAGTAGTCCAGATTCGCGACCAGCACCTGAAAGCCTTCGCCGGCCTTGGCGCGCGGCGGCGGGATATGTTTGATGATCGCGTCGAACAACGGCTCCATCGTGCCGCTGATATGGTCGAGATCGGTCTTGGCAAAACCGGCCTTGGCCGAGCAATACACGAACGGGAAATCCAGTTGCTCGTCCGTGGCGTTGAGCGACATGAACAGATCGAACACCTGGTCGAGCACCTGCTTCGGGTTCGCATTCTCGCGGTCAATCTTGTTGATGACGACGATGGGTTTGGCGCCGGCTTCGAGCGCCTTGTGCAACACGAAGCGCGTTTGCGCTTGCGGCCCCTCCGCCGCGTCCACGACGAGCAACACGCCGTCAATCATGTTCATGATCCGCTCGACCTCGCCGCCGAAATCCGCGTGGCCTGGCGTGTCCACGATGTTCACGTGGTAATTCTTGTATTTGAACGCGGCGTTTTTGGCGCGGATGGTGATGCCCTTTTCCTTTTCGAGGTCCATCGAGTCCATCAGGCGCTCCTCCTGCGACTCGTGCTGGTTGGCGCGAAACGTGCCGGATTGTTTAAGGAGACAATCCACCAGCGTGGTCTTGCCGTGGTCAACGTGCGCGATGATCGCGAGGTTTCGGATGTGCTGCATATCGTAAATGAAAACCGGCTCGTCCACGCTGCAATGATACCCACCGCACACAATGGATGCGACCGGGAAACGCAGGCGGAAACCTGCGACTGCGACGGGCGAGTTGCCGGGGTGCGTAGGATGCGGATTCGAGGCCAAAGGTCAAGCAGCGACTGCACACGATTAACAGCGATTCTATGAACCTTTCGCGTCTCCGCCGCGCTTAATTGCTTGAAGCCGCGGCGGACTGCCGTGGACCATGACCGCGAACGCTCTGCCCGAGTGCCCAGTGCAATCGCCGGATCAGCCCGACGCGCCCAGCGATCAGCAGCTCGTCGCCGCCCTCAACGCTGGTGATGCCGCCGCGTTCGAAGCCCTGTACTTCCGCCACCGCGATTGGGTTGTGAATCTCGCCCACCGTTTCACCGGCAGTGAGGACCTGGCGCTCGACGTCATGCAGGAGACCTTCCTCTACCTGCTGAAAAAGTTTCCGGGCTTCCGGCTGACCGCGAATCTCAAGACGTTTCTCTATCCGGCGGTCAAGAACCTCTCCATTGCCGCGCGACGCAAAGCCGCGCGTTATCAATCCACCGAGGCCGAACAGCAAATCCTCGAACAGGCCGCCGCCGAGCCGCCGCGGTTTTGTCTATCGAGCGACCTGAACACCGCTTTGGCGAATGTCTCGGAGGAACACCGGGAAGTGCTGCTGCTGCGTTTCGTGGACGGCCTTACCTTCGCGGAAATCGCCGAGGCCGCGGGCATCCCGCTGGGCACGGTGAAATCCCGCCTGCACCACGCGCTCGAAACGCTCCGCAATGATCCACGTACAAAACAATTTTTCGGCGAATGAACTTTTTCAGCTCCTCGCGCGCTTAAGTCTTCAGACGATGAAGCATGGTGCAAACCACCGCCCTCACCCTGACCCTTTCCCCCAGGAGAGGGAAGAGCTCTCGTGTGTTTCTGGTTTTGCGAATGATCATCCGGCAAATCCACCCGCAGGTTTTCGAGTGAGACGGCGAATGGTTCTCCCTCTCCCTGGGGGAGAGGGCCGGGGTGAGGGCGAGCCAGCACACTGATTCCATGTCGCGCTCAGTCACAGACCGTGACGGAGAGGAGCCGGATGCCCCGGCGCGATTGACCGCCGCCCTTAAGGAGCCGCCGTCGCGGCGTGTGTTCGTGCCGCCGGCAATTGACCAGGCCATCCTCATCACGGCGCGACGGCAACTCGCAAAACCGGAGCGGGCGGGATTCGGTTTCATCCGCTCGTGGTTCGCCTGGCCGGCCGTGGCGACGGCGTGCCTCGCGTTGGCTGGCATAATCTACTTCGCGACGAAACCGGTCCGGCAGGAGATCACTTTCGCGCGCGAAGACCTGAATCAGGACGGGCGGGTGGACATCCTGGACGCATTGCAACTCGCCCGGGAAGCGCGCGCCGGGTCGAAGCCCTCGTCCGCGCTGGACTTGGACGGCGACGGCGTGGTGGACCGTCGCGACGCCGAAATCATCGCGACCCACGCGGTGAAACTGGAGAAAGGCGGGCGCTCGTGAGAATTCTGCTGGCCATCCTCGTGGCACTGGTCTTCTGGCGGGGTCACGCACAGCAGGCGAGCACAAACAACACGGCTGCCCGCTTTCATGCCGTGGATATTTACGTGGACTCCGAGAACCATCCGCTCGCGGCCTACCAAATCGAGTTTGCTGTCACAAATGGCAGCGCACGCATCGTCGGCGTCGAAGGCGGCGAGCATCCGGCGTTTGCCGAGCCGCCATTTTATGATCCGCAGGCGATGCAACACGAGCGCGTCATTCTCGCCGCGTTCAGCACGGAAGCGGCGGACAAGTTGCCCGCGGGCAAGACCCGCGTTGCGACGATTCACGTCCAGACGAGCGGCGCGGTGAAGGCGGAATTCACCGTTAAGCTCCACACCGCCGCCGGGCTGGATGGAAAGAAATTCCAGGCCGAAGCCGCCCTTGAGGAAAGGAAAGCGCCATGAACAACAACCGAAATTCGCCACGTCTGTTTCGCCTCCAGAGAAATAAACCGAAATCGGTCGCTCTGCTGGTCGCCGCTTCGCTGGGCAACGTCCTGGTCACCGTCGCGCTGATCTCGGGCTGTGCGAAGAAGTCGGCTTCTCTAACGCCTTTGCCGAGCGCGTCGTATTATGGAGGCTCAAGCCAACCCGTCCTGGAGGCAGCACCTCGAGGCGCGCCAGAACTAATGGCCCGCCAGCGGATGTCCCGTCAGGCTGTGCGTCCCATCAGTGCTCCGGCTGGAGCTGAAGAACTCTGGGTCATCGCCCGTTCCTCCGATCTCGCTCAAGCCAAGCGCGACGACGCGCCAGGCTCCGGCGCGCTGCTGATGAGGTTCGCCGAAAAAGAAGTTTCCCTGCCGCTCAAGCACACAGACGTGCGCGCTTCCGTCAGCGGTTATGTCGGCTCGGTCGAAGTCGTGCAGCAGTTTCACAATCCGTATTCGAGCAAGATCGAAGCTGTGTATGTGTTTCCCCTGCCCCACAACGCGGCAGTCAATGAGTTCATCATGACGATTGACGAGCGGCGCATTCGCGGTATCATTCGCGAGCGCAAGGAGGCGGAGGAGATTTACCAGGAAGCCAAGCGTCAGGGCTACGTCGCGTCGCTGCTCACCGAGGAGAGGCCCAACATCTTCACGCAATCCGTCGCGAACATCGAGCCAGGCCGGGAGATTGACGTGACGATCAAGTATTTCCACACGCTCGACTATGCGGATGGCTGGTATGAGTTCGTGTTTCCGATGGTGGTCGGGCCGCGATTCAATCCGCCCGGCATGACCCACGGCATCGGCGCGGCGGCCCGCGGCAGCGCGGGCGTGTCCGGCCAGAAAACCGAGGTGCAATACCTGAAGCCCGGCGAACGCAGCGGCCATGACATCTCGCTTCGCTTGGAAGTGGATGCCGGCGTCGCCATCGAGGAATTTCAATGCCGCACGCACGAGGTGTCGCATGAGTCCCAGGCGTCGCATCAACTCACCGTCGCACTCCAACCGCATGACAACATCCCGAATCGCGATTTCGTCCTGCGCTACCGAGTCGCCGGCGAGCGGATCAAATCCAGCCTGCTCACGCACCGCGATGAGCGTGGAGGATACTTCACGCTGATGCTCTATCCGCCGAAGGAGTTGGGGAAGCTCGCACGCCAGCCGCTCGAAGTGGTGTTCGTGCTCGATTGCTCCGGCAGCATGAGCGGCCGGCCCATCGCGCAGGCCAAGGCCGCCGTCGAACGCGGGCTGCGACTGATGCGACCGGAGGATTCCTTCCAGATCATCAACTTCTCGTTGAGCGCGCGACAACTCGGCCCCGCGCCGCTGGCCGCCACGCCGGAGAACATCCAGCGAGCCTTGCAATACCTCAGTTCACTCGAAGGCGAAGGGGGCACCATGATGATCGAAGGCATCAAAGCCGCGCTGGATTTTCCGCACGACCCGAACCGGCTGCGCTTCGTCTGTTTCCTGACCGACGGTTACATCGGCAACGAGGCCGAAATTCTCGGGGAGATCCATCAGCGGCTTGGGCCGTCGCGCATTTTCAGTTTCGGCATCGGTTCAACGGTGAACCGTTATCTGATTGACCACATGGGCAAGGCGGGCCGCGGCGCGGTGGCGTATCTCGGCTCGCGCGATGAGGCGGCCAGGGTGATGGAAGATTTCTTCGAACGCATCAGTCATCCCGGGCTGACGGACATTGCGGTTGACTGGGGCGGGATGCTGGTGAGCGAAGTCTTCCCGCGAAGGATACCTGACCTGTTCGTCGGCAGGCCGGTGATTCTCACGGGGCGCTTCAGCGGCGAAGGCAATTCGCACGTCCGAGTCTCCGGCAAGGTCGCGGGCGAACGAGTCGAATTCACCGTGCCCGCGGACTCCAGCGATGGCAGCGCGACGCATCGCGCTCTGCCGAGTGTCTGGGCGCGGATGAAAATCGCGGACCTGGCGGATGAATCCACTTTTGCGCCGAACGCTGAATTGCCGGAGCAAATCAAACGTGTCGCGCTCGATTTCGGAGTGATGTCCGCGTTCACGGCTTTCGTGGCCGTGGATTCGTCGCGCCGCACAGAGGGATCCGAAGGGACAACCGTGCCGGTGGCCGTCCCAGTCCCGGAGGGCGTGAAGTACCACACCACCGTGCCGGAGAAATCCGAAAACTAAGAAAGGAACAATCATGAAAGCACCTGTTGCACTCGTCCTTGCCGCGGCTCTGATCACGTCCGCTGGCTGTGCCAGCAAACGCTCGATTTCCAATTCAGGCTACCGGGAGTCTGAATCCACTTGTTATTACGCGCCCCGTCCGAACGGTTCCGACCAAGGCTTTGAATACCGCGGCGAGTTGAGCGAGTTCGACGTACTCGGCATCACCGGCGGAGCAAGCACGTCCGAAGCCGAAATTCAACAGGCGCTCGCGGGCGCGAAGCGCATGAGGCTGAAATCGGGCAGTTCCGTTCTGCTCGTTCAGTCCGGCGCGATGTTCCCTGACGCGCCAATGGTGACGGAACTCAGCAAACATTTTCGCGTCGTCCCGTTCTCAGGAGTTCCTCCGGCCTCCCGCCGTGCGTATGGCGGGTCGTATGAGAGCACGGATGCAGGGAACTATTCCAAATCCCTGCGTCTGGCAGCGGCGCGCGGCGGGAACGATGTGATTCTTTGCTACTGGGGAATTCTCGAATCGGAAAACGCCAAGCTGGCGACCAAGACGGTGTCGTGGGTGCCGGTGGTCAACTGGATCGTGCCCGACGAAAAGGAGCACATGCGCATCCGGCTCAAGCTCGCGTTGGTGGACGTGCGCACGGGCGACTGGGCGGTGTTCAGCCCGCCGGCGTTTGACGACTCAAGAATCAGCCGCTCACCGCGCCGTGGCGTCGCCGATCAGAAGCTGGTCGAGAGCCTCAAGCAAAAAGCCTATCAAGCTGCCGCGAAGGAGTTGCTCTCGCAGTATTCCGAGACGCGGTGAATCAGTGAGACGGAGCGCCGGCCTCCGGGCCGGCACACTTCGAGGTCAGGCAGGACTCCCGCCAGACCGGAGGCCGGCGCTTCGTTGCGCTTGCGCCGTCGAGCGATAAATCCGCAACTGGCCGTAGGCGTAACGGCCGCCGAGCGATTCGACCGCGCCGCTGAGATTTCCGAAGCCACAACGATTGAACGCGGCGGCGATGTCCTGCTGCGCCTGCGCGTCGAGCAACCGGTTTACGTCCACCGCCTCGCCAGCGCGGATGGCTTCGTCCAGGTGGCCGTAGATCGTGCCGTCCTTCACGCCGCGGATGCGTGCAATTTCGGCCACGTCGCGGCCCTGACGGAAAAAACGCAGTGTCTCTCGCGCGGTGTCGCTGAGGTGAGAGCGCGCAGGCGCAACCGGTTCGACAAAGGACTCGTCTGCGAACAGTTGGCGCGGGTGCGATTGCAAATGCGCCGCGATTTCCGCCATGAACGCCGCGCCGAACTCGCGCTGCTTTTTCTCGCCCACGCCGCTGATGCGCGAGAAATCCCCGTCGTTCTCCGGGTAGAAGCGCGCCATCTGGCGCAGCGACACGTCGGAGAAAACAATGTAAGACGGCACGCCGCGTTCGTCGGCGAGTTGCTTGCGAAGCTGGCCCAGCTTCTCAAACAACGCCTCGTCGCACGCGATTTCGCCGGCGCGATGTTTCTCCGGCGCGGGCGCGGCGACGGGCTTGGTGAGCGTGATTTTCTTCCGCGATTTGAGCGCCGCGCGGCCTTCGTCCGTGAGTTCGATGATGTTGAACTTCGCGTTGTTCTGGAACAGCAAGCCGAGCCGGACGAGTTCCCGGCCAATCGCGCCCCACTCGGCGCGGCTGTGCTCACCGCCAATGTTGTAGGTGGACAGCGATTGATGGCCGAACTTGCGGACCTTTTCCGTGTCCGCGCCGGTCAGAACTTCCACGACGTGGTTCAGGCCCACTCCGAAGCGGCTTTTCTCCTGGATGCGATAGACGCAGGACAGAAGCTTCTGAGCGGCCACAGTGCCGTCCCACGTCTGGCGCGGCGCGAGGCAGTTGTCACATCCGCCGCAGTTCACGGCTTCGATAGCCGACGACGAGATGAGGTTCTGACCAGATTGTAAGTCGCGTTTCCCCTCACCCTGACCCTCTCCCCGAGGAGAGGGAAAAGCCATCCGCGCCTGCTCATTCTTTGGATAGTCGTCTGGCAAATCCCGTCGCTGGTTCTCGCGTGATCCCGACGACAGTTCTCCCTCTCCCAGCGGGAGAGGGCCGGGGTGAGGGTGAACACGACGATCAACACTACGCGCCGAATCTGGATCCCGCGCCCCAAACCTCTCTCCAAAATACCCCAGCAAAAACTCCCTTCGGCACGACGCAACTTCGGCGTAGTGGATGATCTGCTCGAGTTGGGCGCGCGCGATTTCGCGTTCCTTCGGATCGGGTTTCTCGTCAATGAAACGGCTTTGCTTCACGCGGTCGCCGGGACTGAAGAGCAGCAAGCATTCGCTCGGCAACCCATCGCGGCCTGCGCGGCCGGTTTCCTGATAGTAACCCTCGATGTTTTTCGGCAGGTCGTAGTGAATCACGAACCGCACGTTCGGTTTGTTGATGCCCATGCCGAAGGCGATGGTCGCACAAACGACGCGCACTTCGTCTCGCAGAAACGCCTCCTGATTCTTCGTGCGATCGGCGCTTTCCATGCCCGCGTGATACGGCGCGGCGGGAACACCATCTGCCGTGAGTTTGCCCGCGAGCTGCTCGGTCGTCTTGCGCGCCTGACAGTAAATGATCCCGCTCTCGCGGGGGCGCGCCTGGACAAACCGGAGAATCTGCTCGTAAGAAGCCGACTTGGCCGAGACGCGGTACGTGAGATTGGGCCGGTTGAAACTGGCCACGTAGCACCGCGGCTCGCGCAGGTGCAATTGCCCGATGATGTCGCCGCGAACGCGTTCAGTGGCCGTGGCGGTAAGCGCCATCACAGGCACGTCGGGAAACAGACCACGCAACGTCGAGAGCTGACGATACTCCGGGCGGAAATCGTGTCCCCACTCGCTGATACAGTGCGCCTCGTCAATGGCGAACAGGTTCACCTTCCACTGTTTCAAGTCTTCGAGGAAGCCGGTCATCATCAGCCGTTCCGGCGCGACGTAGAGCAACCGGAACTCGCCGTTGTGCAATCCGCGCATCCGTGGCCGTGATTCGCCCGCGGCGAGCGATGAGTTGAGGAACGTCGCCGCCACGCCGGCGGCTTGCAGCGCGTCCACCTGATCTTTTTGCAAGGCGATGAGGGGAGAGACGACGACCGTCAGTCCAGGCCGCGCCAGCGCCGGCAGTTGAAAGCAGAGTGATTTGCCGCCGCCGGTCGGCAGGACTGCGAACACGTCCTTGCCCGCCAGCGTGTCGTGCATGATTTCCTCCTGCAACGGGCGGAACGAGCCGAAGCCGAAATACTTTTTCAGCAACTCGCGCAACGGCTCCGCATGGGAATGCACGTCAGAGTCTTGTCAGGATTGGCGTGGATTGAAATCCGCAAAGCGCGTCCAGCCGCCGGCGTCAGGACGCGGAGTCGTGCGACGCGACGGTTCCCGCCTCCTTACATCGTCGGCTACGAGCTAATCGCCGAAACTGATGCCCAGGGCGCGTGCAGTCTGGACGATGTCGCCCTCCAGCGGGACGGTGCGCAGACGACCGATGGCTTCAGTGAGCTTGACCGCAGTGGTATCGGGCGGGCGGAGCGCCACCATGTAGCCGTATTGCTGGTCGGCGATGAGTTGCACCGCGCGCGCGCCAAATCGCGTGCAGAGCAGCCGGTCAAACGTCGTCGGCGCGCCGCCGCGTTGCAGATGGCCCAGCACGCACACGCGCGTCTCACGGCCCGTGCGTTTCTGGATTTCGGCTGCCACCGCCGCGCCGGCGCCTCCGAGCCGCGCTTCACGATTTTTTTCATCGCCACCGGCGGTTACAAAGTCCTTGCCGCATTCACGCGCGCCTTCAGCGACGACGATGAGCGTGTAGTGTTTCCCCTCACGCTTTCGCTCGGCGATCTTCGTGCAGATGCCGTCATAGCGGAACGGGATTTCCGGAATCAAAATCACGTCGCCGCCGCCGGAGATGCCGGCATGCATGGCGATCCACCCGGCGTAACGGCCCATGACTTCGAGGACCATGACGCGTTCGTGGCTTTGCGCCGTGGTGCGGAGGCGGTCCAGCGCGTCGGTGGCGCAGGCCACGGCGGAATCGAACCCGAAGGTGATGACCGTGGCTTCGAGGTCGTTGTCAATCGTCTTGGGGACGCCGACGACCGGCACGCCCTGCTCGAAGAGGCGCTGGGCGATCGTGAGCGAGCCGTCGCCGCCCACGCAAACCAGCGCGCGGAGGCCAAGCTGCTGAAAATTCCGCTTCGCTTCGTCGAGCGTGGCGGGCGGGATCTCGCTCAACTCACCGTGACCGGTTTTGGCGGCGAAACGTCCTTTGTTGGCGGTGCCAAGCACGGTGCCGCCGACGAAAAGCAACGCGTCCATCTCTTTGTAATCGAGTTGCCGGTAGCGCATCGGCTCAAGCAGTCCGTCGTAGCCGCCGAGAAAACCGATCGTATCCCAGCCGCGTTTGGAGGCGCATTTGACGACCGCCCGGATGACGGCGTTGAGTCCCGGGCAATCGCCGCCGCCGGTGAGGATGCCGATGCATTCGCGCATGGCGGGACTGTCCCACAAGGCGTGGGCGGTGGAAACGGCAAAAACCGGAGCGCACCCAAAGTGTCGGTTCGAATGAGCCGTGTCCGGGTAAAGAAACAAAAAAACGGGACAGGCGCGCGGCCCGTCCCGTTTGAACACCGTCGGACTCCACTGGGTTGCTAAAAAGCTCCCGCGGCCACGATCGTCGCGCTGGTGACGAGGTTTTGCGCCGGGTTGTAAACATTGCCGCTCTTGGCCACGCCGGTGACGGTGAAGGTCACTGTCCCTTTCTTGAGTTTCCTGGATGTGATGACGGCGTTGCCGCTGGCGTCCGTGGTCGCGCTGCCGGTGCCGGTGACAGCGCCGCTGAACTGGCCAGTGACGGTGGCGCCGGAGATGATCTGATTTGACGGATTGGTGATCTTGACGGTGGCTTTGACCTGTTTGCCTCCGGCGACGGTCACGGCGGCCAGACTGATGGTCGCGACGCGCATGACTTTGTTCGGGTCCTGTTGTGCCTGGAGGCTTACTGCGGCGGAGCTGGTTGCGCCCCGGTTGTCGGTGACCGTCAGCGTGGCCGTGTAACTACCCGGGTTCTGGTAGGTGTGGGACACCGTTGCCCCGGAGCCGGTCGAGCCGTCGCCGAAATTCCATTGATACGAGACAATGCTGCCATCGCTGTCAAACGAGCCGGCGCCATCCAGCGTCACGACGAGGGGCGCGTAGCCGGAGTTCGGCGTGGCCGTGGCGTTGGCGATGGGCGCGGTGTTGGGCAGGAGTGCCGACACGGCAATCGTCGTGGCGTCCATCAACCCGTCGTCGTCCGTGACCACCAAGATGACGTTGTAGTTGCCGACGGCGTTGAAGGTATGGGCCGGGTTCGCGGCGGCGGACGTCGTGCCGTCACCGAAGTCCCAGGCGTAGGCTACAATCAGGCCGTCCGTGTCCGACGACTGCGCCGAACTGAATTGCGCTGCCAAGGGTGCGTCACCGGAACTGGGTGACGCCGTGGCGACCGCGATCGGCGGCACGCTGCCCGTGGCGTCAATGATCGTGCCGCTGACGATGTATTGGCCCAGCGAACCGTAGGCGGTGTAACCCAGACCCAGTGGATCGCCGTTGCCGGTGCCGCGGATGTGCAGAAAGTAGGCGCCGGCGGCGACCGTCAGATTGAGACTCGTTCCGAGCAGGTTCGCGGGATTGTTCATCGCCACCAGATTGCCGTCGCTGTCGTAGAGTTCGGCCACGACGTCGAGGTTCGGGCCGCGCTCGAATGCGGCGACGTTGAACGTGATGTTGCCCGCACCTGTTTGAAACCGGAACACGTCGCGATCCGTGTTGCGCTCGATGACGCCCGTGGTGCTGACGGTCGAGCCGGGCGGAAGGATCGTGGCGGACAGATTGTCGTTGCCGTGATCGTCCGCGCGGTAGGCGACATAGGTTGCGATGATGGCGAGGTCGTCCTGGGTATTATTGGCCAGGGCGTATTCGCCCTTGCTCCATTGGGAGAGATTCTTGTAATAGCCCACACCCATGATCGGCGCCCAGCCGGTTTCGCCGGTGCCATGACCCGAGTAATAAGCGGTCCCGTCGGTTTTGCCGTCGTGCGAGAGTCCCACCGTGTGGCCGGTTTCGTGGGACACGGCTTCGGCGATGTATTTCTCGCTGTTGGCCAGCTTCTCTGGGAACACCAGCGCCGGTTTGTAGTAATCCCCTACATCGTTGAAGGAGCCGACGTAAGCCACGCCGCCGTAGTTGCCGACGTAACTGCTGATCGGGCTGATCAAGACGCGCATTCCATAATACTCGTCGCCCGAACTGCTGCGAGTGATGCGATCCTCGCCGGTGAACTCCGTGGTCACATCCACGTCGAACGGCGCGAAATCCTCGGCGACCCGTTGCCAGATCTGCTGGATGATCGTCCGCTCCGTGTCGTCGAACACCGCCGGGTTGCCGCCGATGTCCCACGCCGGACAGACGATGTCATTGCCGTTGTTGTAACTGCTGTTCCAAGCCGTGCCGGAAAGCAGGTGACCGTCGAAGTCCAGAAAGGTGATCCGCTTCGCGCCTGGCCGGCTGTGCAACAGGAAGGTATTCTCGAGTGGCGCCAGAGCTTCGGGTGTGGTTGCCGAATCGGTGGACGCCGCGCCGCCGACGCTTCCCAGGTCCGGGTCGCTGTAAAACAGACGCCCGGCGCGATCCACCCCGAGCGAAAGATCGCGCGAAAGGATGTCCCGCAACTGCCCGGCGGTCAGGCCGTGCGCGGCGGCGATGCCGGGCAACCGCTCACCGAGCGCCTGCACGGCTTCCGCTCCGCGCAGGGTGCGAGGCAGGATGGGCGGCGGGCCGGCATGCGCGGCAGTGCCGGGGTTCAGGATAAGACATAACGCCAGCAAACCGATGCCAGTCTTTGCGGGTGTCGTAATCGAGAACTTCATAAATCTTGTCGGGCGGCGGCGGCGCGAAACCCCCAGAAACGCACCGCCGCGCGCCCGTTTACCCTCGCTCCCTCCCGTGCTGTCCGAAATCAACGGAACAGCGCGACACCATAAGCGGGTTCCGAAGTGTCGCAACCCGGCGAAGGCCGGGAAGTTGCCCGGGGAAACTCCCGGGAAGGAAATAGACTGTATACCCGTCGCGTTCGACGAACTGCCGATCCGATTGGCGTTTCGGGAATGCCGCTCGCCTTGAACCTCCCGAATTCGGCTGCTGGGAGTCGGCGAGCTATGAGTGCGGCTGGCGCGGGCGCTCACGAAGTTTCTTGGGCGCGGCGCATCGCTGTGGCTAAATCGGCGCGTGAGGCGCCACAGAAAATACCGGCTGGCCGTTTCAGGCCGCAGGCGAGGCGCGAAGGGGGTTTGGTGGCTGGCGGCTCTGCTCATTCTCGGCGCCGCGATCTGGGGATTGTGGAAGCATGGCCAGCCCCGAAGGCGTTCGGGGTCGCAACTGTCCTCGAACCGCCGACCCGCAGCGACCTCACCGGCACCGACGGCGACCCCCGTCACTGCCGCGCCTGGGACCGTGCCGGTCCTGACGCAAACCAGTCCGTCTCCGCCAGTCGCAGCGCAACCGCAAGCGCCAGGCATCTCCGCGCCGCCGACCGCGCCGTCGCCGCGCGACGTGTTTCCGCGCCCGCCTCGCGACACGTTGGAAGTGCAACTCGCGCTGGCGCGCCAGGGGATTTCGCCCGGGTCACTCGACGGCGTGATGGGTTCACAGACGCGCGCCGCATTGCTGGCCTTTCAACGCCAGTCGGGCATTGACGAAACGCTGGAACTGGATGCGACCACGCGGGAGCGATTGCTTCTCACGACGCCGGCGCTGACGAATTACGCCGTCACTTCCAACGATCTCGCGCGGTTGCAGCCGCTGAACTCCACCTGGCTGGGAAAGTCACAACAGAGTGCTCTCGAATACGAAACTCTTCTGGAACTGCTCGCGGAGAAAGGGCGCGCCAGCCCGAATCTGATCCGGCGGTTGAACCCGGACGTGGACTGGACCCGGGTCGGAGCTGGCGATGTCATCCAAATACCCGACGTGGCCATGGCAGCGCCGGCGCGGAGGGCCTCGTTTCTGGTCATCAGCCTGGCGGAGAAGAAGCTCGAAGCGTTCGACGCCGCCACCAACCTGCTGGCGCATTTCCCATGCAGCATCGCGGCGCGCGTCGAGAAACGGCCCGCGGGGATGTTGCGCGTCAGCGCCATCGCGGAGAATCCCAACTACACATTCAACCCGGAAGTGTTCCCGGAATCGGCGGAAGCGCGGCAGTTGGACCGCAAATTGATTCTGCCGCCCGGCCCGAACAATCCAGTCGGTACGGCGTGGATCAGCCTCGATCTGCCGGGCTATGGCATCCACGGCACGCCCAGCCCGGAGCAGGTCGGCCGCACCGAATCGCATGGCTGCTTCCGGTTGGCGAACTGGAACGCGGAGCAACTGATCGCATTGGCCTGGATCGGGATGCCGGTCCATGTCGAGCCCTGACCGGTGACGGTTGGCGAGCAAAGCCAGCGCGGCGTTTCCCCCTCAACAGCCGCACACCGTCACCGGCCGGGCATGAAATCACGGGCTGGCTGGCCGGAGACGGTAGAACTGCTGCGGCGCATTCGGCACGAATTCCACCTGTGTGAAGCCATCGGTGGTTTCCGGCGCGATCAAGACTGGCGTCCAGTTTGGCGATGCGAGATTGTCGCACGCCTCCAGTTGATACCCTGTGACCAGCGCGGGCCAGCGCACGATGAGTTTGCCCGCGGTGCCTGCCACCAGCCACAACTTCGGCACCGGCGGCGCGAGTCGGAAGAATCTCATCGGACTGGTTGTGGCGATCAGGACGCAGTTGTAGCCGTTGCTCGAAACCGGTGTCGCGGGCACGGGCACCCAATCGGGCGACGTGAGGCTTTCGGTGGCTTCGAGTTGATAGCCGGTCAGCATCGCGGACCAGTCCACGAGCAATTTGCCTGGCCCGGCGGGATCGAGCCACAGCTTTGCCACCGGCGTTCCCAGGCGGAAATAGATCGGCGACTGAGTCAACGGCAGGACGCAGTAGTAATAACCGTTGCTGAGGACGGTGGTACCCCAGACCGGCCGCCAGTTCTGCAAGTTCAGATCGCCGCACGATTCGAGTTGGTAACCCGCGGGGAACGCCGCCCACCGCAAAGTCATCATCCCGGACGAAACCGAAACCAGTTGGAGTCCCGGCGTAGGCAGATCGGTCACGGTGATGGTTTGCTGGCAGGTACTGGTGTTGGTGCAGGCATCCGTGGCCTGCCAGGAGCGCGTCGCGGAATAGGAATCCTCACCAAGGACGTTTGTGATCGTGGACAGCACGCGGACTGTGGCTGTCCCGCAAGCGTCGGTGGCCGTCGGTTCGTCGAAGCTCCACGCCTGCGCGCCCGCGATGGAGCGATCCGGTTTGCACACCAGCGCCGGAGGAGTCGTGTCGAGCACGATAATGGTCTGGATTGCATTGGTCGTGTTGCCGTTCTGATCCGTGGCCGTCCAGGTGCGACGGACGATCCAGGTGGCGCCGCAACCGGCGGTGACGAGATCGCTGTAAGCGACGCTGACCGAGCCGCAGCCATCCACTGCCGTGGCCGCGCCCGTGCTGTTGGCCGTTGTGTCCGCCGGGCACTCCAGGCTCAAGTCGGCGGGAACAACCATCGCCGGCGGGGCCGTATCCCTCACAGTAATTCGCTGGACGCAAGTGCCGCGATTGCCGCAATCGTCTGTGGCCGCCCACGTTCGATCAATCACACTCACGGTTGCGCCCGGAGGCACCGGAGGTTGCGGCGGCAGCGGCCCGAGCGGCGGCTGCGTCTGCGGAGGCGGCAGCGCGCCGAGGCGGGACAGGTTTCCAAGCGAATCGGTCTGCTGGCCAACGGTGATCGGCACCGGCGGCAACGAGGCCTTCTGGGCGGAAACGAGGTCCGCCGCGACGGTGCCGCCGGTGTGTTCCGGCATCGTGGAATCGAGGACCACCCAGATTTCCACGACCACCCGGTCGCCGGCGTCGAGTCCGGAAACCCGGAACGTGCCCTGAATTCTCTCGTCAATGGTTCCCCGGTTGATCACCACGGAACTGTACGATTCGACTCTGGCGTTGACGTTCGGATCAATCGAGCCTGGGTCGGCGGCATCCACGAACGCGCAATAGACCATGTAATTCGTGTCGTAGCCGAACCGGTTGTTGGAAGTGGTGTACGTGCTCCAGGCGGCGGTGAATTCAATCGTGCCGCGTTCCGGGCCGGGACCTCCGCTGGCCTCGATAACGACTTCATACGGCACGACTTGTCCAAACGACATCGGCACGTTGCCGATCGAGGTCAACGCGTCCAACTGGCCGGAGGGCGCGAAGGCGACGGCATTGCGAAGCGGATCGAGTGCCCGACCGGTGAGGCGGGCGGCGTCCGGGCAAGGCAGGCTGGCGGGAGCGAATTGCAAATAAGTCGGCGAGTACGGCCCGGTGCCTGAGTCAGGGTCGGCGACGTAGAATTTGAGATCGTACTCCCCTTGAACCACGGCATCGCTGTTGGTGATGTTTACATTGGCGGTGCAATTGTCGGTGGCCGTTGCGTTGCCAAGATTGGCCGGAGCGAGCGAAGCTCCACATTCAACCGTCACGCTCGGAGGACAGGTAAGGCTCGGCGCAATCGTGTCATCCACGGTGATCCGTTGAGTGACTTCGGCAAAGTTGCCGCAGTCGTCAGTCACGCGATAAACGCGGGTCATGGTGCCGGGGCAACTGCCCACCAGCACGCTATTGCTGGTCATGGAGAAAGTCAGCGCCGCGTCGCAACTGTCGCTCGCCGTCCCGCCCGCCGCCAGGAACGCCGTCAGATTGGCATGCGGCGGCGGCACGTCATCCGCGCATTGGACCGAGATATTGGGAGCGGTGATCCGCGGTGCCGTAATGTCCCGCACGGTGATGGTCTGCAAGCCGTTGGTGGTGTTGCCGCACTGGTCGGTCGCCGTCCACAGGCGCCAGACCGTCTTGGTGAGGCCGCAACTGTTGCTGACCACGTCGCTGTAGCTGATGGCGACCGAACCGCACACGTCGGTGGCGGTGGCGACGCCGGTCACATTCGTGCGCGTGTCACCCGGGCACTCGAGCACGCGGTTGGCTGGCATCGTCAATGCCGGCGGAGTCGAATCGCGCACCGTGATGGTCTGCACGGCGTTGGTGGTGTTGCCGCAGGCATCCACCGCGCTCCAGCGGCGGGAGATAGCCCTGGTGCCGCCGCAACCGTTGCTTACGGTATCGCTGTAACTCACGGTGGCGGTGTTGCAGGCGTCTTGGGCCGTCGCCGTGCCCGTGGCGCTTGGCGCAGTGTTGGCGCCGCATTCGAGCGTGACGCTGACCGGGACATTGATTGCCGGCGGCCTGGTGTCGCGCACGGTAATAGTTTGCACCAGCCGCGCAACATTGTTGCATGCGTCGGTTGCTGTCCAGGCGCGGGAAATCACTTTGGTGCCGCCGCAGGAATTGATCGTCGAGTCGCTGTAACGCACCATGACGGACCCGCACGTGTCCGAGGCAAAGGCCGCCCCGGTGGCGTTGGTCGAAGTATCGGCGGGACATTCCAACGTGAGGTCCGGCGGAATCACCAGGTGCGGATTGTTCAGGTCCAGCAGGCTGACGGTCTGGCTGCACGTTGCTTGATTGCCGCAGGCGTCGGTGGCCCGCCAGGTGCGGGTGGCTGTAAACGTGGTGCCGCAGCCGTGGTTGGTGACGGTGCTGAGAATGGCGACGGTGGTCGTTCCGCAGGTGTCGCTGGCGACCGGTTCGTCGAACGTCCAGGGCGAGGCGCAGTTCACGTATTTGTTGTCCGCGCACGAAATCACCGGCGGCGTCGTGTCCACGACCGAAACCCTCTGGCTGCACGTTGCCTGATTACCGCAGGCGTCGGTGGCGCGCCAGGTTCGCGTCGCGGTGAAGGTGTTGCCGCAACCGGAGTTCGTCACGGTACTCACAATTATGATGCCGTTCGTGCCGCAACCGTCGGTGGCCGTCGGCGCGTCGAAGCTCCAGGCCGCCACGCATTGAACGGTCTTATCGCCCACGCAGGTAATGACGGGCGCCGTGGTATCCAAAACATTTACCGTCTGGCTACACGTCGCCTGGTTCCCGCACTCATCCGTGGCGCGCCAGGTGCGGGTCGCCGTAAACGTGTTGCCGCAACCAGCATTCGTTAGGGTCGAAACGACCGTAATCCCGGCTGTCCCGCAAACGTCCGTCGCAGCCGGCGCGTCGAAGGACCAACCGCTGCCGCATTGGACGGTCTTGGCGGCGACACAAGCGATCACGGGAGGCGTGGTATCCACGACGGAAACGGTCTGGCTGCACGTTGCTTGATTGCCGCACGCGTCCGTGGCCCGCCAGGTTCGCATGGCTGTGAACGTGCGGCCACAGCCGCCGTTCGTGATCGTGTTCGCGACGGCGATGCTGTTCGTCCCGCAAGTATCGGTGGCGGTGGGGAGGTCGAAACTCCAGGGCGAGCCGCACTCGACTGTCTTGCCGGACACGCAGTTAATCGTGGGAGGTCTCGTGTCCACGATGGTAACGATCTGGCTGCAGATGGTTTGATTGCCGCAGGCATCGGTCGCCCGCCACGTGCGGGTGGCGGTGAAGGTGTTGCCGCATCCCGCGTTCGTGACGGTGCCCGCGACGGTGATGGTCGCGGTGCCACAACCATCGCTGGCCGTCGGTGGATCGAACGCCCAAGGGTCGGTGCATTCCACGGTCTTGCTCGGATTGCAGGTAATGTTCGGGGCAGTGGTGTCCACGACGGTGATGGTTTGAACGCAAGTGGAGCGGTTGCCACACGCGTCGGTGGCAGACCAGGTGCGGACGATGCCCCGGGTGCCGCCACAGCCGTTGGTGTTTGAATCGCTGTAGGCGATCGTGATCGGTCCGCCGCATGCGTCGGTCGCCGCCGCCACGCCGGTGTTGTTGGTGGTGGTAACCGCGGGACATTCGAGGGTGACGCTCGCCGGGCAGGTGATGACCGGCGCCGTGGTGTCGCGAACGGTAATGGTCTGATTGCAACTGGACGTGTTGCCGCACTCGTCAGTCGCTGTCCAACGGCGCATGATGATAAACGTGTTGCCGCAGAGATTGGTGAGCGTCTCCGTGTAGCCGATTGACACTGAACCGCAGGCGTCGGTTGCAGTGGCCACGCCGGTGCTGTTCGTGGTCGTGTTCGCGGGACATTCGAGGGTGACGCTGGCCGGGCAGGTGATCGCCGGCGCCGCGGTGTCGCGGACAGTGATGATTTGAACGCAGGAGGCCGCATTGCTGCAGGCGTCCACAGCCGCCCAAGTCCGCCAGATGACCTTCGTGCCAGCGCAACTGTTGCTCGTGAGGTCACTGAATGAAATCGTGAACGAACTGCAAGCATCGCTCGCCGTCGCCGAGCCGGTCGAGGCGGGTGAAGTGTCCGCGGGACACTCGAGAGTGCGATTCGGCGGGCAAGCGAGCAGTGGCGCGGTCGTGTCGCGCAGCGTGATGTTCTGCACGTGACTCGCGGTGTTGCCGCAACGGTCGGTGGCCGTCCACGTCCGCGCGATGCTCATTCCGCCGCCGCACTGGCTGTTGGTTTCGTCGCTATAGCTGACTGTCGTGAAGCCGCAGTCATCGGTCGCGGTGGCCGAGCCGGTTGCGTTCGTGCGGGTGTCCGCGGGACACTCGAGGATGCGGTCGGCCGGTGCGTTCAACACCGGCGGCGTGGCATCGGCGAGCAGAACCTGGGTGTTGCAGGCGCTGGAGCATTGGTTGCTCGTTACATTCAGCGAGAGCGTGAACGATCCTCCGCAAACGGTTCCGGCGGCAACGGTAACGGTGCGCTGGTTGGCCGGCCCGCTGATCGTGCCGCTGCCGGAAATCGTCCACGCGTAGGAATTCATCCCGGCTGGGCCAGTGAATTGGGCGTTCAGTCCTGGACAGGTCGTGCTTGCGCCAGTGATCGAGCAGTCTGGCAACGGTGCGACCCACAACACCACGTCATCGGTTTCCGTGCAACCGTTGATCTGCACCACCGTAAGGCGCAGAACCGCATTGGCCGAGGTGACATGCGCCGTGGTGCTCAGTGAATTTGTGTCCTCAATCGTCACGTCCCCGCTCACTACGCTCCAGGTCGCGTTGGAAACGGGGTAGAAGCCGGCCCCTGCCTGACCCTGGATGGGGAACGTCGTCGAATTGCCTTCGGTACATCGCGTCTGGTCCGGGCCGGCGTCGGCGCGCGGGCCGACGTTGAGGTTGTATTGGATGGGGTCCACGAAGTCTTCGATCGAAGCCGAGGAGGACGCCGAGGCTTTGGTCTTGATCATGATCGTTTTGAACCCAACGGACAGACACGGGTCGAAACCGCCGAGCAATGCGGTCAGGTCCACCGCGCCTTCCGCGAACGCGTTGGCTGCGTAATTGGTGCCACCGAAGGCGCCGTAGGGCACCGGGGTGCTGTTGGTGTTGAGCGAAGCGAAGACCCGGCCCGGCGCCAGGTTGGTGGTTTTGGCCACATAGACGTAACTGCTGCCGCTGCGTTGCCAGCACCAGACGAAAAAGTCCGGCACATCGCCGCCGCCGGTGAAGGCGAGGCTCAACAACACGTCGTTGGTCGTCCGTCCGCCGTGCGGCCCGGCGGAGGTGAACTTGTTGTCGTTCGTGTTGCGCGTGAGCGGATTTTGGAGAAACTCGAAATCAATGTAGGAATCGCCGCTGGTGCTCAAGCGGTCGGCGGACACCACCACCCACACGTGGCCGTTGGTGTCCGTGCCGACGTGCAACAGCGCATTGTTGATGTCGGTTTTCGAGGATGGCTTGCTCGTGGCCCACTCCCAGGTGTTCGGATCGTCGAACCACTTCTTGCCACCGGCGAAAATCAAGTCGGTTGCCGTGCTGTTGAAAGGGTCGCGGACGTGGAACGTCGTTTGCGGGTTCAACGGCACGCCGGCCAGCGTCAGTGCGCCCGTTCCCGATCCGGGAAACGAGGGGCTGGCAACCCAGTCTCCCACGCCGCTTGCCGGCGTGTTCGCGAACACGTTGCCATCAATGGCGAATCCGGCCACGGGCGCCGAGACGGGGACGACTCCGCCCGGCGGCGGGTCCGCGCAGATCATCGGCGCGAGGGTCAGCCAAAGGACGGACCAAATGCCGAACACGAAGTTCTTGGTTGTGACGGACGGACTCCTTGCGAGCGCTTTGTTTCGATTCATGAGACTCAACGAACTGCAACCGCGCGTGATTCATTCATCTCATCTCCTCGCAACTGTCTCAATCGGGGCAGGCCACGATTCCCGGGCCGGAAGGATTCCGGGAAGGCGCCCGGGGAAAGTCCCCGGGAGCCGCAGGAAGCTGTAGGGGGGCGAGGGCCGGGATAGCGCTCTGGCTGGACCGCGGCCGGCAATCAGTCGTAGGCAACGCTGACGATCTCCAGGTCCTCCGGGCCGTCGGGCAGGAAAAGGCGGACGCGCTCTCCCGCCCGCTTGTTCATCAACGCCTTGGCCAGCGGCGAAATCCAACTGACCCAGCCACGGTCGGCGTCAGCCTCGTCCACACCGACAATCCGGTAAACCGACGCCACGCCGTGACGGTCGCGGACGGTCACCATCGCTCCGAACTTGACGCGAGTTTCATTTGCGGTCGGTGCTGGTGTCACCACCGCCGAGGCCAGGCTGTGGCGGAGCCGCGCGATGCGTGTCGTCAAGGGGAGGGATGTCTGGCCCCCACTCGTGGTGTCTGGATGCGTGCTGGCCGCCGCGCGGCTGGTTTCAAGCAACCGCTCCAGTTCCTCCCGCAAGCGCCGCGCGCCCTCCGGCGTGATGTAATTCTTTACGCCCGGCGGCAATGGCGATGGCGCGAGCGGAATTTCCGGGCGGTCCGGTTGGTCGTCCGACTCGCGTGTGAACGCCTTGCTCATCCGCGTTGGTGGTTCAGGCTTGGGCGCGCGCGGCTTCCCTTCGGTCAATTCGCCCGGTTCGGATACTTCGGTTTTTTTACTTCGGGCATTGAGTCCTGACGGATGGCTTTCATCACCTCGAATACAGCCCGTTCGAGTTGTGGGTCCTTGCCACGCGCCATTTCGCCGGGATCGTCCACGACCTCGATGTCCGGGTCCACGCCGTAACCTTCGATGATCCACTCGCCCTTCGCGTCATAAATGCCGAACGTGGGCACGGTCACGCTGCCACCATCCACCAGCGGTGGCGCGCCGGTGATGCCAATCAAGCCGCCCCACGTGCGCCCGCCGATCAGCGGGCCGAGCTTGGACTGCTTGAAGTAGAACGGAAAGCAATCGCCGCCCGAGCCGCTCCAGCCGTTGATGAGCATCGCCTTGGCACCGAAGTTCGCGACCGGCGGCCACGGCCAATCCGCGCCGTCCCGCACGCCCCACAGGTTTCGCAGGGGCCGGTTGAGCAACTCGACAAAGCGATCGGGGATTTGTCCGCCGCTGTTGAAGCGCTCGTCCACGATCAGGCCGGATTTCGTGACCTGGCCGCGCCATTGTCGCACCAGTTCATCCTGTCCGCCCGCGCCGGTGTCGGGCACATAGACGTAGCCGATCTGGCCGTCGCTCGCCTGCTCGACGGCAAGACGATTGGCGTTGATCCAGGCGAGGTGACGTAGCCGCGCTTCGCTCGACAAGGTCTGCACAAGAATCTCCCGTGCGCCTTGCACGCCCGGCTTGTCGTTGATGGTGAGTATGACGGGCTTGTCGCCCAAACCCTGGAACGCAGCCCACGGATCCTCCTGGATGTCGAGCGGCTCGCCGTTCACAGCCAACAGGTAGTCTCCCTCCGCGACGTTCGTCAGACCCGGGCGCAGCAACGGCGAGCGCACCTCGCTGTCCCACGGCGCGCCGTTGATGATTTTTGCGATGCGATAAGCGCCGTTCGTCAGCACAAAATCGCAGCCGAGATAGCCAACGCCGCGTTCGGTGGATCGTTCCGTGTCGCCGCCGCTGCGGTAGGTGTGCGAGGCGTTCAATTCCGCGATGAGCTCGCCGATGACGAAGTTCACGTCCCAGCGCGTGACCGCCTCCGCGAGCAGTTTGCCGTAGCGGGCGCGCATGGCGTTCCAATCCACGCCGTGCATGCCCGGGTCGTAGAACATGTCCCGCTCGAACCGCCACGCGTCGGTGAAGATCTGTCTCCACTCCGCGACCGGATCAACCATGGCCTCGAATCCGCCGGTGGCGATCTTTTTATCCATCTTCTGACCCTCCTTCGGCTCGACGATGGCATAGCTGCCGTCCTTCACGACGAGCATCTTCTGGCGGTCGGCGGACAACTCGAATCCATTCACGTCGTCGAGCATTGTCTTGTCCTCGCGCTTCTCGAGATCGTAGAACATCGCGGGCGTCTTGTCGTCGGCGGAGCCGGTGCGGGGCAGACGGCGATACAGGAGTTTGCCGGAAACGGCCGCGAGGTTGTTGAAGCGTCCGGATTTGGTCGGCAGAATGACGACACGTTCCTCGATGCCGTCGAAATCAATCTCGACGGCCTTGGGCTTCTTGTCGTCCTTCTTGTCCTCTTCTTTCCTGGTGGTTTCCTTTTTCTCCTCCGCCTTGTCGTCTTCCTTGGCGTCAGGCTTCTTCTCCTCGCCCTCGGCCTTTTTCTCGTCCTCTTTCTTGTCGCCGTTCTTTTTCGGGTCGTCCTTCTTGTCGCCGTCTTTCTTCTTGTCGTCGGTTTTGTCGTCCTTCTTCTTTTCGCCCTCCTCCTCGTTGCGCGGCGCGATGGGCGAAGCCACGTCCTTCCGCAACGGGATCGCCGCGAGGTTCATCGTGTTCGCGTAAATCCACGAGTTGTCGAGGTCGCTGTAGCTCGGGCTGAAGCTGCGGCCGGTGCGGAAGTAGAGATACTTGCCGTCCGGATCGAACACCGGCATCTCATCGTTGTAAAAGCCGGTGGTGACCTGGTGGCGCTTGCCTTCCTTGTAATCGTAAATGGCAACGGCGCTGTTGCGGTTGCGCAGGTCGAGCGGGTAGGCGATCCAACGGCTGTCACCGGACCAGTTCACGGCGAAGCCGTTCAATTCGCCGTGATACATCCAGAGTTGCTGGTCAATGAACCGGTTGGTCTGGGTGTCGAAGTCATGCACCCACATCTTCATGGCCTGATCAATCCAGAGCACTTTCTTGGAGTCGGGCGACCACTGCGGCGTGTAACGGAAACCCGGGCCGAGCTTGGTGAGGGTGCGTTCCTCGCCGGCGAGGTCGTTCGTCACATTGCGTTCGGCATTGCGGACGGTGAGTTCGTATTCGCCAGAACTATCGCTGAAACAGGCGATGAGTTTCCCGTCCGGCGACCACGCCGGGAACCGCTCGGCCACGCCGGACGAACGGGTGAGGTTGCGCACGACGCCGTGCTCGGCCGGCGCGGAAAAGATGTCGCCGCGCGCCTCGAACAACGCGCGCCTGCCGCTGGGCGAAAGCGTCGCATTGGCGATGCGGCCCGAGACGGACTCCAGACGCGGCTTGAGCGTCGAACGATCCGTGGTGACCGTAATTTGAATCTCCTTCGGCTTGTCCGTCTTGAGGTCGAGCAGATAGAGCCGGCCCGCATTCTCGAACACGATGTCGTTCGGGCCGATGCTCGGGAAACGCACATCGTAATCGGTGAAGGACGTGACCTGGCGGAACTTGTCACGTTTCGTTTCGTAGGCCCAGATGTTGAAATGCTTCGTCGTGTCGCGGTCCGAGAGGAAATAGAGCGTGTCGCCGTGCCACATCGGGATGGACTCGGCCGCGCCGGACTGCGTGAGGTTACGCGCGCGGAACGATTCGAGATTGAGAAGCCAGATGTCCGGGTTCATGCCGCCGCGGTAGCGTTTCCAGGTTCGGAAATCCACGCTGATCGGGTTGAACGCGATGGACTTTCCATCCGGTGCAATCGCGCCGAACTCGCCGTAGGGCATGGGCAGTTTCACCGGCAACCCGCCATCGGCGGAGACCCGGTAGAGCTGGTTGAACCGGTCCTTGTAGCTCGTCATCGAGGTCGCGAACAGGATCTGTTTGCCGTCGGGAAACCATTCCAGCACGCGATCTGGCGCGCCGTGGTGGGTGATCCGCCGGGGCAAGCCGCCCGTCGCCGGCATCACGTAGATGTCCTGGTTGCCGTCGTAATTTCCAGTGAAGGCAATCAGCGAACCGTCGGGCGAGAACTTGGGAAACGACTCTTCGCCGCGGGGCGAACTGAGCCGCACCGCCTCGCCGCCGGCCTTGGGAGCGACCCAGATGTCTCCGGCGTAAGCGAACGCGATCTGTGTGGCGGACGCGTCGGGGTAGCGCATCATTTGTGCGTCAATGCGCGTGGGCTTTTCAGCACCGGTGAGGGTGAGAGCCGCTGCGGCTCCGCCGAGAAACACAGGAAGAACGATTCTGATCATGGCTTGCCGTTCGTTGAACAATCCCGCGGGTCGTCGCGGGGCGGATTTTTTGCGGGCGGAATCTGCCGAATGCGCGGCGGCGACGCCAGCATTATCGTTCCAGGCAGCGCCAGCCTTTGCGAGCGTCGTCGGTGAACGGAGCGCCGGCATCCCGGCCACGGGCAAGTTCCATCTCTTGCGCGCGGACTTCACGCCGGGCCGTATCGTGTCCATCACCAATCAGCGCAGGGTCAGAACGGCGGGGCCGAGCACGTAGCGGTTGTTCGCGTTGGTGGAGGTGTTCATCACCACGGCGATCTGTTTCGCGATAAAGACGTTGGTGTTCGCCGGGAACGTCACGGTCAACGTCTGCCGCACGCGCGGCGACTGGCCGCACACGACCGCTGCGTTGGTGATGGTAATCTGCGTGGAGTTCGTCAACGTGTGATAAACGCCGCGGATGGTGTTCGTCCAGGCGTTGTTGCCGGTTTGCGAGTGGGCGAACGCCAGGGTGCAGGTGACGTTCGTCACCCAGGCGGGCACATCAATGCTGAACGAACAGGTCGCATTGCCGGCAGCCACGATGCCGTCCACCGCGCCGAGAAAATCGGCGCCGTCCGGGCTGAGATAACTGCCAGCGTTGCCCTTGATCCACGACCGCGACGACACCCGCTCCACGAGATTCGTCAGCGTTCCGAATCCGATGAGTTGGCCTGTGGCGCGCACCACTGCGCCGGTGATGTTGCCCGTGGTGTTGATCGCGTTGGTCAGGGCCGCCGTGGTGACGAAGGCCACGGCGGTCGCCGTGGCGGCGTTGCCGGTGATGCTGTTGGTGAGCGTGCCTGCGATGGGATTGGTGAGTGCGTTGCCGGCGCTCAACCGCGCCACCGTGCCACCGAGCCGGGCGTCCGCGATGATGCCGCTGGCAATGCTCGACGCGCTGAGGTTGGTCAACCCGCCGCCATCGCCGAGCACGGGCACGGCGTAGGGGTCTGGAAAGATGTGAAACTGCGCGACGTTCGTTTGGCTCAGGACATACGTCCACATTCCGCTGAACGTCGCCACGTCCGCCAGGTTGATCGGGTCGCGGACGCGCAGCAGGGTGTTGGAGGACACGCCGAGATCGCTGGCCGTGATGGTGAAGCCAGCGTTGCCGTTCGTCGCCCCGTTGATGAAGCAAACGAGGTTCGAGCCACTGCGCGGGGCGCCGATGGGCCGCAGCCAGACTTCGTTGAAATTGTTCGACGAAAGCACGTGCCCGGCGATCATCGCCGGGTCGGCCCAGAGCGACATGAATTCGCGGTTGGTCATGTATTTGAGAAAACCTGGGTTGGCGAAAGTGTTGAGCGCGCTCCAATAGCCCGCTCCCGTCATCGAGAGAATCTGGGACCATATCCGGAACGTGTTGGTGTCGAAATATACGTTGCTCTGCCTGAATGCGTTCATATGCGGCCAGTGGCCGGGCCGGGTAAGCCATCCGAGAGTCAGGCCGTTCGTCTTGGCCCATTGCGCAATGGCGTGTGGCGCCACGAAGTCGTATCCTGCGTTCGGCAGCACTCCGTTCACGCACAGGACGGCCTCCGGTGGGATTCGCAGGTGATGATCAAACGTGTTGACTCCAACGAGGGAAACGATGCCGCGGTTTCGGAAGCCGGGCAGTGCGTCACTGGCGTAATCCGCCGAGGCTTGCGCGAGGATGCGCATGATAGCCCGCACTTCATCCAACGTGGGGCGATTAGCGGCCCAGTGGCCTAGGGAGGTGTCCACGGAAACGCCATCCACACCCCACGACATGAGCGTGCGCACATCGGTGGCGAGGGTTTCGAGGGTCGCAGCCGGTATGCCGAGGTCCCAGCCCAGCCAAAGGCACAGTTTGAAACCGTTTGTGTGACAGAAATCCGCGAACCAGGCCATGCCATGCGGCCATTTGTTGCTGTTCACCACAAGCTGGCCGCCCTGGCGCCCACCGGCCCAGCCATCGTCAATCGAAATCCAGTTCCAGCCCGCGGCCAACATGCCGTTGGTTTTCATCGCCATGAGCGAATTGGAGGCGATCACCAATCCCGGGTCGCCGTTCGAGACATTCCAATAGTCCAGCCAGTTGTTCACGCCGAACGCGGGCGTCGGTTGCAACGGGCCGCAGAGATCGAAGGTGATCAGATTCGTCGAGTGGCGCAGATCGGCAAAGGTCGCCGGCGGCACGTTCGTCGCCGCGAACCAGGACGCGGCGTCGAGCGCGTTGCTGTTGAGGGTGCCTGCGGACAGGTTGCCGCCTTGCAGATTCGTGATGCCGGCGCCATTCGCGTTGGTCAGGTCCATCCACCGGACGTGTGGTGCGAACAGGGTCCAATTGGCAGCCTGGGGTGTCAGGTCGTAGTTTGTGGACCAGAATTCGTAAGCGACCGCGGGCGGCGGTGAAGGCCCGTAGTATTCGTACCAGCCCGCGCCCGGAAAGGTTTCCTCCGTCGCGTACGCCATTCCAGTGTCAATCGTGGTGTTGGTGCTGCTGGCAAGGAGGTAGTGGAGGAAACCGGCGGTAGGCGGTGTTTCATGCAGCAGAAATCGCGTGGCGCCGGAGTTGGTCCAGATGGCGAGCGTGCCGAACCGTTGCCGAACCGTCTGCTGAAACTTGTAAGCGCCGTTGAAACTTGGATCGCCGGCATCCGAAACGATCAGGCTGTTGGTGTTCGGCACCGCCGTCGCCCAGGCGTAGGCGGAGAGCAGGGGATTCGTCGCGCCCGGAAGGACGAGGCTGGTGACGTTCAAGTTGGTCAACCCGCTTGCGTCGCCTTGAAACAATCGCGCTGTGACCGGCCCGGTGAAAATCGCGCTCCGGTCCAATCGCGCCACGTTTGGCGCCAACTGCGCATCCGGAATCACTCCGGTCAGATTCGTCGCGGCCACTTCGCCGGTGACCCGGCTTGCAGTGATGGCATAAGGCGTCCGGGCGATCATCTGCCGCGGGGACAACATGTTGAAGGGGCCGGCGCCGTTGGTTCGCACGGCAATCTCCAACCACCGCCCGCTGCCGTCGAAACTCCCTGCGCCAAAATCCAGCGTCACGGTGAAGAGTCCATTGGACGTGGCGATGCCTGATTGCGTCAACATCGGGCCGACCTGATTGCCATTGGTGGCAAAGTTGAAAATCGCAAAACGCAGGTCATAGAATCCGTTGGCGGGTGATCCCTCGGCATTCAGCCGGCCTTGGTAGGAAAACGCCGTGGCAGAAACGGCGGATTGGCCCGGCGACGACGGGCCGGGGATCACAGCGGCGAGGACCGCCAGCGTGAGGCACCATCGTGTCATAGTTTCATTCGCACCGGCCCGGCACTCTGGCGGAGACCGGAAGTGAACTCCAGCGTGGATTCGTTTCTGAGCCGTCAAAGTTGCAACAACACCGCTTCCTCGTGTGTCTTTGTGGGAGGGCGCGCACCGGACAAGCCGCGGAAGCGCCGGTTTCGGAGCGTGTGCCTTCAGCCGATCGCACGCAGCGTCTTGTTGTCGGGGCTGCGTCCGTACATTTTTTGATGCCGCCGGGGCGCGGCCGCGGTGTACATTGGCCGCAACAACGACTCTTGTGGCCGCTTGTCCGCCGGTCGCGGGCCGCCGTGCCGCAATCGTAACGCGAACAGAAAACCAAACTATGGAGGATGGATGTTATGATCATGGCCGATGTTCTGAAGATATTCCTGCTCATCGTCGGGGTGCTGACCGTTTACGTCAGCTATTGGCTCGTCGCCTGGGCGCTGTTTCCTGGCGTCGTTGAGCGGGCGCGGCAACACTACGCCCGGCCCGTGCGGATCACGCTGCTCGGTCTGGTCGTCGCCGCGACACCGTTCGTCGTGGGCGCCGTGATTTCCAAGCTCCCCAATCCTTTGCTCAAAATCGGCGGCGTCACCCTCATGGTGATTCCGGCGATGCTGGGCCTGATCGGTTCCGCGGGCTTGGTGTTGCGCATCGGCGCCGGATTGCCATCGCGCGCCGATGAACAGCAGCCGTGGCGCCGGGTTTTGCGCGGCGGCATCCTGCTGGCGCTGACGTTTCTGCTGCCATTCATCGGTTGGTTTGTCTTGCCCATCTGGGCGCTCGTGAGTGGATTCGGCGCCTTCCTCCTTAGTCTCAAAGATGCGCGGAAGCGGGCCGCCGCTCCTCCTCCGCCCGTCATCAACCTGACGCCGGCCCAGGGAACCACCTGATGCAATTCTCGAGGCGCACATTTCTAAAAGCCGGCGGCAGCAGTGTCGCCTTGCTGGCCACGGTCGGTTGCGACCAGTTGCCACGGGAGTTGCGCGCGTTCTATGAGCCGGCGAAATCCACCGGCCCGTTCCGCCCCTCCGCGAGTGAGGAGATTGATCCGGTGACCCACGCGCTGAATCGCGTCGCGTTCGGCCCGCGCCCGGGTGACTACGAGCGCGTCTCGAAACTTGGCCCCACGCCCGCGGCGGCCGCCGCGGCCTACCTCGAGCAGCAGTTGAACCCGGAGCGGATTGACGACGCGGAGGCGGACCGCGCCGTGCGCCGATTCGAAACGCTGGGGGAACCGCCCGGCGAGTTGTTCGAGTATCAGGACAAATTGCTGCACGACGAACTGATGCGCGGCACGCTGGCCCGGGCGGTGTTTTCCGGGCGTCAGTTGTTCGAGGTGATGGTCCAGTTCTGGTCCGACCATTTCAACATTGATCCCTCGAAGGGCGACTGCAAGTGGCTCAAGGTTGCCGATGACCGCGAGGTGATCCGGAGGCACGCCCTCGGAAAATGTCCGGAGCTGCTGCGCGCCTCGGCCCTCAGCCCGGCGATGCTCTGGTATCTCGACGGCCGCGTGAATCGCCGTGAAAGCATGGCCCAGAAGCCGAACGAAAATTACGCGCGCGAGCTGTTGGAGCTTCACACGCTCGGCGTCCACGGCGGCTACACGCAGCAGGACGTGATGGAAGTGGCGCGCTGTCTCACCGGCTGGACCGTGCGATCCAAGGACCAGAAGCCGTACTTCGAGATCGGCAGGATCGAATTCAAACTCCAATTGCACGATTGCGAGGCAAAAACTGTGCTCGGCCAGATCATCCCCGCCATTCCGGCGCATCTGGGCAAGGCGGAGCGCGAACGGCTGGGCCGGGCCGAACTGGACCGCGTTTTGGAAATCGCGATCCGCCATCCCGCCACTGCGCGGCACCTCAGCGGGAAGCTTTGCCAGCGCTTCATTGCCGACGAGCCGCCGGCCACCGCGGTGGAGTCGGTCGCCAGGGCATTTGCCGAAAGCAACGGCGACATTCGCGCCACGCTCCGCGCGCTCTTCGCCACGGATGAATTCCGCGCGCAACGCGGCAACAAACTCAAGCGCCCGTTCAATTACATCGTCTCCGTTTTGCGCGCGACCGGGGCGAGCACCGATGCCGGCATGGAGATCATTGATTACCTCCGGCGCATGGGCCATGCGCCGTTCAATTATCCCACGCCCGACGGCTACCCCGAGCCGGCCGCGCCGTGGCTGGGCACGCTGCTCTGGCGCTGGAACTTCGCGCTCGCCGTCAGCGACAACAGGATCAAGGGCACGAGGATGGAGTTCGAAACTTTGCGAAAGAATTGCGGCGGCGACGCCGGCTTGATGGCGCACCTGCTGGGCCGCAAGCCCACGGCGCAGGAGACTCAAGCCTACCATGATTCCGGAGCGGGCCTGGCTTTGATGCTCGCGTCGCCCGCTTTCCAGAGGTGTTGACATGTCCGAGAACCCTCAACTCTCAACTCCCAACCATCAACTGAGCCTGACCGGCAACGGCGATCTGCGCCAGACGCTCGTCGTCGTGTTCCTCCGCGGCGGCGCGGACGGTCTGAACTTGGTGGCGCCCCTGGAGGATGACGGTTACCACCGCGCGCGCCCCCGCATCGCCCTCGGTAAAAAGGAAGCCGTGCCGCTGGATGGATTCTACGGCTTGAACCCGCTGCTCAAACCGCTCGCACCCGCCTACCAGGACGGCGCATTGGCCATCGTTCACGCTGCGGGATCGGAGGATGATACGCGCTCACATTTCGAGGCGCAGGATTTGATGGAGCACGGCGGCGTCACGGCCGGCGGCTGGCTCGGGCGCTTTCTGCGCGCGCAGAACGAAACATCGAGCGGACCGCTCGCCGCCGTTGCATTGGGCAGGGCCATTCCGGAATGTCTGCGCGGCGCGCCTGCAGCGACCGTGCTGCAATCGCTCGAAGATTTTGCTCTTGGCGATAACCGGGCGCGCTTCACCCGGGCGCTGGCGGGCTTGTACCATCTCGAACGCGGACTTCTGGCTGGCGCGGGCCGCGACACGCTCGACGCCATGCGGCGCATCGAGCAACTGCGAACCGCCGCGTATCGTCCCGCCAACGGCGCGGATTACGGCACGGACGAATTCTCGCGCGGGCTGCTCGAAATCGCGCGGCTGATCAAGGCGCGCGTCGGTTTGCGGGCGGCCTCGCTCGATTTGGGCGGCTGGGATTCGCACTTCAGCCAGTCGCTCATCATGGACCCGCTCATTACCCGGCTGGCGCGCGGGTTGTCAGCCTTTCATCGCGACCTCGGCGGCGCGATGGAGCAAACCACCGTCGTCGTGATGACTGAATTCGGCCGGCGCGTCGAGGAGAACTCCGCGTTCGGCACCGATCATGGCCGGGGCAGCGTGATGTTCGTGCTGGGCGGCGGCATCCAGGGTGGCCGCGTGCTCGGGAAATGGCCGGGCCTGAGCCGCGAGGTGCTCGAAGGCCCGGGCGATCTGCCGGTGACGACGAATTACCGCAACGTGCTCGCTCCGATTCTGGAGCGTCACGGGGCGGCCGGAAGGCTGGAGCAGGTGTTCCCGGAGTTCGCGCTCGATCCGCTGCCGTTGTTCGGGTGAGTGGATGCTTCCCTCTCCTCTTCGGAAGGGAAGATGGTCAGGGTGAGGGGTGGATTGCGTTTCAATGACCGCAGCGGTGGCCTGAGCGAACCGCGCACCCCTCCCCCCGGCCTTCTCCCCCCTCGACGGGGCGAGGGAGAAAATGACACACTCGTCGTGGACCGGATGGCAACTGGTCCACCGAAAACCGCGAAGAACCGATGATGCCAGCAACAGGACGAACGCGTGATGCGAAAACCCGGACTTTCCATCGCGATCCTTCAGCTTAGACTCGGTGCATGAGCGACGACCAACTTTTCCGGCTGCTGCTGCTCGTCGGGTTCGTGCTCTTCATGCCAATCGGGATTTATCACCGCTTGAAAGCGCGGACGGGCGAGCGGCTTGATCGCCGCCAGGAGGGCTGGTTCATCCTGGTGCCGTTGCGGCTGCTTGGCGTCACGGCCATGGTCGCTTTCATCGCCTACCTTGTGAGTCCGTCGTGGATGGCGTGGGCGGCCGTGCCGCTGCCCGTCTGGCTGCGCTGGACCGGTGTGGCCCTTGGACTGTGTGGCGGTCTGCTTCTCACCTGGACGCTCCGGAACCTCGGCAGGAATTTGACCGACACCGTGGTGACGCGCAAACACCACACGCTGGTCACCACCGGCCCGTATCGTTGGGTGCGGCATCCGTTTTACACCGCGGCGACGCTGGCGTTCCTCGCCAACTCGCTCGCCACGGCCAACGTGTTTCTCTTCATCACGGGCGGGGTGACCATCCTCCTGCTCGTGATCCGCACCCGGAAGGAGGAGCACCACCTCGTGGCCCGCTTCGGCGACGAATATCGCGGATACATGCGGCGGACCGGCAGGTTCATGCCTCGGTTATGACCTTGCGTGTTCAGCCATCTTCCACAACCTCGTCTTCGTCAGCATCCGCAAGACTTACCCCATGCAAGCCTACAAAATCATGCACGGCCTCTGGGGCATGGGGCAGATGATGTTCACCAAATACCTCGTGGTGGTGGACGACGACGTGGACGTGCACAACACCAGCGAAGTGCTGTTTCGGCTGTGTGCGAACACCGACCCCCAGCGCGATTCAATTTTCACAAAAGGACCAGCCGATGTCTTGGACCATGCAACCTCTGAAATCGCAATGGGAACAAAGCTGGGAATAGACGCCACACGCAAGCTTGCCGGTGAAGGTTTCAAAAGGCCGTGGCCGCCGTTAATCCGAATGAGCGAAGAAGTCCGACGAAAAATTGACGTGCTGTTCAAAACCAACCCGTAGCAGCCGACGTGAGAAGGCTCAAATTGAAAGGGCTGAAAGCCGAAAGAAAATAGCCCAGAGCAAGCGAAGTGAAACGAACGCCGCTCTAGACAATCAGTTGAAGCCGTCAATCCACAATCTCGCCCATCTTGCCGAGTTGATAGTCCTCGAACGCCTGTTGGATTTCGGCGCGGCTGTTCATCACGAACGGGCCGTGACCAACCATCGGCTCGGCGATGGGTTCGCCGTCCATCAGCAAGAGCTTGGCGTCGGTGTTCGCTCTGAGGGCGATGCCGCTGCCGCTCCGTTCAAAGACGGCGAGGTCGCCTTCTGCCGCCTTCTTGCCATTCACTTCGACTTCGCCGCTCAACACGAGAAACGTCGTCGTGTGTCCGTCGGGCAAAGGAAGTTCCACTGACTTTCCGGCTCGGAGATTTACGTCCCACACATTGAGGGGCGTGAAAGTTTTCGCCGCGCCTTTCTTGCCGCCAAATTCACCGGCGATGACACGCACCGTTCCGGCATCCTGCGACAGCGCGACGTTCGGAATCTGCGCCTTGAGCAGGGTTTGATACCCGGCCTTCGCGCCCTTGTCCTTCGCGCGCAGGTTCACCCAAAGCTGCACCATTTGCAGCGTGCCGCCTTTGCGCGTGAACTCCTGCGAGTGGAATTCCTCGTGGACGATGCCGCCACCGGCAGTCATCCATTGCACGTCGCCCGCGCCGATTTTTCCGCCGCCACCGCTGGAATCGCGGTGCTCCAATTCGCCCTGATACGCGACGGTCACGGTCTCGAAACCCTTGTGCGGATGTCCGCCGACGCCGCGCTCTTCGTTGCCGGGCGGAAACTGATACGGCGCGGCGTAGTCGAGCAGCAGGAACGGACTCAACTCGCGGCCCAGGCCGTTGTAGTCGAACACGGAGCGCACGGGGAAGCCGTTGCCGACCCAGTGCATTCCCGAACTCTGGTGGATGCGAAGCAGTTTTTTCATAATGTCATTCTTTCTATTCACGCTGAAACCTTAACGCCGTCCGTTTCGTTCGCTAAATACCTTGTTGCTTCGGTGAGCATACCGGAAAGGTTGCGCGGGCGTCTCCCCTGCCGTGTTCGACGATGACTTGCCGAATACAACTCCCGTCTTTGCGACCGTCGCCCCTACCATTACTCTCGTGCCCATGCCGACGCCTAAATCCAACTCCGCGCCCAAAGCCGTAGCAGCCGACGTGAGGAGGCTCTGAAAAATGCCCGCTGCAACGAACAATGAGTCAACCGTTTTGCTCGCGTGGAGCAAGCTCGTCCCAGTATCCGAAGGCCAAGACCCGCTCGGATTAAATCTGCGGGTGTCGGCCCGGCTTTCCGGTCAGTTGCTTCATTGCATCACGTCCATTACGCCGCGTGCGCGTTACTTTTCTTTTTTCCCGTGGTGCGTCGCTGAGTTCAACCGCAGAGAGAAAAACGAAAGGCCAAATTCAAACCTCCGTGACGCGATTCGACTGCGGGAGGAGGCGCTGACGCTTGGGTGCGTCCTACATCACAACGGTCAGGCTTGCGACGGTGGAAGTCTCGTCGGTTCAAAGCAAGCGATTGCATGGCTGGAAAAGCATCCCAACGAGACTCCAAAGTTCTCAAAACTCTCCTTCACAAAAAATCCGGCACTGGACGCCTATTTCAATTCTCTTGTGCATCTTGGATTCTTCGTCGCGGACGAGGAGCAGCCGGAAGAAATCGAGACCGAGGAAGCACCACAGGTGGCCCTCAGCGAGTTGGAGTTGACGCCGCTCGGTCAGCGAGTCGCTGCAACTTACGAAGCTGCGGTCGGGAATCTCCGGGTTGTCACGATGCTTCCAAAGCAGCCGGACGCTTGCAGTCCGCCGCACCTGAAAAGGCTGGGCGAAGTCGGTGGCCTATGCGAGTTGAGTCAGCCCGCGTCCCCTGACCGCGAGCTTCTGAGGAACGTCTTTTTCAATCACGTCGGAAGCCCAGGCGAGTCTCATCGTTTTCGACATGACAGTCTCGTGCTTCTGTTGGAGTTGGTCCGCCAACTTGAGCCACATGATGTAACACTCGACGCGGATGCTTTCAACGACGCTGTGTTCTATGGCAAGGTCTGGCAAGAGGATGATGCTCCGCTTTTGGAAATCAAATGGCCTGACCAGTTGACTGACATCGCGAATCGCTGGCGGATGTTTCACTTCCATTTCTACCTGTCCGTCGCCCTCGAAAGTCTATTCGTCTCGGTTGTAAGCAAGGCGCGTTCTGCCGGCCTCAAAGGATTCAGGCTCGAATCACTGGTGGAGACTTTGAATTCAAAGAGCCTGACGAAGCATTTGGAATCGCGGCTCTCGGCGAAGATGTCGGGCAACTTTCTGGACTCGACACCGCGCGAATTCTTCAAAGTTGCAGGTGTGGACATACGCGCCGCAGATTCAAGCGGCAGCACCGAACTGAATCGGTCAGTTGACTGGCCGCATCCGTTTTCGGAGTCGAGTCTGGCTCTGGCTTTCCATGAGATAGACCGGGACACGCCAGAGGGAATTGCATCTGCGCTCTTGCTGCTCATCGTGACGGCGACCCGATTCGTCCGCTGGGAAACGACGGGGCACGGCAGTTGGCTCGCTCAAGCCGTGCGCGACGCATACAAAGATGTGACTGTGCCAGTAGTGCTCCGCGAGCTTCGTGAGAGGTTTCCCGACTACTGGAATACTTCGTGGCGGGAAATTGCGACGTTCGTGATGCGTCGGTTTGTCGTTCGACAGCACGAGGTGCTGGCCTACGACAAGAATTGGGATGGCAGCAGGGCTTTCTTCCACACCGAGAACGACCTCATTCGCTGGCGGCAGTTGAATTACGATGAAATCGGCGTAGGCAACGCGCGCTTCTCCAGAGCGCTTCAAATTCTCCGAGACCTTGCGTTGGTCGAACGAGCCGACGGTGAGAAGAAACTCGTGTTGACGCAAGACGGCAACCAGTGGCTGAAGCAAGAACTCGCGGCGCTCGCGCAGAAATGAAGCCGTTTGATTTCAGCTCTTGGTTTGACGAAGACGCGGCCAGTTTCGCCGTGCTCTCAACTTTTGAATTCGATTCGGCTCATTTCGAGAGCCGCTTGCTTCGTTCCGCCGCTCTGAGCCAAGCCCGGCGCATCCTCGTGATGGTGGACGCGGATCAATTTCAAAAATCGCTGGCCGAGAAACGGCCCGCTCGCTGGATCAACCAACGCTACCTCGTAGTGCCCATTCGGCGGAAGCGGGGCGTGTTTCATCCGAAGCTCGGCTTGCTGCTCGGCGAGCAACGCGCAAGACTTTTGTGCGGGAGCAACAACCTCACACAATCGGGCAGCGCTCATAATCTCGAACTGCTGAACAGCATCCTGATTTCGGTGGAGGACGAGTCGTCACGCGCACACGCGGGCTTGATTCGGCAAGCATTGGATTTTTTCAGCGCGTGCGCCAAACACGGCGAAGGGCACACAGCGAGGATTGCAGGCGACTGGTTGAGCGAAGCACAAACTGAGTTTGCATGGCTGACCGCACAGCCGCTTACGATCAAGCCTGTTCTGGAACTCGTGCATACAATGGACAGCAGCATTTGGGACTGGCTGCAAGAACGCCTGAAACAAACCCCACCGTCGAAAATCGAAGTGCTTTCGCCCTTTTATGACTCCGACCTGCGCTTGCTCCAACGAATCCGCACCGCGTGGCCGAAGTGCGCCGTGGAAATCACAGCACAACAGAGAACCAGCAATCTGCCCGCTGGCTTGCTCAAAAGTTTCGGAAAAGGCGTTCGGCTGTTTGATGTTGAAGGCGCTGGCAGTCGGCGACTTCACGCCAAGCTGGTTGTTGTTGTGGCCAACGGCAAGGCAACGTGTTTGGCTGGCAGCGCCAATTTCACCGCTGCGGCTTTCGATGGAGTAAATGTTGAAACGTGTCTCGCGTGGGAAGCCGATGGGAACTCGCTCAAGAGTTTGTTCGATGGCGACGTGACGCGTGCGCTCATTGCGCCAGATGAATTTGAATCGGGTGACGAGTCGCCGCCAGAAGAAGAAAGCAAACCTTCCGCGCCACTACGCATCAAAAGCGCAACCCTCGACGCAACTGGAAAACTTTCTGTCGCGTTTGTTTTTAGTGCGGGTTTCAAAGCTCAAAGCCTCAGCATTGCGCTGCAAAACTTTGGCGAACATGCGCCCGCAATTTGCCCGGCATTCAAAACGTGGTCAAATGGGTCTGCCGAGGTGCAGGTGAAGCCCGAACATGCGGCCAGTTTCGGCGCGGCTGTCGCGTGTTTTCTCGTCGCCGATAGCGGCACAGAAAAAGTCACCAGCCCCATTTCCTGGCTGATTCAGGAACACAAACTGACGCACGAGCCAAGCGAGCATCGAAACGGGAGCAGTCGTGAGGTCGAGGTGAGGGAAACCGGTCGTGGACTGTTGGAACATCTCGATGAAATCGGCGCGAAGGAAGGGCAGTTGCAGGTCATCCAGTATCTCAACAACCTCAGCATTCGATTCGACGACAACGCAGTTGGCAGACATGGTAGCCGTGGTTGGAAAATCCAAGTTCGCGACCCGTTCAGGCCCGACACCGTCCCGGATTGGATAAGCCAGTTCAACGAGCAATTGCCGGAAATCGAAGGCGCAGTTTACGAGTTTGCAGACCGCCACGAGCGCAAAGTGCTGCGACGACACGCACGCCACGGCAACATCAACGGACTGCCAAACTTTTTGGACGTGCTTGCTGCAATAACAAGACTCCTTTTTGTTTTCTATCGGCGGGGAGTCGTCAACAAACAGCAAGTAATCGGCAGGCTCGTGCGATACATCGACATCTTCACCGATGGTTTCGAGACGCAGGACGATTGGTCAGCAGGATACATCGCGGCCATGTGCGAAGCGTTGAGCGGCAACGCGAACTTGATGAGAAAAAGCTTCGACGAACAAAACGTCACTGGCCATTTGAGAGCGCTGCTGCTCATCGCGCAAACTGTCCGCTGCGACACAAAGGAGAACGGGTGTAGCCGCCCAGCACAGTGCTTGCGATTGAAAGCCGAGAAGCTTCAAGATTCTCTCGATCAGTGCAAGTTGGCCGTGCCCACGTTGAGCCGCGTTGAAGATTCGTTGCGCGGTTATGAAATGTTGAACGACGAGGAGATTAAAACTTGGCTCAAAGAAGTTGGTTAACCTAGGTCTTCAAGTTGGCCGCGCCTCAAAAACATTTTGCCCAAGTTGAATTGAATTATTCTGTCGGCGCGATGTGTCGGAAGCCGACACACCGGGCCATGTTTAACCAGATTCAACGCTTGCCCGCGTTCAACGCTTCGAGATTGGTTTCGTGCCCGACTTTTTGAACGTCCTGCGCCTTGTCGTTGCTCTCGATGAGCAGCCGATAGTGCGGCACGATGTGGTCCACCATGATGTTCGCAAACTCCATCAAATCCGCGCGATTCCAGGTGCTCATGATTTCCGCGAGCACCGCGTCAACGAGAAAACTGTAATCCTCATCGTAACGGAGAGACTTGAACGCTGGGTGCGCTTCGCCGGCCCGCGCTTCGGAACATCCACTGCTCAATCCGAGCAGGAGCGCCAGTGTGAAGACGAATGCCGGGTTTGGCAGGCGCGGCTTCATCATCAAACAAGCGCATCTACTCACCTTGCTTCCTTGAGCAGCCGGTCCAGGTCCAGCGGATGCGTGAACATCGCGAGGCCGCCATCCGCGGAGCGCGGCCACATCTCCTTTGGCCTGTCCCAATAAAGCTCCACGCCGTTGCCGTCCGGGTCGCGCAGGTAAATCGCCTCGCTCACGCCGTGGTCCGACGCGCCTTCGAGCGGGATTTCCGCCTGCATCACGCGCCGCAACGCGTCGGCCAGCGCGGCGCGCGTCGGGTAAAGGATGGCGAGATGATACAGCCCGGTCGTGCCCCGCGCCGGCGACGAACCGCCCCGGCTTTCCCAGGTGTTCAGCCCGATGTGATGGTGATAACCGCCCGCGGAAATGAACGCCGCCTCGCGCCCGTAGCGTTGCGTCAGCGCGAAGCCCAGCACGCCGCAGTAAAACGCCAGCGCCCGCTCAAGGTCGGCAACCTTGAGATGCACATGGCCGATGGAAACTCCTGGATCAATCGTTGGCACGGTGGATCAGAGCCTCCCTTCCTCGTCATCATAAACGTCGAAGAAGAAGCGGACGCGCGCCGGATGCGGGCAACATTGCGGGATGTATTCCTCGTAGTATTCCTGGTAGCCATTAGCCAGCTCGCTGATGAGTTTGCATTTCAGTTCGTTGTTCCACCGGATGATGGCCAGCGCGTCTTTGACCTTGGAGTGTTCGCGCAACCACTGCGCGACTTCCTCGTCGTTCGCGCCCGTGGCAACGAACTCCTTGAACTGGTCGGGCGTGACGCCTGTAAACTCCCACAGGAACGCGGACAGCCCGCACGGGTGGAAGTTGTATTCGCCGTTCATGCCGAGCAGAAACGCCCGGCACTTGACGAGGCTGCGGGCGGCGATGACGTAGCCGCCGAGTTTTTGATGAGGGCTGGGCGGTGGACCTTGGCGCAGGTCTTTGGCAAGGGCCTGTAGTTTCTCGTTGTTCATGGCAGGCTGCTTGGTTGGTCGGGCGAGACGCGCTGCGAACAGCGCGCCTCCCGGTTTTCAATGACTTGTGAACTGAGCCGGTTATTTCGACATGCCCGCCGGCTGCATTCCTCGCTTTCCTATCCGCGCCGACGCGCCTTCCAGGATGTCCAATTTGGTTTCGTGCCCGACCTTTTGGACGCTCTGCGCCTTGTCGTAGCTTTCCATCAGCAGCCGATAGTGCGGCACAATGTGGTCCACCATGACCGTCGCAAACTCCATCGCATCGGCGCGATTCCAGGTGCTCATGATTTCCGCGAGCACCGCGTAGGTATCAATGGGCATCGCGCCCGCCTGCATGACGCGCGCCATCGTGATATCCGTCGCCATCTTTGACCAGTTGCCGGAAGCGTCAATGATGGTGAAGACTTTGTAGCCGGCGGCCAGCGCGCTCAAAGTCGGGAATGCCATGCAAACGCTCGTCAACGTGCCCGCGATGAGAAGGGTTTTGCGTCCCGTCTTCTCAATCGCCTCCACCCACTTCGGATTGTCCCACGCGTTGATTTGACCCGTGCGCGGAATGTAAACCGCGTTCGGGTTGAACTTGTGGACTTCGGGAATCAGCGGGCCATTCGGGCCGTCGGGAACGGACGCGGTGGTGAAGGTTGGAATCTTGCCGAGGTGCGCGACCTTCGCGAGCGCGCTGACGTTGTTGCGCAGCGTCAGCATGTCCATGTCCGCCACGAGTTGGAACAGGCCGCTCTGGTGGTCCACCAGCAGCATCACCGCGTCGTTCGGGTCAATCATAGTCTTGATCGTCTTGCTCATAATTTTTTCTTTCGGTTCTGTTTTTTGTTTCGCGTTTGTTCGATTGGGAACGGCGCTCATTTTATCGGAAGTCCCGACGGCCGGAAATACTTTGTCGCTTGGCTCACCATGCCCAGCGGGTATGCTGGCCGCATGGAACTCCGCCACTTGCGATATTTCGTCGCCGTTGCCGAAGAACAGAACGTGACGCGCGCGGCGGCGCGGCTGCACGTCTCGCAACCGCCGTTGAGCCGGCAAATCCGGGACTTGGAGGATGAACTTGGCGTCGCGCTGTTCGACCACGGCGCGAAGGCCGTGCGGCTCACCGAGGCCGGGAAAGTTTTTCTCATCGAAGCCCGCGCCGTGTTGCAGCGCGTAGATGATGCCGTGCAAATGGCGAAGGCGGTGGCGAACGGACAGCGCGGCGAAATCCACGTCGGCTACGCTCCGTCGCTGGCGGTGGAACTTCTTCCGCGCGCGCTGAAACTTTTTCAGGAGGCGAATCCCGGCGTGCGCGTTCAACTTCACGATTTGTCCACCCAGGAAATGTTGCGTGCAATGCGCGACGGAAAACTCCACGTCGCGTTGCTGGTTCAAGTGTCACCCAAGGTTCTGGCCGGGTTCGTCTTCGAGGAACTTCAGCGACACGCCGTCTGCGTGGCCGTGCATCCGGCGCATCCGCTGGCGCGGGCGCGCAAAGTTGGACTGGAACAAGTCGCCAGGGAACGTCTCATCGCCTTCACGCTCGCCGACTACCCGGAGCATCACGCTTGGATTGCCGACTTGTTCGCGCCACTGAATCGCCCGCCGCAGATTGCGGAGGAACACGAGAGCGTCACCAGCCTCATCGCGGCGGTGGAAGCGGGTCGAGGCGTCGCGCTGGTATCGCAGCGTCTGGATTGTCTCGCCGGGCCGCGATTGAAAATCCGCCCGCTGCAACCCGCGCCGCCGGCGCTCGTGGTCGGCATCGCGTATCGGAAGGACGCCAATTCAGCGGCGACGGTCAATTTTATCGCTGCGGCCAAGCGCGCGAGGTCAGGTTGATTTTTCATCGAGTTCACCGAGTTGGCCGAGCTTTGAAACCATTTTGCCCAACGCCAGACTCTGCACAAGGCTTCGGCAAGGCAGGCCGGCTTCGTCATCGAAGGCTACGTTGACCCGACCGAGCCGCTGCGCGACGAAGGCCCGTTCGGCGACCACACAGGCTATTACACCTTGCCCGAGCCGTATCCCGTTTTCCACGTCACCGCCATCACGCACCGCAAGGACTCCGTCTATCCCGCCACCATCGTCGGCCTTCCGCCGATGGAAGACTTCTACATCGGCGGCGCGTCCGTGAAACTCTTCCTGCCCATCTTCAAGATGAACTTCCCCGAAATCGTGGACCTCGCGCTGCCGGCGGAAGGCGTCTTCCACAACCTCGTCTTCGTGAGCATCCGCAAGACCTACCCGATGCAGGCCTACAAAATAATGCACGGCCTCTGGGGCATGGGGCAGATGATGTTCACCAAATACATCGTGGTGGTGGACGACGACGTGGACGTGCATAACACGAGCGAAGTCCTCTTCCGCCTCTGCGCCAACACCGACCCGCAACGCGATTCAATTTTCACAAAAGGGCCAGCCGACGTTTTGGACCATGCAACTTCTGAGATTGCTATGGGAACAAAGCTGGGAATAGACGCGACGCGCAAGCTCGCCGGTGAAGGATTCAAGAGGCCGTGGCCACCGTTAATCAAAATGAGCGAAGAAGTCCGCCGAAGGATTGATTTCCTGTGTGGCACTGGCCGCTGATTCAACCATCAGGTCTTAACCCTGAACCATAAGCTTCCGGTCAAAAGCCCGGCACTGAAGTGATGCACAAATTCGGACTGCGATGCCGTCCGAGGTTCTTGGCCGCCTTTCGAGAATTGCTGAGGGACGGGCGCAAACCCGAGTTCATGGTTTTCTTTCGATGCGGTAAAAGCCGGCGGGCGCGAGCAGCGCGTTGGTGTGGGTGAATTCCGTCGTCGCGTTCGCGCTGGCGGGCCAGTTGGTGGCGAGCGTTTGCCACACGATGGGAGTGACGAGAGAATCTGCGCGGCGCACGTCGAAATGTTGGCCGGGCGCGCTTTCCCACAGGAGATGTAGGTCATTGCCAACAATTGCGGGCGGGAGCAGGTGGAAGGTATCGGTGACTTGTAGCTCCAATGTGGCGAGGTTTGTCACCGCCGCGAGCGGGCCGAGGGCGATGCTGTTGCTGTTGAGTGTCACAGACGACGCTGGCAATGCCACGCCATCGCGCAAAGCAATGACGCGCGTCACGGCGGCGAAGTTTCCTTTCACGACGAGCGTGGGCGCGAGCGTTTCGGCGGATGCGGTTAGCGCGGGGTCGAAGACTGGTTCGTTCAGCGGCTGAAGCGTGAGGGTGAGGTTTGTGCCCGGCGCGAGTCGCAGTCCAGCGCGGGCGAGGTCGAACGTGGCTTTGCTCACGCGCACGAGTTCGGCGTCAATGCGGTTGCTGACGCTGCTGCGCGTGGCGCGGATTGCGCCCGGCACGTCCTGCCACGGCATGCTGATGTCTATCTCCGCCCAATACGCGCGGCGATGCGTGTCGGTGTAGGACTTGTAAACCACCGTGGCCGGATTTGTGACGAGTGTGCGCCGCTCGAAGAACTCGAACATGCCGAGGTATTGCGACGGGTTCAGCGGGTCGGTCGTGCCTTCCACCGTGCCCGCCGTGCCGACGGCGGTGTTGCTGAACCACTTTGCGTCCCGCGAATGGGCCACGTCGGTGAAAAAGTATCCCCAGTCGTAGCCGTCACCGTGACGGGCACGCAATTCGGTGAGCGTGGGCGTGTGGCCGAAGTCCGGTGTGCCCGCGCCGTGGCTGCCCGTCCAGTTGGTGCGCGTGAGCATGTGGTAGCCATGCAAGTAACGGGAGTCGGTCGGGATATTCAACGCCACGCTGTCGCTCGTGCCGTGGAAATGGCGCACCGGCAGGTTGAACGCGTTCTCGATGAGAAAGCGCCCGCTGGTGATGGTGTAGAACGTGTCCACCATCGGACTGTCGCCGGGCTTGCCGCCGGTCATGCCTTCCTTGCACTCGGCTGGATCGGGACGGCGAACGAAGATTTCGTACATGTCGCTGGCGGGTGATTGCGGCGCGATGGCGGCGAACAAATCAGG